>Ga0209126_1000109_pt1 | contig 24166 bp, 24 predicted proteins | sample RifCSP19_1_FD_184024 | JGI IMG/M metagenome (GOLD analysis project Ga0209126, IMG submission 184024) | Soil microbial communities from Rifle, Colorado - Rifle CSP2_sed 19_1 (SPAdes) (version 2) | ecosystem: Environmental > Terrestrial > Deep subsurface > Rock core/Sediment | place: Rifle...
ACCTACATCAGAACTTCAGCTTCAAGCACTAAAGAAAATTTTAGAAGGGAATTTGTCTGTTAGAAAAGTTGAACAGTTGATGAAAAAATTAACTTTGACTAATGGGGTAGTGCGCGTATCAACTAACAATATGGCACGTATAAATATTAAATCCGCTGATATTAAGGATGTTGAAGATAGACTTCGCAATGTATTCGGAACAAAAGTGAACTGCCGTCAAAGACAGGATGGTTCTGGTGAGATAACAATTGAATATTACTCAAATGATGAATTGGAAAGATTATTTGAACTCTTCGAAATCATCAATAAATCCTATCATTAAAACATTTCTTTTCGTTTTAATATTCTTCTCTGCGGCATTTGCTCAAATCGAAAATGCAGGAGACAAATCCATAAGTACTGATTCCGTTTTTGTTTCAACCAAATCACCATGGACAGCAGTCCTAATGAGTGCTGCAATTCCCGGTGCTGGTCAAATTTATAATGAATCATATTGGAAAGCACCGATAATTTGGGGTTTAGCAGGATGGCTGGTTTATAATTGGGTTCAAAACAATAATAGCTATAAGGAAAATAGAGATATATACTTAAAAACCGGTAATGAAAATTATCGAAAGCTACGAACTTTTTATCGCGACCAAAGGGATCTATTTACAATTTATATGGGCTTAACTTATTTGCTAAACCTTGTTGATGCATACGTTGATGCCCATCTTTTTGATTTTAGCGTTGATGAAGATTTTTTGATTGGACAGACAAGATTAAACTTAAGAATTAACTTACGATGAAAAATGGAATAATCTGCAAGAATTGTCAAACATCGAATCCATTCCATGAATTAACTTGCCGGAATTGTAAGTCGTATCTTCGTGAACGTGTTTATAATCTCGATCTTTGGAAGCTGTTGGAACAGCTTATTGAAAGCCCTCTAAATGGTTTTACCAAGATCATTCATTCCGAACAAAAGAATTTTATCGTATTCATAATTCTACTTGCATCAATAAAGTTTTTTATCAATACTATTTTCTTTTTCCTTACGATTCCTCAACATAATTTATTCTCGGTAAACAGTATAAGAAATTATTTGATAGTCCTTCTCTCAGTTGCGCTGATAATATCAATTTTCTCGTTGGTTATTAAATTCATCAATCAAATATCGAGTAATGTAACTAGATCAAAAGATATACTCGCAATTTTATCTTATTCACTAATTCCAAATATTTTTGCACTTGTAATATTATTTCCATTAGAGTTAATATTTTTTGGGGAATATCTGTTTTCAAATAATCCTTCGCCATTTATTATTAAAGAAACAGCGGCATACATCATGCTTGTTCTTGAACTCTTAATCATGGTCTGGACATTATTTTTATCTATCATGGCTTTATATACGCTCACCAAAAGTTTATTATTTTCTATCGGGATCGGAATCTTATTTAATCTATTGGTATTTGGCTCACAGTATTTATTATCATTTTATCTTTATTGACGAATTATTAACTAACAAAAATTTTATATGTTAAAAACAGACGTTCTCATTATCGGAAGCGGAATTGCCGGGCTATTTGCCGCCATAAAAATCTCCGAATTTGCAGATGTGATTTTGGTAACTAAAAAAGATAAAGCTGAGTCGAACACAAACTATGCACAAGGTGGAATTGCATCCGTAATAGATCAAACTGATTCTTTTGAAAAACACATAAGTGATACGCTTGTTGCCGGAGCAGTTTTATGCAATTCGTTGGCTGTGGAATTAATGGTAAAAGAAGGACCCGATAGGATAAAAGAACTAATAGATTTAGGAACACAATTCACAGAAAAGAATGGTAAACTTGATTTAGCTAGAGAGGGCGGACATTCTATGCCGAGAATTGTGCATGCTAAAGATTTGACTGGAAAGGAAATTGAAAGAGCTTTAATTTCAATGGCTAACAGCAAGCGGAATATACATATTATAGAGAATACCTTAGCTATTGATTTGATAACTGAACATAATATTCCCGCAATGCATGATTCAGCTTTAGATAATAGAAATTGTTGGGGTGCTTATGTATTAGATGGTAATCAGAATCAAGTTGTAACAATTAACTCCAAAGTTACTATTCTTGCTACCGGTGGATTAGGACAAGTTTACCAGCATACAACAAACCCCATGATTGCAACAGGCGATGGTTTTGCAATGGCATACAGAGCAGGAGCACAAATTGGTAACATGGAATTTATTCAGTTTCATCCGACCTCTTTCTATGTACCAAATAAAAGTACTGCTGCAGGAAAAACATCGTTCCTAATATCTGAAGCTGTACGAGGGTTTGGCGGAATTCTCAGAACTAAAAAGGGTGATCCGTTTATGGAGAAATATGATTCTCGAAAAGATCTTGCACCCCGTGATATTGTTGCCCGCGCAATAGATTCTGAAATGAAAAAGAGCGGTGAGGATTTTGTTTATCTCGATGTTACACATAAAAACAAAGAGGACATTATTCAGCATTTCCCAAATATTTATAAAACTTGTTTGAATTTTGGTATTGATATAACTAAGGAATTTATTCCTGTTGTTCCGGCGGCTCATTATGCGTGCGGTGGAGTTGTAGTGAATGAGTTTTCACAAACTACAATCAACAGATTATTTGCATGTGGTGAAGTTTCAATGACGGGAGTTCATGGCGCCAATAGACTAGCAAGCAATTCTTTATTGGAAGCTGTTGTATACGCTAACAGAGCATCAATAAAAATTAGTGAAATGCTTAAAGATTTCGCAACTCCTATACCTGAAATTCCTAAATGGGATGATTCGGGCACTTTGTCCAGTGATGAATTAGTTCTGATCACACATAGTTTGAAAGAATCGAAGCAAACAATGTGGGATTATGTTGGTATTGTTCGATCAAATAATCGCCTTGAGCGGGCACAGAGACGAATCTCAAATCTCTCTGAAGAAATCGAAAATTTGTATAAAAAAACAAAAGTGTTCAACGATATAATAGAATTGCGTAATCTAATTTGTTGTTCAGATATGATTATCAAATCCGCCTTGCTAAGAAAAGAGAGCAGGGGATTACACTATAACATTGATTATCCTAATTTGGATACAAGCTCAAAACCAAAGGACACAATAATTCAGCACAGAGAACTTTAAATAGCGTTAAGTAGATAATTATAAACTGCTTCATATCTTACACCTTTGGTGCTTACGACGACTTCTTTGGCGTTTAAATAATTCATCGTTTCAAATAGTAGGAAAGTACCGGTTAACAAAACATCTTCACGACCTTCAACAACACTCTTAAATTTATTTTTAATTTCAGCCGACTTCATGATCGATAACTGGTCAAGGAAATTTTCCAGATCACTTTTGGTAAGTGTGTCACCTTCTATCAAAGCTTCGTTATAGTTCGTCATTCTTTTTTTGATACAAGCGAGAGTTGTTGGTGTGCCAGCTACGGCGATAATCTTATCAAATTTTGAGTTTATCTCAATTGAACTTTTTAATACTTTCTTAATAGCAGATTTACAAGCTAAAATTTCTTCTTCTTTTGGAGGATCATTAAAAAAATACTTTTCAGTTAAACTGACAACTCCCAGAGGTAAACTATTACGGGAAAAGATTTTTTTATTCGTTCCACAAGCAATTTCGGTGCTTCCACCTCCAATATCAATCACTGATAAAATTTTGTTTGGTTCACTTTCAAAGGTGCACCCGATAAAAGTTAGTCTAGCCTCTTTCTCTCCGGAAATCACGTTGACCTTTAGGTTAAGGAGATCTTTAATTTTTTTGACTAAATAATCTTTGTTGGATGCGATACGGAAAGCATTGGTGGCCGTAACTAATATTTTATCGCATCGATGCTGATTTGCTAATGTTTTATACGAATCAAGAATATTGAGAAGCAGCTTCTCCTTATTTTCAGTAATTGGAAAGCCGGGTTTCAATCCTTCACCAATTCTTGGTATTTTTTGATCGTTAAATAATACATGAATTTGTTTATGATTGATATCCACATGTGCAATCAAAAGAAGAATAGTATTTGTTCCCAAATCAATGGAGGCAATAGTCATAATTTTTCTTTATTTTTTGCGTAAATGATTTTCTCTTTATGGATAAGTTAAATAAAATATCAAACATATTTCTATTTCTCTTTGCTGTATCCGGAGCTATTTGGCTTGGAAGTTACATTACAAGATTGTCGCTATTCTATCAGATTTTTCAATCAACAGAATTTGCTTTAAAAGAATTTGTAACCGACCAGAATTTAGCTGGAATTTTTCAAGCATTAATTGCTGCTGTACCAATCAATCTAATTTTTTATTTGGTGATGATAATAGCATTCATACTTTTTATTATCACTTCAAAGCTTAATTTAAAACTGAATGGCTGGTTGTTTATTTCTACTCTGTTGATCCTTATTTCTTTACCATTCGAGCTTTATCTTATGCTTATTGATTACAAATTAGTAATGATGGTTTTCAATGGAAACTTTGAATCCGAAGAAGTTTTGAGCTTAGTTATTAAACGATTTACTGTTTTGAGCAGCTTCGCGATAGTTGAAATTTTATCCTACTTTGCTGTTATCTATTTATTTTTATTTCAACCTCTTAAAGGTTCAAATAGGAAGTTAGTTGAATGAAAATAAAAGAAAAAGAGTTTGAGGAAATCGTGCAAGAACTTAAATCAATTGCTGACCAGCTTGGTGCTGAAGTACGATTCGAAAAAGGTGATTTCAAAGGCGGATATTGTATTTTAAAAGATAGTAAAGTAATCGTGATAAATAAGATGACAAACCTGCAGCGAAAGGTTTTAGTTTTATCTATGGCGCTAAAAGAATTAGGAGTTGATAAAATTTACTTAACTCCGAGAATGAGGGAAATCATAGAAGAAATGTCGGAATCAAAATGAAGTTATTAATAATAAACGGACCAAACTTAAATATTCTCGGTAAACGGGAAAGTAAGATCTATGGAAATCTTACTTTGATAAAAATTAATTCATGTATTCAGAAGGAATTTCCCAAAGACAATTTTATTTTCTTTCAATCGAACATAGAAGGAGAAATTGTAAACCAAATCCAAAATGCAAATAATAAATTTGAGGGCATAATTATAAATCCAGGTGGTTATGCTCATACTTCGGTTGCTATTCGTGATGCTTTAGCAGATTCTAAATTGCCAAAAATTGAAGTTCATTTATCAAACCTTAGTAGTCGTGAAAATTTCAGACAAGTTCTGCTAACTGCCTCTGCTTGTAATGGTTATATCTCAGGATTTAAAGAGAATAGTTACACTGCTGGTGTCTATTTACTTCATAAAATTGTTAATAAAAAGAAGAGGATAACTTGATTAAAGCTGTAGTATTTGATTTGGATAACACTTTAGTCGATTTCATGAAAATGAAAAGACGAGCAATTGAAGAAGCTATTCCTGCTATGATTGATGCGGGACTTGATATAACACCTGAATTTGCCAATAAAATTATAGATGAAATTTACAAAGAGCAGGGAATAGAATATCAGCAAGTGTTCGACGAATTTTTAAGAAGGGTTCTTCACAAAGTAAATTATAAAATTCTTTCAGCGGGTATAGTTGCCTACAGAAGAGCACGAGAAGCGGCGCTTAAACCTTATCCACATGTATATCCTACCTTAAATAAGTTATCGAAGATGGGAATTAAAATGGGAATTCTGTCAGATGCTCCGGTAAAAGAAGCATGGTTAAGATTAGCTTATCTAAATTTTCATCATATTTTTGATGAGGTTGTTACATTTGAAGACACAGGAGAAAGAAAACCAAGCCCGCTGCCGTTTAATGCCATTCTAAAAAAGCTTCGAGTGAAACCGTTAGAAGCACTTATGGTTGGTGATTGGGTTGAAAGAGATATCGTAGGGGCAGCAAATGTGGGAATGAAAACTGCCTTTGCAAGATATGGCGATACGTTTAACACCGAACATCATAATGCTGATTATGACTTAAAGGATATTCGGGAATTGGAAGACATTATCATTAAAGAAAATAGATTATAATACTTAGTTAAAGTTACTGGTTAAAAAATAGTTATATGTTGCTTTTGCAAAGGTAAATCTTTATTTTTCTTTAAGATAAATATTAGCTCTAATGAAAGACTTATCAATTAAAAAATTGTATTACTCCATCAGCGAAGTAAGTAAAATTACTGATGTTGAGCAGTATGTTCTGAGGTACTGGGAAACAGAATTTGAACAGCTTAAACCTCAAAAAAATCGAGCAGGTAATAGAATCTATACCAATAAAGATATTCAAACAATACTGCTGATTAAAAATCTTTTAAGAGAAAAAAAATATACGATCGAAGGTGCTAAGAATATCATTGCAACAATTGCTCCGGTTGAAGAATCCGCACAGGAAGAAATTGATTTTGGAAGCAATGATAAAAATGCAAACAAGTCATCAAGCAAAAAGGAAAAGCCGTCTCTCAAAAAAGATTTAGAAGAAATAAAAAACGTTCTGGAAAATATTAAATCATATTTAACATAACGGAACGTAGCGCAGCCCGGTAGCGTACCTGAATGGGGTTCAGGTGGTCGCGGGTTCAAATCCCGCCGTTCCGACTATGAGGGTACATTAAGTACCTTTTTTATTTTTATACCTGCCGATATTTTTCTTACATTATTTATATTTATTCATGTTTTATTTTCCATTTATATTTAATGATTATTAAACCCGATAAACCAAAATGTCACTGTGGAATCTTTGGAATTTTTGGTTCCCAGCATGCTTCACTTCAAACTTATTATGGATTACATGCTTTGCAGCATAGGGGACAGGAGGCAGCAGGAATTGTAAGCAAAAGTTTCAGCGCCAAAGGTAACTCTGTTTTCAATATCCATAAAGGAGTCGGACTTGTAACTGAAGTATTTGAGGATAAATCTATTTTCCATTCATTATTACCTGGAAGGTCCGCTATTGGTCATAACAGATACTCGACTACCGGTGCATCGAAATCAAGAAAGAACATTCAGCCATTTGTGGTTAATTATCGGATGGGGAATTTGGCAGTCTCACACAACGGTAATCTAACTAATGCTAAGCAGTTAAGGGAAGAACTTGTGAACGATGGTGCAATCTTTCAAACCACAAGTGATACTGAAGTCATTCTGCATCTCATCGCTCGAAGTAAATTAACTAATCAAATTGATCAAATTAAAGAAGCTCTGTCAAAGGTTGAAGGTGCTTATTCATTAGTTATTCTAACCGATGATAAGCTAATCGCTACGCGTGATCCTTTTGGATTTAGACCTCTTGCCCTGGGAAAATTGCATAATGCATTTGTCTTTGCTTCAGAAACATGTTCTTTTGATTTGATATCAGCAAGCTTTATTCGAGAAGTTGATCCAGGTGAGCTCGTGGTAATAAATGATTCGACTCTTAGCAATGGATTTCCAGAATCTTATAAAATTAACAACCTCAAATTTCCCCAGAAGCATTGCATATTTGAATTTATATATTTTTCCCGTCCAGATAGCTTTATATTCGGGCATAATGTTGATAAGATGAGAAGAAGATTAGGCAAAGTTCTTGCAAGGAAACATCCGGTTAGTGACCGCGATGGTGAAAAAGTGATTGTAATAAGTGTGCCCGATAGTTCTAATACGATGGCGCTTGGTTATCAAACCGAGCTCGAAAAGCTAAACATTAATTCTAAATTGGAAATAGGACTTATCAGAAGCCATTACATTGGTAGGACTTTTATTCTTCCCGGACAAGAAAAAAGAGAGATGGGCGTTAGAATTAAGTTCAATACTGTTAAAGGAGTACTTCAAGGAAGGACAGTTGTTTTAATAGATGATTCAATTGTTAGGGGAACAACATCGAAACAATTAGTCAAGTTAATTAGAGAAGCAAATCCTAAAGAAATACATTTGCGGATTTCTTCTCCGCCAATTACTCATCCTTGTTATTATGGAATGGATTTTCCTAGTAAAGAAGAATTAATTGCCAATCGTTTTAATGTTGATATTAATTCAATTAAAAATTACTTGGAGGTTGATAGTTTAGAATATCTTACAATAGACGAAATGTTGGAAGCAGTTTCCGAAGCGAATGCTGAGAATTTTTGCACAGCGTGTTTTTCCGGAAAATATCCTTCCAAAATTGACCCAACTCTCACCAAGGAAATGTATGAAATTTAGCTCTATTCTATTTGTATCCCTTTCATTCTTACTTATTTCTATTACCAGCGCACAACAAATAAAATATTTTATTAAATACAAAGATTTTGTAAGTAAATCTGAGGTGCATGATAGGATTAACACCAAGAGGATTCTTTCTACAAATAAAAATTCTCTTTTAAAAACTGAAAACATTTCTGTAGATTATTTAGCTAAAGGAATTGCAAAAGATTCGGACGAACTATCAAGAATTATCAAGGTAACTTTTAGTTCTGGACAGCAAGCGGAAAATTTTCTTTCCAACGCGACTGATGATCCTTTTATTGAATACATTCAGAGAAGTAATGTTTATAAGATTGATTACACGCCCAATGATAGCTTGATTTCAGAGCAATGGGCTTTGAATAAAATCCAAGCTTTTGATGCATGGAATATTACTTTAGGCGAAGATACCGTCTTAATTGGAATAATTGATACAGGAATTGACTTTAATCATTTCGATTTAAGTTCACGGATTTATTTTAATCCTCTAGAAAATGGTACAGATGCTTTTGGTAGTAATAAAAGAAATAACAACATTGATGACGATGGTAACGGCTTCATTGATGATTACATGGGCTGGGATTTTACTGATCGTGTTGGTTTTCCTTTTGATTCCACCGGTGGCGACTATTTAGATTGGGATAATAATCCGAAAGATGAGCAAGGTCATGGTACTTACATTGCCGGTATAGCATGTGCAAGTATCAACAATATTCACGGCATCGCTGGTACTGCCCCTGGTACAAGACTAATAAATATTCGTGCGTTCGATCCGAATGGATATGGTGAAGAAGACGATGTAGCCGCTGCAATTTTGTATGCCGTACAAATGGGAGCCAAAGTAATCAACATGAGCTTTGGTGATGATGCTTTTTCGTTTGTACTTAGAGATATTGTTCGATATGCTTATTCGAGAGGTGTTGTTTTAATTGCAAGTGCGGGAAATTCTGGGTCAAACAGTCCGCACTATCCATCGGGTTACTCGGAAGTCATTTGTGTGGGTAATTCTACTTCCGATGATTTTGTTGCTGGCAGTTCAAATTTTGGATCAACGATTGACTTAGTTGCACCGGGATCTTTAATTATGACCACAGCAAAAGATAATAATTACGCAGTAATAAGCGGTACATCTGCCTCTGCTCCTTTCGTGTCAGGAGCTGCAGCAATGATTCTATCACTCGAAAATTTTTCTAATGAAGAGATTAAACAAATCTTAAAATCAACGACTGACGACATTAGTACTCAGGGCTGGGATTTAAAGAGTGGAGCAGGAAGACTCAATTTATTTAAAGCATTAAGCGTTATTGCTCCTTCAAAAATAAAAATTAATAATCCAACACAAGACTACGCTACATTAGCAAATACTTTAGAAATTTATGCAACTGCCTTGTCGCCATATTTTACAAAGTATGAGCTTTATTATGGTATCGGATTAAATCCAAACAACTGGACATCATTAATTCAAGATGGTTTATATCAATTCAGTGACCAAAATATTTATTCGTTAAACATATCATCTTTTGCTGATACCGTTTATAATTTGAGATTGGTAGTTTATCTTAACAATGGAAGAACGTTAGAAGAAAGAGTAAATTTTTATGTTGATAGATCTGCTCCAATAGGGGACTTAATTTCTGAACAACCAATAACTGCATTTTACGGTAACAGAACTACCTTTCTCGCTGCCGTATTCACCAATGAACCATCTATCGTTCGAATGTTTTATAGAAAGCAAGGGGAACCGAATTTCAACTTTGTAACTTTAGATGGTTTTGCTTCCAACAATCAGTTTGTAAAGGAGCTTCACTATGGATTTATTCCTCATCATTTGGTCGAACAGAATACTGTATATCAAATTTATTTTCAGTTAGAAAATCTTGTTGGTTTAAAAAGTATAATAATTCGAAATAATGATTCGCTTTTTAATGTGACAACAGATTTCAATGCTTTAATAAGCCCAGAAATTGAACTTCCTTATTCACTCAGTAAAGGATCAATATTTAAAAATCCGACTAACTTTATATCGAAAGACTCAACTGAAGTTTTATTCAGTGAGTTTTATCCAAGTCAAGATTTATATTACAGTTTATATAAGCTTGTTGGAAATAATTTTATCAAGGTTGATTCCATCAAAAATAAATTGCCACGAGCTGTTGGCGATTTTAATTATAATGGCAAAATAGATCTGCTAAGCTCTCTTCAACGAAATGGTTATATTGATGAACAAACTGATAGCGTATCTTTCTCTTTCACCAATAAATTCTCGGATTCAACTGGAACATTTTGGCCTGCTTTGGCTCAAGATATAGATTCAGATGGAACTATTGAAATTTTAGCTGTAGACAGTGATACATCTATGACCGTTTGGAAAGTTAGTTCAGACCTTGCATTAAATAATCCTTTCAAGTTATCTAACTTCACTCCCAAAGGATTCGGAGGAAACGTTATTGATGCACCGCATTCAGTAATTACAGATACTGATAACGATGGTAAAAATGAAATTTGGATGGTTGATCGTGATGGCGATATTTTTTCTTATGAAATTCAAAGCCCGAATATTTATTTAAAGGACAAAGTATTTTCAACAGAGTTTTTAGGTTCCTCGGCTTTACTAGATGCTGGGGATTATAATGGTGATGGCTTCCAGGATATCGCTGTTCTGATTCACTCAATCGATGAACTTGATATAGCTCCATTTTATCGGCTTTTAATTTTTACATTCGCTAATGATTCTTTTTCTATTATTTATGATCAAGCATTTATTGATGCTTCAATTGAATTCAATAGTTCGTTCAGATCTGCTGAAAGCAGCATTAGGTTTGCAGATCTTGATTTAGATGGGAAACAGGAACTAATCGTTTTTGTTTTTCCTTATTCATACATTTTTAAGTTAATTACATCTCAGAATTATGTTTTGTCTTATAAAGAAAATGTGAACTCAAACAGTATATATGTTGGTGACTTAAATCGCAATGGTGTTAAGGAAGTTGCATTCCCAACTAATGAAGGAATAAAATTTTATGAGTTTACTTTTTCAAACAAACCAAATACACCGTATGATTTGACAGGTTATAGCAAGGATTCTTCCAACATTTATTTGAGATGGATCGGTCTAGGAAATAAGTTTTATATTTATCGCGGAGATACAGAAGCAAATTTAATTTTACTTGATTCGACTACTAATACACAGTACACCGACTTGCCCGTATCACTTAATAAAAATTATTTTTACGCGGTCAAATCCTATGATGCTTCAAAACCAGATCCGATTTCAAACTTTAGTCTGATAATTAAAGTTTATTCACATATACCTGCTATGATTCAGTCAATTACTTCGACAACAGCAAAAAGCTTATCTGTTACATTCACGGAAAGAATTAGTAACACGATTGATAATCTTAGCTCTTTTACGCTAGTTGACTTGGGAATACCGAATTCAATTTCTCCTCAGAATCAAAAATCATTGCTTCTTACTTTTAATCAAAATCTTCCGGTGGGTAATAATTCTTTAGTCATAAAAGACATTCATGATTATTATGGCTCGCCAATAAAAACTGATACGGTTACTTTCAAAGTTGATACTACCATAATTCAGCAGGAACAATTTTTTATTACGTCGCATCAGTTAATTAATCCTTATAAAGTAAAAGTCACCTTTAATCTCGAAATTGATGAGAGCGCAGCTCAAAATTATGCCAATTATATTTTTGATCCTTCGATAAATATCACATCAATCTCGGTTGACCAAAGTGATACGAAGAGTATTTATTTAAGCTGGGATAAGCAAAAGCCTGTTGGATCAGTCGGCAAAGAGTATGTATTAAAAATAAGTAATTTAAAATCGTCAGCTCAAACAGGGAGTGTCCAGATTGCTTCGGGTGCAGGAAGTTACTTAGTATTGGTAGGCTTTGCACAGGATTTATCTGATGTTTATATTTATCCACAGCCGGCAATAATTCAAAATGGTTTAGGTAAAATCACTTTTGCAAATCTCCCAAGCAAAGCAAAAATATTAATTATGAATTTACAGGGAAAACAAATTGCAGCAATCGAGGAGAATAATGGCGATGGGGGAGTAGAGTTTATTCTTAAAGATCAAAATGGTGATGCATTGAATTCCGGTGTTTATTTTTTTCGGATTGTAAGATTAGATAACACCGGAAATGAAGTTGAAGAAAAAATCGGTAAGTTTGCGATAATTCGGTGATTGAAAAAAATCAAATATTAACCATTTCAAATGCACTGAGCTTTTTAAGACTGCTGCTTGTCTTCCCTGTGTGGTTCAGTTTAAACAACTTTCAGAATGAAACTTACCGCATCCTCACCTTCATCTTATGCATAGTGGCAGCTATAACGGATTATCTTGATGGTTATGTTGCAAGAAAAAGAAATGAAATTACCGAAGTAGGTAAAATAATTGATCCGCTTGCAGATAAAATTTTAGTAGCTGTTCTTACCATCAAATTATATCTCATTGGAGAATTAAGCAGCTATTTCCTTCTTATTATTTTACTGAGAGATATAATTATTTTTGTTGGGGGAATTGTAATTTCTTTGAAGTTAAAAAAAGTTCTTTCATCAAATTTACTTGGCAAAATTACAGTTACTGCCATAGGTTTTGTTTTTCTCATGGTAATTGTAGGATTGAGTAAACAGCATATAATTTTCATCGCTATTTATGACAGCAGCATTTTTCTTATTTATGCTTCATTATTAGGATATATAATTCGTGCTTCAGAATTTTTAAAAAAGAATAAGCAGAATGAGCATATTCAATAGTCTTAGAGAGCGACTTTCAAAGACACGAAATAATCTTGTCAATCGAATTAAAGAAACTATTTCGGGCAAAGCAAATTTAGACTCAGATACTCTTGAACAGTTAGAAGAAATATTAATTTCCTCAGATGTTGGAATTGATTTATCCAACAAAATAATCGAAAACGTTCGTGCAGAAATGCTTAGTGCAAAAGATAAAACGAATGAAAATGTAATTTTTGATGTTTTAAAATCTGAATTAAAAAAAATTTTTGACAGTAGCTCGCCTGTAAAACCGAATAAATCAAATAATGAAAAAAAACCTTATGTAATCTTGGTTTTAGGAGTAAATGGGGCAGGGAAGACCACAACAATTGGTAAACTTGCGTATAGTTACAAGCAACTGGGTAAAAAAGTGCTGATCGCAGCATCTGATACATTTAGAGCTGCTGCCAGTGAGCAATTAGAGATTTGGTCCGAGCGGGCAAAAGCAGATATCTTGATTAAAGAAAATTCAATAGATCCCTCTGCGGTAGCTTTCGAAGCGATTGAAAGGGCTACTAAAGAAAATTATGATGTTTTATTAATTGATACTGCGGGTAGACTTCACAATAAAACTTATCTCATGGACGAACTGAGCAAACTTAATCGAATCATTTCAAAAAAACTTGATCGTGCTCCCGATGAAACATTGCTTGTACTTGATGGGAACTCTGGCCAAAATGCTTTAGTACAAGCAGATGAGTTCTCTAAGACGGCATTCATAACAGGATTAGTTATTACAAAGCTTGATGGAACAGCTAAAGGTGGAATAGTTTTTCAAATATGTGAGAAGAATAAAATTCCTGTTAAATATATCGGTGTTGGTGAAGGTATAAATGATCTTCAATCATTTAATGCTGAGGAATTTATTTCAGCACTTGTTGATGTTAATTGAGATTAAAAAATGTTTATGAAAAAACCCCGACATAGAGTTTTTGACTACACACCGAGATTTTACAAACCGGAGTTAGATGAGAAAGAACGAATAAAAAGAAAATTGGGATTCTCATCTCAACGTAAAAAGTTTCAGCGAAAGAAAGGTTCGATAATTTGGGTAATACTGATCTTAATAGTTATTTATATATATCTTAAACTTATAGGTTCAGTTTAACTTAGGGTACTATCAAGTTTACATAATATATATTATCGGACAGATTTAATATTTAAACACTTCTTAGTATCGCAATTTGATTCAATAATATTCTACTTGTATTTGAAAAAACCTTCTCCGGTCTTTCTTCCTAATTTTCTTGCGGCTACCATTTTCTTTAATAATGGACATGGGCGATATTTCGAATCATTAAAACCATTATAAAGAACCTCCATAATTGCAAGACATACATCTAAACCGATAAAGTCAGCTAGGGTCAATGGTCCCATTGGATGATTCATCCCAAGTTTCATCACAGTATCTATATCCTCAGCACTTGCTACTCCTTCCATCAAAGTATATATCGCTTCATTTATCATTGGCATTAGTATTCGGTTTGATACAAAACCCGGATAATCATGAACCTCAACTGGAACTTTATCAATTTTTAGCGATAATTCTTTTATAACATTAAATGTTGAATCGCTTGTTGAATATCCTCGTATGATTTCTACAAGTTTCATCATTGGTACTGGATTCATGAAATGCATGCCGATAAACTTCTCAGGTCTTGATGCTGACGCTAATTCGGTTATTGAAATGGATGATGTATTGCTTGCAAAAATTGATTCTTGTTTAATTATAGTTTGTAACTTTTTAAAAAGTAATAATTTGTCTTCTTTATTTTCGTAAATGGCTTCGATAACTAAATCAGTATCTGTTGGAGTATTTTCCAAACCAACCGTGGGTGATATTCTTGATAGAGTATCGCTTTTCGCCCTTTCATCAATCAATTGTTTTTTAAGCTGACGATCTAAATTTCCTTCAATCGTTTTGATTGATTTCTGAATAAGCTCCTCAGACATATCAACCAAACTGACATGAAAACCTTTTAGAGCAAAGACATGAGCAATACCATTTCCCATAGTACCGCCACCGATCACAGCAATTTTATTGAATTCCATTTTAATTACCTCTCGTACCTTTTAATAATTAAAGCTGATGCTTCCCCGCCACCTATGCAAAGAGAAGCTAATCCATACTTAGAGTTTCTTTTTTTCATTTCATAAATAAGAGTTACAAGAATCCTTGCACCGCTTGCACCAATCGGATGTCCTATGGCTACAGCTCCACCATTTACATTAACCCTTGAATTATCCAAATTTAAAATTTTATTTACAGCAAGAGATACAACGGCAAAAGCTTCATTGATTTCAAACAAATCAATATCTGAAATATTAAGATTTGCCTTTTTAAGTACTTTACTAATCGCATCAGCAGGTACAGTTGTAAATTCCATGGGAGCTTTTGCAGCGGAACTCTGAGCCACAATTTCAAAAAGCGGGACAAACCCCAATTCAAGAGCTTTCTTTTCAGACATGACTAAAACTGCTGCGGCACCATCATTAATGCTGGAGGCATTTGCTGCTGTCACAACACCATTTTTATCGAAAACAGGTTTTAATGTTGGTATCTTATCGAACTTCACTTTTGCAGGTTCTTCGTCTTTATCTATGATAGTCTCCCCCATTTTAGATTTTTGGGTAATTTTAATAATTTCATCATTGAATCGCCCTGACTTTTGTGCATTCAGAGCTTTACGGTAGGAGTTAATTGCAAACTCATCGAGTTCTTCCCTTGTAAAACTAAAATCCTTCGCACATTTTTCAGCGCAACTACCCATGTGAATATTGTTGTAAACGTCCCAAAGTCCATCCTTGATCAATGAATCGGTTATTTGGCCATCTCCTAACCGATAGCCAAATCTTGCATTTGGCAACAAATAAGGAGCATTGCTCATGCTTTCTTGACCGCCTGCGATGATAATCTCAGCATCTTCGGAGAAAATCGCTTGATGAGCAAGCATAACAGCTTTCAAACCGCTACCGCACATTTTATTTATAGTTAAGCACTCAGTTTTTTCTGAAAGACCTGAAAATAAGGCAGCTTGTCGAGCAGGTGCTTGTCCTAAGCCGGCGGTAAGAACATTACCCATTATTACTTCATCCACGGAATCAGGGGATATCTTCGAATCTTCCAAAACTGATTTTATGGCAATACTGCCTAGTTGAGGAGCACTGAATGAAGTTAAGATTCCCCCAAACGAACCTACGGCGGTTCTCTTGGCACTTACTATTACCGTTTTATTCATTGTTACTTCCACGTTGATGATTAAAATAAATGAAAAATTATTTTGTTAACGATGAAATATTATAAATTAGATTTGCTGCAAGTAAATTAGGATTAATATTATTTTGCATAAGTGAACTTAAGTAATCTAATTTAAAAACAACATCTTGAATATTAGGTTTCGGAAATTTTTTATTGAATTTTTCTAAAGTTTCTCTGTAGTCAGAATAGAATAAATCAGCATTAGCTGTTCTAAACCTTTGCAAATCATTGAGCCATGTAATTATCATCTGAATGAATAGCTTAAATGTGGAAGTATCTCCATCGCTTAAAATATCAGAAATTTCCTGGTAAGCTGAATGAAATTTTTTGCCAAGTGAATACCGTAAAAAGCTAATCGTTTTATTCTTCAATGAGCGAAAGTCATGTTCAATAAGTTGATTTGCCGTTGTCACTGATCCATCTGAGAATATAGCCACCTCACTTGCTAATTTTTTATCAACATTAAAATATTCAACAAGAATTTGAGTAATATCATCAATGCTCAGAGGGCTGAAATACAAAGTCCAACACCTTGACCTAATCGTTTCGCGCAGAAGCTCTGGAAATGGAGTGGTTAAAATAAAAATTACTTTCTCGGGAGGTTCTTCTAAATTTTTAAGCAATGCATTCTGCGAGGTTTCATTCATTAAATGCGCATCGGAGATAAGCACGAATCGGTAGTAAGATTGTTCAAACTGAAGCGACAAAAATTTATTTATATCTCTAATGCTACTTATCTTAATTGTATTAGCTTTAGCTAATTGGATTCTATGATAAGGGTTAGAAATTTTCTTTTTTATTTCATCTTTAATTTCTTCAAGGTCATCGGAATTAAGTTTTTCGTAGGGATTTGATTCATCGGTTTCACTTTTACCGCGTGGCAGTGCAAAAATATATTTTATGAATGGTTCGTTGAAATTTGCTAATCCGTTAAGTACATGAGTTTGTTCCTCAGTTGCCGTGAATTTACGGTTTATAGATTGAGCTAATTGTAAAGCAAAATAATCTTTACCAACACCTTGCTTACCTACGAAAAGAAATGCATGAGGGATTTTATTGGAGGCAATTATTCGATCCAAGACTTCCCTATTATTTTTATGTCCATAAATACTGCCCTGATTTTCATTCATAGACAAGAATTTTACTACGTAATTATTTTGTTAAAAGTCATCTTCGTTATAGAAGAAATCTTCCTCAGAAGGATAATCCGGCCAGATGTCTTCTATTGATTCGTAAGGTTCGTCTGAATCTTCAAGCTCCTTAAGGTTTTCAATAACTTCTAATGGAGCACCAATTCTATCAGCATAATCAATTAATTCTTCTTTAGTGGCTGGCCATGGCGCATCATCTAGATATGAGGCAAGTTCAACTGTCCAGATCATGTTTAAAAACTCCGTTAGATTTATTTCTTGCTTTTTTGTTCGAATAAAATTAAGTCATCGAAAAAAAACTGAATTGGATCCAATTTAGTTCCTTCATGATGTACTTCGTAATGTAAATGCGGACCGGTTGATAAACCGGAATTACCTGTCAACGCAATTACCTTCCCTCGCGTAACTTTTTGGCCTTCTGTAGCTACTGCTCGCAATAAATGTGCATAGAGAGTTTTATAACCTGAAGCATGTTCTACCTCAACTGTCAAACCATATCCACCTCTAAGCCCGATAAAACTAACCGTACCGTTTCCCGCAGAATGAACTTGTGTACCAACGTCAGTGATAATATCAATTCCTTCGTGCATTTTCTCAATCATAAGTATTGGATGTTCACGCATCCCGAATCCGTTTTGACCAATTACTCCTTCGCACGGTTTGATTGCGGGAATAGAAGCAAATAACACTTCGTTCTCTTTGAGTTTACTAGAAATAGTTTGATGTTCAGCTTTCTCAAATTTAAGTTTTAGAGTTAATTTATCAACATACTTTGATAGCTCGTCCAAGTTATTTAGTGAACTAATATTTGATTTAAGAGAAGTCTCAAACTCGCTGCCGCCAACTCCTAAAGCTATTTCATCATTTGATAATAAAGGTAAGTTTGCTGCGAGACGGAGATAATGGTTCTCAGTTTGAAGTTCTGTTAAATTTTTATCGACATCTTTGAATTGTGCGGCTAAGCTTTTAATTTTTTCTTGAAGAATTTTATTTTCACTTTTTAAAGTCGAAATGCTATTGGATGAAGAAGTAAAATGATCAATAAGCCTGATCGTCCCCCATGATATTCCTAATAGAAAAAGCACAATAGTGATAATGATAAGTATCGATTTTGAATTCAGATACTCAAATTGTTTGAGCTTTTGGTTCGATTTTGAAAAATAATATAATTTTCGCATAATTGGTGGGTGAATGTAAAGAAATACCCTTATTTTGTCAAGTTAGAATTTGAATTTATTTATTCAAAATCATGTTCAAAATACTTGACACCTCGTAAATCTTGGTCTTTTTCATTCTTACTAATTTCTTCTTTTAGACGATCTTGTAAAGATTTTGGGGCGTCGTAGCCATAATGCTTAAGAAGATAGTTAAGTCCAATAACTTCAGAAATTACGGTGATATTTTTACCGGGAAGAATCGGGAGTTTTACGTGGGGTATATCTATACCTGCAATATTGATTGTATTTTCCTCAAGACCAGTTCGAGTATATTCACTTTTTTCATCCCACAATTCAAGTTCGGCTACAATTTCAAGTCTTTTTTGATAACGAATCGCCCTAATGCCAAACATTCTCTCAACATCAATAAAACCTAAACCGCGTATTTCCATGTAGTGCTTGGCAAGATTTGTACCTGATCCCATTAAAATACCTTCGCCTTTTTTCGTTAGGATGATATGGTCATCAGCAACAAGTCTGTGCCCTCTTTCAATTAAATCGAGTGTAACTTCGCTTTTTCCTATACCGGATTTACCAATGAATAAAATTCCAACTCCATAAACATCAACAAAAGAACCATGGAGAGAAATTCTTTCAGCAAACTGGTCATCGAGAAAATCTCCTACAAGATAAACGAGTTTTGTTGTTGAGAATGGAGTACCAAAAACTGGAATATGATATTTATTTGCTAATTCAATTAGCTTCGGAAAGGGCTGATTTCCATCAGTTAAGATGATACATGGTAAGTTAAATTTAAATATTCGCTCAATAGAGTCTTGCTTTTTTTCTTCGCTGAGCTGTTTGAGATATCTCATCTCGGTATTTCCGAAAATTTGAACTCTGGAATAGGAAAACAAATCAACAAATCCCGCCAATGCTAATCCCGGACGATGAATATTTTGATCGACTATTTTTCTTTCAAATCCTGAACCATCCGAAAACAATTTTAACCTAAAAAGATCTTTGGAATTCTTGACCAAAAAATCAACAGTAATATGTTCCTTCCTAGAAATGGATTTCTGACTTATATTCATGCCCTTATTCTTGCAGTTTTTTTTGATTTGAGTTTAGTTAATTGTCTTGAAAGCTTTTCGACCGCTGCACTCACAGCTTTCTTATATTCATCAGATTGTTCGGTAGCTGTTAAAGTTTGCCCTGGTACTTGTACAATTATTTCAGCAATTTTTATACTATCACGAGAATTTTGATAACTTAAAATAACATCTACGTTCAATATCCTGTCGTTATATTTTTCTAAAGATTTCACTTCTGCAGTGATAAAATCCTTAAGAATATCACGAGCTTTAAATTTTCTTGAAGTTATTATAATGTTCATTTTAACCTCCAATTATATTTATGATTTGGGGTGAGCTTTTTTATAGGTTGATTTTAATCTTTCGATGCTCACGTGAGTATAAATTTGCGTAGTAGATAAATTTTCATGTCCTAAAAATTCTTTGACAGCTCGAATATCTGCGCCTCTATCTAACATATGCGTGGCGGCGGTATGACGCAAAACATGCGGACTTTTCTGTTTAATATCAGAAACTTTTCCTAAATATTTGTGAACCAAGCGATGAACATATCTCGGGTAGATCCTATCTCCTTTAGCATTTAGTATGAAAGCATTTGTACCTTTGAAATTCTTTCTCCACAACATGTAAGTTTGAATAATTTCTGAAGATTTGTCGCCAACAGGAACAATTCGTTCCTTATTTCCTTTTCCTCGAATTTTTATCACTCTGCTTTTAAGATCAACATCAACGTTATTAATACCGCATAGTTCTGAAACACGCAACGCACAGCCATACAGGATTTCAAAAATGACTTTGACTATTATAGGATTTTCTTCAGCTTCATCTGCAATATTGTAAATCTTTAGGATAGAATCCAATGGAATAACTTCAGGTAATTTTCTATCCAGCTTTGGATTCGAGATTTGAAGTGCCGGATTTGAATCTAAAATTTCTCGTTGAAACGCATGCTTAAATAAACCTCTCACTGAAGCGAGTTTTCTTGCTATCGATCTTTTATCTAATCCTAGTTCATTCAGATGCATCAGAAAATTTTTTATGAATTTGTTAGTAATGATTTCAATATCATTTTTTTGATTTTCTTTGCAAAAGCTTAGAAAACTAAGAAGATCTTCTCTGTATGCTTTAACTGTATTCGGTGAATATCTCTTGATGCTTTTGAGTTCACTCAAATAAAGTTCTATCACTTGCTCAATTTTCATCTTCTTCTTTCACTTTTTTCGCTATTAGTTCTTCACCACAGGCAGGACATTTTAAGTAGTTACCTTTCTTCTTAGAATATCTTTCTTCCATTATTTCGGAATCACCATTGGGGCAAGCTTGAAGAAATGGTTTATGCCAGCTTACATAATCACAATCCGGATAACGTGAGCAGCCATAAAAAATTTTATTCCTTTTCGATTTTCTTTCAAGTATTTCTCCTTGTTTACATTTCGGGCAGGAAAGACCAAGTGTAATATTTTTCACATAATCACATTCAGGATATTTTTCGCAGCCAATAAATCTTCCGAATTTTCCTTCGCGAAAGACAGTTTTGCTTCCGCATTTTTCGCATTTTTCACCTGTATATTCAACCTCCTTCTGTTGTGCATATACTTCGCGAAAAGATTTTATGTTTTCACATTTAGGATAATTATTGCAAGCTAAATATTTACCAAAGCGGCCGATTTTAATGACAAGTTCACCACCGCATTTTTCACAGATAATTTTTTCAATTTTATTTTCAACCAGCTTTAACGCTTTAGCAAAAGGATTATAAAAATCTCTAAGAACCGATGAATATTCATTTTCACCCTGTGCAATTTGATCCAATTCATTTTCCATAGCAGCCGTGAAGTCTTCATTAATGATATCCGGAAAATTCTTCACCAAAATTTCACTTACCTTTTGTCCGAGCTTGGTCGGTGCTAATTTTTTTTCGGTCAAATGAACATACTTTCTATCTTGAATTGTACTTACAATCATCGAATATGTGCTTGGCCGTCCAATACCTCGATTCTCCAATGCTTTAATAAGGGAACTCTCAGTATATCTTGCCGGCGGTTTTGTGAAGTGCTGAGTTTTTTGAAGCTCTTTTAATCCAAGAGATTGATCCTTTTCCAAACCAATCGGAATGTTTTCGTTACGATATTCATCCTTATCATCAGCAGTTATTTTTGGTTCAGGAATATCTTCATACACTTGTTGAAATCCATTAAATAGAAGCGCCGATCCCAAAGCTTTAAATACGAATTCCTTTGCGGTAATCTCAATCACTGTTGTTTCAAATAAAGCAGGATTCATCTGTGAAGCGAGAAATCTTTTCCAGATTAGCTCGTAGAGCTTAAAGGATTTATCATCCAAATATTTCTTAACGAATTCTGGAGTGTATTCTAAAGATGTCGGTCGAATTGCTTCGTGAGCATCCTGAACATTAGCTTTGTTTTTCCTATCATAAATTATTGGTGAATCAGGTAAGTATTCGTTTCCAAATTTATGTTCGATGTATTCACGAACCTTAGGTAAGATCTCTTCACTTATTCTTGTCGAATCTGTTCTCATATAAGTAATCAAACCGGCAAGACCTTCTTTTCCTAACTCAACACCCTCATAAAGTTTTTGAGCAAGCATCATCGTTTGTTTAGGTCTCATTCTTAATCGTCGAGATGCTTCAGCTTGGAGAGTGCTCGTGATGAAAGGTGCCGGCGCAGTTCTTTTAGTGTGTCGTTTAATGATGTTGGAAATAGTAAATTGATTGATCTTTGAAATCGTATCAAAATATTGTTGAGCGACTATTTCGCTGCTGATGGTAATGCTTTTTTCATTGAATTCATTCCATTCATCAACACTCATGTCAAATTTATGTGGAACTTTTATGTCTTTTCCTGCAATACTAAAAAGTTTTGCTTTGAAGAATTCATTGCTTTCAGTTTTGAAGATTGCCCAAATTGACCAATACTCAATTGCTTTGAATTTATCAATTTCAGATTCTCTATCACAAATTAATTTTAATGCAACAGATTGGACCCTTCCTGCTGAAAGAGAGCTGCTGCCTGAATTTTCTATAATCGCTTTCCATAAGAATGGACTCATTTTATAGCCAATAATTCTGTCCATGACTCTTCTTGCACGCTGGGACTGTACAAGATGAATATCGATTTCTCGAGGATGTTGCATCGCTTTCTCAACGCCGGATTTAGTAATCTCATTGAACAGAACTCTAAAGAGCTTAGCCTCGGATTTCCCGTTTAGAATATCGGCGACATCTTGTGCGATCGCCTCCCCTTCACGGTCAGGGTCAGTTGCAATGTAAACAGCTTTAGATTTTACCGCAAGCCCTTTGATTTTTTTGATTGTATCTCCTTTACCGCGAATGGTCACAAATTCGGGTAGAAAATTTTCTTCAATTTTAACTCCGAGGCGTGTTTTGGGAAGATTTTTTATGTGTCCGACAGTGGCTTCGACAACAAAGTTCTTGCCTAAATATTTATTAATGGTTTTTGCTTTTGCCGGAGATTCTACAAGGACTAAACTTTTACTCATTACTTTAATTTTCTTTATCTAAATTATATCAAAACGTTTCAAACAATTCACAAGATTTAAAAAGAGTGCTGCGAAATTATAAAATTCTTACTAGTATGCAAAAACATGATCAAAAATATTTTTCAATTTACATTTCTTTAGCGAGAAATTTATACTTATGTGTAAGCAAATCCTCTTTTAATTTCATTGCTCTTCTTTCATTGCTTTTTTTATCTTTATAACCAAGCAAATGAAGAACACCGTGTATTATAAGTCTAAGCAATTCTGCATTTATTGAAGTTCTAAAGCGTTTTGAATTATACAAAGCATCATCATATGAAATGATTATTTCACCTTCAAGTGATGAATTCAATTTCGCATAATCAAATGTTATTATATCAGTGGAATTCTCATGCTTTAAATATTCCCTATTCACTTGAATTATGTCAGCAGAATTTACAAATGAAATTTCAAGATTATTGATGGTAAAATTTAATTCCTTCTTTAACAGGATAATAAGTTTATGAACTGTACGCTTTTTAATATTTTGTTTACTGTAAATTCTTAAATTCTTAACCACAATTTCAATACCTGCTGCTGATGTTATAAACTCTCGATAATTTTATTGTGACCGCGTTTCGGATAACAGTCTAAATAGGGAAATAATTTTTCCTCTAAATTTAATTTTTGTATTTGGGTGGAGTCCATCCTTCTCTTTTCCAGCTTTTTAATTCAAGTGTAATATTGCCGATTAAAACTTTCATATTAGCCACAATGGGAATACTTGCTTCATCATTTGAAAACCAGCCCTCGAAATACCCGGTTAATCCGAATATGCTGATAAAATCCATTTCACCATCTAACCTCACACATTCAACATCATAATTTATCGCACCAATTGAAACGGGAATAATATTATCGTAAAAATTAATTTTAGTATGAACTTTTTGCTCGTTCACAAAACATGGAAGAAACATCGAATTTTTTTTACCTGATAACATTCGAGCAAAGAAAAAAATAG
>Ga0209126_1000114_pt1 | contig 23926 bp, 20 predicted proteins | sample RifCSP19_1_FD_184024 | JGI IMG/M metagenome (GOLD analysis project Ga0209126, IMG submission 184024) | Soil microbial communities from Rifle, Colorado - Rifle CSP2_sed 19_1 (SPAdes) (version 2) | ecosystem: Environmental > Terrestrial > Deep subsurface > Rock core/Sediment | place: Rifle...
ATAGCAGTACCTAAAGCAAGAGCATTTTGATGCGTAACAGAAATGAAGAAGAAATAAAAAAATTAGAGAGTATTGGTTTCAAGTCATTTAATAATTAATTGCATACTAGTTGTTTTCCCCATATAGTCAACGTGTTTGTTAATTCTGCTTTATTTAATTTCCCAATATGATTTTTAACCTTTGAGGGATTTATGAAAGCAAAAATTATCATTCTCTTAATCCTAATTGTGCTGTTTACAATTTTCGTTTCACAAAACACGCGCATTGTTCAAATAGATTTCTTAGCTTGGTCAATTGCAATGTCGTCAATTGTATTAATTTCATTGATGATGTTAATAGGAGTTATTACGGGATTTATAATTGCCAAAATATTCGACCGCCCTTCGAAATCGCAAGTAAGTATTTCGGGGAAAGATCAGACCAATAATCCGAAGTGAAAAATTAGTACGGACTTCTCCCCCGATAAAATCTGTCCGCTGACAGGTAAGATCGGGGTCGAAGTAACAGTTGGGATTTAGAACAACACTATTTTATAAACTGCTGAGCGTAATACTTAGCTGTTAATTTTTCACCGGTTGCTTTTTCAATCATATCGTTCCAATAAAGCTTATTACCCTCGGCAAATATTTTATTCTTCAAATATTTTCCAACTTCGGTCTTGCCGTTAAAGCTTTGGCTCATCGGATCATTAGAATTAAGCAAATTTTTGTTTATGTAAAAAGATAACTGAGATGCTAACAGTTCACCCAGCATGTAATTGTGATAATATGCAGGATACAAGGCAATATGAATCTTTGAAGCCCAATCAGGTTCATTTCTATTTTCCGGTCGTTTAAGCAGTTGATACTTCTCAACTAAATCCCACCAGAGCTTGTTTAAATCTTGATCCGGGTTTTCATACATACTTTTTTCAAATCTGTAAACAACTTGTGCCCAACGGCTGAATACCAATTGTTCAAGTCGTAAAGAATTAAAACTTGCATCTGCTACTTTTTCTTTTTCCGCTTGAGATAGACCCACAACGTCAGTAAGCCACTGCGGATTTGAAGCAAATCTTCCAAAGAGCATTGCAATTGCTTCGGTTGTAAAAGTGTGTGCTTCTTCTCTTAACTCCCATGGCAAATTCCCATCAATATTTTTACTGTAAACAGCATGACCATATTCGTGAAGCATTGTGTTCATCCAATTATAATTGGGTTTAACATTGCAGACGACTCTCACATCTCCCAAGCGGTCAACGTCTGCGCAATAAGCATGCTGATATTTTCCTTCCTTCTCGAATAGATCACTTTTTGTAATCATGTCATCTATCTGCAAACCAATTCCGTCATAGTATTTTCTTGTCAATTCAACAATATCTTTGTTCTTATAGTAGCTGTCCAAATCAACTTTATAAATTTTGGGTGCTTCTTGAAAAAATCTGTTTTGATAATGCCAGGGCATCAGTTCATTTTTTGAGATATGATAACGCTTAGACAGAAAATCATCCATTTCATTTTTTACTTGAGAGAAAACCACTTTCGTTCTTTCGTACAGATCATCAAAAATCATATCAATATCTTTTGGATCTTGTTCGGCAAGCTTCAGGCTCATTTCATGATAATTTGAGTAGCCCAACTCGCGCGCAGTTTCATTTCTCATCTTAACTAATTTCAAAATATCATCGGCAACAACTTTTCCAATTTTTTTGCTTGATGTCCATGCTTCTTGTAATGTTTTTGAATCGGTGGAATTCTTCAGGGTTTCTTCTATTTGATTATCGGTTAATTTCTTTTCCCCGACCTCGGCTCTAAAAGTAGAGAAACGATTTTCAATTTCGGTGCTCAGTTTAATAATTGCTTCAAGTTTTTTCTCATCAACCTGATACTTGCTGTAAGCCCGGTAAAGAACATCAAGCTGACGATTAAGTAATTCATCTTTAATCGAATTTGATTCCTTGATTTTTTTCAAGATTACGAAATCATCTTTGTTAGAAAAAATCTTATTGTATTTAATCTGTAAATCTGATGATTTGTCATAATCTTCAGTTTTACCCGAGATTGTCGCGTTAAAATATGCCAGCGAATAATCTTTATATGCGGAAGCTGCTTTGCTTTCAAAATTTGTTATGAATGTTTTAAGTTCTTGGGTCATTTTATCCTCGTTTGTTGAACAACCGGCTAAGATTAAAGCGAAAAAAAGAAGTAACAGGTTTTTCAGACTTAGGCTAGTCTGTTGATTTTTTTTCAATTTGGACTCCAATTATTTTAACTGCCTTAAAATAACTAATTTGTCTTTAAGATATAATAGTTTAAAGTAATTACTGGACGGCTATCTTGTTTATTCAATAAAATAGTGCTAAGTTTGATACAGTAATTCGCCCTATATCGGGCGATTTTTGTTTGTATGAGTTTGCTTGATGAAAATATTAAAGAAATTGTCGCAAAAGTTGTTGAAAAAAACGGATTTTTGCTTATAGACCTGATTCTAAGAGGAACTGAGCATAACCGGGTTATCGAAGTTTATTTTGATGGCGAAAAAGATATCTCTGCCGATGACTGTGCATCAGTCAGCCGCGAAATTGATTCGTATCTGAAGGACTTACTTGTTAAGCATCCTGATTTTAGACTCGATGTTTCATCTCCCGGTATTGACAGACCGTTAAAATTTCTTAAGCAGTATCCAAAGCATGTTAATCGGAAATTTGAGATTTCCTACCGTTCCGGCAAGGAAATTAAAAAGCTAGATGGTAAGCTCGCTTCTATTGAAGGAGATTATCTGACTTTTATCTCAAACAATAAAGAAGTAATCATTAACTTTAACAATATTGTAAAAGCTAACTTAGTGGTTAGTTTTTCTTAACGGAGGATTAATAAATGAATGTTGACATTGTTGAATCCTTTTCTCAAATGGTAAGAGAGAAAGGAATTGACAAAGACGTTTTAGGCGGTATAATCGAGGAAATTTTCGGTCTGCTAGTAAAGAAAAAATACGGCGAGGATGCCAAGTTTGATGTTGTTGTAAATATGGATAAGGGCGACATCGAAATATTTCTTGAACGTGAAATAGTTGATCAGGTTGAAAACCCGAACCTTCAGATAAGCATTGATGAAGTGAATAAAAAAGGTAATCCCGATGAGCTTGAGGTGGGTGAAGACTTTGTTGAAAAGCTCCCGATGGCTTCTTTTGGAAGAAGACTAATCATTTTAGCAAAGCAAAGCTTAAATCAAAAAATAAGAGATATTGAAAAAGATATTATTTACAACGAGTACCAGGAACTCCTTGGCGAAATTGTTGTCGGTGATATCTATCAAATAAGAAAGAGCGATATTCTTGTTAACCATAATAAAAATGAGCTTTTATTACCAAGAAACGAACAAATCCCTTACGAGAAATATAAAAAGGGCGAAACAGTAAGAGCGATCGTTAAGGAAGTTAATAAAGGCAGCAGTGGTCCGCAGATAATTATCTCAAGATCCGATAATCTTTTCTTAAGAAGATTATTTGAAATTGAAATTCCGGAAATTTATGACGGCATTATTGAAATAAAATCAATAGCTCGCGAGCCTGGTGAACGTGCCAAAATTGCAGTTGAATCTCAGGATAAAAGAATTGACGCTGTTGGCGCTTGTGTGGGAATGAAGGGCGTAAGAATTCATGCAATTGTACGCGAGTTAAATAACGAGAACATAGACGTAGTTAATTATTCGCAAGATCCTGTCGTTTTTATTCAGCGAGCATTGGCTCCTGCTAAATTGAAAAACATTCAAGTTGATCCTGTTGCAAAAAAAGCCGTGGTAAATGCTGATAGTGATCAGGTATCTATGATCGTTGGAAGAAATGGTGTAAACATAAGATTAGCAATGAAGCTAACCGGCTACGATATTGAAATTATACGCGAAGAAAAACCATTTGAAGAGTATGAAGAAGATATCGAATTGATTGACATTAAAGAAGAACTTGGCGCGGAAATTTATGAGCTTTTAATTAATCACCGTTATGATACTGCAATTGAAGTGCTAACTGCAGGACCGGAAAAGCTAAAGGAAATTGAAGGACTCGATGAACAAAAAGTTAATGAAATTATCGAGATAATTAAGTCTCAGTTTGAAGAGGAAGAATAGTTAAATAAGGCAGCTTAAATATGTCCGACGCAAAAAACAAAAAAATACGAGTGTATAAATTAGCTTCCGAGTACAATCTCGGTGCTGAAACCATTGTCGAATTTCTTCAAAAGAAGGGGCACGATGTTAAGACACATATGTCCATGCTTACCGATGAGATGATTACTGAGGTAAATGATCACTTCAAAAAGGATATCGAGAAAGCCGAAAAGCATTACAAGAAAATTGCGGAGTTTAATAAAAAGCGTTCGGATAAAGTTGAGGAAGAACCTGCTAAAATTAAAAAAACTCATGAAGCTGAACCTGGAGGAGAAATCCAGGAAGTTATTGCTGAGGAAATAGAGTCAAAAGTCGGCGAGATGAAAGCAAAGGATAAGCCCGAAGCAATTACTGATGTTCCTATTGCAGAAGTTATTCTCGAACAAATTGCCGAAAAAGAAATTGAGAAAGAGCACGTAACTGAAGAAGCAGCAAAAACGACACACGTACCGGAAAAGCGTGTTAAGGGATTGAAGGTCGTCGGTAAGATGGATTTGGGAGAGTCGGTGAAAATAGTTAACAAACAAGCTCCTCCTTCCGATGGTGAAGCTAAAGAAAAAACTCAGCCAACCGGTGAAGTGGTAAAGAAAAAGAAAAAACCAAAAGCACGCAAGAGACCATCTGATGCTCCTGTTGAAGAAATTCCCGAATCAAAGAAAAGAAAAAGAGTTAAGCGTTTTGAGATTGATCAAAAAGAAGTAAAAGATGCAATTAGAAAAACCTTGCTTAGCATGGACGATACTGCTACCTCTGCACGTGCAAGCTCCAGAAAAAGAAAAAAGAAAGAGCGCGAGGAAGCCGAAGAAAAAAGAGTTGAGGAAAAAGAGAAAGATAAAAGTAAGTTAACTGTAACAGAATTTATTGCAGTGAACGAGCTAGCTAATTTGATGGGAGTTCAGGTTAGTGAAGTGATTGCAAAATGTATAGGGCTTGGTCTGATGGTTTCAATTAATCAAAGGTTAGATGTTGAAACGATTACGCTTGTCGCTGATGAATTTGGATTTCAAGTTGAATTTGAAAAAGAATATACATCCGAAGCTCTTGAAGACACTGATGACTTTGCTGATGAACTCAAGCCCAGACCTCCGGTTGTGACAATTATGGGGCATGTTGATCATGGGAAAACCTCACTTCTTGATTATATAAGAAGAACTAATGTAGTTGCAGGAGAATCCGGTGGAATCACCCAGCATATTGGTGCTTATAAAGTTGATGTTGGAAACGGAAAGCATATAACTTTTCTTGATACACCCGGTCATGAAGCTTTTACTGCCATGAGAGCTCGCGGTGCGCAGGTAACCGACATTGTTGTTCTTGTTGTCGCTGCCGATGATGCTGTAATGCCTCAAACTGTTGAAGCAATCAATCATGCACAGGCGGCACAAGTTCCGATAGTAATTGCTATTAATAAAGTTGATAAGCCAGGAGCTAACATTGAAAAAATTAAGCAGCAGCTTGCTGACCGAAATGTTTTAGTTGAAGCATGGGGTGGAAAATATCAATGTATAGAAATTTCGGCAAAGACGGGATTAAATGTTACGAATCTTCTTGACCTAATTTTGCTTGAAGCGGATGTTCTGGATTTGAAAGCAAATCCTGACCGACTTACCCGCGGTGCTGTTATAGAAGCTGAAATAGACAAAGGAAGAGGAATTACGGGAACCATATTGGTTCAAAAAGGAACTCTTAGAATTGGCGATCCTTTTGTTGCTGGAATTTATTTCGGTAAAGTTAAAGCAATGTTTGATGAGCGGGGCAATAAGTTGTTTGAAGCTCCTCCCGCAACACCCGTTCAGGTTCTTGGTTTTGAAGGTGTCCCTCAGGCAGGCGATGTATTCGTTGTTGTAGAATCCGAAAGAGAAGCGCATGAGATAAGCTTAAAACGTCAGCAGTTAAGACGGGAGCAAGATCAAAAACAAATTCACCACATCACGCTGGATGAAATTGCAAAACAAATTAGTATGGGCGGAGTTAAAGAGCTGGCTCTAATTGTTAAAGGCGATGTTGACGGTTCCGTCGAAGCTTTGTCAGATTCATTAATGAAACTAACAAATGAAGAAGTTGTGGTACGAGTAATTCACAAAGGTGTTGGCGGTATATCGGAAAGCGATGTTTTGTTGGCTTCGGCATCCTCAGCAATTATAATTGGATTTCATGTGAGACCAAATCTTAATGCACGAAAGCTTGCTGAAACAAATAAAGTTGATATAAGATTATATAATATTATTTACGATGCTATAAATGAAGTTAAATCTGCATTGGAAGGATTGCTTTCACCTGTACTTTCTGAAGAGATTACTTCAACTATAGAAGTGAGAGACACTTTCAAAGTTCCAAAATTCGGTACTGTTGCAGGTTGTTATGTTCAAGAAGGTAAAATTGCAAGAAGCAATAAAATACGTTTGATACGCGATGGAATTATTGTCCACGATGGCGATATTGCCTCATTAAAAAGATTTAAAGACGATGTTAGAGAGGTTGATGCGGGATACGAGTGCGGAATAAGTCTTGCTAATTTTAATGATGTTAAAGTTGGAGATATAATAGAGGGCTACAAAATTGTTGAAACGAAAAAGAAGCTCTCGTAGATTTTATTAGAAAAGAATTTGGAATTAATTAAGCCGTGATTTTTATTATTATTAGTTCTTCATATACTAAGTGCTTTGATAAACATAGAGATTGAAACGTGTCACACAGAATTGATAAAATAGAAAATCTCATCAAAGAAGAAATTAGTCTTATTTTTCTCTTCAAGCTTCAAAACTTAGGTTCGGGTTTTATAACAATAACCAGTGTTCGGGTTAGTCCGGATCTGAAAACTGCAAAAATTTATATCTCGATTTTTGAGAAGGAAAGAAGAGAGAGGGTGTTGGAAAAAATTAGATCGAAAACAAAGTTCATCCGCTCTGAACTTGCTTCCCGAATAACAATAAAGTTCGTCCCGGAACTTAAATTTTTCCTCGATGATACGCTTGATTATGTTGAAAAGATTGAAGGGCTAATTAAAAAAATTCACGAGAATGATGATAAAAAAGAGAACGAATAATCTTTCCGACTGTGATTTCTATTCGGGTGAAACCGTACTTCTTGATAAACCGCTGAACTGGACATCGTTCGATGTTGTTAGTAAAATTCGAAATGCGGTTGGGGTTAAAAAAGTTGGTCATGCGGGAACGCTCGATCCAATGGCAACCGGTTTGTTGATAATCTGTACGGGAAAGAAAACTAAAGAAATTTCATCGTTCCAGGATTTAGAAAAAACTTACACGGGTTCAATACTTCTTGGTAAGAGATCCAGGTCAATGGATCTGGAAACGGAATTAATTGGAAACGAAGACCTTTCTTCAATTAAGGATGAAGATATTTATGATGCACGTGATAAGTTCATGGGCAATATTTTGCAAGTTCCGCCAATGTTTTCTGCAATTAAGTTTAAGGGAAAATCGCTTTACAACATTGCACGGAAAGGAAAAACCATTGAACTTAAACCAAGAGAAGTTAACGTTTCTAAATTTGAAATACTGGAAATAAATAAACCTTATGTAAAATTTGAAATTACCTGTTCAAAAGGAACTTACATTCGTTCTATTGCTAATGACCTTGGTGAAGAACTTGGCTGCGGAGGTGTTCTTAGTTCACTCCGAAGGACTGCAATTGGTAATTTTTTTGTAAATGATGCGTTAAGCATCGACGAATTTGTTTTTCTTTCCAAAGCAATGAAAGCGCAAAGGGAAAAAGAAGTATCAGAATGTATTCAGTAAAACATTTTGTAAGTATTAAAATTTTTTGTTTGAGTTAAGATGCTGATTAACGAATGAAAGTTTATCAACATTTAGATGAAATAGAACGTGATCCCAATACGGTTTTAACAATTGGAACTTTTGATGGAATTCATCTTGGTCATCAAGAAATTTTAAAAAAGCTTTTTGAAAGAAGCCGCTTTCACAAAGCACGAAGTTTTTTAATTACTTTTCATCCTCATCCGAGAAAAGTAATAGCAAAAGCAAACGATCTAAAAATATTAAGTACACCTGCTGAAAAAACGTTGATATTAGAAAAAATGGGATTGGAAAATTTGTTTATTATTAATTTTACAAAGGAATTCTCGCAGCAGTCACCAATGAATTTCTTTAAGAATTTTATAATAAATAAAATAGGGTTAAAAGAAATTGTTATTGGGCACGATCATAAATTTGGTAAGGGAAGAGAAGGAACATCTAAAACTTTGAAAATGCTGGGAGAGGAGTATCGGTTTGAACTAAGTGTGGTTGATGAATTTAAGGTAAACGGCGAAACAATCAGCAGCACAAAACTTCGGCACGCAATTATGAATGGCGATATGAAACAAGCCAATTTATTCCTGGGCAGAACTTATTCTTTTTCAGGCACTGTAATTTCAGGTGATAAAAGAGGACGACTTCTCGGTTATCCCACTGCTAATATTAAACTTGATGATAACGATAAACTTCTTCCCGGCTTAGGAATATATGCTGCTGAAGTGATTGTTGATAATCAGAAATTTGCGAGTCTTTTAAGCATTGGCAAAAGACCCACATTTTATGATAATGGAGAAATTGTTCCCGAAGTTTATATTTACAAGTTTGATAAAAATATTTATGATAAAAAAATCACGGTTAATGTTTTAGATCAAATTAGAAAAGAAGAAAAATTTTCTTCGCCCGAGGAATTGATAAATCAAATGAACAAAGACAGAGAAGCAGGAATAAAAATTTTTAATAAAATTAGCAGCTTAAAAAAAATCAACACAGCAAATAATTAAAAAAACTTACTTTATGCATTTTGTGTTTGTATTTACCCCCGCCATTTATGGCGGGGGTAAGCGAGCACGGAACTCCGGGCTTTAGCCCAATAATGACCGGTGTTTTGTGGCTAAAGCCGTTATTTGTGTTGTTGTTTGGGCCACGCCCTGAAGGGCGTGGTTAATAAATTTAATATTTTGTGCAAGGCGACTAAATAAAATTAAAAATAAATTAATCCTGGTTGATTCTGGGATTACATTGATAAACAAAAAATAGAAAGGTCAAACATGACTAAAGAAGAAAAGCTCGAAATCGTAAAGAAATACGGAGCGAATGAAAAAGATTCCGGAAAAGCCGAAGTGCAGATTGCACTTATAACAAAACGGATTAACGATCTAACCGATCATTTTAATATGCACAAAAAAGACCATCATTCAAGACGCGGCTTAATGATGATGGTTGGTAAAAGAAGAAGACTCCTTGATTATCTTATGGATAAAGAAATAGCGAGATATAGAACAATTATTAAAGAGTTAAATATCAGAAAGTAAAGGTTTATTATAATGGTTACGAAACAAATTGAAATTGGCGGCAAATTATTCTCAATTGAAACAGGAAGATTTGCTAAACAGGCAAACGGCTCGGTTATGGTTAGATACGGCGACACAATGGTTCTCGTTACTGCTGTTGCTTCACCGGAAGCAAAACCCGATCAGGATTTTTTCCCCCTTCAGGTTGAATACCGTGAAAAGACTTCGGCTGCGGGAAAATTTCCCGGCGGATATATTAAGAGGGAAGGGCGTCCCAGCGAAAAAGAAATTCTAAGTGCGAGATTAATTGATCGCCCGATTCGTCCGCTTTTTCCGGGTGAATTTAAAAATGAAACCCAAGTAATTGCATTTGTGCTTTCACATGACGGTGAAAATGATGCCGATGTTCTTGCTGCCGTTGGTGCATCTGCAGCTTTAACAATTTCCGATATTCCTTTTGAATGCCCAATGGCAGAAGTAAGGGTTGGAAGATTAAACGGTTCATTTATTGTCAACCCAACTTTCCAGCAGCTTAAGGATTGTGACATTGAGTTAGTGGTTGGAGGAACTGCTGATTCTTTAATGATGGTTGAAGGAGAATCAAGACAAATTAGCGAGAGCGAACTTCTTGATGCGCTAAAATTCGCACATGAAGAAATTAAAAAGATTGTTCAATTGCAAAACGAGTTGAGAAGTGAAGTTGGAAGACCCAAAATGGTTGTTCCTCAATCACAAGTTGACGAATTAATAAAGAAAGATGTTTATGATCTTGCTTATGATAAGCTGAAACAAATCGTTTATTCTATTCTTACAAAAGAAGAAAGAAGCCAAAAGAATAACGAACTTATAGATTTCGTTAAAAAGTCAATTGCAGAAAAATATCCTGAACAAGAAAAAGTAATTGATGAGCTGCTTCACGATCTTGAAAAAGAATTTATGAGAGAGAGAATCCTTAAAGAAGGAATTCGGCTTGACGGCAGAAACACAAAACAAATTCGCCCAATTACAATTGATTTAGGTATTCTCCCGCGCACACATGGTTCAGTATTATTTACTCGCGGTGAAACTCAAAGCTTAACCTCTGTAACACTTGGAACAAAAAATGATGAGCAAACAATTGATGGATTAATTGAAGAGTACACTAAAAAGTTTATGCTTCATTACAACTTTCCTCCTTTCAGCGTTGGAGAAGTTGGCAGAATGACCGGCGTTGGAAGACGTGAAATTGGACATGGGCATTTAGCTGAAAGAGCTTTAAAAGTAGTAGTTCCTGCTGAAGATCAATTTCCTTATACTATGAGAGTTATATCTGACATTTTAGAATCAAACGGAAGTTCATCAATGGCAACTGTTTGCGCGGGTTCTTTATCTCTTATGGATGGAGGCGTGCCGATTAAAAAAGCCGTTGCAGGAATTGCAATGGGATTGGTAAAAGAAGGCGATCAGTACGCAATACTTTCTGATATTCTTGGTAATGAAGATCATCTTGGAGATATGGATTTTAAAGTTGCAGGAACGGATGAAGGCATTACAGCATTCCAAATGGACATTAAAATTCATGGCATATCTTTTGAGATAATGGAGAAAGCATTGCAGCAAGCAAAAGATGGTCGGCTGCACATTCTTAAGATAATGAACGAAGCAATTATTCAACCAAGAGAATCTTTATCGCAGTTTGCACCTCGACTTTTAACTATGAAAGTTGATACAGATCAGATCGGTTTGATAATCGGTCCCGGCGGAAAGACTATACAGGGAATGCAAAGACTTTTTGGCGTTGAGATTGCAATTGATGATACGGGCACAGTTAATATCGCTTCTCCTAATAAAGAGAATGCAGCTAAGTGTAAAGAATATATTAAGAAGATGACAGCAACCCCTGAAGTCGGCGAAATTTATGATGGAATTATAACAAAGATTATGGATTTCGGAGCTTTTGTCGAAATACTTCCAGGTAAAGAAGGTCTCCTTCATATCTCTCAAATAGATAACAAGAGAGTAAATAAGGTTACCGATTATTTTAAAGAAGGCGACAAAGTAACTGTAAAGCTTCTTAAAGTTGAAAACGGTAAATTTTCTCTTAGCAGAAAAGAGCTTTTAAAAGAAAACAGCACTGTAAATAAAACGGAAGCAGTTTCTAACAAATAATTTTTAAGTAGAATTATTTTTATAAAAATTAATATTAACAGGTTCAAGCTTGGTATTTAAAGAATTTAATCTTTGGCTGATTTTATGGCTGATTGTTCTATCCAAAATTGGAGAAACAAAAAGGATTGATCCTGGTTTGAATCATTCATTAACAAAATTTTATTTAATGAAATACTTTATTTCATTTAAAGAGTTTTTCCATTATGGTAAAAGAGATTGTAATAAACTCATCGGCTGCACAGACACGTGTAGCTATAACCGAAGACGGATATTTAGCCGACTTCTTTGTAGATTATCCTGAAAATCGCAGAACAGTCGGGGACATTTATTTAGGTAAGGTTGCGCGCGTACTTCCGGGTATTAAAGCCGCCTTTATTGATATTGGAATGAAGCACGATGCATTCCTTCATTTTTCTGATATTGGCGAAACAACAAAGCAGCTTCAGGACATAATCGGTGAAGACGATTCTGATGTTGATGAAGAGGAAGACGATGAGAATTTAAGGCACAGCAATAATCAAAATAAAACCGACTCAACCAATCCCACAAAACCCACAATTCCAAAACTTCAAAAAGGACAGGAGATTCTTGTTCAGATAACCAAAGAACCCGTGAATAATAAAGGTGTAAGAGTAACGTCTTCCATCTCTTTGCCCGGAAGATTTTGTGTCCTCCTTCCTTTTGACGGCAAAGTTGGAATTTCGAAAAAGATTTTTGATTACAAGGAACGTAAAAGATTGCGTAACATTGCAAGAGATATTCTGCCCCAAAACTATGGACTTATAATTCGCACGGTTGCTAAAGATCAATCCGAAGAAGCTTTAAAAGATGACCTTAAAAACCTTACGAAAACCTGGCAGGAAATTGAAACTATAGTTAAGACAGAAAAACCGCCTGCATTAATTTATCAGGACATGAGCACCACTTCAAGCGTAATAAGAGATTTGTTTACACCCGATATAACAAAGGTGTTTATTGATTCGAAGAAACTGTACAAGCAAATAAAAAACTATGTGCAAGTAGTTCAGCCAAGTCTAGTTGATAAAATAGAACTTTTCCCATCTACAACTTCAATTTTCGATTCGTTTAAAATTGAAGAGCAAATAAAAACATTGATGGGAAGAAAGGTTCCGCTTCCAAGCGGCGGCTATCTAATCGTCGAACATACCGAAGCAATGGTGGTTGTTGATGTAAACAGCGGGCGTTATGCAAAAAGCAAAGAGCAAGAGCTTAACTCGCTTAAAACCGATCTTGAAGCAGCCCGCGAAATTGCGCGTCAGCTTAGGTTAAGAGACATCGGCGGAATTATTGTTGTTGATTTTATTGATCTTGAAGAAGAGAAAAACAGAAAGAAAATTTTTGATGAACTGAAAAAAGAATTCAGGAGAGATAGGGCAAAGGTAACCATTCTACCCATGTCCGATTTTGGTTTAGTTCAAATAACCAGGCAGCGAGTAAGGCAAAACATTATGCAGACAATGAAAGAAGTTTGCCCATATTGCCTTGGTTCCGGTTTGCTGACAAAGCATTCTCATGTTGTTTATGATCTCGAAGCATGGGTTAAGAAGTTCAAAAAAACTTCCAACGAAAGAAGATTGATTCTTAAATGTCATCCTCTTTTTGCCGCACGTTTAAGAGAAGGAAAAGACGGCTCGATAACAAAGCTTCAATTAAAATATTTTATAAGGATTAAAATTGAAGAAGATAACAATATGCAAATCGGGCATCTAAAATTTATTTCTGCCAAAACCGGTAACGAACTTGCAGAAATTTTCAACTGATAAACTCATGTTACGCAAAACTTCTAGCCATCTATTAACCTCGCCATTTATGGCGGGGTTGGTACTAAAACAGAGAAACCTGGCTTTAGCCACTATTTAAGTTATTAATGGGCTATCCGAAGGGTTCCTTTGGAAAAGCCCAGGGTAGCTGGTCCCATTTAGTCCCCCAGCATAAATGCTGGGGTTACTAGATAAAGCTGTATGTGTAAGGTGAATGACAAATTTATTTTATTGAAAAGGAAGATTAAACACTAATGAAAAAAACCACATTTTACAATATTCACGAAAAACTTGGAGCGAAGATAGTAGAGTTTGCAGGTTATCTTATGCCCATACAATATTCTTCGATAATTGCCGAACATAAGGCGGTTAGAAATTCTGTTGGTATTTTCGATGTTTCGCACATGGGTGAGATTTTTGTTTCTGGAGAAAAAGCTTTGGACTTTGTGCAGAATATTACTGTAAACGATGCCGCAGTTTTGTTCCCGGGTAGAGTTCAATACTCGGCAATGTGTTATAACGATGGTGGAATCGTTGACGATCTTCTTGTTTATAAACTGGCTGACGATAAGCTTATACTTGTTGTTAATGCTTCCAACATCCAAAAAGATTTCAACTGGATGAAAGAGAATAATAAATATAGAGTTGAACTAAAAAACCTTAGCGACGATTATTCTTTACTCGCAGTTCAAGGTCCCAACTCTAAGAAAGTTGTACAAAAAATATGCGATAAAAATCTTGATTTAGAATATTACCACTTCATGCAAGCTAAAGTTGCCGGAATTGATATGATTTTATCGCGAACAGGATATACGGGTGAATTAGGTTATGAGCTTTATTTTACCGGAAATGAAAAAACCGCCGAACTTGTTTGGAACAAACTTTTTGATGCAGGAAAAGAATATGGAATTCAACCGGTTGGTTTGGCAGCAAGAGATTCGCTAAGATTAGAAATGGGATTTTGCTTATATGGAAATGATATTGATCAAACGACTAATCCGTTAGAAGCTGGGCTTGGATGGATCACAAAACTGAAGAAGCAAAATTTTATTGCAAAAGATCTATTGTTGAAAGTTAAATCCGAAGGTCTGAAAAGAAAATTAGTACCTTTGATTACTGAAGAAAAAGCATTTCCAAGAAAAGGATATGATATAACATCCAATGGAAAAAAAGTCGGTACGCTAACCAGCGGAACAGTAAGCCCAATTCTTGATAAAGCCATTGCTTTGGGATATGTTGAAACTCAATTTGCAGAAGAGAACACAGAATTAAATTTTCTAATAAGAGGGAAAGAAATCCCCGCAAAAGTCACCAAGCTTCCTTTTGTGAAGAAATGATTTACGCTAAATTTCTAATTGAAGTTTAATAAATTATACTTATGAAGATAAACGTTCTTTTTTCATATATAAACACCGATGAGCTAGCTTACACAGGAAAAACAACTGTGGTTATAGATGTGCTGCGGGCATCTACCACCATAATTCAGGCATTGCAAAATGGTGCTCGAGAAGTTATACCTGTTGCATCCGTAGAATTTGCCGTTAAAGTATCCGGTGGGATGTTTGGCGGGCAAACTCTTTTAGGCGGTGAAAGAAACACTAAAAAACTGGAAGGTTTTGCATTAGGAAATTCTCCGCTTGAATATGCCCCGGAAGTTGTGGGCGGTAGAACCATTATCTTGTTCACAACGAACGGTTCAAAAGCAATTGTGAAGGCAAAGTTCTCAGAGAATTTATTTATTGCTGCTTTCACAAATTTGAATACATTGGCAAATCATCTAATAAAGCTTGATAAGGAATTTGAAATTTTATGTTCCGGAAGAGGGAATTATTTTTCAATGGAAGATGTAATCTGTGCGGGAAAATTAATTTCGGAGATTCAAAAGATTAATAACAATGTCGAGCTAACGGATTCTGCTAAAGCTAGTGTAGCTCTCAATAAATCATTTGGTAAAAGCATATTAACTATGATGCAGCAAACTGAACACGGAAAAATATTAATTGAAAATAATTTCGATGAAGATCTAAAATTTTGCAGCCGGATTAACACTTCTGAAACAATCCCATATTTGATTTCCGGCGTGTTGAAGGCACTTTAAACACCAGATATTTTTAGTAACCTAAAATGCATTGATTATAATGGCGCTTAACAGAAAGACTAAACCCCGGGCAAGCAATTCCAATGATAACGGATTTTTTTCGATCACGAATGAGAAGAAGAAAAAAATCATCGGTATTCTTCTGCTCGTGTTTTCTTTTTTTTTGTTTTTCAGTATCGTCTCATTTTCAAGGTATGATGAAGCACTGCTGGGATCATTCTTTTCAGATCTTGTAAATGGCAAAACAAAAAATCCAGCAAACTGGTTGGGAGTAGTTGGAGCACATTTTTCTACTTTTCTTGTAAAGCACACCCTCGGTTATTTCTCCGTTGCTTTTCCTATAATATTATTTTTCTGGGGAGTTGCGTTCTTTAAGAAAATAAAGTTCAGGACAATAATTTACACGTCAAATTTCATTTTGCTTGCTGCAATAATTCTCGCAAGCTTATTCGGTATGCTTAAGAACATCCTGGATGCCGACAATTTATTTGCAAACCTCTCCGGATCCGTTGGAGATTATTTCGGTGAAGTTCTTAAAAGATTATTCGGAGGAATCGGCGGAGTTATTTTTCTCATTACCTCATTTTTGCTTTTACTGATAATCGCATTCAATGTTAAGATTGAAAGTTTAATTGCATTTATAAAAAGCATTTTTATTAAAGCATCAGGCAGTTCAAATGAAGCCGCTGAAGATAGAAAATCCAATTTAGGTAACGATGAAAATCTTGGAAAAATCAAAGAGTTAAGACCAGAGAAAAAGAAAAGAAGAGTAATTCCGCAACAAGATGCTTTTGCTAAGGATGAACAGGAGCTTGAAGACGAAGAAACAAAAATCAGAATTATTAGAAAAGATGAAGAAGCTGCTCTTCCAATAGAGACAAATGAAATACTGAATGAAGAAATAAAGAAAGTTGATTTAGAAAAAACCGGTGATATTCCTCCCCGGAAAATTGCAGTTGATCAAGAAGCAAGTTTGCCCAATCAATGGGAGGAAATTCTCAATTACAAAAAGCCAAGTCTTGAACTTCTTGATCCGGTAGTAGACGAAGATTATAAAGTTGCTGAAGAAGAATTAAAAAGAAATGCCGAACAGCTAAAGGAAAAATTAAAGCTATTTGATATTTCTATTCAGGATATTTCCGTTACTCCCGGACCCGTTGTAACACTTTATGAAATTGTGCCTGAACCGGGGGTTAAGATTAGCAGAATTGTGGGCTTGGAAAATGATATTGCACTTGCACTTGCTGCAAGAGGAATTAGAATCATCGCTCCTATTCCGGGGAAAAGTGCCATTGGTGTGGAGATACCAAATGCTGAAGCGTCAATTGTTAATGCAAGGTCTGTTGTTGGAAAAGTTTTTGATTCTAAAGTTGAGCTTCCAATGGCATTAGGAAAAACTATTAGCGGCGATGTTTATGTGACCGATTTATCTAAAATGCCACATCTTCTCATAGCGGGATCAACGGGTTCTGGAAAAAGTGTCGGGATTAATATGATAGTTGCCAGCTTGCTTTATGCGAAGGATCCTTCCGACGTTAAATTTATAATGATAGATCCTAAAAAAATAGAACTATCTTTTTATAACAAATTGCGCAAACATTATCTTGCTGTATCTCCCGACCTGGAAGAAGAGATAATTACAACACCGCAAAATGCAGTCCTACTTCTTAAATCAGTTGAATATGAAATGGAAAAGAGATACGATAAGCTTGCCAAAGCCGGTGTAAGAAATATTGTTGATTATAATCATAAAGTTGCAGATGTGAATAAAAGACCGAAGGACACTGACGAGATTAAGCATCATCATATTCCTTACTTAATTGTGATAATTGATGAGCTTGCAGATTTGATGATCACCGCAGGAAAAGAAGTTGAAGAGCCAATTACAAGATTAGCGCAGCTTGCAAGAGCTGTTGGCATTCATCTTGTGTTAGCGACGCAGAGACCCTCTGTTAATGTAATTACCGGGGTTATCAAAGCGAATTTCAGCTCACGAATTGCATATCAAGTTGCAACAAAAATTGATTCGCGGACTATTCTTGATATGAACGGAGCCGAGCAGCTTTTAGGAAAAGGCGATATGCTGTTTCTTCCAACCGGATCTCCCAAACCGATTCGTATTCAAAATGCATTTATTTCAACCGATGAAGTTGAAAAATTAACAAACTATATTTATTCGCAGCCGGGTTATTCAAAACCATATTTTCTGCCATCGCTTTATGAAAAGAAAAAAGAAGCATCGGGAAAATATTTATCAGACTTAGATCCGATGTTTGAAGAAGCTGCACGCGTGATTGTTCGTCATCAGCAGGGTTCGGTTTCGCTTTTGCAGAGAAGATTAAAGCTTGGATATTCCCGCGCAGCAAGAATTGTGGATCAGCTTGAAGAAGCAGGAATTGTCGGGCCAAATGATGGAAGCAAGGCACGATCGGTGATTGTTGAAAGCGAAGAACAGCTCGAAACAATTCTGCGTAACATATGATTTTTTTTCTGACATTGTTTCCTTTTAAGCAAATCGTTTTATTTTTAAGTATCAAATTGTAAATCATATTTTAATTCCTGATGAAAAAATATATTTCTTCCAGCGCAAAGTGGGAAAATATTGTCGGTTACTCGAGAGCAGTGCGAGTTGGAAATGTTATCGAGGTTTCGGGTACCGTAGCATCGGACGGAAACAATGTGGTTGGTGAGAACGATGTATATTTGCAAACAAAATTTATTCTAAAGAAAATTGAATCTGGGCTGAAAGAGGCAGATGCATCTTTAAATGATGTTGTGCGGACAAGAATTTATGTTAAAGACATTTCAAAGTGGAGTGAGGTTGCAAAGGCACATCAGGAAATATTTGGAAAAGTCAAACCCGCATCAACAATGGTAGAAGTAAGTTCGCTTATCTTACCAGAGTATTTGGTGGAAATAGAAGCAACAGCAATTTTAGATAATTAATACAGGCAGATAAAAGGAAAAATTAAATTGGAATTCAAAACGCATCCGAAAACAAAAATCGGGCACATACATTTAACGGTTTCAGATTTAGAGCGTTCATTAAAATTTTACCGTGATATTTTAGGTTTTGAGATTACTTCATTTTATGGCGAGCAAGCAGTGTTCCTTTCGGCAGGTGGTTATCATCATCACATCGGGCTTAATACTTGGGCTGGCGAAGGCGCACCATCGCCGCCTGCTGGACATACCGGTCTATACCACTTCGCTATTTTATATCCTAATAGAAAAGAATTAGCGAGAGTTGTGAGAAGACTTTACCAAGTTAATTATAAAATTGATGGTGCATCCGACCATGGTGTTTCTGAATCTATTTATATTTCTGATCCGGATGGAAATGGTATTGAACTTTATGCTGATCGCCGCGAAGAGAACTGGCCGATTGATTCTAAAGGTCATTTAGAAATGACGACGAAACATTTAGATGTTCTTGCATTACTTTCCGAGCTAGATGATGATAATTGATTTATTCTTCTAAAAACCAAAAAAAATTATTATGAAACCTAAAAACAGCTCAATATTTTTTACTGACTTAGAAGATCCTTCAAGTTTTTCTCTATCCAATCAATTTGCCGAACATCTTGAATTTAATTTAGTGCGGGATAAAATTACCGCAACACCGGATGATGCTTTTCATGCTCTATCAATGTCAATTCGTGACCGTCTGGTCCGAAGATGGATTCGAACCCAGCAAAAATATAAAGAAGAGGACGTTAAAAGAGTTTATTATTTATCTCTCGAGTTTTTAATGGGAAGGCTTCTTGGTAATGCATTAATTAACATGAACTTTTATGATAAGTGTTATGATATTTTGAGAAAAGACGGCTACAGTCTTGAAGATATAAGAGACCATGAGCAAGAAATGGCGCTTGGGAATGGTGGTCTTGGCAGATTAGCTGCATGTTTTCTTGATTCGATGGCTACACTTGAATTGCCCGCATTCGGATACGGAATTAGGTATGAATACGGAATTTTTGAGCAGGATATTATTAATGGTTATCAGGTTGAAAAAGCAGACAATTGGCTGAAGCTTGGTAATCCCTGGGAAATTATGAGACGCAACCTCATCTTCAAAGTAAAGTTTTATGGAAGAATTATTCAGGATAGAGACAATCACTTAAAATTTAATTGGGTTGATACTCAAGATGTTAATGCTCTCGCTTATGATATTCCTATTCCGGGCTATGGCACAAACACTGTAAACAACCTTCGTCTTTGGGAAGCTAAAGCAACAAGTTCATTTAACTTTCAAGATTTTAATACGGGAAATTATGTTGCTGCGGTCGCAGGGAAAACAGATTCGGAAACTATATCTAAAGTTTTATATCCCAATGATACGATTGACAAAGGAAAGTTTTTACGATTAAAGCAACAATACTTTTTCGTTTCAGCAACATTGCAGGATATTATTCGCAAGTATAAAATTAACCACAATACATTTGATAAGTTTGCAGAGAAAACAGCAATTCAATTAAATGATACGCATCCGGTAATTGCAATCCCCGATTTAATGAGAATATTGATTGATGACGAGGGTCTAGAGTGGGATAAGGCATGGGATTTAACCGTAAAAACTTTTTCGTATACAAACCATACAGTAGTACCCGAAGCACTTGAAGAATGGTCTGAATCTATAATGGGGGAACTTCTTCCAAGACATCTTCAAATAATTTATGAGATCAATCGAAGATTTTTAGAATATGTTCGAGAGTTTTACACAACAGATAATTCAATAATTTCAAAACTGTCAATCATTCGAGATCATCCCAATAAAAAAATAAGGATGTCCAATCTTGCCATAGTTGGATGCCATACCGTTAACGGTGTTGCAGAACTGCACACAGAAATTTTAAAGAAGACGATTTTCTTTCATTTTAATAAAATTTATCCCAATAAATTTAGGAATGTTACCAACGGAATTACTCCACGGCGATGGTTGAAAAGCGCAAATCCTTTATTGTCCGGATTGATATCTGAAAAAATAGGTGATAAGTGGGTGACAAAATTAGATGAACTAAAGAAGCTTGAAAAGTTTATTAATAATAAAGAGTTTTTGGAAAATTGGCGCGGTTCGAAATGGCTTAATAAAAAATTACTTATCAATCATATAGAAAAAGATTACGGATTAAAAATAAATCCAGAGTCAATGTTCGATGTTCAGATAAAAAGATTTCACGAGTACAAAAGACAACTGTTAAATGTTCTTCACATCATAACGCTTTATAATAGAATAAAAGATAATCCAAAGAAGGATTTTGTACCGCGAACAATAATTTTTGGCGGGAAAGCTGCGCCTGCATATTTTGCCGCGAAACTGATTATTAAGCTAATAAATTCGGTGGCGGATGTCGTAAATAATGATAAAGATGTCGGTGACAAACTAAAAATTGTTTTCATTAAAAATTATTCTGTATCGTTAGCGGAGAAAATTATTCCCGCCTCGGAGCTATCGGAGCAAATTTCTACTGCTGGATTTGAAGCATCCGGCACAGGCAATATGAAGTTTGCCTTAAACGGTGCTCTAACAATAGGAACGATGGATGGCGCCAATGTTGAAATAAGAGAAGAAGTCGGTGCCGATAATATTTTTATTTTTGGTCTTCTTGCTGATGAAGTAGTGAAAATAAAAAATAACGGTTATGATCCAAGGGATTATTATCAAAAGGATGCGGAATTGAAAAGAGTAATAGATATGCTTTCAGCAGATTACTTTAACAAGAAAGAGCCCGGAATATTCAAATCAATCGTGGACTCATTATTAAATGTTGATTACTATTGCTCGCTTCCCGATTACCGCCCGTACATAGAAACTCAAGATAAGGTTAGTAAACTTTATAAAGACTTAGATAAATGGACTCAAAAATCTATTCTAAATGTTGCAAGAATAGGAAAATTTTCAAGCGATCGCTCTATTCAGGAATATGCTAAATATATTTGGAAAGTTAAACCGGTAAAGCTTAAGATAGAGTAGAGCCGACTTAACTCTTAATCATCGCCAGCAGCATCTTAAATTTGCTTTTTGCTTTTAATGCATGAGGTTGATTTGCAGGCATTAAAATCATCTCGCCCTTCTTAACGATATTGACTTTTCCCGAGATTGTAATCTCTGCTTCACCATCAACTAAATAAACCAGTGCATCAAAAGGTGTTGTGTGCTCACTTAAGCCCTCGCCTTTATCAAAAGCAAATAATGTTACCGTTCCTGCTGGCTTCTTGATTATAGTTTTACTGACGACAGAAGCCGTTTGGTAATCAATTAATTTTTCCAATTCGTTTGGAGAATGAAGATATTCGTTTTCGTTCATGTTGGTTTCCTGTACGAGGGTGACCCAAAAGTAACTTTTCAAATTAATAATCTGTGAAAATCAGTTAAAATCTGTGTCATCAGCGTTCCATTTTTCAATTATTGTTACTTTTTGGTCAACCACCTGCTGTTATTTTTTCAAAAGTTTAAATGCATGGTTCCAGTTATTGTATTTAAATCCGTAATGAATCCAAAGCATTGCATTTGCCTCAAGCCAATATGATTGAGAAATATCTCCAAAATCAATAACGTTTTCCCAGCCCATTTGCTCTGCTAATGATACAAATTTCTTTTTAGCATCATCGTCATTACCCGCAATAAATAAATCCGGGGAACCTTCTTCCCGCATTGGAGTTACCATGATGTGAGCGCCAATTGTGTTGAATGCTTTAACTACTTTTGCATTAGGAATCTGTTTTTGAATTTGTTCGCCTAGAGAATTTCCTAACGTTACCGTGAATTTCGGAGGCACACCTTTGGAAAAATCCAATGGGTTTGTAGTATCAATAACAACTTTACTATCAAAATTTTGTTTGCCCGCCATATCAATTGAAGCCAAAGTTTTATCACCAAATGTAGCTAAGAACAGCATTTCACCAAATGAAGCAGCTTCTGAAAATTTAACAAGCTCGACTTTAGAATTTTGAGAATGCCATACTTTGAAAGGAGGGCTTCCCATTCCATCCGGGGCGGTACGCGCTAAGGTGTCTCCAACATTTCGAGTTCCTATAACCACTTCATGACCCAGCGAATTTAATTTTGCAGCCAAAGTTCGTCCAACACCACCTGTGCCGAGAATTCCAATTTTCATTTTTTATTTTCCTTTCATTAATAATAAGAGGCTGTCTCAAAAGTAATTTTTACTGTCACACTGAGCTAGTCGAAGTGTGATTTTAATTTGAATTGTCAGTCTTCGACCTGTCTCGCCCTTGGCGAGCCATGGCGGACAAGCTCTGATTGACAATTTTGGACTTTGGAGACAGCCTCTCACATGTATTAAAATTACTCAAGTTTTATTTGCGTGTAAAAGCCAACTCCATATTTTTAACTTCTTTCCCGTCCGAAATCATGTACATTTCAAAAAGCTGGTTATTATCATTTATAAATTTCATTGTCTGACGATACTCAACCTCTTTTCCTGACATCGGGTCAACCATTGTTCCTTTCATATTGCAGACCTTCGTCTTCTCATCATATTTTCCGCGAGCCATTGTCATCCCTGTTCCAATATTATCAATCCAAAAGCTAAAAAATTCATTTGTTGCTTTATCATATGCGAGAAGGTTCATTCCTTCAAACGGCATTCCCATTACTTCGCCGTAGTTCAGAGATTTTAAGTATCTGCCTCCAAGAATCATTTCATTAACTGCGCGACCTTCGGAAACTGTTGGTGGTGCTGATGGATCATCCCACCACTTAGATACGTATGTCCAATCACCGACTGACTTTGCCATCATATCGTGCATTTCTCCCGGCGTCATGTAATCCATCCACCTCTTCATCATTTCATCCTGATTTTGTGCTAGGAGAGAAGAGGAAAAAAATAAAATGAACCCGGACAAAAAAGTGTAGAGCGAGCTTTTAGTAAACATACCATTACTCCTTTTATTAGTTGATTGTAATTAGTTAAAGTTATTTCTCCGAAGGTATCTTGGAATTCTTTTTAAGACTCAAATCAACGAAGTGAGAAATAAATGAACTGTACGCCGGGCAAAATATAAGAATCCAATTACTACAATCAAATATAAAATGTTGTAGATGTGATTTGGATTATATGTACGCTAAAGCAATATTTTTTCATCAACTCTCATTACCGGATAAACTTTTTCGATTTTATCAAAATAAAGTGAACTGCGGTAGAAAAAATCTAATCGTTCTGCCGGATTATTTCTAAAGTTTTCATCAGAATCTAGTTTCGCATTGAATTCTTCTCTTAATTTTGAATCATCCTTCAACATTTGTCTTGCAATTGGTTCCATTACGTACGCCTCGGCGTATTCTTTTCTTTCGAAGAAGGAATTAAAGAATCCCCATCGCACAAAAGAATCGTGAGCCATTGGTTCGAGAAGATTTGCAATCACTCGCAAAGTCCGTTGGTTGGTTTTTACTATATATGTGCCTTTAGGAATTTTTATCTTTTCGGTGAATGAAATAATATCA
>Ga0209126_1000116_pt1 | contig 23702 bp, 21 predicted proteins | sample RifCSP19_1_FD_184024 | JGI IMG/M metagenome (GOLD analysis project Ga0209126, IMG submission 184024) | Soil microbial communities from Rifle, Colorado - Rifle CSP2_sed 19_1 (SPAdes) (version 2) | ecosystem: Environmental > Terrestrial > Deep subsurface > Rock core/Sediment | place: Rifle...
GGGCGGGCGCCATCCTGGAAAGCCGGACGACCCCTACGGCCTCAGGCAGCATCCAAGATTCGATCGGTGCCGTGGTCAACGCCACGACTCGCCTTGCTGACCGGCGCCATGGAGCCTTAATCGTTCTGGGACGTTTCGACGATTTGCAGGAATATATCCAGACCGGCGTGCGCATGGAGGCGCGCATCACTGCCGAGCTTCTGTTGCAGGTGTTTTACCCAAATACCCCCCTTCACGATGGCGCTGCGATCATCCTTGGCTCACGACTGGCCGCCGCGGCGTGCGTCCTACCACTCTCGTCCAGCGGCGTCTTGTCGCGGTCGCCGGAGAGGCAGATGGGCCTGCGCCATCGCGCCGCCCTGGGCATCTCAGAGGTGAGCGATGCCGTGGCGGTGGTCGTCGCGGAGGAGACAGGCTCCATTTCGGTGGTGCATGCCGGTCGTATGATTCGCAGGTTGGATGCAGAGCGATTAGATAACATCCTCCGAACGCTCTACAAACCCGAGCGTGCCGAAAAAGGTTTGAGGGGTTTCATAACGCGTATTTTCCCCGGCTTATCACCTGGCCGGCGAAAGGAGGAGTGACCTTGTTGGCGCCACTGCGCTGGTTCTTTAGCAATCTCAGCACACTGCTCCTATCCTTCGCCCTGGCCGTAGTAGTATGGCTCTCGGCCGTAACCGCGGCGAACCCCAATGTCGAGCGCACTCGTTCTGTGACGCTTGAGATTTTTGGACTGGATGCAAATATGCTGGTGGTGAGTGATGTGCCCACTCAGGTGCGCATCACGCTGCGCGCGCCCAGGAGTGTTGCCGATAGCTTGGTTGGCACAGAGAACGCCATCAATGCCTGGATCGATGTCGCTGGCCTGGAGGCTGGGACATACGACCTGGAAGTGAAAACCCAGGTAAACGAGACGTACCAGCCGGTGCGCTTGATCCAGGTCAATCCGGAAATCGTCACCCTCACCCTGGAATCGCTGGTTTCCCTCACCCTCCCAGTTAATCTGGAAGTGAGTGGCGACCCGGCGATAGGTTACCAGAAAGGCGCCGCTGAGCGTGATCCTTCTTTCGTGACGATCTCCGGCGCGGCCTCCCTGGTGGCGCAAGTCGATGAAGTGCAGGCTTCGTTGGATATTTCAGACTCACGCGAGACGCTGGAAACCGACGTGCCAGCCCTGGCACTGGATGCGGCCGGAGAACCGGTTCCCGGTGTGGTTGTCACTCCAGACGAGATTCGGGTGACTCAACCGGTCTTCTTGCAGGGGGGATATCGAAATGTGATCGTGAAGGTGGTGACCAGCGGACAGCTGGCCAACGGTTATAAATTGACCAATATCACCGTTTCGCCGCTTAATGTAGTCGTTTTTTCGACGGATCCGCAGTTGGTCAACGACCTGCCAGGTTATGTTGAGACAAAGCCGGTAGACCTGGACGGTGCTGAAGACGATGTCGATAGTTTTGTAGCGCTCAATCTCGCGGATGGCGTTTCAGTCGTTGGCGATCAATCCGTGCTTGTGCAGGTAAGCATCGCCGCCATCGAAGGCAGCCTGACCGTTTCCCTGCCGGTAACCCCGATCGGCCTCCTGCCGACTCATGCCGCCCTGATCTCTCCTGGAACCGTGGATGTGATCCTCTCTGGACCGGTTCCGATATTAAATTCGCTGGATCCATCCGAAATCCGCGTCGTGGTAGCCCTGGCTGATTTAGACCTGGGTATCTACCAACTTGAACTCGAGGTGGATATCATACCGGAGCGAGTGCGCGTGGAAACCATCTTGCCTTCCACGGTTGAGGTAACGATCATCATCGCCCCGACACCTACACCTACCGGCATCCCCTTGCCGACCCCCCTGGCGACCACCCAGCCCTGAGGATGTAGAAATGCCCAAACCCATCGTAGCCCTGGTTGGGCGGCCGAATGTTGGGAAAAGTACCCTGTTCAACCGCCTGGCCGAGGAGCGCCTGGCGGTTGTGGATGCTGTCCCGGGCACCACGCGCGATCGGCTGATGGCTGAGGCAGAATGGGTCGGTGTGGTTTTCACCATCGTCGATACTGGCGGGATCGACCCTACCCAGGCCTCCTTGGGCGGTTCCCAGCAGCCCCTTTCGGTTGGTTCAGCGCAGTATATTGAGCAGATCCGGGCACAGGCGGAGATCGCCATTCAAGAGGCCGATGCAGTGCTGTTCATCACCGATGCCGAAAGCGGCGTCACCCCGGCTGATCAGGAGGTGGCACAGATCTTGCGGCGCAGCCAGCGGGAGAAGGAAGACAAACCCTGGCCGCCAGTGATCCTGCTGGTGAACAAGGCTGATAACGAGGCTCGCCGCGACCAGGTTTTCCAGTTCTACGAGCTGGGCATGGGAGAGCCATATCCGATCTCCGCCTTGCACGGCACCGGGACCGGCGATATGCTGGATGCCCTGGTAGAAACCTTTCAGGATCAGGGTGAGGAAGAAGAGGACGACTCTGTCCGCATTGCCATTGCCGGCAAGCCCAATGTGGGTAAGTCTAGCCTGCTCAACCGCCTATTGGGTGAGGAACGAGCCATCGTTAGTTCGATCCCTGGGACGACCCGCGACGCGATCGATACTCGCCTGGAATATGAAGGCTTCCCCCTCACCCTGATCGACACAGCCGGGATTCGCCGCCGCGGGCGGATCGACCCTGGCGTGGAGAAATACAGCGTATTGCGCACCATGCGGGCGATTGAACGTGCCAGCGTAGTGCTTTTGTTGGTGGACGCCACCACTGGCCTGACCGCCCAAGATGCCCATATTGCCGGGTTCATCCTGGATGCCTGGAAGAGCGTCGTGGTGGTAGTGAACAAGTGGGACGCCATTCCCAAAGACAACACGACCATGAACACCTTTACCCAAAAAGTGCGCCAGGAATTAAATTTTTTACCTTACGTGCCAGTATTATTTATCTCGGCCAAGACTGGCCAGCGGGTTGATCGGGTGCTGCCTATGGCACTGAGAGTCCACGAAGAACGCCTGGTGCGCCTGTCCACCTCGCAACTGAACCAGATCCTCCACAAGGCGCAAGATCAACATCCTTCCCCGACGCACGCTGGTCGCCAGCTCAAGATTTATTACGCTACCCAGGTGCGCAGTGACCCGCCCACTTTCTTGATCTATGTCAACGATCCGCGGCTGGCTCATTTCAGCTACCTGCGGTATTTAGAGAATCGCATTCGGGAGACGTATGGCTTTCTGGGCACGCCGATCCGCCTCATCCTGCGCGCCCGCCCTAGACGGGAAAAGTAAGAGATTCCTAAGAAAATCATTAGGTTAACCCCTCTTTCCTTGACCTGGCTATTTGCTGAACGTATAATCTTTTTGATGACTCTAAGGGTATGGATGCCTTACCCTGGTAGGAATAAATACCCTTGCCCTCACCTGTAACCGGTTTTATAATCCTCCCCGAGAAGTGGGTGTCCACAAGTAGTGGACGGAGGGATTTTGGAACAGTATCATACTGAAACGATTGTCGAATCTCAAGAATTCGTGGATAAGCGCTCCGGATTCTTGCGATTCGGGTTAGATGTCCTCGAAACCCTGGTTTTATCGGTGATTTTGTTTGCGGCGATCAACGCGGTTTCAGCGCGCATTCGCGTCGATGGAGCCAGCATGGAACCCACGTTGCAGAGCGGAGAATTCGTGATTGTCAACAAACTGACCTATACCCTGGGCAAGCCGAAAACCGGGGACGTGATCGTTTTTCACTTCCCGCGCGATCCAGATCAGGAATATATCAAGCGCGTGATTGGGTTGCCAGGAGACAGGGTGACGGTCAAGAGCGGGCGGGTGTACGTCAATGACCGGCCCCTGGAAGAGGCCTACATCGCTTCCCCGCCGGTCTACGAGTCGACTTGGGATGTACCAGCCGATTCGCTCTTCGTACTTGGTGACAACCGTAACAATTCTTCCGATTCGCACAACTGGGGGTCGGTGCCCATGGGTTACGTGGTAGGCAAAGCGATCTTCGTCTACTGGCCGCCAACTGAGTGGGGCGTGGTCGAGTATCCTCCGGCTGCCAGCGCCGCTCCTTAATCATATTCAGTGCTAGCATTGTTAATGGACAACCAGCATGGATAAAAACACCAAGGCGAATGAACCAGGGAACGAACCAAATGAGTCACTACTGCAGTGCCCTGAATGTGCCGCGGGCGTCATGCGTCTGAGGCATATTACTTACTTCACCTGGTTGAACGAAGAGCTGGTCACAGTGCCCAATTTTCCAGCCTGGGTGTGTGACCTGTGCGGGCGGCGGGATTTTGATCCGCGGGCGGTGACCTGGTTAAACACTTTGCTCAACCCGGCTGCCGGGCGTTCCCCGGCTGGTAAGATCCGCCGAAAGAGCGGGCCGGCGCGAGGGAACCAGCCTCAGCCTTGAAGAACCCCCATCTTTACCAAACCAGGCCGCGCCAAGTAGAGCGCGGCCAACGTTTTGCCATCCTGGATCTGACCAGATTCAGCCATTTTATATGCCTGATCGGCGGGGACTGATTCGACGGTTAAAAACTCGTCGGCATCTGCTTCCAGGGGATCTGGCCGCAGGTTTGTCGCCAGGTAAACGTACATGTACTCCGTGGAATACCCAGGAGCCAGGAAGAATTCCCCCACTTTTTGAAGCTGACCGGCTGCCATGCCGATCTCTTCGCGCACTTCGCGCAGGGCGCAGGCCTGCGGGGATTCCCCTTTGTCCAGAGAGCCAGCTGGCAGTTCCAGTAACTCTACCTGGGCTGCATAGCGATATTGGCGCACGAACCACACCTGGCCTTGTTCGTCGATGGGTACCAGGGTGACCGCGCCTGGATGTTCGACGATATCGAGGGAGACCGACTTGCCGTTTGGCAGGCGGATCTGGTCGCGGCGCACATCGAATACCTTGCCCTGGTAGCTTGTCTCAGAACTTATTGTCTCAAATGCCATAGTAACTCGTTGGTTAAGAGAAGGATGATATTGGGGGCAGGGAGTGACGACTGCATCGCCACTCCCTGCCCCCATGGATTGTCTCCAGCCCTTTTTAACCGAGGGAGCGAGAGCTGGGTGAGCAACAAATCGATAGGATTAGGGGATGTCTAGTTTTCTCCCGGCTTTCAGTGTGTAGGGCGCCCCCAAATCATTGATCTTGGCGATCAGATAGGGGTCGACATCACCATACTTGCAGGCGATGCTGAAGATCGTATCGCCTGACAGGACTTCATAGGTAGTGGGATGCTTCTTAAGTGAACGATCTCCGTCGAAATCATGTCCGGTCTGCGGGATCTTGAGGGTATATCCTACTGACACGACGGAGTTCAAGTTCAAACCGTTCAGGCTGAGCAATTCTCCCACGTCCACATCAAAACGCCTGGCGATGCAGAAGGGGAATTCTCCCTTCTCAAGCTTGTATGTTTTTGGGATGCCAGGTGTGGCCTCGGGGATGGCAGTTTTCTCGGGTGGTGGAGGCGGAGGGGGAGGCTCAGTGGTTGCGGGAGCACCACCTGTGTCGACAGACCCTGCCGTTGCAGTGGCGGTTGGGATGGCCTCACCACCCCCACCCGCTGCAGCCGTTTGGGTAGCGATATTGCTCAGATTCGCGTCCAAGGTCTGCATGGCGCTATCGGCTGTGGAAGAGGCTGGTGGGGGTGTTGAAGCAGATAATGTGCACGCCGCCAGGCCGATTGCCAGGAACGCCAGTGCAAGTAGAACTAGATAGCGCTTGGTGGACATTTTTTCTCCTCCATATGGAATATCACCTGCCTGCGCTGCTTGTTTAGCAAACGATATTTCATTTTTTTCTACTTTGACCATGATACTAGCACAATCCTGTTAATGCGTCAAGCCAATTTTTTTTGCATTGCTTGCTTTAATGCAAGAGATGTGCCAATTTTCGCTCGAATCTTAGCGCCGGTCGCGAACATGGTCTCCGGTAGCGCTCGCTTAACTGAATGGATAGCGTAATATATATTATACTTTCTTCTACATAGATGCTTTTACAGTTATAACCACATTAGAATTGGATAACGTCATTATCACAGGTGATCCCGATTTCCAAGTCGTCGATGAAAATGTTGACCTAAAATGGTTGCCAGAAAAAGGGCGAGCGTGCCGGTGAAAAGGGTCTTGATAGTCGTCTTAGCCTGCCTGTTGCCGGTTTTCGCCTGTAATTTCCCCAGGCGACCACAGAATCCTCCGAGCCTCTTGGAGGAAGAGTTGCGCCTCACGCTGACCGCCCTGGCGATCTCTACCTACTCGATCGCGACCCCACCCCCGAGTTCCCCGGATGTTTCTGCTCCTTCCCCTTTTCAGGGGTTGCAAACCGCTACGCCAGACGGGCCACCCCTGGGTACACCTCCTGCACCTGGGCAGAGCGAGGTCCCCTCACTATTTGAGTATATTGCTCAATCTGGCGATACGCTTTCCGCAATTGCCAAGCGGTTTGGGGTGGAACCCGAGCACATCACCTCTCCGCAACCAATCCCCATCGAAGCCTTGATACCCCCTGGTCAATTATTGAGCATTCCGAGCACACTGGGTGAGACACCCTATCCCAGCGCCTTGTTGCCAGATAGTGAAGTGGTTTATTCCCCCGCGGCGATTGATTTCCAGGTCCAGGATTTCGTTCAAAAAGCCAGCGGTTATCTCAGTTCGTACGGCGAATCCCTGGAGGGGGAATGGCTCACCGGCGCACAGATCGTCCAGAAGGTGGCTATCGAGAACTCGATCAATCCACGGGTGTTGCTGGCCTTCCTGGAGTACCGCTCCAATTGGGTGCTGGGGCAGCCAAAAGACCCAAATCAGGTGGATTACCCGATCGGCTTCTATGTTCCCGATTATCGTGGGCTTTATAAGGAATTGTTGCTGACTGCGACGCAGCTGGGCATGGGTTACTATGGTTGGCGGTCTGGGATGCTCACCATGCTCACCTTCCCCGATGGGAGCGCCGCCCGCTTGAGCCCTGGTTTGAACGCCGGTTCGGTCGCTTTGCAGGTCTTGTTCTCCAAATTCTATCGGCAGGGAGAGTGGCGGGAGACCCTTTACGGTCCAGAAAGCTTCACCCGGCTGTACCAGCAGATGTTCAACGACCCGTGGGCGCGAGCCACCCGCAGCGAGCCCTTGTTCCCTATGGACTTGGCGCAGCCGCCACTGGAGCTGCCCTTTGCACCGGGGGAGCGTTGGAGCTTTACTGGCGGCCCGCACCTCTCCTGGAATTCGGGCAGCGCGCGCGGGGCGCTGGATTTTTCGCCAGTCACCGGGGAAGCGATCTGCCTCCCTTCCAGCGCCTGGGTGACTGCCTCTGCGCCGGGAATTGTGGCGCGCTCCAGCCAGGAGGTGGTGGCGATCGACTTGGACGGCGATGGCTATGAGGGCACCGGTTGGGTTTTGGTATACCTGCACCTGCCCGAGCCGGATCGCGTACCCCTAGGGACGCGCATTGAAGTCGATGATCGCTTGGGCCATCCGTCCTGCGAGAGAGGCAAATCGACCGGCACGCACGTCCACCTCGCCCGCAAATACAATGGTGAATGGATCCCCGCTGATGGTCCACTGCCATTCGTCTTGAGCGGGTGGGAGGTTGAAGCGGGGAATAAATCTTATGCAGGCTCTCTAATTAGGGGGGATCAGATCGTCACCGCCAATCCAGGCGGCTCGCAGAGCTCAGTCATCGTCCGTTAAGATAGTTGCTTTGAAAGAACGACTGCCTCTCTCCCGTCAGGCAGAGTAAATTGGGAGCTTTCTTCAAAGCCATGATCCTTTAGGAAATCTACGACTGGATCGCCAATTTCTTCCCGGGCCCAGGCCAGCTTTGCGCCGAGTTCTCTTAAACCGCGGATGAGCTGCAGGTACATCCGTTCTCCAAGCCTCTGAAATATATCAGGTACCACCACAAGGAAAACCCGGTAGTCCCCTTTGTCTGGACCCTCTTCGATTGCACAATAGGCAACCAATTCCCGGGTCGTTCTATCTTCGGCGACATAATGACGGCGGATAAATCGCATCCGGTCAAAACCCTGGCGGTTTTGCAACCATTCCTCGTTTTCCTTTTCTGCCAGGGGTAGCATTTTGTTGGCTAAAGACAGGATTTTCGCCCAATCTGTGTCCCTTGCTGTACGGATGATTTCACTCATGAAGGTTTACTTTATTTAGCTTGCTGATAATTTTGTTCGACGTTGTGTCTTAGCACCGATCCGACTTTGCGTTAATTTTAAACCGCAATCTCAAACTTTACCGAAAAGTAATGCTCAATATTCCCCCTGTTATGATATTCTATCTCATCGTTCGAAACCATCCTGCAATATCATCCCACAACTCTGGCATTTCTAGTGCCTGTGCGAACTGGTCCACCCAATCCTTAATCCGTTCTCGATCCAGCTCGGGGTGGCTCTCGATGATCGCCTGGATGTCCATCATATCCACGGGGCGGTGAGCAACCGCTTTCAGGATGACCAGGTCTTCTGGGGTGGGTAAGCGGATCGAAAGCGACGCCACGCGGAAGACTATGCTACGCACAACTATTTCTTCTTCGAAGGGTAATATTCCGAGCGAGATATCGATATTCGTACCGCTTTCTGTATGGCGTAACAACACTACCCGATGTTTTCGGGCAAAATCTTCAGCATCTTCTATTCGTGGCGCTAGCCCTTCTGCCTGTGCAGCCTCGATCAAGAGTGGAACTTCGTCCACAGAAATCAGCAACATTGCATCCAGGTCAGCGGTTAAGCGTGGTCTTCCTAAAAGGCTGGCTGCCACGCCCCCGATAATGACCCCCCGGTCTTCAAAATGAGACAACAATCGCTGTAAAGCAGCCAAAGGAGCGAGCAAAGGTGTAACGCTCTCGGGAGGTTCTTTCACCAAGATCCTTTCAGTTTCGCCCAGCGCAGGCGGACAAGGTCTTCCTGGTAGTCTGACCTTTCCAATGGTAATCCCAGCCCGATCGCCAGACCTAAGATCGCGTTGGTTTGCTGCCAGCGCAGAGCGATCGAGGCCGCTCGTCGCTCGATTTTCTCCACCTCGTTAATCTCCAGCCACCGGTCCCGGTAGGCCTTAACCAATGATTTATCCATAATGTGATTATAGCATGCTCGGAAGGCCCAGGTGAATCAGGGCTTGATGATAGTAAGATTTCCGTCGAACTGTAGTTGCAGCCAGCGCGGCTTGTGGCCCAGAAGCGGCCCCCCATAAATTGCATTCTTGTGGATTACAAATGGTGCTTGTTGAGGTCAGCCTTATATTAAACCACAAAAACAACAAAAAAAACCGACGTCGCGCCGATTGAATATATCTCCAATCCAGAACGCCTCACTCGCTCTCGTAGGCGTGGCGCAAGCCCTGGTCTTTTCTAGCCCCCATCTCCTTGGACAATTCATCGCCCATCGCGATACCGAACCGGTATTGAAAAGGCCACATCGCCTGCAGGTGAAAGAAAGCCACTCGGTCGCCATCTTGGAGGGGGTGGGCAAGGTCAGGCTGCAAGCCGGGCATTGCGCTCAACTCCCCCCGTTAATAAAGGTGATACGGCGCGCTTCGCTGGGCATTTGTAAGCAGGTTAGCAGGTCATCGATCATATAGTCCGCTTCCTCATTGAAAAGTAGTTTGAGCGTTGCTTGCGGATCTTGTTCAGAGAGAAATCCTTGACTTATAGAAGATGATTGTTGTAAGATAGGATTGTTGGCATGCTAAGCGGAAATTTCCATTCAAGAAGGATTTAGTTTGCTGTTAAAGTGGGAGGATTAGGAAGATGGTCGTGAATTTTTATGCAACTCTGCGGGAGATAGTCGGCAGCCGACAGGTAGAATTTCCACTGCTGCCAGGTAGCACAGTACGCCAGCTCATTGCTGAAATTGTCAGACAAATTCCCGCTTTGCGCGCCGAGATGCTCGATTCTCAGGGATATCTTCACGGACACATTCACATTTTTGTGAATGGACGTGACAGCTCCATCCTGGATGGGGGATTAGATACCATCCTGGAGCCAAACGATACAATCTCGATTTTTCCACCTGTAGGCGGTGGTTAGCTAAAAAGGTCGGGTAGGCGATCAAGCTTACCCGACCTTTTTTCTAAACAATCTCTAATTCTACCAGCTTCTTCTCCGTGACAACTCCATTGACCCAACCCCGCTCCTGATAGTATTCTTCCAGCATTAAGTCAAGCTCGCACACCTGACCAGTAGATCCTGGTCCTGTGGCTGGTTCACTCAGGAAGCGCTCAGGAAGATAATCACTCCCTTCCCGAAAACCGTTCAAGTTATTGTAATATCGCTCCAGGTTCCAGACGCGTTCGCCAACTTTAAGCAAATAAGCCGCGTCGGCTTCCATGCCAGTGACAGCTGCAAACTGGGCCGCGAATGTATCCAGTGATTCGGCAAAAGTAGCAAATTTGCACACATCCAGACAGTCTGTGACGGTATGAACATGCTGGAAAATAACGACTAATTTGCCTTTCCCTTTCCATTCTATTGGATCGGTGATGGTTGATGGACCAAGCACATTTCCGATCACTTCAGCAGCTGGAGTATAAGCTCTTAAGTGACAGGCGCCACGGTTACTGGTTGCATAACCGAGGCCCATCCCTTTGATTCCACGCGGGTCATACGCCGGGATTGCCATACCCTTCACCGTCATGGCAATCTCAGGATGACCGAAATGCTTGGCAGCTCTCTCTGTACCCTGAGCCAGGAGGTCTCCAATCCCCTGACGCATACCGATCTTATCGACCAGTGCCACCATGCCCATATAGTCCCCCCATGCCAGCCCATCATCACCATCGAGATAACCCTTCTCAGTAGCTTCCATGTACATTGAGAGTACATTGCCAGTTTCGATCGCGTCCATGCCGTAATCGTTGCATTGATCAATGACCTTGGCCACTCCGGGAGCATAATCATTGCCGCAATTGGCGCCCACCGCCCAGGCCGGCTCATACTCGAAGCTCTCCATGCGCAGGCCAGCAAATGGGCCGTCCTTTACCTCCACTTCCTTCTTGCAAGCAACCGGACAGGCATGACAGGTGGGATCATCCACCAGGATCGTTTCTTTCACCCGCTCGCCACTAATCGCTTCATGGTCTGGGAAAAAGGTGGTTTGTGAGTTGTTCGTAGGCATCCCGCCAATTACGTTAACCATGTTCATCAAGACATTCGTGCCAAATACCGACAATCCACCTTTACGCGGCGAGGTTACGACACGCGGGTCACTCAACTCTTCCAGAGCCTTGGCATGCGCGTCTTTCCAAAGCTCTTTGTTGACTGCCTTGGGCATCTTCTTTTCAGCTTTGATCACAATTGCTTTAAGCTGTTTGCTTCCGCCCACGCATCCCGTGCCTCCGCGCCCACTGGAGCGGTCATGCTCATTCATCCAATTGGCAAAGAGATTTAGTTTCTCACCCGCCTGTCCAATAGCAATCACACTCAGGTCTTTCTCACCATATTTCGCCTGGAAGAACTTGATCGTCTCATGCACGCCTTTGCCCCACAGTTCCGATGCATCCAGGATCTCGACCTTCCCTTCTGTTACGAAAGCATAGACAGCTTTTGGCGCCTTGCCTTTGAAGATCAGGCCATCAAAGCCTGCCCAGCGCAGACGCGCTGCCGACCACCCTCCATGGTGGCTGTCAGTGATCGTATTGGTTTGTGGACTCTTCGTTACAATAGCCATTCGGCCACTAAGGTTCACCTCCGTGCCGGTTAGCGGTCCATTCATGAAACATAGAATATTATCTGGAGAGAGTGGATCGACCAGCGGTCCGTTCTCAAAGGCATACTTTACACCTAGCCCACGGCCACCGATGTACTTCCGCTTCCAATCTTCTGGTATGGCTTCGTAAGTCACCTTACCATCTGTCAGGTTAATCCTGGCAATATTATCGGCATATCCTCCGAGTGTCATCTTTGCCTCCTTTTCTCTAGGTTGGCCAGAATATTGCTGATCGAGTCAACCGTTTATATCAATTCTGCCGGGAATATCCTCCTTTCCTTGAGACTGAATCAGTCATATAGACGATCGAATAATTGTCAATGAGAGCGACGGTGGATTGCTTTAACTTTGTATATCAAATACTTCTGAATTACAAGTGACTTAAGTAATATATTTCGTTGCGCTCTAACATAACTTGGATTCGATTTATTTTCCCAAATAATCGCTGACTCGCTCCAGTACGACTGGAAGGTTCTTGCGTCCCAGGCCTACTCGGAAGTGGTTGCCTGGAAAGTCGAAGATGCTGCCTGGCACAACCATCACCCCTGCCTGATCCAGCACGCTCTGGCAAAATGATTCCACCGGAGTGCTGCCTGCCCATTGTGGGAAGGCAACCGAGCCAGCGGTTGGCCTGATCCAGGTGAACAGATCCTGGTGTTCAGCGAAGAACCGCTCGGCAGCCTTCAAGTTTTCCTGGACGATCCCCAGGTTACGGTGAATGATCGCCTCTTTTGCCCGCAAGGCCATGAGGCCCAAGACCTCGCTCGGCGCGCTGTGGCAGATGGTGGTGTAGTCTTTGAAGGCCAGCCAACGATCTAGCAAAGCCTGGTCTTGCGTGGCTAACCAACCAAGGCGCAGCCCGGGCAGGGCAAATGTCTTGGAAAGTCCCGAAAGCGAAATTCCCCGCTCGTAGATTGAGCAGACTGGCGACAGTCGCCTGTCTGGCTCATATTCCAACAGCCGGTACATCTCATCAGAGAAGATGTAAATACCTCGCTTGCGAGCAAGCTCGATGATCCGCTCCAGCTCAGAATGAGTAGGCAAATAACCGGTTGGATTGTGAGGGAAGTTCAAGACGATCAGCCGGGTGCGGTCAGTAATATTGCTTGTCAAATAGTCGAAGTCAAGCCACCACCCGTGCGCGCCTAATTCGAACCTCCAGGGAGTTACCTCGCAGCCGATGGCGCGGGCGATTTCGTACAGTGATTGGTAGGCTGGAAAGACGGCGATGACTTGATCGCCTGGATTGAGCAGCGTGTACATGGCGATGAAGATCGCTTCTTCCGGGACGGCAATCATAACCCCGTCCGGCGAGAGGCGTGGATACAGACGAGCGACCTGGGCGCGTAAATCTGGATGGCCCTGTGACTCGGTGTACCCCAGCCTCAACTCCTCCCAGAGCTTTAAGCTATCTGCATCAGCCATCTGCAATAATTCGCTCAGCGAGAGGCTTTCGCAGTCCGAGGGGCTTAGCAGATACTTCACCTTGAACTCGTATTCAGCGAAGTACCTTTCTAGTTTAAATTGGTTGAGTAGCATATCTGGATTCTTTTTTCATGTAAGGATTGATGGATCTCTTAAAACAGGGACGGTTTAGGCTTCGGTTAAGATCACGTTCCCGCAATAGCTGCACACGGCGCTACGCTCATCGATCCATTCGATCTCGGTGCTGATGATCGGAGCACCGCAATGAGGACACATCTCGGGTAGGTGTCTACTTTGCGCAAGCGTCGATACCGCTTGGGGAATGAGCGGTCCTACTTTTCCTTCGAACTCACCTTTCAGGTTATCCGCGGCAGCTTTCATCCCCCTGGTATTTAATTTACGCATGATATTCGTATAAAAGATCGGTGTCCGGTCGCGCAGGTCTAACTGGATGAATTGAGTTAATGCGCGGCGAGATTCGCTCAATGCTGAAGACGGATCGCGGCTGTCGGCATAAGCGTGCGCAGCACGGGCGTGCAAGTTGGCTGCGCGGATCGCATTGCCTCTTTCTTCCATCATTTGCGCAAGCTGGGCGAAGAGCGGCGCGGCCTCTTGTGGCTGTCCAGCGGCGAGGAGATTATTCGCTCTCGACAACAATTCTTGGACGGGACGCATTGGATTGCGATTGGGGTTCTGGGGACGAAAAACCATGGCCTCATCTCCGCGGGGGTTCAAGCTAAACCAATACTTCTCTGAGGAATGCCGAAGGGGACATAATTCTACCCCAAACTTGTTGATAGATGAAAGGTTTCACCAATGAGCTGAAAGCGGCCATCAACCAGGAATGCGCAGGCGGGCAAACTGTCCGGTCTCTACTCTTCCTTGATGGAGGGAGACCTTTCTACGCTCGAGGAGGATCTCTTCGGCGGTAAACCCGTGCAGGTGCAAGGTAACACCCGCATACGGCCAAGCCAACTCGCCCTCTGAGGTCCAGGTTAATTGAAAGCCTCCAGCGCTGATCGGAGACAACTTAAATTTGTCAAGGCGGTGTGGGCTGTAGCCGTCTCCCTGGTCGCTGAAGAGCAGGCCATCTCCACCACCGCTCTTGCTCGGGTGGTAGACATGCAGGACGAGGCGTTCGTTTTCAACGGTTGGCAGAATGCTCCCGGCGCGCACCAGGATCGGGATGCGGTTGAGCGGGGCGTCGAGCTCGATCTGCGTGCCTCCCTCAATAAATTTATCGCTCCAGAAATCGTACCAGTCACCTTTTGGGGGGTAGATGGAACGCCGGCGGGCACCTTCCTCCACCACCGGCGCGATCAGCAATACCTCCCCCAGCAGGAACGCGTCCTCCACTTCCCAAAAGGCCTGGTCCTCTGGTTCCACCCAAAAAAGAGGCCGGGCCAGCGGGTGGCCGTTTCGGCTGGCCATCCAGGCCAGGGTGTACCAGTAGGGAAGCAGGCGGTAACGCAATTGGAGCTGCTCGCGGAGCATCTCCAACACCTGCTCGCCAAACTCCCAGGGTTCGCGGCGTGGTAAATAAAGGGCGCAGTGGGTGCGGAAGAAAGGCAGGAATGAACCTAGCTGGAACCAGCGCACGAACAGTTCTGGCGAAGGTTGGCCGGAAAACCCGCCAATGTCTGGTCCTGCATAGGGCTGCCCAGAAAGGCTTAACCCCAGCACGCTGGCGATAGTCTGGCGCAGCCCTCCCCAGGTGGATTCTACATCGCCGGTCCAGGCCCATGAATAGCGTTGCATTCCAACCCAACCCGCGCGGGAAAGAATAAACGGGCGCTTGTGCGGTTGCAGCATGCACAGCCCTTCGTAGCCCGCCCGGTTCATCAACAGGCCGTAAAGGTTGTGCGCCGCGCGGTGGTCGCCGCCAGCCCCCTCCATCTCATGCTGTGTGGAGAGCGGTAGCGTCGCCTCCCCCCAGCCAGCGAAGGAGGCAGGCTCGTTCATGTCGTGCCAGAACCCTGCCATGCCATACTTCAAATGGCGGCTGTACTGCGCTCCCCACCAGTTACGCACGCGTGGGTCTGTGAAGTCGGGAAAAGCAGCCCAGCCGGGCCATACCACCCCAGCCACCGGACGCCCCTGTGGGTCTTTGCAAAAAGCATCTTGCGTGTACCCGTCCTGGTAGAGGTCGAAATTCACCTCGCGCTTGACGCCCGGATTCGTACTGGCGACCAGGTGAACGCCCGCCTCTTCCAATTCCTGGGCAAATCCGGGGAGGTTTGGGTAACGCTGCTGGTTAACCGTGAGCGTGCGGTAACCGTCGAGGTGATCGATGTCAAGGTAGAGCACGCTCAAAGGGAGATTGTAGTGCTGAAAGCCAGCGAAGATCCGGCGCATCTCGGCTTCTGTCCGGTAGCCCCATTGCGACTGCTGGTAGCCGAGCGCCCAGCGGGGCGGCAGCGGCGCCCGCCCGGTTAACAGCGTGAATCGCTCGACCAAGACGGGCGGCGGCGCCACGACGAGATAATAGCGCAGGGGACCGCCTTCGAAGCGCAGCTCGGCATTCGCACCCAGTGTAATCTTGCCGTCGTGACTGTTATCATAAAAGATGAGATAGCTACCTCCTTCTTGGAGGCATAGATATACGGGCATGCAGACGTAGAGCGGGTCGGCGCCCGGCGCGTAGGTCCCCCCAACGTCCACGTTCCAGAAGCGATAGCTGCCAGGTCGCAGGTTCAGGTTGGCGGCGCGTTCACCCAAACCGTAGATGCACGCCTCCGGCGCTAGCCACGATCCCTGCTGCCAGCCTCTGCCGGATCGTTGTGGAGGCTCTTCCTGTCGGAGGAGCTGGCCCTGCGCGTCGCGCAACTGCAATGACCCGTCAGCTGAAACGAGGAGCTCCAAAGCCTCACTCCGCAGGCGCCAGCCCTGCTCAGCCCGCTCCAATGTGGTATCTACCTCCCCCCAGTCGGTCTTCACCACGGCGTAAGAAGGCGCCATTGGCGCGCCATCCCAGGCGATATAGAGGAAATCCGGCATTAAGAACCTTACGGTGAGCGCGCCGGCCGCGAACCGAAATTCCGCCCCGCTAGGAATCGCCGCGGACGAGATGAGCTCCCCCGGTGGATGGGACGATTCCGAGGTTTGGATGGGTAAATAGCGGGCATCGAGCCGGTCGCGATAGATCGCATAACGGACTGCGCGCACAATATTCGCCTGGCCGACGAGACGAATCGCGTGGAGGGATTTCTGGATGTTATTCATTAGGGATCTGTCAGTTGACATCGCCCAAGTACACCAGCTCGGGGGAGCCGTGGCTGTTCATCAGCAAGCCGGTGAGAACTCTCGGATAGAGGCGGTACGAGCGTTTCCCCCGGCTCCTGGCCTCCGCCGGGAAGCGAGAACCAAATCCCGTCTTCATCACGGTGCATGATTGCGAGTAGCTTCTCTGTCAATAATGATGGCTTTGGCCGGGCTACATTCGGGATTCATCATGTCCTCCAGGTTAGAAGGGTGGCCTGACGCTCGAAATCAGCCGACAAGCGGGGCAAAAAAGGTGACCGCCGGAAGCGGGCGGGACTTTGGCAGGATAATTATCGGGACTTGAGATAACCTTTAAGTCCGCGTAGACAATTCCAGAAAGGAGAACCCCAGCTTGGCTGCACCAATAATTATAACTCCAATGATATTGGGCACTTGCCTTCAGGCAATAATACAACGTTCGATAACATAGTGCGTTTCTCACGCAACACCGAGAAATCTTACATCCTCAAGTGTACTTTTTCAAGAATTTTTCCCGCAGACCGGAGATCAGCCTGGAGAGTATAATAACAGGAATTGTGGTCACCCTTGATTCGTCTGGACACTGTTCTATGAATGAACCTATTGCGCTTGGATTTGATATCGGGGGATCTAAAACCAAAATTGGGCTGGTTAACCGGTATGGTGAAGTCCTTGCGTATAATGACTTCCCAACCGAAGTTCAGGCGGCGTCGTTGGACTCCTTTGTACAGAAACTTTTCGAAGAAATCCAGGCGCTTCTCGACCTTGTCGATGGGAAGGTGATCGGTATCGGGGCTACTTTCCTTGGATGGATCGATGATGCTCGTACGGGACCATTCCTTTGTATGAATGTCCCGGCCCTGCATGGAATTAACCTCAGGGGATTATTAGACGCCGAATTCCATCTTCCGGTGGTTCTCATTGATGATATTAATGCCCATACTCTGGCGGAATATACCTACGGTAGTGGCCAGGGGTACCGACGATTTATGTGCCTCGCCATGGGTACCGGATTAAGCGCGGGTGTGATCATACACGGAAAACCTTTACAATTCACTGGAGGCTGTGCTGGAGATACCGGGCATGTCATCCTTCGCCCTGGCGGCCCTGTTTGTTCGGCTGGATGCAAGGGATGTGCAGAAGCGTTAATCGGAGTTGCCGGAATCGAGCGCCAGGGATTAGAAAAATATGGCAGCTATAAACCAGCTTATGAGATCATCAAAAACGCCCGGGAAGGAAACGATCCAATAGCCATTGATATCATGCGGCAGATCGGCCTCTTCACCGGAGAGTTGCTGGCCTCTCTCTCCCACATATTCTTGCCTGAGCGAATTTCCCTTACTGGAGGTATAGCAAAAGCCGGCAAAGTTTTGCTTGATGCCACGAATGAGCAATTTGAGCAGCTTGTCGGCGATTATCACCGCCTCTATTCGAAGTTCTCCGGAGGTTATTATTCTGGAGTTGATATTGTATCAAGCAAGCTGGAAGATAGAACCGGATTAATCGGCGCAGTCGTACAACTCTTTAATCCCTAACCGAAGGTATTCCATGCATCTACCTCGTTAGTCATCTAGGACCGAAAGGAAAATCTATGAACCATCCGTACAAGTGTTATTTTGAAATCGCTGGACAAAGCGAAGCCTGGCAAGAAGCAGTTGAGGCTGTACTCGCTCAAGCGACAAACGTAAAATCGTTTTTCGAAGAGATAAAACCGCGTGAAATTATCTTCACGGGCTGCACTTCGCCCTATTATGCCGGGAAATCTGCCGCGCTTTTTTGGCAATCTACTCTCGGGGTATGCGCAAGAGCCGTGCCGAGTTCTGAATTAATCCTGTTCCCCTCCACCTATTATTCCTTCAGTCACAAGGACCCTGCTCTCGTTGTTTTATCCAGGTCTGGTTTGACAACGGAGACGATCTGGGCGGTTGAAGAATTTGAAAAACGATTCCCAGACCGGACGTTATTCATTGGCTGTGCTCCGGATAGCGCCCTTGAGAAGCTGGCTCGAGTGAGCATTTTGCTACCCAAAGCGTATGAAGACACCGTGCCTGCGACACGGTCACTGGCGGCGATGTATCTAGCAACTCAGATGGTTGGCGCCATGATAAGTGGACAAGACGAGATATTCAACATTCTTCGGAATGCGCCATCTGTCGTAGAAAGAATCATCAGGAGGTCCGAATCGACTGCCCAAGAGATCAACGATCAGCATGTTATCAACAATATTTTCTTTTTGGGTTCTGGCCCGTTGTATGGAATTGCCCTTGAAGCCACTCTAAAAACGCTCGAGATGACGCTCTCAAACACATTCAATTTCACTTTCCTCGAGTCGCGACATGGCCCCAGGTCTTTGATTGACGATCATACACTTGTAGTTGGGCTTTATTCTCATGCCGGGTTAAATTACGAAGCGCAAGTTATGAGTGAACTTACTCAAAACCATCATGCGACCACAGTTGCGATCACGCCAAATCCCCAATGGGAAACTGGTAAAGTCTCATATCATATCCCAATCGATATCAATTGGCCTGATAGCATCTTGGGATTAAGCTATTTACCAGTTATCCATTGGTTGGCTTACTACCGGGCCGTGGCTAATCAGGTAAACCCAGACACTTCTCGTAACCTGACTCCCTACATTGAAATCACCAGGATGTAAACCGTGTTTATGCAGATTGGTAAAGGTAGACAAATGAACCCAATGACCCCGGAAGAGAAGATTTCCTATGTTGGTCGTTTGTTGTTTGAAAGACGCCTGACAGATTTCTGTGGTGGCAACATCAGCCTCCTGGTCGACGATCGCATATACATAACACCCCGTTATAGCGGTTCCAAACAACATTGGAATGTCGATCCGGACACAATCGTCTCAGCCCCCATCCTCAGCGATGAAATATTAGAGCATCCGGATTTCTCACGAGAAGGGAAGGCTCATCTCGAGGTTTACCGGACATTCCCGGAGGCGGGCGCTGTCATCCATGCGCATCCTTTCTATGTTTTGCCTTTTTGTGCCGCCAGCAAGCCCATTCCTCCCGTCCTGGAAGCAACCGAAAAATTTGGCGTCATTGAAACTGTACCTTATGCACCCGCCCATAGCCGGGAGTTGGCTGAAAACATCAAAAACGGGTTGAAAGGTAAGGAGGCCCACATCACGCGCCATGCCGCCGCGCTACTGCTGCCAAAGCACGGGATTTTCGTGGTATCAAAGGATTTATTTGCATGTCTGGATGCGGTTGAGAGGATCAACTGGAATGCCTGGTGTATTCTGGCTCAAAAGTCAATTCCATAAATGATCCTTACCGTCACCCTGAATTCAGCCATCGATAAGGTGCTCCTGATCGATGAATTTAAACCTAACTTTCCAATGCAGGCCAAGAAAGTGCTCCTCAGCGTTGGAGGGAAAGGTTTGGATTCGTCTGTGGTTTTGAGTCATTTAGGAGTTAAGACCATTGGATTAACCTTTGTCGCAGGTGAGAATGGCCGGACGTTGATCGAGCTGCTTGATGGGTATGAGATCATCCCAGAGGCTATCTGGGTTCGAGGGGAAACCAGAATCTGCTATGTGATCGCTGAGACAAACACAGGTAAGGTGAGCCATATCAAATTTGGTGAAATGCTGATTGATCAAGATCACGTAGATCAATTTATGCAGGTTTTTACGAATCGGTTAAGTTCATGTAGCTGGTTGATCTGCGCTGGTTCGATCCCGAAATCATTACCCAATTCGTTTTACGGAACCCTGGTCCAACGCGCAGCGCTGGCTGGGGTCCCCACTCTGGTTGATACCCTTGAAAGTGCATCCATTGAAGCGCTTCCCTACAAACCGGCGATTGTCAAGATGAACTGGAATGAATTTGAAAGAACTTTCAATGTCAAAACCACCCGGCTTGAAGATTTATTTGCAGTTGCCAGGCAGGTCTTTCACCAACATCACCTTGAAAACCTTGTTCTAACTTGCGGAGTGGATGGAATCATTGCCATCACTCAGGAGGGAATCTATCACGTACGCGCGCCACTGCAAAAAGTCGTCAATGCAGCCGGGGCTGGCGATGGGGTTTCAGCAGCGTTGGTGTGGCGGTTATCCTTAGGCGATCGTTGGGTAGAGGCCTTGAGGTGGGCTGGGGCAACTGCTGCTGCCGTCGTTCTGACAGAAGGAACAGCGGATTGCAATTTTAGGGATGTCCAAAATATTCTTCCGCACGTGGTTGTGAAGAACCTGTCAGAAACTTCGGTGTAACGAGTATGATGTTCAGCATCCTAAGCAGGGTCTCGTTAACCAGGGTGACCGGTGTGCTTCGTTAACGAAACACGAGTGGCAGATAGATCGGGGAGGGGATCGAGTCGTCGTTGACAGTGATGCTGACGGTCGCAAGATTACTATTCGCAATACCATCATTGACGCGGAAAGTGAAACTGTCTGGGCCGTGGTAACCAGCCAGCGGGGTGTAAAGCAAATTTGGAGCAGCCCCACCCAATGTGCCATGTCGAGGTTTGTCGATCACGGTATACGTAAGGGGATCATTATCCACGTCATAGGCAGACAGGATGATGGCCTTGGGGGTGTTTTCTTCGGTGGTGAGTGCCTGGTTGTCCGCCAGAGGGGCGTCGTTGACCGGAGTGATGATCACAGTTACCGTGGCGACATTGCTATCATACTGACCGTCGCTGGCCTTATATGTGAAGCTGACCTCACCGTGATAGTTGGCATTCGGTGTGTAGCTGAACGATCCGTCGGGGTTAAGGTTCAAGGTGCCCAGGCCCGGCCCATGGACAAAGCGAGCAGTCAGGGGATCGCCATCTGGGTCGACATCATTAACCAACACACCTGGGGTGTCTATAGCCAGCACATTGTCTTCAGCCGTGCTGTAGCTGTCATTGACCGCATCTGGTGGGGAGTTAGGCAGGCTCACTGTGATACTTACGGTAGCCACGTTCGAATCCAATGCCCCATCATTGGCCTTGTAAGTGAAGCTGTCGCTACCAGTAAAGCCGGGGTCCGGAGCGTAAGCGAACGAGCCATCGCCGTTCAGGTTGAGAGTACCATGTTGGGGATCGCTGAGCTTGATCGCTGTCAGTTGATCGCCTTCAGGATCGCTGTCATTGCCCAAGACGCCCGAGGAGGGCACAATCAAGCTGGTATCTTTGGCCGTGCTGTAGCTGTCCGCCACCGCTTCTGGTGGGGAGTTAGGCAGGCTGACTGTGATGCTTACGTTAGCCACGTTCGAATCCAATGCCCCATCATTGGCCTTGTAGGTGAAGCTGTCGCTGCCAGTAAAGCCGGGGGCCGGAGTGTAAGCGAATGAGCCATTGCCGTTCAGGTTGAGAGTACCGTGTTGGGGATCGCTGAGCTTGATCGCTGTCAGTAGACCGCCTTCAGGGTCGCTGTCATTGCCCAAGACGCCCGGGGAGGGTACGTTCAGGTCGGTATCTTTGGCCGTGCTGAAGCTGTCATTGATTGCTACTGGTATTTGGTTTCCCGTTGCGGTGGTGAAGCTCCAGACTGGACCGGTCGTGCTGTTCACCCCGTCGCTCACAGTGGCGTACCATTGATACTCGCTCGGCGAGTTGAGGCCGTTCCAATACAGGCTGGCTGTCGTTCCCGATGCGACACCAGTTAGAGTCCCGATGGTCGCGTAGCTGTCTGTCATGTCATAAGGCAAGGTGAACTGGCTGTCGGCGTCGGTCTCCCATTGGTCTAGGGTTGGCGAATAAGTCTTGACCCTGATCTCGTTGTTGGCGGGAGAGAACTCCAGGACCCTCAGCCATCCGTTCCCACCATTGCTACGGCTCTGGTAATCGGATAATAGCGTATAAACGGTGTTCCCTAGGTACGTGTCCTGGCGCTGCCCTTCTCCAGAAATGTGCCCACCCATCATCAAGAACAGGTTGGGGCGATCTTTGAGTGCCTCATAGATCGCCTGGCCTTGCGCTATCCAAGGGCCAGGATTGCCTATTTTAATCATATAATGACCGATGACAATGGCGCGCCGGCTGTTGAAAGTCTGGAGCAGACCGTCGGCCCAGTCCAGCACCGCTGGAGGCATCGGGGACACCGTGGAGTCCAGGTTGATGACGATAAAGTCCATCCCGCCGGCGCTGAACAGCTCGTAGTAGTTCAGGTTATCGCTTCCGTAATGACCGCCGTAGTAAGCGCGGCCGGTGAAGCGCGCCACCCCGAAATATTGTTCAAAGAGATAAGGAGCCGTGCCACTCACCTTGTCGCGGTTACCAATGACCATGCCGTATGGGACGCCAGGCGCCGGGCTTTCCAGGATGCTCATCGCTGCATCTGCAATCTGCCATTCGCGATCACGACCGTTATTGGTTGCATCCCCCAGGTGGTTGACGAAAACGATATTGCGTGTGGCCTGGTTGTCCACCACCCACTGGGTCTGGGCTTTGAAGATGAGATCGCCACCGGTATTCACCGTGTAGAATTGCGTGTCCGGCAAGGCGACGATAGTGAAATCAGGCCGGGTCGAAGCCTTTGGTTTGCCAAAGAAGGTGACTGTCAGGCCATCGGCCTCCGGGTCGGAGACTTGCACTGAGAGGTATGGCGAGCGCGAGACACCGGTTGCCCCGTCAGTAGGCGCCACGAGAATGGGTGCATCTGGCGGGAGGTTGCCCTCTAACTGGATGCTGTCAAACCTGAAGGCTGTGCCGGCTACATCAGCCAGAGCCGGTCGTGCGCCCAGCAAGGCTGCGCCAAACACGAGTGAAACGGTGATCATGAGTCGAAGCGCTACTCTGATACCAGGATACATCCAGTAGGATCGGCGTGATATCCGTAAGAAGCTTACTTGCACAGCAGAGGTAGCTAGTTTACTCGTCATTTACTGACCAATGTCGATTTAGGCAAAGAAAGACGCGGGAAAATGTGTAGATGTCTCGTTGCAAATGACCCCTCCATTTAACATACTCGGGTATGTCAAATACAATTATACTATATCATAAATTAGCATTTTGATTCTCGGCTGTCAATATGGTTTTTGTCATATAGTATGAATTCTCTTCAACCTGCTCAAACCATTCAGGCTCAACTTGAACGAACACGACTCACTGCCACGGCAACCTACTACGCAGCTTTTGTCGGCTTGGGGTTAACCAGCGCCTCGCTAGGGCCATTGTTGCCTTTTCTTGCAGAGCAAACGCTTGTACGCCTCAACCAGGTGAGTATCCTTTTCACCGCCCGTTCGCTGGGTTACCTGGTTGGGTCGCTTTTGGGTGGACGGATCTATGACCGCCAGGATGGGCATCCGGTGATCGCGGCCGCTTTGATTCTGGTGGCGATATGTATGGCGTTGACCCCTGCGATCCCTTTGCTTTGGGGGCTGGTGTTGATCATGGTCCTCCT
>Ga0209126_1000117_pt1 | contig 23649 bp, 20 predicted proteins | sample RifCSP19_1_FD_184024 | JGI IMG/M metagenome (GOLD analysis project Ga0209126, IMG submission 184024) | Soil microbial communities from Rifle, Colorado - Rifle CSP2_sed 19_1 (SPAdes) (version 2) | ecosystem: Environmental > Terrestrial > Deep subsurface > Rock core/Sediment | place: Rifle...
CCAGAACATCCTGGTCAATGTCCAACGCCCAGATTTCGGTGTTCTTCCCTCGCGGCTGGGCCGCCAGGGAAGTGAGATCATAGTCGCCGAGGAAAAGAATCTTGGAATCGGTCAGAAAACCCCTCTCCCCTAAAAGATTGACGCGGGCCGCTAGCGTTTCTTCGGTTACGCCGAATTGGTCAAACTGGCGCTTGGGTGCTGGTCGAATTGATGCCAATTTCATAAGTTCAGTCTACCTGAAGGCTACAAATGACGCAGCGCCAGCGAGTAATTTGTGCAACTTGAGCGCTAGCGATAGGCAGCACTGCCTCTATTCCTCGGTCGGGGTCTTGCCTTCGAGTTGGTCAATCGTGGCCTGAGCGGTTTTCAAGGCGTCGGCGGATTTAACCGTTCCCAAAACATCCGAGACCGCTTTGTGCAGCGCATCTGCATAGGTTTGATTGCCGGAGAGATCGACCGTCTTTGAGGAAACGGCTTCCGGGGCGGTTTCAAGAAGTGGGCCAAGAATTTCGTGCTCGGCCAGGCTGGCAGCGAGCGACCGCACTGCGTAGGGCTCGCCGAAAGGCCGATTCTGGGCCTCGGCGGCGTAGAGAGCGCGCTGCTGGTCCTCGCGGGTGAGATACTCCAAAAATGCCCAGGCGATCTCACTGCGCTCGGTGTCGGCGCTGACGCTCTCCGTCCAGAAAGTCCCCCAGTGTACTCCCTCCTCCGTTGCGGCCGGAAGCTGGGGAACAGCAGAGGCGGCGAATCCGAGATCGGGATTCAGCGCGGCGATATCGAGCGCCCGCCAGGACGGGGCGACGATCATTGCCACCTGGCCGTTGGCGAAAGCGTTGATCGAAAACGGCAGAGTTTCGTTCCAAACCCGGTCCACCTTCGAAAAGTTCGTGTAGAAGGTGAGGGCATCGGCCGCCGCCTGGGTGTTGAGCTCCGTCAGCGGATCCACGCCGCTCTGGGCCAACAGCAGAGAGAGAATATCAGCGGAATGGGAAATGTTGTTGGCCGTCCCAAAAGCGGCGCCGGATTTGAGAATTGCTCCCTTGTTGGCGTCGTTGTTTTTCCAGGTGGTGAGCTTGACCGCTTCGCGGCGAAAATCCTCCCAGGTCTTGATTTTTTCCGGTACATCCACTCCCTTGAGAAGAGCCTTGTTGTAGAAGAGAACCAGGCCATCATATTCCAACGGAATGGAGTAGATCTCCGTCCCGACCTTAGCGGAAGCAAGTGCCGCCGGATAAAAACGGAGAGCGTAGTCCTGTTCCGAGAGGACCTCCGCCGGCAGAGGAGCGATCTCGGTGGAGAAATCCCCCACCCAAGAGTTGTGGAGACGGAAAATGTCCGGTCCGGTTCCTTGCTGGAGGCGCGTCAACAGGGTTTCCCGGTACTGTTCGAGCGTGCCGAAGGAACGCTTTTCGTAATTAATCGTGAGATTTACCCGCGGATTTTCTTTCTTGTACTCCTCAATAAAAGAAGTGATCAGCGGATTAACCACTTCGGGACTCTCCCAAAGTCCCCAGTAGGCCAAGGTTACTTCTCCCCCTTGGAACAATCCGCCAATCAACGGAAGGCGGGAGAGATCCAAACTGGCAAAACTGACGACGGCGATCCCCAGGATAATCACGACCCCCAGAATCACTAGCGGCCGGATCAGCCCGCGCAGCCGTTCAATCAGATTTCCGGCCGGAGCTTCCGGCGGCAGAGGCGCCGGGGGCGCAGTGGGGGGCGGTGGGGGTGGGGGTGGCCCGAATGGTTTTGGTCCCCCGGCTAATGGAAAAGGTGAGGCGGAGGGTGGGGGGATACTCGGCTTAGGAGGCGGCGGCAGCGGCGGCGGGAGAGGAGCCGCCAACGGAGAAGGGAGCGGAGATGGTACCGGCCGCGGTAATTCCGGAACGGGCGGAGTCGGTGGAGGCGGTGGAGGTACCACGGGAGGAATCACCGGAGCAGGACCGGGAGGAGGAACAGGAATCGGCGGCGAACTGACGGGTGGCAAAGCAGGAAAGTCTTCCATTAGTTATCAGAATAACTAAAGGAAAGTCCCATAATCAAGGAAAAAAGAAAGAGGCCTTGAGGCGAGGTATAGAGATAATGATCGAAGAACCCCAGAAAAACCAGCTGAAGCAGGGCGATCGTTATCAACCGGTTCTTCTGCCGAAGGGTCTGGCGGAAGGCGGCGGCCAACAGGAAAAGAAAGGCCAGCAGGGCCGGAATCCCGCTCTCCGCCGCAATCAGGGCAAAAATATTGTGCGCCGGCTGAATGAATAGAGAGAGGCCGGAGGGGAGGCCAAACTCGGGTAGGACACTGGTAAATTGACCCAACCCCACTCCGGCCAGCGGGGAAGAAGAGATCATTCGACCGGCACTCTCCAAGAGTTCCCACCGCCGGCTAAAGGAGAGATCACCCCAGAGAAGGAAAGAATGGAATCCGGACAGCAGGGAGGTTAGACCCCCAGCCAGGGATACCCAGGCCGTTCGAGACAGAGAAGCGACCACGGCCGCGAAGCCGACCCCGAAACCAAACCAGCGCTTGCGCGCCGCCAGCCAAACCAAAACCACGCTCAGAATTCCACCCAGAACATTGGGATGCGGAAAAGTTCCGTAGGCCCGAAGAACCTCTCTTCCTCCCCAGGAACCCAGCGCCACTCCCCCTAGAGAGGGGCTCAAATTCGGCTCACCCATAAACCAGTAACCCAGGAGGGAGTGTTGGGTAAGAAACTGGCCGAGAGCCAGCAGGGAAACCCAACCGACGGCGATTCCCAGCAGAAGAACAAGGGTCTTCTTTCCTTTTTTCGAAATGAAAGTTGCCACCCAAAATCCAAAACCCAACCAGAGTGCCAGCTCCAACCAGCGCCAGAGAGAGATTAAAGAAAAACCTCCACTGGTGGTGAGTGCAGTCGCACCTTGCCAAACCGAAGGCAAAAGCGCCATCAAAAAAATTCCCGCCAGAATCAGGAAGGTTTTTCGAGGCTGCTTAAGCTTTTGTTTGAGAAGGCGCCGCATACTAAAGAGCAGCAGCAACGCCACTAGAATTTCAGTGAGATAGATGGCCGGAGAAAGATAATCAATTAGCAAACCTAGAACATAGCTCTGCGGTAGGACAAAGTGTTTGGCAAGGTTGTTCGGAAATACGAGAATAATAAAAGAGAATAATAGTACCAGTATGGCAGGCAGTTTACCTGTGGAAAAGTCTATTTCTCTCCAGATATTCTGAAAATTTCTCTTGTGGAAAACCTGGTGATAAATAGAGGTTGGTTTGGGGAAAAAGGGAGAGCGACGGAACTTCTTTGCTTTTTCAACGATTCTTCCCCAAAATTTCCCCACGGATCGATTCTACCTGATTCTTGAGGATTTCATCCGTCGCCAGTTGTTTTTCAATCTTCCCCAAGCCGTGCAGAATGGTGGAGTGGTCCTTTCCTCCCAGAAGCTCCCCGATCTGGTTTGAGGAGGCCTTGCTGATTTGGTGGAGAAGATGCGCCGCCACTTGGCGAGGAAGAACCACTTCTCGGGAGCGTTTGGGAGAACAGAGCTGCTCGGCCGTGATGCGGTAGGCCCGACAAACACTTCCGATAATATCCGAAGGAGTTATGAAGGGGTTGACCGGCATGGTGGTTTTGACCACCGCATTCAGCAGCTCCTCCGTCGGTGCCGCCTGCTGGGCGCGGGCCACCGCCACCAGTTGGTGGAGAGCCCCTTCGAGCTGGCGAATGCTGCCCTCGATCTTCTGCGCCAAGGAGAGAAGGACCTCCTCCGAAACCTGGGCCTGCTGGTCGGCGGCCTTTCTTCTGAGAATCTGCAGGCGCATTTCCAAGTCCGGTTCTTGAATGTCGGTGATCATTCCGCCCGCAAACCGGGAAACCAGCCGCTGCTGGACGTCGCGGATCTCGGCGGGATGCCGGTCGGAGGCGATCACAATCTGCTTTCCGGCGAGATAGAGTTCATTGAAGGTGTTGAAGAATTCTTCCTGGGAAGCGGTGCGGGAGGCCAGAAACTGGACGTCGTCGATCAGGAGGGCGTCGACGCTGCGGAATTTTCTCCGAAAACTCGCCGCCGTTTGCTGGCTTTGAATGGAACGAATGAACTCGGTCGTGAACCGCTCGGCCGAAGCATAGATGATCCGCGCGTCCGGAATCCTTTCCTTGATCGAGTTTCCCACGGCATGAAGGAGGTGCGTTTTCCCGAGACCCACTCCCGAATAAACAAAGAACGGGTTGTGAAGCGCTCCCGGTTGTTCCGCGACGGCTCGAGCGACGCCCACCGCCAGCTGGTTGGAGATCCCAACCACAAAATTCTCAAAGCTGTAGGAATCCGCCAATCCGTTGGGAGGGGCGTGATGAAACAGTGTTCCGGGGTCCTGGGGAAGGGTGTTCACCAGCGGTTTGATCTCAAAAGAAAATTGATGGTCTTCACCGCAAACCGTCCGGAAGGCCTCCGCCAGTTGGGATTGATGGGCGCGCAGTTGCTCCAGCGCCATTCGATTTGGGCAGAGGATTCGCGCCCGCCCTTCCCCAATTTCGGCCAATTCCGCGGTCCCAAAAAAAGTAGCAATTACCCCTTTGGAGAGATCGCGTTCCAAGAATGTAAGTACACTTTGCCAGGTTTCTTTATAATTCATTTTGTTTCTTCAATTAGATAAACAGGTGGGCGGGGAGCGAGAGAAGACAGGGAAGATGCGTAAGTTAATAACTAGGTTAAGTCACCGGGGTGTGTCAAGGGGGTGAAGAAAAGATTTGGGGTGTGCTATAGTGGGACCGAGATTCCTGCGGTGGCCCCAGAGAGAACCAAAAAGCGGATCTACGGCTTATAATATAAGGAGTAGTAAAATTACTCATGCCAAAAAGAACATTTCAGCCCAACAAAAACAAAAGAATTACGACTCACGGCTGGCGGCGGCGGGTGAAAACTTCCGGCGGCCGAGCGGTTTTGAAGCGTCGCCGTCTAAAAGGGCGCCGCGCCATCGTTCCTTCCTAATGCTCCCTCGGGAGAATCGCCTTTCGGCCGAGTTTGATTTTCGCCGGTTGAAGAGGGATGGCCAGCGCTACGGAACTCCTTTCTTCAATCTCTTTCTTCTCTCCAATCAGAAAGATCCGGTGCGGTTCGGTTTCGTCGTTTCCACCCATGTCAGCAAGCTGGCGACCCGTCGGAATCGGCTGAAGCGAATTCTGCGGGCGCAGATAGAAGAATTCCTGCCGGCAATCAGGGGCGGCACCTGGGGAGCCTTTTGGGTGCGGGAGCCCGCCTTGGGGGCCAACTCTCAAGTCCTGCGCCAAGCGGTCGAACAGACCTTAAAAAGAGCGGGGGTATTATGGTGAAAGCACTTTTGCTCAAACTGATCCGGTTCTACCAGCGCACCATTTCTCCGGACCACGGGGCCTGGGGGCAGTTGGCTTTCGGGGGCGCTTGCCGCTTTCAACCCACCTGTTCCGAATACACCCGTCAGGCGATTGAAAGGTACGGGTCGGGGCGGGGCCTATTCCTCGGATTTAAGCGGATCCTGCGCTGTCACCCTTTCGCAAAAGGCGGTTTTGATCCCGTTCCTGATCTTGGAAAGGCGCGAGATGCTAAGATTGTCAAATCATGAATATTTGGGATGTCCTTCTCATCACACCGCTGACCACGGCCCTCCACTTCTTCTATAACATTCTCGGGGCGAACCTAGGATTGGCGATCATCGCGCTCACGGTGGCCCTGCGGCTTATTCTCTTTCCCCTCACCCTTCCTTCCTTGAAATCAATGCGGATCCAGCGGGACATCAAGCCCGAGCTGGATCGTTTAAAAGAGAAATACAAAGGCGATCGCCAGAAATTGGCAACGGCCCAGATGGAACTTTTCAAGCAGAAGGGAGTGAATCCCCTGTCCGGGTGCCTCCCCCAGCTGCTGCAGCTCGTTATCCTGATCGCGCTTTATCAGGTCTTCATCTCCAATCTAAAAGATGGAGGGCTCAACCACCAGTTTCTCTTCTGGGACCTCTCCGTCAAGGATCCGTTCTTTATCCTTCCGGTTTTGGCAGCGGTTTCCCAGTTTGTCCTCTCCAAGATGATGCTGCCGGCGGTTTCGCAGGAGCACAAGGTTGCTCATGAGGCCAAGGACAAAAAGGAAGATTTCGCCTCTGCCCTGCAGCGGCAGAATCTTTTCCTCTTTCCGATCTTGACCCTGTTCTTGGGGCTGCAGTTCCCGGCCGGTTTGATGCTCTACTGGTTTGTCTCCACCCTTCTGCAGATCCCCCAGCAGTGGTTGGCCATGCGTTCCAAAAGTTCGTGAGGGTGTGTTAGATTGGAAGCGACCCCGATGAACGGCCGGAGAAACGACCTAGAAATTTCTGCTCTTCGGAAATTTAACGGCCGGAGAAACGACCTAGCATTTCCAAAGAGACGAAAATGAAAGCGCAAAAATTTCTTACCGAAACAAGTGAAGAGCTTTTAACAAAGATGGGAATCCCCTCCCAGATTCAGGTTAAGGAAGAGGAAGGGCGGCTTTTGATTGACCTCAAGCCGGAAGACCCCGAAGACAGCTCCTTTCTGATCGGCTTCCACGGCCAAACTTTGAATGCTCTCCAAGCGGTCTTGGGCGTGATGCTGATGCGCAAAGTCGGGGAGTTCCAGCCATTTTCTCTGGAGGCCGGTGGCTATCGCCAGCAGCGGGAAGAGGAGTTGCGCCGCCGCGCGCTCGAAGCCGCGGACAAAGCCCGTTTTCTGCTTAAGGAAGTGGCCTTTCCGGCGATGCCGGCGGTGGAACGAAGGGTTATTCATGTCACTCTCCAAGACGAGAAAGGAGTCTTTACCGAGAGTCGAGGTGAGGACCGGGAACGGCACGTGGTTGTGGTGCCGGGAGAAAAGCCCGTGGTTGATAGTAAAAAGTAAAAAGAAATTATGGATGTTACCGTTCTCCAGGAAAATTTGCTTCCCCGCCTGACCGCAGTGGCGCGAGTGGCTTCGGCGAAATCGGCTCTGCCGATCTTAGAGAATGTTCTCCTGACGGCGGAAAAGGCGGTTCTCCACCTAGCCGCCACCGATCTGGAGACCGGGATCAAGACGAAGGTGGGCGCCAAGGTTTCCACCGAAGGCGCAATTACAGTCCCCGCCCGATTGCTGGTATCTCTGATCACCAATCTTCCTCCGGGAAAGGTAACGCTTAAAGCCGAAAAAGATATTCTGACCATTTCGGCGGAGAGTTTTTCTTCCAAAATCAATGGGATGCCCGCCGCCGAATTTCCGAATCTGGCTTCTCCCGGTAAAGCTCTTTTCAAGATTCCGGCAAAAGATTTTAAGGAAGCGGTCACCCAGGTTTCTTTTGCGGCGGCGCAGGATGAGTCCCGGCCGATCCTGACCGGAATTCTGCTGAAGCTGGGAGGAGGAACGTTGGTGTTGGCCGGAGTGGACGGTTTCCGTTTGGGAGAAAAGAAAATTTCCATTGCCGGGGAAGGGCTGACGGCGGTCGTGCCGGCCCGGTCACTGGGGGAAGTTTCTCGCTTGGTTGAGGGAGAGGTTGAAATTGGCCTGGCCGAGGAAGGCCAGCTCTTCTTTAACGCTCCCGATTTCTTGGTTCTTTCCCAGGTGCTGGAAGGGGAATTTCCCGAATACGAGCAGATTATTCCAGGCAATTTTGAGACCAAAATTTCCTTCTCCAAAGAGGAGATGGTTAAGGCCGTTCAGCTGACCTCGGTTTTCTCAGACTCCGGCACCACGATTATTGTTTTCAATTTTGATCCGCAGAAGAAAATTTTGGAGGTCTCTTCCCAGGAAGCCCAGCAGGGAGAGGCCCGCTTGGAGATTCCGATCAGCGGTGAAGGGAAGAAGGGGATGATTGCCTTCAATTCCCACTATGTGAGCGATGCTCTAAGTGCGTTGCTGGATGAGGATGTGACGCTCGCGATGAACTCCAGCCTGGATCCGGTTCTGCTGACTTCTCCCAAAGACAAAAACTACCGGCACGTGATTATGCCGGTCCGGCTACAAGATTAATTCTTCGCTCGCTTTCCCAATCTCTTATCCTGTACCTTATTTCTTCCACTATTTTTCCTCCCAGCCCTTCATTGATTTTTATCTTTAGCTCTCGGGACTGCAGAAAGATTTCTTGAGAATGGGCCGGCGAGGGTGTGCCAATGAGCAGGCGCCCCTCGCGAAAAGAAATCATTCTCGCCCATGGCGGTAGGTGTTTTTTGGTTTCCTGTTCCACTTTCAGAGCGGTCACGGCGGAACGAATGGGACTGCGACGGGTGAGATGATCCAGGGATTGGCCGAGCTGTTCAAAAGCCATTGGTTAGACGGTGGGAACGAGAGGAGCGGGCGGAACGGCCGGGGCGGCGGGAGGGACCTCGGTTGGTAGCCCTTTCTCTCTTGCCTCCTGTTCCAGCTTTTCTTTAATCGCCAGAATTTCCTTCGGCGAGGAAGTTGCCAGCGGGTGTTCATCGGGCGAGGCAACCACCTGCATTGCAACATGGTTCGGGCCGGCAAAGAAGAGCCCCTCTCCGACGTTCGCCGCCAAGAGAATCCGCTTCTCTCCCTCCGACAGATAGAAGACTTTGGTGATTTCGTCGATCGCGGCCGGGTGCTGTTTGAGGAGGATCTGGAGCGAGGAGTTGGTCACGATCGCCTTGCCGTAATCGGAGCGGAGGAAATCCGCCACATCCTGGGTGATGGTGGTTAGGCCCAGGTAGTATTTGCGGGCCCGCTTGGCGATGGAGTACATGAAGACCGCCGAGTCGGGGTGCTGCATCAGGTACCAGGCCTCGTCGACGACCAGAACCCGCTTCTTGATCTCGCGGCGGATCCGGCTCCAGATGAAGTCGAGAATGATGTACATCGCCACCGGCCGGACCTTCTCTTCCAGGTCCCGGGTGGAGAAGACGGTGAAGGTGTTGCGGATGTCCACGGTGGAGGGCTGGTCAAAAATCCCCTTCAGTGAACCGGTAACGTACTGCTCGAGCCGGTCGGCCAACGGCTGGCCGCCGGGACTTCTTTTCAACACCTCGTAGATATCCGTCATCACCGGGGCGGGATTCTGGTGGGTCGTTGGGTCTTGGGTTATTCCTTTGCCGGCGTAGGTTTCCAGGAGGGCTCGATCGATCAGGGCATCCTCGGAGGGAGCGAGTTGGCCCATGATGACTTTGAAGAGAGTGTGCAGAGAGAGAACCTTCAGCGCCAGCTCATTCTCTCCTTCTTCATAGGTTCCCGACATATCAAAAGGATTGATTTTGGACGGCGAGGACGGCGAGAAGGTGATAAAGTCGCCGCCGATGCTCCGGCAGAGCTGTTCATACTCTTTTTCCGGGTCGATCACCATCACTTCGGTGCCGAACATCAGCGAACGGATCGCCTCCAGCTTGACCATATAGGATTTGCCGGCGCCGGACTTGGCGAAGACAACGGTGTTGGCATTCTCCAGCGAGAAGCGGTCGAAGATGATCAGCGAACCGTTGTGCTCATTGATGCCGTAGAGAATTCCTTCGTTGGCGGTCAGTTCCGAAGAGGTGAGCGGGAAGGTGGTCGCGATCGAGGTGGTGTCCATGTTCCGCATAATTTTCAGCTTGTCCAAGCAGGTGGGAATGGTGGACTGGAAGGCCTCCTCCATCCGGAGGGTGGCGTGCTTGGAAAGGAGAAGCAGGGAGCCGAGGGTTGATTCCACTTTCTTAGTGACCGCGTCCAGCTCCTCAATCGATTCGGCGCTGATGGTGATGTAGAAGGAAAATTGGAAGAAGCGCTCGGTTCCCTTCACCAGTTGTTCCTGGAGGGAGCGGGCGTCCTCGAGGGCGGCCTCCACCGTGGGGTCGGCGACCCGTCCCCCTTTTTCGTTCTCTTTGACGGTTGCTTCCATTTCAGCGATCTTGCGGCGAAGGTCGTCGAGAACTCCTCGCGATTCGACCGGATAGTAGAACATCGAAAGAGTAAGGGTGTGATTGAAGTTGATCAACGGCGAGAGCCAATTGGCGCCGACGAAGCGGGGGTATCCTGAGACAAAGATCGTTCGGACAAAGGTTTCTCCGATCTTGAGGTGGTTAAAGTCAACATCGATCGAAGGCGGGGCGATGATGTCCTGGACCGAGACCGCTCCGGCCGCGATGGTCTGGGCGAGCTGCGGCAGGGTCGCGGGTGCCCCGGCGGGAACGGGAACGGGAGGCGGGGCGTAGACTCCAGGCTGTTCTGCCATTATTGTTCTCCTCCCACCGCCGGCTCAATCATCACCGAGGTGTAGTTGCCCGCGCCGCCGGCGATGTGCTGGTAGCGAGCCTGCTCCGGGTTGTAGATTTCGTAGAACATGCCGATCAGTTCAGGGGTGGTGAGCTGGCGGGATTTGATCCCCAACCTCTCCATCTGTTTGAGGAGGTGGTCGCGCTTCGGCTCCAGATCAACCTTCGCTCTTTCCAGGATCGCGGCCTTGTTGATCCGCGGACCTTGGGGCTTTTTGCCGAACAGAAAATCCAGGAAAGAAGGGCGTGAAACCGAGATCGCTTCAAAGTGCGGGATCACGATGTAGAAACGTTTGTCCAGGACCTCCCCTTTCTGGACGAGGGAGGCAATAAATTCCTTATAGGAGGTAATCTTCTCCCGGAGATAGGGATTGGCTTGGGTGGTGATGGCGGCCTGCTCGTCAATCCATTTCAGGTAGCTGGAGAGGTCGAGCTTCCGAGAGCGGACCAGAATTTGGACGGGAAAAGAGAGGGAGTTGAGCATCGAGGCGTAGGCCCCGATCATTGAATCCTGCTCCCGTTCGGAGAGCAGGTCAAAGTTGACGGAAGTGGTCTCCAAAACAAGAGAGGCGTTGCCGTTTTTCAGCAGGATCAGATCCTCTTGGATATCGAGAATGTCGAGGTGTTCCTGGGTGGTGGCTTGAGTTTTGGGTGGTTTGGTTTTTACCATGGCTATTTTGACCTTATCTCCAACTCTTCCATTTCCTTTCCTGTTAACTCAACCTTCATTGTAGCAAAGGAAAACGGCGTTTTCGGGACTCGGACCGCGTATTTCCCATTGGGGAGCGGGCTGGTGACGAACTTACCTAGTTCACTGGTCTTGATGGCGCGGACGACGTTGCCCTTTTCGTCCTCGACCACCACCAGAGTTTGGTCGAGGATTCCGCCCTGGGGATCGAAAACTACACCGGCGATGATGTTCTCCCCGGCTTTGGGTGGAGCGATCGGCGGCGCCGCCGAGGGTTTGGGCAGAGGGGGAGCTGTAGGAAAAGGAATAGGAGTAGGAATAGGTGTGGGTTTTTCTTCGGGCGGCGACGGAACTACCACCGGTGGTGGAGTCGGTTCCGGTATCGGTTCGGGCTCAGGCAGCGGCGCGGGAGGAGGCGGGGGCGGAGCTACTGGAGCGGGTGGAATTTCCTCCACTTCGGGAACGGGCGGAAGCGGCAACGGAGGGGGCGGGGCGATCGGTTCCACCGTCACAGTTGCCAGGGCCGGTGCCGTCGGAAGTTCCGGGGCGATGATCTGTTCTCGGGCGGGAGCGTAAACCATCTCGCCGGCGATAGCCAGCGGCGTTAAGCGGCGGCCGACCCGGGTGTTGCGGCGGGCGGCGAAGTAGCTGGCGACCCTCCCCCGCTGGACTTTGTAAACCGGCTCGGCGAAATTGACCTGGGAAGCCAGAGAAGCCCGTTCGATGATTTTGGTCGCCTCCACAAATCTCAGCCGCGGGGCTGGTGGAGGAGGAGGCGGTCCCTCGACTTCGCTCGGGGCGACTGGCGAAACAGTCGGAGCGGCCATCACCTCTTCCAGGGTTAGCGCCGCGGTCGGCGGAGCGACCGGAACGGGAGCCGGGACAAACGCCGGGGCGGCCGGGGTCACCATGGTTTGGGCGAGGCTGCGGATGGATCCCAGGTACTGTTCTTCCGCCAGATCCAAAGGATTGAGCTCTTTTTGTTCGCGGATTCCACCGAGGTAAGTTTCCAGCCGGCGGCGGGATTCTTCTGGACTGATTTCCGGCCCGCTCACTCTAGTGAATTTGGGCATCTCCAAAATCAAAAATTCGGCCGGCGCGGTGCTCTTAACCCACATCCGGCGGGTGGGAGAGTAAACTGCCCGGAAGAAAGCAGTGATCCATTGATCCAGCGATTGGTCTTGAAAGGGTATCAGAGCGAAGGCAACACCGAAGAGAACAAGAGATATGGAGATAAGGAGACGGAACGGGAGGAAAAGACCGGAGGAGAAAATGGCAAAGGCGAAGAACCCGCAGATCGCCAGGATGGCGAACTGGCGGATAGTGAGATCACCGATCAGCTTGAACTGGACCCCAAAAACCTGCTGGGGAACGGCGTGCTGTTTGGTTGTGAGCGGTTCTTCAGGCATGGGCTAGGGACTAGGGATTAGGGTTCAGGGTTTAGTATAGACAGATCCAAGCTTAAACCTATACCCTACACCCTACACCCTATACCCTAGATTAGATTATCAAATTTCGGGATTAATCAGGAAATTAGAGTTGATTTTCTCTTAGTTCTATGTTATCCTATAGCTATTAACAACTAAATCTCCCCTAAGAGGGAAGGAGGCATGATGTCGGATCAGTTGTTCTTCAGCGCCATCTTGGCAATCGTTGCTCTGATGGTCGTAGTTCTGGCCGTACTTTTGGGGTTCCTGATTGGTTCCCGGAACACGGTCCGTTCTGAGCGCTCGAGCAAAGTTCGACATGCCAAGAAGTCCCCTCCCCGCAAGCGCAAGTCCGCGCTCAAGCGTTTCTTCCTCTTCCTCAAGAAGCATTGGCCGAAGCGGAAGAAGAAACAAGAGGCTCCAGCTCCTGCACCTACTCCTCAGGCGGTCACCGCCGAAAAGAACCAGGACGGGAAGGAGAAGAAAAAGAAGAGTTCTCTGGGGGTAGCCGCGGCGATCATCGGGGTGATGTTCTCCTTGAATGCGTTTTTCGTTTTCTCGGGAGCTACCATCCTGGTTGTGATCGTTTCGATTGTTTCACAATCTCCCGACGTTCTTAAAACGGCGACGGGATACGGTTTGGTAGCGGTCTCCTGCGGAGTTTCGTTGGTGTTATTTGCGGTGTATCTGATCAAGAAGTGACGAGTTCAGCCCCGGGTATAATCTACTCGGGGTTTTTTATTTTTTCCCTCTCGGTTTGTTTAAACCCAGACCTTCCTCGAGGAGACCGGGGGCTTTATAGGCCGCAACGAGCATCGATAGTGTCAGGATCGGTCCCAAAAGCGAGGTACTGAAAAGTATTGTTTCTCCGACCACTTCCTTAAAGTTTCCTCCACTTAGGAAGGTAGTGGCGGGAAAAACGGTTTGAGCAGCGAAGAACAGAGCCAAGATGAAGAAAAATAGAATCAGCGGAAATACCAGCGTTTTGGCGATAAGCTTTTTTCCTAGATCAGTGATGGTACCCTCCTGCCCGGGAAGGGATCCGAACAGAATAACGAGCGGCGAAAAGATTGTGTTCAAGAGAATAAAAACGTAAGCGGAGAGCAGCCTAATTGTTGTTAGGACGAAAAGAACTATTCCTCCCAGTATTAAGATGGTCATTAGGATCAATTGAACTAGGCCCGACGCACCCAAATTCACAACCCTCCCGATAATTTGCCCAGCAAGTAGGGTCGGTAACCCGCCGACAAGTTCTGCGGCCCCTCCCGAAACCTCGATGGCCGAGGTAATATTTTGGATAACCGTTTGCACCGCAATGCTGGATACGAGATAGCTGGCAAAAACGGCGAAGATATCGAAAATTAGTGCGATAATCGGGAGAGAAAACGTGATTAGAACCAGCCCCGCGAGAATGCGCGGTAGAGCGTAGGTAAACGTCACCACGGTTCTGGTTGGTAGCTGTCTCTGGAGAATAATCATGAATCCGATTGCGATCATCACAATTACGAAAAGACCGTAGGCCACGTTCCTTGTACTTTTCCAGAATGTTTCGATTGGGCTCAGTATTTCCGTTCCGATCCCTCCCTCCTGCGCATTAGCTCTCGAATTAAGAATGTTGTTGGAGAGCGTGTTTTTGATTATGTTTGCAAAATGATTACCGGTCGGCGGTATTTTGTAGGCGAGAGAGCCGATCTCTCCCACGGCTGAAACCATCCCCTTATCCCATTCTCCCCGAGCCATCTGGCTTACATCGTTCGCGGTTAGTTTGTCGGCGTCTTTACCTACGGCGGATCGGAATAGAAAATTAATCCCCGCAGCGCCAGCCGCCTCAACTGTGCAGTTGATATCCGCTACACACTTGAGGTCGCCCCAAACATCGATGAGGGAGGCCGCTTGCACTGGGGTGGGTTTAACAGCGAGCAAAACAAATACCAACAGTGGTAGAACTAATAACTTTAATTTACCCATTCGCTCTCATTTTAGGGAAACAGAGACTGATAGTCAATTTAAGATGCTAAGATTTAACCAATGGCTGTTTCTGGAAACATCTTTAGTTTTTTCCTCCCGAGCCAGCGCCGCCGCCGCGCTCTACCCACTCTTCCCGCGCCCCCCCAGGAGGCCGCTCTTGTTAAGGGTTTGGAGGAGGCTTACGCCGCCGTTGACGCGCTCAATCTTCCGAACGAGGTTGGGGAAAATTTTAAGAAGGACCTCATATCCTCCCTAGACATTGCGACACCGCCTACTTCTTACCAAGGGCTATACCCGGGAAATATTGCCCGGCTTTCGTTCAATCTCTCCAAGATTTTTCAGGATCCGGTCGCTGGCACCGTTGGAGCTTTGAGTAAATACGTTGGAGAATACGGAAGCGACATCACGAGGTACATCGACCCAAGGTACTACAACGATAGAGTTCTTGGTCCGGTTCTAAAGCAGTTTAAAGATCGGGATACCGGTAATAATTTACTTCCCTCCTCGACCAGTTACCGTTTAGAGAACTGGGCTTCGGCCGCGGGAGCGACCCGTACTGCTCGGTTGGGAGCACAGGAGGGTATCTTGGACGACCCGGGGTTGATTGAGATTTGGGCGGGTGAACTCGCAAGCGCTAACCCAGGTTTGGTCATCAACGGAGTTACGATTGCCGATGTAATTACCGAGTCAGGCACTTCCCGCAGAATTCTTGATTCATTGCGTTCGCAGAGTTTTCAGGCGGCGCGGATTGGGGATTGGAATCTTGCTGATCAACTTGGCAACCGGATCAAGAATGAGTTGGGTGGTTTTAAAGAACGGCTTGAGCTTCGCGGGGTTTCGCCTTCTGACGTAACCAGGGAATTCGAGTTACTTGTCAAATCTAACCCCGGCATCTCCACCGATGCCACGCGACTCTACCGAACGCTTAAGGGTCAGCAGGTTTACTACGGAGTATTTGATTTTCTCAAGGCGTGGAAGAAGGGGGGAATCTCGGAAGTTGCTCGGGAATATGTTTGGAAAGCAGCAACAAAAGCCATCTTTAAGGAAGGCACCGCGGGTTATTATTTGTACCCGCCTAACTTAATCAAAGAGGGGGTTAAGAGAGTTTTTGGCGGACAAACTGGGCGGCTAGCAAAGCTTGTTAGATCCCAGGTGGCAAATGTCAGGAAGTTCCTCATCCAGAAGATTGGTCCCGTTCTCGGCGGTCTGCTTAAGAAGGTTTTCGCTGTTATGGGTGGTCTTTCAATCTCGGTCACTGGGCCAGTTGGGCCGATTGTCGCGGCGATTGTGAACTTCATCATCGGCGACATTATTTTAAAAGCGCTAGGAGGGACTCTTAAGATACTGGCCTACACCATTGGTGGTCTTGTCGCTTTCTCCATTGCTCTTGGGATAGGGTTGGTAGTTTTGCTCTCGATCATTCTCGCCAACATCCCCTACCCCTGGGAGCAGGGGGGCAGCGCGTCTCTGCAGCGGTTTGTGCAGATCGAGGTGAAGGCGTGCGACACCGCTGCCGGCTGTTCCTATCAAAATCCCCTGCGGGTCTCTAACGGCCAGCATTCTATCGGCTGGCGAGTCGTGATCAAAAATATCTCCCCCGTGACTCTCACCGGCTCCGAATTCACTTTCTCCCAAACGCAGTGCACGGGGTCGGGAGCTTTCGATTTTGCCCTTGCTCCTGGGGCGGAACGAGTGGCGGTTTGTTCCAGCTCGTTTACCGAAACGGACGAGGTGGTGAGCAACGTGGTTTCTTTTGCCTCCTCCGGACCCGCCACGAACGAAGAATCCGTCGGGATTGTTATTTTTGGCAATCCTCCGGTCGTACTTCCCACCGGCTGGCCGGTCGGAAAGGGTTGCATCACCCAAGGACCGGATGGTTCCTACTCCCACGGCGGTACCGAGGCGATCGATATCGGTTCCGTCAGCACCGGAACGGCAGTGCGGGCGACTTTCAATGGGGTGGTGCAAACGGCGTGTTGGGCATCCGGGGACGGATGTGATCCCGACGGTTACGGCAACTACGTGCGCTTGTCATCTCTGAATGGCAACTTCAGTGCCGTCTTTGGCCACTTGGCCACCACCAGTGTGAAGAGCGGTGACCAGGTCACCGTCGGCCAGCAAGTAGGGACCGTGGATAACACCGGCAACTCTTCCGGCACCCACCTGCACTACGAGTTCCGCAGTTTGCCCATGGCTGAGCCTTATATCCCGCGTGATACTGGCAGCCACGGGAGTATTCGCGACTGTTCGGATGCCAGTGAGTGCGGTTTGTGTTTTTAAAGATGAGCTTGTCGGACGTCCAAGAATTTATTGTGCGTAATCGCCGTAAACTTTTGATAGCCCTGTTATTGGTGGTTATCATTTCTTTGGCGGCGGGATTTATCTGGCGAGAAGTGATAACCGAGGTTCCCGAAGAGGAAAAAATTCCGTCCTTCACTCTCTCTCAGGTGCCGGGGAGAGTATTGGGTGTGATTGATTTTTCCAAACTCTCCGCGCCGGATTTTCCACCGTCCTCTACGGTATATCGGATTGAGAAAATGAGCCTAACTTTTACTCAAGCGGATGCTGCGGGGTGGGCGAAGAGTTTTGGATCTCTCTCTCCGTCGGGAGAGGTCGCAACGCCTCTGGGCGTGATCTACGTTTTTGCCAAAAAAGGGGAGGAGCTGACCGTTACCAGCAACCCCCGCGCGCTGCACTACACCCGCGAGGGCGGGGGTGGTACGGAGACGCTGCCGGGCAGCGCCACTGTTATCGGGATGGCCAAGGAGTTTTTGGCGGCAAAAAAACTTCCTGATACCGGCTCGTTCTCCCCAACCGTTAGGTATCTGAGTGCGATCGGTGAGCGCACCGCCGAAACAACGGCCGCGGAAGCGAGATACGCAGAGGTTAATTTTTCCTGGTCGGTAAACGGACTCAACATTCTGGGAGAGAGCTCTACCGATTCCGCCATTCGCGTGATTTTTGATAGGGCGGGACGGGTGGTTTACCTGAGTTATCAGTTCCTTGATTACTCCTTCGCCGCCGATAAGAATTTTCCTCTCCTGAGCCTCGAGCAGGCCAAAGATGCCCTAGCGGCGGAACCGCAGATAGTTTCGATCCGCCCGATGGGAGATGTCGAAGAATGGACGCTCTCCGAATCCACCAACCTCAGCGAGTTCACCCCCGAAAGCGTGCGGCTGGTGTACGTGAGGTTGGCAGACAGCGCTCTTCTCCATCCGGTTTACTTGTTTGAGGGCAGCGGTAGTACCGGCGGAATTGGTGTCCGAGCGGCCGCCTATGTTTTGGCTGTATCCGATCAGTACACAAAGTAAAGTTGGTTAAGGTTTAATGGCGGAAAGTGCGACGTTTGCGTAAACTTCGATATCGGAAATCGCTCCCTTTCCTTCAAAGAGATAAATCGGGATCAGGAATTCCGTTCCCGGAACCTGATAGTAGACGAGACTAATCGTTTGAGGAGTGAACGAAGTCAGATCATCCGTTTCGATGAAACGCTCTTTCGCCGCCTCGGTCGGCAGCATTGAGATTACCAATCCTTTTCCTTCCAGATCTGCCGTGGCTTCCGCGAAATTTAGCAGGGGAACAATTTTAAACTGGGTGAAAGTTTGGTCGGTCTCTTTGTAACTCAAAGAGACGACCGTTCCGGCTCGATTAAAGACCACTCTTACTAAGGGCTCGGAGATAGTTTTACCCAAAATACTCTGACCGGCGACCGCCTGAACAAACGATAGCTCCAGCGCGTTTGCCCTCTTAGGGTTCTGGGTCTGGACGATCGCCTCCACATCGTAAATCAGGTAGCGAACACCAAAGAAGACGATGTCAGTGGTGGGGAGGCCTTTTCCTTCCAGATACTCTTTGGATTTCTGGATCGCGGTGGCCTGGTCGTAGATTTTTCCGGAAACGTTTTTGGTCTTGGCAACTATATTTTTGAATGAGTAGCGAATCTCTCGGGGGTAGCTGAACACCGCCATATTTACCTCGTCCTGTGCGAAAACGAACATCCTTTCTTCTCCAGGGAGGGAAACGCGGTTGGTGATTTCCCGGTCGAAAGCGAACCGCTCGGCGATGTCTTGGGCCTGTGATTCCGTGGTGCTCTCTTTTTGTTCACTAACCTTGTAAACCACCGTTTCTTGGGGAAGGCTGGTCTCCGCTAGCTTGCCAAGATTTATCTGTCCAGAGATTTTCCAGGTGTCTCCCGCAAAAGAGAAGGTGGGAACCTCTCCTTCCTCTCCGTTGGTCGGATCAGGTTCCCCATTCTTTTGGGAGGACTGCCAGAACAGAAGTGCTCCGCCCCCAACCAAGAGAATAAGAATGGCGAGGAGAATCTTTTTTCTGTTCCTTTGCAAAAAACCGCTCAAGTCGTTGAGAGTCATTGGTTTACCAGCGAATATTGGGGCAGCTGGGGAAGAGACACCCGCGAATACCGCCGCCCCCGTCATCGGGAATGTACGGAACTCTCATCTCCAAGGCTCTTAGGCGGAATTCGTAGTGAAGATGAGTTCCTCCCATTCCGGTATCACCGACCGCTCCGATCACGCTCCCCGGAGAAACCGGTTGGCCCTTTCCCACGAAAACTGCCGAAAGGTGGCCGTAGCGAATTATGGTGGGGACATCGGGGTCGCCGGATTGGAGATCGATATAGTTTCCGTATATCGGGTCGGTTCCGGTCGCCAGGATGTTTCCCTCGACGGTTGCCAGAACCGCATCTCCCATGCTCACGCCGGGTCCGGGACCGATGTCGATCGCCTCTACCACTCTGTGAGTGCAGTTGGCGCAGGAGGCTTTTGGACCCTGGAAGATGAAACCGTGGTAGGTGGGCCAACCTAGGAATTTTCCGCTCATCAGTACGTCCGCGCAGGCCTGTGTCCGGGCGTTGGCAGGGTGGGCGGTGAGTCCATAGATTATGCAATCTACAGCTTCTCCAACGTTTCCGAGGGAAGCAATTTTTAGAGTGGAGGTAGCGCCGACGGCGCTTTTGAACGCCTCCCAAAGACCACTCAATCCTCCCGTCTGGGAAAACGACACCCGCGATTCTTCGCTGTCCTCGGACTTGAAAATTGTCTCCGGGGGTAAGAGAGCAGCAAAAGCACCACTGGGGCCAGCCATATTTGCCCAAGCCCCCCCGGCTAAGGATACCTTCGACTGAACATCCAAATCTCCCGTAGCGGTAAGAGTTTCAATGCTAGGTATAAACATTTTTGCGATGCAGCCGATGTCGGTCAGGTCGCATTCTCTTATCTCGGAAATGGGTTCGATCACTTCCAATGCGCGCCAGATAGCTTTGCGGAACCAGGAAACTCCCTCTTTAGGAACGATGGGGCGGGGGCTGAAATTTTCCGCGGGACAGTTCACATCGGGAAGTTCCAACGGTTCGTCGGTGGGAAAAGAGAAGGCCTGTGCCAGGAGACCGTACCGGTCGTAGAGCGGAGCAACCTCGCCGAACTTCCCTTCTAGCTGGTAGTTCTCCTCTCCAACTTGAATTTTTTCTTCTTGGCCTTCGGTACGAACATCCCAGTAAGGTTTGGTTTGGGTGGGGGCGTGGGTTCCATCGATCTCCAATTCTCCGCGGTCGGGATGGACACTCACTTGAATATTGGTTTGGTTCTCGACCACCCATCCTTGAGCCAACTGTCCTTCGGCTTTTGTCAAGGCGAGGTTGGGGTCCACTTCCTTCCCGTTCTCGTTTTCTTGCTTGTAGCCGGGCATAAGGAGTTTTGGGATTGAGCCGGTTAACTCTCCCGGTTCAGTGGATTCGGGATCGCCCGATAGCGTCATTGTTCGGGCCCGGATAAGCTCGACGGGCATGTTAGTTGGGTTACTTAGAGTAAGTTGCCCCTCGTCATTTGTATATGGGATTTTGAAAGAGACACCGAAGCATTGGGCCCGAGCTTTCCCACCTTTTGGGAGCATTGGGATGCATCCGCTAATACTCAACCCGTAGTTTTCACCGACCGCGTTAGCGTTAGCTGCCTCGGAGGAAAGAGCGGGAGAACCCTTCCTAATAAACGGGCAGGTTGGGATTTCTGCTGCCGTCACCGGCCCCACGCTGAGGATTAATCCACTGATCAGGAAAAGCAACGCTAAGATGGCAGGGGTCGTAGGAAAACGCATTCTATCCGGCATTGTTCAGATAAATCTTAACAGAATTGAACGGCTTAAATTGTTGACCCCGTTTCTATCCCATGGTAAACTATGGGTTAGTAAAAACTCAATCGGGAGAGGGAGGGACATTCCGTGTCCAAAGGTTTGATCACCATTGACGGCAAAGAGGTTGGGAAACCAGCCTTAATCAAGAAGGAAAATTCCATTACAATCGATGGCAAAGAGATGGGGTCGGGAGGATTGGTCGATTTGGTTTTCATCATCGACACGACCATATCGATGAGTGGCAAGATCCACGGGCTCTTGAAGACCTGTTCCGAATTCGTCGATGATTTTGCTCGTCTCGGTCTTGATCAACAGATTGCCGTTGTCTCCTATGGTTACCTTGCTGTACCGGGTGACAGGATTGATGCGTCTCTTTTCACCAGTAAGATCGAAGTGGTAAAGAGGTATCTCTCTGACATTCACCGAAACTATGGGGGAGGGAGATTTGGTGAGTCGTCACCGGAAGCAATCGAGAAGGCGATAACGTTGGGATTCCGACCCGGGTCGGTCCAGGTCTTTATTCTCATCACCGACGAGCACGCCCGTAACGATTGGTCGCGCATCGAGGCCCTTGGTGCCCGACTCATCAGGAGTGAAATCCTGGTCTTCGTAATCTCAGATCCGCAGGATTGTTACAAGCGAATGGCCAAGCAATCCGGGGGAAGCTGGTACCAGATTGCGGCGGATACCAACTTCAGCTCGATTCTGGATCTCTTCCGTGCCGTCTCCAAGAAGGTTTCGCAGGTTGTCCTGGATGTCCATCAGCTCGGCCACGGAAGCGTCTCTCGTTACCGTCAGTTGAGTTCCGGAAAGTAGTCCAACGCCCGCATCTGTTTTGCTGCGGGCTTTTTATTTGCGTCAATTCGGTGTTCGTGCTATCCTATAGTTTAGTTAAAACCTAATAGAAGGGAAGGAGGGCGAAATGAAGGATTACTACCGCGTTTTGGGCGTTCATCCTAAAGCAGAGCCGGAAGTGATCAAGGCCGCCTACAATGGTTTGGCCAAGAAGTACCATCCGGATCTTAATCCGTCGCCCTCGGCGACGGAGAGGATGAAGGAGATCAATGAGGCTCACGAGGTTCTAAGCGACCCTGTTCGCAGAGCTGGCTATGAGCGCGAGTACGTGTCGCATTTTGGGAACGAGTTCTCTACCGATCCTCCGGTTCTGAAGGTTCGGCCAAAGACTTTGAACTTTGGTGAACTCGCAGCCGGGTCGAAGGTTGAGAAGCGTTTTGTGGTTGAGAACCACGGAGGCCCCCTTAAGGGACGACTGAACATCGATGGATCGCAGTGCCGTGGTTGGGCAACAGTAAGTGCCCGACCCAACTCCGGCGATTCCGACTTTCCCCTGGAGGTTACGGTTGAGGTTGATACCGCTAACCTTCCGCCGGGCTGGGTACTTGGGAAGATCCACCAGGCACGAATCCTTCTCCATTACCTGGACGAAGAGATCGCAGTCGTGCTCCGTTTGGTGGTATTGCCCCCTGTGGCTCGACGAGCTTCGGCGGCTAGACCATCTGGTCGGAGTGCCGCTTCTGTTCCTTCCTCGGATGACGGGTGTTTCGTTAAAGGGTGCGGGATCACGATTTTCCTGATCGTTGCGATAGCCTTCGGTATCTGGTTCTTCTTCTTCACAAAGAACTTTTTTCCGGGAGTTGGGCAGCAGGACCGAACCGAAATGATGCAGCAAACAGAAGTCGATCGGCTTACTTCCAACTTAAACCAGGCACTAGAAGATATTGATCTACGGATGCATCTTGTCTCATACGACGAAGATCTCCGTTACATCAACTATGCCGTTTACTTGAGGAACAACAGCGACGTGAAGTACACCTTGGGACTCGTTTACAATTATTGCGGCGATGGCGGTAGCGTTTTTCTTGATCCTACACAGGGTGATTGCGAGAGCTTAGGTTCGGAAAGAACGTTAAGAATCGCTCCCCATTCGACCGAATCTTTCGATTACGGATGTTCATATGATGAGGTTTTGATTGTTCCCGGAGTGGTCTTGAGCGACTTTTGTGGTTTTCGGATGCGGATCGGTGCGATCGATGGCATTTCGCTGGGGCTCAGTGGCAGCGATATTTGGCATTGGGAGATTCTACCCGTAGAAGAAGACGATGGGCTCGTGAACTCCTGGTTTGTCAAATTCGTGCCGGATAGCTACGGTGGGCACTACGAGACAATCGGACCCGCGTATTTGGATTTTGATGATCCTTCTAAGGTCATTGGTGACGGTCATCGATGAGTCAACTGATACCCAGCTTGCGGTTTCCGTGAGCTGGGTTTTTCTTTTTATTAAAAAAGACCCAGAAGGATTTGATTTACCAGAAGGAATGATCCGAGGATAATGATGAGTCCAAGAACGGCGTAGGTGATTGTGGATTTGGCGGTGGTGAGAGCCTTTTCATCCCCGCCCGAGGCCATATACTGCAGTCCCCCAATTGCAAGGAAGACAAGGGCGACCGCTCCGCCTAGCCCCAGCAGGATAGATATTATTTTGGCGACGATGCAGAAGAGCGCACTGATGCTGGGTACTCCTTCGCTGGTGGTGCAAGATCCGGGAAGGAAATACTTTCCGATTAGATCTTCAACCGTGAGCGCAGCCACCGGATAAGCGGTCCCTAAAAGAGCATAGACAGCCGCGGGAATGCCGAACAGTAACTTTCTAGCTACCCTTGTTCTTAAGCGCATCTTTGATCTAAACCTATTATTACTACAGTGTCGCGGGGCAGAGACCAAAACCCTCTACCAGAGCACCCCCGAGTGTGGTGATTACCAGGTACGCTCCTAGGACAATAGCCAGTCCCACGACCGCAGAGGTAATTCTGCCGCGCGCCTGTTCGACCGCCATCTTGTCTCCGCCGGAGGTCATGTACTGAATTCCACCCATAACGAGAAGAATCAGCGCGATGGCCCCGGCGAATCCAGCGATGATGCCGGTAATTCCCGTGATTAGATCACAAACGGAACCAAACTTTAGTTGAGGTAATCCGGAGGGAGAATCGGCAAAAGCCGGCGTTGCCGAAACGACAAAAGCTGCGGCGGTTGCGATAGCTGTCTTTACTTTATTCTTAAGCATCAAAATTCACCCCCTTCATATACCAAATAACTTGATATCAATTCCTATGATACCTCCAATTGTACGCAAGATTAAACCCGTGAGCAAGATAAAGACCAGACCGGCAATGGCGGCGGTGATTTGGGATTTGGCCTTTTCCAGATTTTCGGGATTTCCGCCCGAT
>Ga0209126_1000127_pt1 | contig 23226 bp, 18 predicted proteins | sample RifCSP19_1_FD_184024 | JGI IMG/M metagenome (GOLD analysis project Ga0209126, IMG submission 184024) | Soil microbial communities from Rifle, Colorado - Rifle CSP2_sed 19_1 (SPAdes) (version 2) | ecosystem: Environmental > Terrestrial > Deep subsurface > Rock core/Sediment | place: Rifle...
CGGGCGCATCGTCCGCGGCACCGGCGGGACCGTGACCCGCATCGTGGAGGAGGCCGACGCCTCGCCGGACGAGCGGGCGATCCGCGAAATCAATGCCGGCACCTACGTCTTCGACGGCGCGCTGCTGCGCGAGGGGCTGCGCCACGTCCAGCCGACCAACGCGCAGGGAGAGTACTACCTCACCGACGTCATCGCCTGGACACTGAGCCGGGGCGCCCGCGTGGACGCGCTCCCGGTGGACGACCCGGTGGAGGTCCTCGGCGTCAACTCTCGCCGCGACCTGGCCCGGGCGGAAGCCGCGATGCGGGAGCGGCTGCTCGACCGGCTGATGGACGGCGGCGTCACCGTGGTGGATCCACAGACGACCTATCTGCACGCGGACGTGGCCGTGGGCGAGGACACGATCATCCAGCCCGGCAGTTCACTGGAGGGCACGACGCGCATCGGGCGCGGCTGCGTCATCGGCCCGAACGCCCGCCTGGTGGATGCCACGATCGGTGACGGCGCGGCTGTCGTGGCGTCTACGGTGGTGCAGTCCGTGCTGGGCGAGGGGAGCCGCATCGGTCCCTACAGCCACCTCCGGCCGGGATCGCGCATCGGCCGGCGCGTGGAGATCGGCAACTTCGCCGAGGTGAAGAACAGCACCATCGGCGACGGCAGCAAGGTGCACCACAAGTCCTATCTGGGCGACGCCACCATCGGCGAGCGAGTGAACATCGGCGCGGGGACGATCACCTGCAACCTGCGCGACCGCTCCGGCAAGAAGTGGCCCACGATCATCGAAGACGAGGCGTTCATCGGCAGCGACACGATGCTCGTGGCCCCGCTGCGGATCGGCAAGGGCGCCACCACCGGCGCGGGGTCGGTGGTGACGAAGGACGTGCCCCCCGGCGCCGTCGTCGTCGGCGTGCCCGCGCGCGTGGTCCGGCCTAGTGAGGTCGGCGGGTGAGCGGACGGACGTTGAAGGTGTTCACCGGGGCGGGCAACCCGGCGCTGGCCCAGGAAGTCTGCGACTCCCTGGACGTCCCCCTGGGCGAGATGACCCTCTCCCGCTTCGCCGACGGCGAGGTGCGCATCAGCATCGACGAGAGCGTCCGCGGCGAGGACGTCTTCGTCCTCCAGCCCACCTCGCCCCCGGTGAACGAGCACCTGATGGAACTCCTGGTGATCATCGATGCCATGCGCCGCGCCTCGGCGGCGCGCATCACCGCAGTCATCCCGTACTTCGGCTACGGTCGGCAGGACCGCAAGACCCGGCCGCGCGAGGCGATCAGCAGCAAGCTTGTGGCCAACCTGCTCACCACCGCGGGGACAGGCCGCATCCTCACCGTGGACCTGCACGCCGGCCAGATCTGGGGCTTCTTCGACATCCCGCTGGACCATCTACCCTCGCGCATGCTATTGGTGGAGGACCTGCGGCGGCAGAATCCGGAGAACCTGATCATCGTCTCTCCGGACATCGGCGGGACGCAGCGGGCGCGGGAGTTCGCCGCGCTGCTGGGTGCGCCCATCGCCATCATCGACAAGCGGCGGGACAAACCCAACCAGGTGAAGGAGGTCGTGCACGTCATCGGCAAGGTCTACCGCCGCCGCGCCGTGATTGTGGACGACATCGCGGACACGGCGGGGACCCTGACCATGGCCGCGCAGGCCCTGCTGAAGCGCGGCGTGGTGGAGGTCTCGGCCTACGTCACCCACGCCGTCCTCTCCGGGCCGGCGCTCTCCCGCCTCACGCAGAGCCCGCTGCGCGAACTGGTGGTGACGAACACCGTGGCCCTGCCGCCGGAGAAGCGCATCGCGAAGATCCGCGTGATCTCGGTGGCTCCACTCCTGGGGGAGGCCATCCGCCGCATCCACGAGGACCGTTCGGTCAGCGATCTCTTCGAGGTCCAGACGCAACCGCAGCCGGTGTGATTGGGCGCGGCCAGACGCCGCGCGCCCGCTGGCGGCGCTGCCGGAGAGTCAGTAGAATGGTCAAGCGATGACGGTTCCCTCCTGGCTCGTGGCCGCCCTGATCGCCCTGGTGGTCACCAACACGCTGACGCCCGGGTTGCGCCGCTTCGCCCGGCGCATCGGGGTGATCGACTACCCGGGCGGCCGCCGCATCAACGTCCGCCCGATGCCGCGCCTGGGCGGGATCGCCATCTACATTGGCTTCCTCGCCGCCCTCCTGGTGGCAATGGTGATCACCCGAGACATTGTCCTGGCGCACCGAGGCGATGTGCTCACCATCCGCATCCCGCTATCCCCGCGCACCGACCAGGCCGTCCTGGGAATCCTGCTGGGCTCGACCCTCCTCTTCCTCGTTGGTATTTGGGATGACGCCCGGGGCCTGAACCCCGCCCTGAAGTTCGTCCTGCAGCTCGCCGGCGCGGCGATCCTGATCCCGTTCGGACTGACCACGCAGTTCATTACCCACCCGCTGACCGGCCAGATCGTGGCCCTGGGGCCGCTGGGCCCGCTCTTCACCATCCTCTGGGTCGTCGGGGTGGTGAACGCGATGAACTTCATCGACGGCGTGGACGGGCTCGCCTCCGGCATCGCGGCGATCGCCGGCACGACCCTCCTCCTCACGGCGCTGGTGAAGGGCGACGAGGCGTCGGTGCTGCTGGCCGCCTGCCTGATCGGCAGCATGCTCGGCTTCCTGCGGCACAACTTCAACCCGGCGCGGATCATCATGGGGGATTCCGGCTCGATGTTCGTGGGCTACGTGCTGGGCGGCATGTCGGTGATGGGTCTCTACAAGTCCTACACCGCGCTCTCCCTGATTGTGCCCCTCCTGGCCCTGGCGGTCCCCATCGTGGACACCGCCTTTGCCATCGTCCGCCGTTTCCGCAGCCGGCAGCCGATCTACCTGCCAGACCGCGGGCATCTGCACCACCGCCTGCTCGACCGGGGCTTGAGCCAGCGCCAGACGGTCCTCATCCTTTACCTCGTCAGCGCCTTCTTCGGCGTGGGCGCGCTGGCGGTGGTCGGCGTCAACCGCACGGCCTCGGTGATCACCCTGGCGGTGATCGCCGCCGCGCTCTACATCGGCGCCCGCCGCATGGGGCTGCTCGACCGGAAGTCTCCGGTGCACGACACCGAGGCGACGACCGGCCGCCCCGCCTAACCAGTCCCCGCAATGACTCCGCCAAGCAGGCTCGGTGGGACCGAACGTCTCTCCGTCGTCACCATCTTTGGCACGCGCCCGGAGGCGGTGAAGATGGCGCCGGTGGTGGCGGCGCTGCGCGCCCGCCGCGACTTCCAGCCGATCGTCGTCGTCACGGCGCAGCACCGCGAGATGCTCGACCAGGTGCTCTCCGTCTTCCGCATCACGCCCGACCGCGACTTGGACATCATGCTGCCCGAGCAGAGCCTCACCGACATCGTCACCCGGGCGCTGCGCGGGCTGTGGCAGGTGTTGGACGAGCTGCGCCCCGCCATGGTCCTGGTGCAGGGAGACGCGCACACCTGCTTCGTCGGCGCGCTGGCCGCCTACTACCACCGCATCCCCATCGGCCACGTCGAGGCCGGGCTGCGCACCGACGACAAATACCAGCCGTTCCCGGAGGAGATGAACCGGCGCATGACCTCGGTGCTGGCCGACCTGCACTTCGCGCCCACCGCCCAGGCGCGCCAGAACCTGCTGCGCGAGGGCGTGGCCGCGGAGGGCATCGTCGTCACGGGGAACACGGTGATCGACGCGCTGCAGGCGATCGTGGAGCGCGCCCCCGCCGCGCTGCCGCCCGGGGTCCCGCCACTGGACGGCCGCCGCCTCGTCCTGGTGACCACGCATCGGCGGGAGAACTGGGGCGACCCGCTGCGCCAGATCTACCTGGCCCTGCTCGACCTGCTGGAGCGTTATCCTGACGTGGAACTCGTCTTCTCCGTGCACCTCAACCCGGCGGTGCGCCGGGTCGTGCACGAGGTCCTGCGCGGCCACCCGCGGGCCCATTTGATCGAACCGCCGGACTACGCGCCGTGGGTGCACCTGATGCGCCGGGCCTACCTCATCCTCACCGATTCCGGCGGCATTCAAGAGGAAGCCCCGGCGCTGGGCAAGCCGGTCCTGGTACTGCGCCGGGTGACGGAGCGACCGGAGGGGATCGAGGCGGGGACGGCCCGTCTGGTGGGGACCGACCGCGCGCGCATCGTCGCCGAGGCCGGCCGCCTGCTCTCCGATCCGGCGGCGTACGAGGCCATGGCGCGCACCCGCAACCCTTACGGCGACGGTCATGCGGCCGAACGAATCGCGGAGGCGCTGCGTTACTACTTCGGGCGGCGGGCCGACCCGCCGGAGGAGTTCAGGTAGACGCCCGGCCGGATCGGCGATGGTGGCGCCGCCCCGGGCGGGGCATAATAAAGGTGGAGATCCGATGATAGGCCGGCTCGTGCTCACCGTCCTGCTGCTCGCCGTCGTGGTTGTAGCGACCGCGGCCGCGCCGCGCCTGCTGGAGGTGCGGGCCACGCTTACGGGCGAGGTGATGGAGGAGGGCTTGATCCGCCCGGGCCAGGTCGTGCGGGACGGCGACCCGCTGGTCTACGTGCGCACGCTGGTCGGCCGCGCCGTGGCGGCGCGCGCGCCCACCGACGGCACCGTCGTGGAGGTTCTGGTGCGGCCCGGCCAGGTGATCCGCGAAAAGGGCGCGGTCGTCGCGCGCCTCCTTCCCCGATAGCGTCGCGCCTTCCCCCAGAGGTAACAATTCTGTGACATCCCAAAGAGGATTCCCCGCGGTGTAGGGGGGAGGCCGCCTCCCCCCGAATGTCTTTTCCCAATCCCGTCGTGTGGGAGTGTGGGCATCAGAGAGGAGAGATCGGCGTGGCACGGGTGTGGCGAGGGTTGATGGTGGTCGGGTTGGCCCTGGCGGTGATCCTGCCGCAGCAGGTGGTCGGCAGCGCCCAGGAGGGCGTACCGCCGACGATGACGGTGGCGGAGATCAAACCGGGGATGCGCGGCGTCGGCCGCACGACGGTGAAGAGCCCGGCGATTGCGGAGTTCAACTTCGAGGTCATGGCCCTGCTGGCGGGCGGCGGCGGCGTGATCCCGGTCAAGCATCTGATTCTGTACCGCACCTTCGGGCCGCTGATGGAGCAGACCGGCGGGACCGCCGCCGGAATGAGCGGCAGCCCGCTGTACATCAACGGCAAGCTGGTGGGCGCGCACAGCGCCAGCTACCTCTTCCAGACGCGGAAGGACCTGGGGCTGGGCACACCCATTGAATACATGCTGCCGCTGCTGGAGCAGCCGCAGGGCGCGACGGCCCCCTGGCCGACGGCCTTCTACCCGACTTCGCCGCTGGTCATCGACGGCCAGCCGGTGCGCCAGGTGCTGGTCGCCCGGTCGGAAACGGAGGCCCGGCGGCTGGCGGCGCAGCCCGGCACGCTGGCGTTCGTCCCGACGCAGACCGTGACGCTGGCCGGTGGGCTGACCCCACGGGCCTTCGCCCTGCTGGAGAAGGTGATGGGACAACGGCTGGCGCAGCGCCCGCTGCTGCAGTACGGCGGCGCCCAGGGTGCGGCCCCGGCGGGACAGATGCGCGGCGGATCTCCCGCGGGCATCCTCCAGGTGATGGGGGATGTCGAGTACGGTGGTATCTGCACCGTGACGCTGCGCGTGGGGAACAAGCTGCTCATCTGCGGCCACCCCTGGGACAATCTGGGCTCGGTCTCTTATGCGCTGACCAGCGCCCAGATCGTCACCGTGGTGCAGACCCTGGAGCGACCGTTCCTGGAGGGCAACCTGGGGCAGTTGATCGGCCAGATCGATGAGGATCGGGGCCCGGGTATCCGCGGTCTCGTCGGGAAGTTCCCCCGCATGTTCACCGTGCGCGTCTCCGTGACCGACACCGACACCGGGAAAACGGTCAGCCGGTCGGCGCAGGTGGTGCGGCGCGCCGACCTGGTGCGCCTCTTCGCCCCGCTGGTGGCCCTCGTCGCCGCGGAGCGCGGCCGCGACCAGATCCAGGGGGAGGGAACGGCCCGCGTGAAGATGACGCTGCGGGCGGGCGGCCTGAACGGGACGATCAGCCGGGAGAACATCTTCTACAGCCAGCAGGACGTGGCGCTGGCCTCCATCCTGGATATCTCCACGGCGATGCAGTTCCTCTTCTTCAACCCCTTCGGGGAGATCGACCCCTTCGACCTGAAGGTGGACATGTCCATCACCCGCAAGCGGGAGACCGCCGAGATCCAGAACGTCGTGGCGGAGACGCGGGAGGTCGACCCCGGCGGGTTCGTCCGCGTACGGATCAGCATCCGCCCCTACCAGCAGGACCTGGTGGTCTCGCGGGTGATCGAGATTCCCGTGCCGCGCAATTACCCGCGCGGCCCGGCCGTCCTCATCGTGGGCTCGGCGGGCATCGACCTCACCGGCGGGCGCGCCGAGGACGTCATCGTGCGGGACCTGCTTACCGAGCAGCCGCCCTTCCCGGGCGACGACCTGGAGGAGGCCGTGGAGATCTTTGAGAACCTGGGCACCAACGATCAAATGCTCATCCAGCTAGTGCCGTTCGGGCTGCCCGCCAGTGGAGCCGAGTTCACGAAATTCGACGTCTTCGCCGGCCGCTTGATTCAGACGGACTGGGTGATTCAGGGGGAATTCCGCATCCCCATTCTGGTGCGGTGAGCGCGCGGCTCACAGAGAACGCGGCGCACCGCACAATGGACAATAGGGACGGGGGCGGTCTTCCCCGTCCCTTTGCCTTCGCGCCTGAGGAGAAACCTTTGCCTGTGGGCGGCCGTTTCCCTGAAAGCAGGGCATACACTCTGTAAGGATTCTGACGCATGCGCCGCCGACTGCTCATCCTGACAACCGTCCTCTTCCTGATCGCGGGCGCGGCCTACCTCTACGTGGCCTCGGGCCGGCTGCACCAGCGCGTCCGCCTGGCGCTGGAGGCCGCGGCGGGACGGCAGTTCCACCGCCAGGTGCGCATCGCCGCCCTCCGCGGGGATCCGCTGCAGGGTCTCGTCCTGGAAGGTGTGGCCGTCGCCCGCGGGGAGCGGCTGGCTGAGGGGACGATCGTCACCGCCGATCAGATCGCCGTCCGCTTCCGCCCCGTCGCCCTACTGGGCGACCTGCTCCGGCGGCGCGGCGCGCTGCGCAGCATCGCCGAGATCACGCTGGTCCGTCCGGAGATCAGCCTCGAGATCTCGTCCGCCGGACACTGGAACGTGTTCGATCTCTTCGTCCGGCCGGGCGAACCGTCCGCCGCTCCCGCCGCGTTCACGCCGGTGGTGACGCTGGTGGATGGGCGCGTGACCGTTACCGATTTCTCCGGGCCGCCCCATCCCTTCCGCGCGCGCTTGGTCGAAGTAAACGGACGGGCGGACCTCCGCCGGGCTCCCGCGGTGCGGCTGGCGTTCGACCTGGTCAGCGGGCATGACGACCGGCGCACGCCCATCACCGTTCGGGGGAAGTACCTCCTGGACCGGGCGACGCTCGACGTCGACTTGGCCGCGGCGGGCGCGCCGCTGCAGCAGTGGGGACCGTATCTGGTGCGCACGGAGGGGCTGGTCTTCGAAGATGGAACCGCGGACGCGGACGTGCACGTGCTGAGCGCCCCCTGGGGCGCCCGCCGGGCGCTGGACTTCCAGGGTACGGTGCGGCTGGCCGGCGGCGCGGCGACACTGCTGCCGCAGCGGGCCCACCTGCGGGACGTGCGGGGGCTGCTCCGCGTGGACAACCTGCGCCTCCAGACCGACGACTTGCGCCTGAGCGTCGACGGGTCTCCGCTGCGCGTGCGCGGGGAGATGACGCTGCAGTTCGGTCGCCTGCTGGACCTGGCGGTGACCTCGCCGCAGCTGGATCTGGCCACGGTGCAGCGCCTGCTCTTCCCCGGGTCCGGGATCCGGCTGGAGGGGACGACGGGCGCGGACATCCGCGTGTCCGGTCCCTGGTCCGCGCTGGCGGTGGACGGGACCATCTCCCATGCCCGCGGCATGATCAACCAGCAACCACTCAACGTCGAGTCGTCGGGGTTGACCCTGGTGGGTGACCTCCTGATCTTCGACAACTTCACGGCGGCGGCGGAAGGCGCCCGCCTGCGCGGCGATCTCCGGCTGACCCTGGGGCGGGGGGACATCCTCCTGGCGGCGGAGGGCGAAAACGTCCTCCCGGAGATGCTGCGCCGGGGCGGGCTGCCGCTGCAACTGCCGGTGCGCGGCCGGCTCAATGGAAGCGTCGCGCTCGCCCGCACCGCGGATGCGCTCAGCGCGGAAACCACGGCCGCGATGGGCGCGGGGCGCGCCGGGATCTTTCAGGTGGACCACCTGCGCGCCGGTGGCTGGTACGAAAACGGGGAGATCACGTTCCCCTATCTCGTTGCCGGCCGGAAGGCGACGACCGTGCACGCCTCAGGCACCGTCTCCCGCCGCGGACGGCTGGACATCGATGCCGCGGGCACCGCGCTGGATCTGCGCGCGGTGGCGCGGGAGGTCGGGCTGACGCCGCGCGTCCAGGGCACGGTGGACGCGGAGGGACGGATCAGCGGCACGCTGGCGCAGCCGGTCTTCGACGGCACCACGGCTTCCGGGCCGGGGCGTCTGGAGTCGCTGGAGTTCGACAGTGCGGAGGGACCGCTGCAGTTATCGCGGCAATCGCTGACCACCCCCGGCGTGCTGCTGCGAGAGGGCCAGGGCACGTACCTCGTCTCCGGCACGGTGCACTGGACGCACCCTTCATCGCTGGCCCTCACGGTGGAGGCGCGCGACATCCCCGCCGCCAGCCTGGCCCGCTCCGCCGCGATCCCCCTGCGTCTCTCCGGCCGGGTCTCCGGCCGCCTCGCCGTGGGTGGGACGACCACCCGGCCCGCGGTCTCGGGACGGATCACGCTGGCCGACGGCGCCGTGGAAGGGCAGCGGGTGGACGAGGCCGCGGCAACGTTCCGCTGGCAGAATGGGGCGCTCACCCTGGAAGGCGCCCGCGCCCGCGTGCGGGACTCCGTGGTCACGGCGCGGGGGAGCATGGACCGTGGGGGAGCGCTGCGCCTCACCTTTGCCGCCCGCGGCATCGACCTGCGACACCTCACCGTGCTGCCCACCGAGGTCGTGCAGGCGGGGGGGCGCGTGGATCTGGACGGACGCATCGGCGGCACGACGGCCGATCCGACGGTGGCGGCCACCTTCGCTTCGCGCGATCTCGTGCTGAACGGTCAGGCCTTCGACCGCGCCGATGGGGTCGTGCGCTGGGAGGACGGGCGGCTGATGCTGGAGCCCGTCACTCTCGCTCAAGGCGCGGGCACCTACACCGTACGCGGATCGCTGGGCGTGAATCCCCTTACCTTTAGCCTGCGCGGCGAGGTCGCCCGCGGCAGCCTGGCGACGCTGCTCGCCCTGGGCCGCCTGCGCGCGCCGTTCGCCCTGGACGGCCGCCTCGACGGCGTGGTGACGGTGCAGGGAACGGTGCACCGGCCGGCGGCGACGCTGGAGGCCCGCTTCACGGGGGGCCGTCTCGGCGACCACCCCCTCGAAGAGGCCGAAGCGCGCTTGAGCTTTCGCGACGACGTGATCTCCGTGGACCGGCTGACGGCGCGGTCGGGCGGCGGTCTCCTCGCGGCCCAGGGCCGTCTCGCCCTGCACGGGGAGAGTCAACTGGAAGTAAGCGGTGCGGACCTGAACCTGGACCTCCTGCGGCCGCTGCTCCGTGTCAACCGGCCGCTCGCCGGCACGCTCAACTTCACCACGCAGATCAGCGGCCGCTGGCAGGATCCCGAGATCGGTCTCTCCCTGGACGTCCGCCGGGGCGGCATCAACGGCCTGCGCTTCGACTCCCTGGTGGCGAACGCGTTCTATAAAGATGGCGAGTTCCATGTGGAACAGGCGCTACTCAGCGAAGACGGCCACCGGGTCAAGGGTGTGGGGGTCATCCCCTTCAACCCGGCGCGCGGCGTCTTTGCGCAGCAGCGGCCGATGAGCTTCGAGATCTCGCTGGCGGAGGCCGACCTGAGCCTGCTCGCGCTCCTCCTGCCGCAGGTGCAGGAGGCGGCGGGCCGCCTGGAAGGGCAGGTCCGGCTGTCCGGCACGCCGGGCCGTCCGGAGATGACCGGCCGCCTGGCGGTGCGCGACGGGCGGGTCCGGCTGCGCGGCGTGGCCACGCTGCTGGAGGAGGTACGCGCCGATATCGGCTTCAATCAGGACCGCATCTCGCTGAACACCTTCGCCGCGCGCCTGGGGAGCGGGACGCTCGCGGCCACCGGGTCGATCGCCATCGCCAACTTCCGCCCCACCCAGATCGAGCGCCTCACGGTGCGGGCGCGCGACGCCCGGCTGGAGGTGCGGCCCTACTTCGCTGGCACCGTGGACGCCGACCTGACCTTCGGCGGGCTGCTCACTGACCCGGCGAACCTGCCGGACGTGACGGGGCAGCTGACGCTGAAGCAGGGCGATCTCGACGCGCTGGCCTTTCTCCCCACACCGGGCCGACAGCTCATCTACCGGGGACCGGACCTGCGCCTGCGCGACGTTCGGTTGGTGGGCGGCGAGAACCTGGTAATCCACCTGGGGCGGCTGCGCGTGGAGATCAACGAGGGCGATGCCCTGGCGGCCGGCGGCACGCTGCGCCAGCCCAGCGTGACCGGTCGGTTGACGGCCCGGCGGGGGACGGTCACCGTCTTCGGGCGGACCTTCACCCTGCGGGACGGGGAAGCCCGCTTCCTGCCGCAACTGGGGATGAGGCCGCTCATCTCGCTCGATGCGGACGCGGATGTCTTGATGGAGGATGGCCGCACGACGAAAGTCTTCCTGGAAGCGCGGCAGGTCTTCCCCGACGAGATGGTGGAACGGCTCGTCCTGCGGTCCGATCCGCCGCGCAGCCGCGACGCGATCGTGGCGCTGCTCGCCGGGCAGAAGGATCTCACGGCGCCCGGCGCGGACGTGCAGGCCATCTTGCAGGCCGAGCTCGGGCGGGCGCTGTTCGGCGAGGTGGAAGAGACGATCGCCCGCGCGCTGGGGTTGAGCGAGTTTACGATTGAGTACGGCTTCGCCCGCCCGCTGCAGCTGCGCATCGGTCGGCTGCTCGTGCACGACCTCTACGTGCGGCTGACCACGATCTTCGAGCAGCCGACGCGTTTCGTCTGGTCGTTGGAGTGGCGCTTCATCCGGAACCTGATGCTCACGTTCTCCGTAGACAACGCCGGGCGCAGCGACGCGCTGCTGCGGTACACGATCCGCTTCTGAGGCCGCAGCCGGGATGCGGCCGCGGCGCAGGATTTCGCCCGCGGCAGACGAATTCGCCCGGAGCGGGAAAGGCACGGGTGAAGCGAGGCGCACCGTGTTTGACGAGTATCTGCGCGAACTGCAAAAGGTCACCCTGCTCACGCCCGCCGAAGAGGCGGCGTTCTGGCAGCGCTACCGCCACGGCGGCGATGTGGAGAGCCGCATCCGGCTGATCGAGGCCTACCAGCCGCTGGTCTTCAAGCTGGCGATGCAGTTGCATCCGCCGCAAGCCCTCCTGATGGACACGATCCAGGAGGGGACGGTGGGGCTGATCGAGGCGGTGGAGCGGTTCGACCCCACCCGCGGCGTGCGCTTCAGCACCTTCGCCGTCTACCGTATCCGCGGCCGGATGCTCAACGCCTTTGAGCGCCGGGGGGCGGAGCTCTCGCTGGACCAGCTGCTGGCGGAGGAACTGGTGCCGGGCAGCGCGCTGGGCGATCTGGAGGCGGAGCTCTCCCTGTTGCGGGTGGAGGATCGCGTCCTCCACGAGCAGATCCGCGCCGCCATCGCCGAGTTGCCCGGGCGCGAACGCGCCATCCTGCGGGCTTTCCTCACGCGGGAGGACCCGCGGGAGGTGGCGAGCGTCCTGCGGATCAGCCTCTCGCACTTCTACCGGCTGCAGAAACAGGCGATCGAGCGCGTGCGCGCCATGATCCGCGCGCCGGCACCACATCCGGAGGCTCCGTAGTCTGGCCGGCGGCGCGTCGCGCCGCTCCCGATGTGACTCCGGGGCGCCGGGCGCGGATAGTACCTATCGGAGGGTCCCCGCGCCCAGGATGTGAGGAGGGAGTTCCGTTGGAGCACGACGAGAACGCGCGACAGGTACCGGAGGAGCACCTGGCCCGCCACATCGGGTTCGCCGAGCGGTGGCTGGCCCGGGCGAAGCAGGAGGTGACGGACGGGCAACTCGCCCGCAGCGTCCTGACGCTCCTGCTGGCTGAGGCGGAGGTGCACCACGCCCGCGAGCGCACCCTCCCCGCGCGGGAGGCCGCCCTGCCGCGTCCCTCGATGGCGATGACGATTCTGGGTGCCACGGCGCTGCTGGTGCTGCTGCTGGCCGGACGGTCGCTGTTCTCCCCGAGGGGCGAGATGGTCACCGGGTTCACCTCCGCCCCGGCGGTCGTCAAGTTCAAGCAGCCCGGCAGCACGCTCGCGCTCGTGCCGGCGGTCCTGACGCCCGAGCAGACCGTCGCCGCGCCCGCACCCCGCGTCCCCGCACCGCCGCCCCGGACCGACCGGGTGTGGCGGAATGCCGCGCGCCCCAGCAGGCCCGCGGCGAAGCCGCGGCCCGTCTCTCCCGTCCTGATCGCTCCGGCCGCGCCCGTGCTGCTCTCGGACGGCGATCTCATTGATCTCGTCATCGCAGCGGAGCGGTCGCTGCGCGGGGAGAAACGGTAGGCCGCACCCAGCGCGATGCGTGTCTTCCTCCGCCGGCGCCACTCCCTTCGTGTCTCCTATCTGCTGATCGCCCTGCTGGTCCTGCTGGGCGGGCCGGCGGGAACGCCATCCGTTTCGCACGCGCAGGCGCCGACGCCCACACCGGCACCGTCACCTGCGCCCACGCCGGCACCGACACCTGCACCGGTGCCGTCACCGACCCCCCCGCCGCGGCCCACGCCCACCCCTACGCCGGCACCGCCGCCGCGGGTCCTGGCCATTGAGGTGGTGGGCAACCGGCACATCCCGACCGAGCAAATCCTGGCGGTGATCACGCTGAAAGTGGGCGACATCCTCACGCCGGAGCAGCTGCGCCGCGACGGGGAGGCGGTGGCGGGACTGGGGTGGTTCGCTGACGTCTCGTTGCGCGTGGAGTCCGACCCCGCGGGCGTGCGCGTCGTCTTCCTGCTCGTGGAGAACCCGGTGATCACCGAAGTGGTGGTGGAGGGCAACACGGTGATCGGCACGCCGGAGATCCTCCGCGCCCTGAACATCCCCATCGGGCAGGTGCTGAACTCCAAGCAGACCCGCGAGGGCGTGCGGGCGGTGGAGAAGCTGTACGAGGACAAGGGCTACGTCCTGGCGCGGGTGATCGACATCAGCCTGGAGCCCGCCGGCGACGGCCGGCTGCGTGTGCGCGTGGCCGAGGGGCGCGTGGAGGACATCGTCTTCCAGGGGCTGACCAGGACGCGGCCGGCGACGGCGCGGCGCTACGTCCTGATGAAGAAGGACGACGTCTTCAACATTCAGCGGATGAACGCCGACCTGCGGGCGCTCTTTGAGACGGGCCTCTTCGAGAACGTCCAGGCGCGCCCCCGCCCCGGGTCGACGCCCGACACCGTGATCATCGAGATCGAGGTCAAGGAGGCGCAGACCGGTCAGCTCGGCCTGGGCATCGGCTACAGCACCACGCTGGGCATCCTCGGGCAGGTGGAATACACGGAGCGCAACTGGCAGGGCAAGGCGCAGACGCTCTCGCTGCGGACCGAGCGGGGCTTCGGCCAGGGGCCGCAGGGCCAGTCCACCAAGTTCAGCTTCATCCTGACCTTCCGCGATCCGTTCCTGGACGCGCAGCGCACCTCCATGGACATCAACCTCTTCCAGGCCTCCACGGTGCAGCTGGAGGTCATCGGCGGCACGCCGAGCGCCCGCTTCGAACTGGATCAGATCGGCGGCTTCATCGAGTTGGGGCGGCCCATCGACCCGCGGACGGTGATCTCGCTGCGCCTGCGTTCCGTCCGCTCCACGATCACGGCGCTGCCGATCGATCCCAACGACACCTGCCCGCCGGATCCGTGCAACCCGCCGACCAACTTCACCCCGGGGCGGACCGTCTCTCTCACCCTCAGCGGCACACGGGACGGGCGCGACAGCCGGGTCAACCCCACGCGCGGGAGTAAGCAGACCCTTTCGCTGGAGTTCGCCCTGCCCACGCTGGGTGGCGACTTCAACTTCCAAAAGTACTTCGCCGAGTGGGTGCAGTACGTGCCGCTCGGCGGCCAGTCCGTCATCGCCGGGCGCATCGCCGGCGGCCTGAGCACGGGGAGCGTGCCCGGACAAGACCAGTTCGGCCTGGGCGGTGCCACGACGCTGCGCGGGGTGCCCTCCGCGCAGTACCGCGGCACGAGCATGGCGCTGGCCAACCTGGAGTTCCGCGCGCCGCTGGGCGGCATCGCCAAGTTCCTGGAGAACTTCACGGGCGTCGTCTTCGTGGACGCCGGGGCGGCCTGGGGAACCGCCCAGAGCACGAACGGCGTCGTCGTCGACTACGGGGTCGGCGTAGCATTCGCCTCCCCGCTCGGGGTGTTGCGTCTCGACTTCGCCTGGGGTCCGTTTGGGACCCAGACATGGCTCAACCTGGGCCATCCCTTCTAGTCCGGCTGCGGCGGCGGGCCGCGGCGGCGGTGCGCGCCCTCACGCTCCTCCTCCTGCTGGTGCCGCCGGTGGCGGCCGCGGGTGTCGTCGTGCAGGCGCTCGAGGTGCGCCTGACGATTGACGGCGCCGCCGGCCCGCCGGCGGTGGTGCGGGCGCGCCTGCAGGAGACGGTGGAGACGGTGGCGCAGCGCCTGCTGGTGGGGCGCCCCGTGGATCAACTGCGGCTGGGGCAGGCGCAACTGCAGACGACGCTGGCCACGGTGGTGGACCGGGTGATCGCCGGCTACTCGGTGGCCGACGCCCGCGTGGAGATCGGCCCGACCGCGGTCGTCGCCGTGCGGCTGCGCCCCGACCCGCCGCTGATTCAGGCGGTGGAAGTCGTCCCGCGCACCGGGGTCGATCCGGTGGTCGCCCCGCTGGTGGTGGCCCCCGTGGAGCAGACGGTCGTTCCGGCCGTACGCACGATGTTCCTGGGGCTGCCCGTGGAGGCGCTGGAGTGGGCCGCCCCGCTCATCGCCGACGACGTGCGCCGCGCGGTGGAGAACGTGCTCCCCGGGTTTTCCGCCGCGGTGCGCGTCGGCCCAGCGGCGCTGGCCCGCGTGGAGCTCGACCTGATGGCCAGCGACGCGCGCGTCGTGCGGGACATCGGCGTGCGCTTCCGCTCTGCGTCCATCCCGCTGCTGCTGCTGGACCAGCACGCGCCGGCGGTCCTCTCCATGGCCGGGCCCATCCGCGGCCTGCCCGTGGTCTTCGTGGAGCGGCAGCGCGCGGCGCTGGAGCGGCTGCTGGCGGAGCGGCTGCGCGCCTACCCGCCGGCCGTGGAGTATCATATCGTCGCGCGGCCCATCCTCTCCGTGGCGGAGACGACCTACGTCACCGTGGTTGCCGACTCCTTGATCTGGCGGGGGCGCGTGGAAGCGGCGGTGAACGTGGGCGTCAACGCCCCCGGGGCGGAACTCCGCGTCCACCTGGGCCGTCTCATCGGGCGGTTTGAGGCCTTCGCCGAACTGGCGCTCGTCCCCAGCACGCTGTTCACGCGCTACGAGGTGGGGGTGCGCTATCAGGTCGACGACGCGGTGGACGTCGGGGCAGCCTACACGATCAATACGGCGGAGACCACCGGTTTCGTCGTCTACCGCGTGACGCCGGACGTCAGCCTGCGCGTGGCCTACGCGGTGCAGATGCAGCAGTTCGAAGGGAGCGTGCGCTACCGGTTCAACGAATTCCTCTCCGGGGAGATCGTGGGTACCTCGGGAGGAGACTACTGGCTCCGGCTGATCAGCAACCTCTAGCCGCCGGTCGGGTTGACAGCGGCAGGTACAATTGGAGTGTTTGGCCGGACCAAAGGGGGGACAGGCTTTGAAGGCGCGCATGAGAGGCATGCAGGACCCGCGGCGGATGCTGCTCTTTGCCGTCGGCGGCGCCGTCGTCGTGGTGGCGCTGATCGTCGTGCTGGTGCTGACCCGCGGCGGCGTGCCCGCGTTCGGGCAGAGCATCACGATCGGCATCGTGGACATGCAACGGGCGCTGGACGCGCATCCGCGAAAGGCGCCCTCGGAGCGGGCGCTGCAGGAGTTCTTCGCCGCCAAGCAGCGGGAGTTCCGCGAGCGGTCCAAGGCCATGACCGCGGAGCAGCGGCAACTGCTCGACCGGGAACTGCAGCAGCAGGTCCTGGTGAAGCGGCAAGAATTGCTCGGCGGCCTGGACAAGGAGATCCGCACGGTGATCGAAGACGTGGCCAAGACGCAGGGTGTGGCCATCGTCCTGGAGCGCTCCGTGGTGCTCTTCGGCGGCGTTGATCTCACCGACCAGGTGATCAAGAAGGTAACCGGAAAGTAGCGGGATGGGTCGGCCCGCCGCCGCACTGCTCCTGCTGACGGCGCTGGCCGTCGGCGGCTGCCGGGGCATCGGCCCGGCAGCCCGGTCTCAACCTACCCCCAGCGCGACCCCCGCCGGCCCGCACATCGGTGTCGTCGACGTGGAGACGGTAGCGCGGGCCCACCCCCGCTGGCCGGAACTGGACGCCCTGACCAAGAAGCTGGCCGACGTGGCGGCGCAACTCGCCACGCCGCCGCAGCTCTCGCCGGTGGTCCGGGCGCGCATCGATGCCCGACTGCGGGCGCAGGCCAAGAAGCTGGAGGCGGAGTTCCAGGCGGAGGTCGCGGCACTGCGGGCGCGGCAGGTGGCGAAGCTGGCGCGGTATGTGGCCCAGTTGCGGGCGGAGCAGGCGGCGAGGCTGAGCCAGCTGCGGGCGCAGATCGACGGGGAATTGAAGAAAGGGATCGACGCGCGGGCGACCACGCTGCGCGCGGATCTGCGGCAGTACGAAGCCCAGGTGCTGGAGGAGTACCGCTTCCCCATCGCCAACCTGCGCCTGAAGACGGACGTGGTCGGCGTGGCCACAGAGGATGAGCTGCGCCGCATCACCGGGGAGTTGGACCGGCTTCTCACCGAGCGGGACGGGAGGGTGCGCGCCCGCGCAGAAGTGCTGGACGTCGTCCTGCGCGACTTCGAGCGCGCCCGCATCGCGGAGGCCAACGCCCGCCTGGACAAGGCGCAGAAGGCGGCGGAGGTGGAGATCAACCGGCTGGTCGTGGTGAAGAAGAAGGAACTGGACGCGGAGGCGCGCCGGCTGACCAGGGCCAAGCAGCGCGCCTTCGAAGGGCGACTGAACGCCTTTCGCCGGCAACTGCTGAGCGTCGGAGAGGGGCAGCTCGCCTCCGCCCAGGGCCAATACGTGGAGGGGCTGCGCCAGCGGGAGCAGCAGCTGCTCGCCGAGCGGCAGGCCCTGCAGGAGCAGCGGGCGCGGCTGGAAGATTCGATTCTGGCCGACGTGAAGATCGAAGTGGCCGCCATCGCCGCGGCCAGGGGATTCGACGTGGTGCTGACACGCTACCTGACGAATCTGACGGGCGAGGACATGACCACGGACGTGCTCGCCCGGTTGAAGCGCTAGGATGCGGCCGACCGGACCCAACACCCGAGCCGTCCTGCTGGCGCTCCTCGCCGTCCTGGGGCTCTCCGCCTGCGGCGGGGGGCGCGTCGCCATTGTGGACAGCGACCGCATCCTCAACGAGAGCGTCCGGGCACTTTCCTACCAAAAGCAGCTGGACGAGCGTGAGAAGACGATGGCCCTCGACCTGCAGCTGCTCAGCGGCCGCCTCTCCGCCGCCGACCTGGAGGCGCGCCGCAATCAGTACCTGCGCGAACTCTCGCAGCAGAAACTGGAGCTGGAGGAGCGGCTGAACAAGGAGATCCGCGACGTGGTCGGGCAGGTCGTGCGCGAGAAGGGGCTGCGCGGCGCGGTGCTGGTGAAAGACCCCGTCCTCTACGCCGTGTCCGGTCGCAGCGTCGACATCACCGCAGAGGTGATCGCCAGACTTCGGTGACCGGTATACGCAGATGAAGCTGGGCGACCTCGCGGCACGCCTCGGCGGCGCCCTCGTCGGCGACCCCGGCGTCGAGATCACGGGCGTGGGGGACCCGGAGGGCGCGGGGCCGGGGATGATTGTCTACGCCGCGGCCGCGCGCGCCCTGCGCACGGCCGAAGCCGGAGGCGCGGCCGCGCTGCTCCTCCCCCCGGAACTGGAGCCCCGCCGTCTGCCCGCGATCCGCGTCCAGAACGCCCGCCTGGCCTTCGCCCACCTGCTGGAACTCTTCGCTGCGCCGCCGGACTATGCGCCGGGGATGGACTCCACCGCCGTCATCGGCGCGGACGTGGGGTTGGGCCCGGGCGTGCACGTCGGCCCCTACGTCGTCCTCGGTGACCGCGCGCGTGTCGGCGCGCGCACGGCGCTACTCGCAGGGACGGTGGTAGGCCGAGACGCGGTCATCGGGGCGGACTGCCTCATCCACCCGCACGTCACGATCCGAGAGCGCAGTGTCGTCGGCGACCGGGTGATCCTCCATCCGGGGGTGGTCATCGGCAGCGACGGGTTTGGGTATGCCCAGGGAGAGGGCGGGCCGGTGAAGATCCCACACCTGGGCCGCGTGGTCATCGAGGACGACGTGGAGATCGGCGCCAACACCACGATCGACCGCGCCACCCTGGGAGAGACCCGAGTGGGGCAGCACACGAAGATCGACAATCTGGTGCAGATTGCCCACAACGTGCGGATCGGCCGGGGTGCCCTCATCGCGGCGCAGGTCGGGCTGGCCGGCAGCATCACCGTGGGAGATGGCGCGATGCTGGCCGGACAGGTCGGCGTGCGCGACCACGTGCACATCGGCGAGGGGGCGGTGGTCTTGGGGCAGGCCGGGGTGACCAAGGACGTGCCGCCGCGGGAGATGATCTCCGGCACGCCGGCGGCCCCGCATCGCGAGGCCATGCACATCCACGCCTTCTACCGGCGGCTGCCGGAACTCTTTGCGCTGGTCGAGGCGCTGCAGCGCCGCGTGGCGGAGTTGACCGGGCGCGGCCCCGAGAAGGAATCAGGCAAACCGTGAGGTCCGCCCGCCCGCGACTGCTGGTCGCGCTCAGCGGCCTCCTCCTCGCCGGGCCTGTCCTCCCGACCGGCTCGGCAGCGGCGCCGCTGCAGGTGTTGGTCCAGCCGGGTCCGCTGCCGGTGGCCACGGTGGTGGTGCAGGAGATCCCCGTGCTGCGGCTGCGCGGGCCGGACGCGGAGCGCCGGGCGGCGGAGGTCGTGCGCCGGTTGAGCGCAGTGCTGGCGCCGGGTCCGGCATCGCTCGTTGTGACCATGCGCGCCCGGCCCGAATCCGCCGACCTGTTATTGAACGACCGGCACATCGTCACCGCCGACCTGACGCAGGCGCGGTTCAACCAGACGACGCCGGAGGCGCTGGCCGGGCAGTGGGTGGAGCGCCTGCGGGAGGCGCTGGCGCGGAACACCGTGACCCTGACGCCGGACCTGGTGCGGCTGCACCCGGGAGGGACGGCGACCGTAGCCGTCAGCGTCTTCCTCCCCGGGCCCGTAACGCTAGGGCCGTTCGACGAGCGCATCGCCGCCGCGCGCGTGGTGGGCCGCACCGTCGTTGTGGCGGCCCGGGCGGTCGGCTCGACGGTCGTGCCGGTGATCGTCGGCGGCGGGCGCGCGCTGCTGCCGGTGGTCGTGCGGCGCGACGCCGGGACGATCCCGGAGACGCTGACGGTGCGCGTCACGGGTGATCTGACGAACGCGGCGGTGGTCCGCGAAGCGGTGCAGCGCCGCCTGGACCAGGCGGTGGCGCGGGAGCCCGGCGCGACGGTGACGATCGGCCCGTTCCCGCCGGTCGACGGGATCACTCCGGACGCGAATCAGCTGGAGCTGGCCGTGCCGGTGAAGATCCGCAGCCCCTACGCCCTCCCGGTCGAAGGGGTCGTCCGCGTGAACGTGGTGCGCGAAACCGTGGAGGTGGCGGACCCGGCGCTGCTCCTGGTGAGCAATCGTCCCGAAGTGGTGGAGGCGGACGGCATCCTCTTCTCCGAGGTCGTGGACGCGCGCCATCCCATCCGGCTCCTCTACCACCACATGAACGGGACGCGCGAGCACGCCCGCATCCTCACCGTCGTCCTGACCAACCGCAGCAGCCGTCCCGCGGAGATGCTCATGATCAGCGGCCTGGCCGGTCCCTCTCCCGACCCGCTCTTCGTCGGGCACGCCGCCACGGCGCGCTTCCTGCAGAATCTGGTGGCGGGTCGAGGCTACGTCCTGGAGATCGCGCCGCGCTCCAGCTATGCGTTCAGCGCGCAGACGATGCTCCCGCTGCAGCTCGTCTCCGGGATCCTCCAACTGCAGTTGCTGCGGGGCGAGGAGCTGGAGGTCCGGGTGCAGATCCGCCTGCCCTGGCTCCTGGAGGGGACGGTGGCGATCCCGGTCAATCAGATCGCCTACCCGCACCCCAAGGGCATCTTCCAGTCGCCCACGGTGACGATCGTGCGCAGCGTGGACCTGCGCTGGCCCGTGCCGCTGGTGGACCTGGGATCGGCCGCCGCCCTGGCGGATGTGCGCACGGGCGAGCCGCTGGTGGGAGACTACGGCGTGGTCTACCGCATGACCATCACGGCGGCGAACGCCACTGCGGCCGACGTGCAGGCCGACCTGGTCGCCACCGCGGCGGGCGGTCCGGCGCGCGGTGTCTTTCTCATCGACGGACGTCTGGTGGAGATGGCCATCTTCCGCCCCTCCGAGGAGCGCGTGCTCGCCACGATCACGATCCCGCCGGGTCAGACGGCGCAGGTGAAGGTCGTCACCATGCCGACGGCGGGATCCTCTTACCCGGTGCGGCTGACCATGCGCCCGAGGGAGTAAGGCCGCGGTGCGCCAGGGCCACGCGGTGCCGCAGCGCACCATCCGGGGGGCTGCTAGCCTGGAAGGCATCGGGGTGCACACCGGGGCCCGGGTCCGCGTCCATATCGCCGGCGCGCCGCCCGGCGCGGGCATCGTCTTCTCCCGGCGCGACGTGCCGGAGGGGGCCGCGATCCGCGCCGCCGTGGGGGCAGTGCGCAGCACGCAGCGCGGCGTCACCCTGGGGAACGGTGTGACCGTGGTCTCCGTGGAGCACCTGATGGCCGCCGCCGCGGGGCTGGGGATCGATAACCTGCGTGTGGAGGTCGACGGCCCGGAACTGCCCGCCCTGGACGGCAGCGCGGCGGGCTACGTGGCGGCGCTGGAAGAGGCGGGCATCGTGGAGCAGGAAGAGGTGGCGCGGGTGATCGAACTCGGCGAAGCGGAGGTGGCCGTCGGTCAGGGCCATGCCGTCACCCGCCGGGCGGAGGACTTCCGCGTCTCCTATACCGTCGATCTGCCGCCGCCCCTGGGGCGCCAGGTGGCCACCGCGGATCTGGCGGTCTTCCCCACCGCGATCGCCCCGGCGCGGACGTGGGGATTCGCCGACGAGGCGGAAGCGCTGCGCGCCGCGGGGCTGGCCCGCGGCGCCGGACTGGACAATGTGCTGGTCATCGGCGCGGCCGGCTATCTGAACCCACCCCGCTTCTCCGATGAGCCGGCCCGGCACAAGATTCTCGACCTGGTCGGAGATTTGGCCCTGCTGGGAGCCCGTCTGCAGGGGTATGTTGAGGTTGTGCGCGGCGGCCATGTCCTGCACCTGGTCCTGGCCCGGGAGATCGCGCGCCGATGGAGGGACGGATGATGCCCGGTCTGAGTCTTGATGAAATCCTCGCCATCCTGCCGCACCGCTATCCGTTTCTGCTCGTGGACCGGATCATCGAAGTGGAAGAGCGGCGCGTCGTCGGGATCAAGAACGTGACGATCAACGAGCCGTTCTTCCCCGGCCACATCCCGGGCTTCCCCGTCATGCCGGGCGTGCTGGTCGTCGAGGCGATGGCCCAGGTGGGGGCGTGCCTGATTCTGAATGCCCCGCAACTGCGGGGCCGCCTGGCCTACCTCGCCGGTATCGACCACTGCCGCTTCCGCCGCCCCGTGGTTCCGGGGGACACGCTGCGCATCGATGTGGAGTTGCGCGCCCTGCGCGGGCGACTGGGCAAGATGTGGGGGGTGGCGCGCGTGGGCGATGAGGTCGCGGCGGAAGCCGAAATCTCCTTCGCGCTCCCCGATGCGGAGCGGGCCGGGGGCGCTCCGGTTTCGGAGCAGCCCGAACCCATGACCTCACCCGTGCCCTCCGCAGGCACGAGCAGCGAAGAGCGATGACCGCGGCCGGGGGAGCCATCGGTTTGCTGGCTGGCGAGGGCCGGCTGCCCGAGGTGCTGGCGCGCGCCGTGCGCGCCCGGGGCCGCCGCCTCGTCTGCGTCCAGATCGGGAGGGAGAATCCTGCGCTGGAGGCCCTCGCCGACGTCTTTGCCCGCTTGAGCCTGGAGAAGTGGGAACAGCTCCTCGATCTGTGGCAGCGGCACGGCGTGCGCGAAGTCCTGGTCGCGGGGAGTATTCCCCGCTCCGACCTGCTGGCGCAACTGAGCGGAGGCGATGCCGTGGTGCGCGGGTTTCTCGAACGGTTGCCGGACCGGCGCGACCAGAGCGTGCTGGATGCGGTGGCGGGGGTGCTCCAGTTTCTGGGCATCCGCATCCTGGATCAGATGGCGTACATCCACGATCACGTCCCCGGGCCCGGGCTCCTCGCCGGGGGCCCGCTCTCGCCGACGGAGCAGAGCGATGTAGAGATGGGCCTCTCCGTCGCCCGCACTCTCGCCGACCTGGACGTCGGGCAGACGGTTGTGCTCAAGCAGGGTGTCATCCTGGCAGCGGAGGCGGCGGAGGGGACCGACGCGACGATCCGCCGCGGCGGGGCGATGGCCCCCGCAGCGGTGGTGGTGAAGGTCAGCCGGCCGCGGCAGGACCCCCGCTTCGATGTGCCCACGGTCGGGCCCGAAACCATGGAATCCATGGAGGCGGTGCGGGCCCGGGTCCTGGCCATCGAAGCGCGGCGCATGATCGTCCTGGAGGGTCCGCGCCTGGTGGCCGCGGCCGCGGCCGCCGGGATCAGCGTACTGGCCGTGGACGCGCCGCCCCTGGGGACGGCGGGAGTCGGGGCGTGACGGGTCCGGCAGGACGGAGATGAGCGGGGATTCGCTGGCCCCGGAAGAGCGGCGCGGGCCGGTGGAGGTGCATTCCACCGCCATCGTCCGGCCGGGCGCGGTGCTGGAACCCGGCGTGCGCGTCGGGTCCTACGCCGTGATCGCCGGCGACGTCGTCGTCGGTCCGGGCACGCAGATCGGTCCGCACGCCGTGATCGAGGACGGGGTCCGCATCGGCGCGGACAACGAAATCTCCACCGGCGCCACCCTCGGCGTGCTTCCCCAGGACTACC
>Ga0209126_1000132_pt1 | contig 23004 bp, 23 predicted proteins | sample RifCSP19_1_FD_184024 | JGI IMG/M metagenome (GOLD analysis project Ga0209126, IMG submission 184024) | Soil microbial communities from Rifle, Colorado - Rifle CSP2_sed 19_1 (SPAdes) (version 2) | ecosystem: Environmental > Terrestrial > Deep subsurface > Rock core/Sediment | place: Rifle...
CCGGAACCATGCTCCCGAGGCATGGTTTCGCGCCCAGCCGGGTGCCCGCCGGGGCCGTGAACTCCCGTGGCGCCGGAACCATGCTCCCGAGGCATGGTTCCGTGTGACACCTGGGTTCAGGCGGCCAACGCGACCATCCGTTTCCCGCTCCCCCGGACGCGCGGAGATTCCCGAGCCCGGCTGCCCCCTGTCAAGAGCAAGACGTCCTCAGGCGCGGGCTCGGAGCCTCGTCAGGGCGGCGGCGGTGCCGCTGACGATGACCGACTCCCCGGCGGCGAAGCGGCGGTCGTCGCCGGGGCTCGCCTCGTAGCGGGGGGTGTGGACGCCGTCGCCGCGCGCGATGGCCAGCACGACCACGCCGTCGGCGCGCAGCTCACCGACGCTGCGCCCCTCCAAGCCGCTCCCCGGCGACACGGGCAGGGACTCCAGGCCGAGGGTGGGCTCGCGATGCGACAGCGCGGCGTCGAGGTAGTCCACGACGGCGGGCCGCACGGCCTGCTCGGCCAGCCGGTGGCCGGCCATCACGTACGGGGAGACGATGCGGTCTGCGCCGGCGCGCAGCAGCTTCTCCTCGGCGTCGAGCGTGTTGGCCCGCCCCACGATGACGAGGTTCGGGTTCAGCTCGCGTGCGGAGAGGATGACGTAGACGTTGTGGGCGTCGGTGTCGAGCGTGGTGATCAGGCCCCGGGCTCGTTCGACGCCCGCCTCGCGCAGGACGCCGTCGGTCGTCGCATCACCCAGGACGACCATGAACCCGTCCGCCTGGGCGCGCGCCAGCGACTCCTGGACGAGATCCACGACGACGACCGTCTCGCCGGCATGGTCCAACTCGCGGGCCACGGTCGCGCCCACGCGCCCGTACCCGCAGAGCACGAAGTGACCGCTCAGGGCGGCGATCCGCTCGCGCATCCGCTTCTCCTCGCGCCTCCCGCTCGTGACCTCCTCGACGACGTACTCGGCGGCGATGCCCACCGTCCCGAAGATGATGCCTACCGCCGAGAGCGCCAGCAGCATCGTCCAGGCCCGGCCGGCGCCGTCGAGCTCGGCGACCTCCCGGAACCCGACCGTGGTCAGCGTGATGACCGTCATGTACAGCGCGTCGCCCGGCCCCCAGCCCTCCAGCACGACGTAGCCCAGCGTTCCGGCCGCGATGATCGCCAGCAGGATCCCCACCAGGATCGCGAGGTGCCGGCGCCCGAGGCCGCTCCCGACGCCCCTCCGCCGCCGCCGCTGGGCGATCATCGCAGCAGGTCCAGGACGGTGGGGTGGTGGCGGGGCGAGGCGGCGACCACCGAGAGGGCGCGGCTCGGGCGCCCCAGGTCGAACCATGGGCCGCCCTTCGTGTCGCTCGCCACGGCGCCGGCCTCCTCGGCGATGAGGCCGGCCGCGGCGACGTCCCAGCTCGAGAGCGAGCGCGCCTGGACGAAGACGTCGAAACGGCCGTTCGCCACGTAGGCCAACGAAAGGGCCGAGGAGCCCAGCACCCGGCTGACGCGCGTGGCGCGCCGGAGCGCCCCCTCCCGGCGGCGCCAGCCGCGCCAGGGCAGGGCGAGGGAGATGACGCAGTCGGAGAGCCGCTCCTTGTCGGGGTGGCGGATGGGCTGGCCGTCGAGCGTGGCGCCGTGCCCCGTCACGGCGCTGAACAGCTCGTCGCGCACCGGATCGTAGACGACGCCCAGCGCCGGCCGGCCCGCGACGGCGAGGCCGATGCTGACGCAGAAGACGGGGATCCCGTTGGCGTAGTTCACGGTCCCGTCGAGGGGATCGACGATCCAGGCCCGCTCCGCCCCCTCGGCGGCGTGAGCACCCGTGCCCCCGCGCGCACGGTGTGCCCCCGACTCCTCGGCCACGATGGCATCGTCCGGGAACCGGCCGCGGATGGCCGCCAGGATCAGCTCCTCGCAGAGGTGGTCGACCTCCGTGACCACGTCGCCCGGCCCCTTGTGGACGATCCGCTCCAGGCGTTCGTACCGCTCCAGCTGGATCGCCCCGGCACGACGGGCGGCATCGGTCGCGAGCTCGAGCTCGGCGGCGAGTTCGGCGCTCATCGCCCCGACCCCTCAGGTGCAGGAGATGACGAGCCGCTGGGGCGTCCACGTCGGCTCACCCGGCGCCGGCGGCAGGATCGTCCGCCTCACCTCGATGCGCGCCCCGGGCACCATCGGGTCGGTGCGAAAGACCGGGTCACCGACCGTGCTCAGGCCCCCGCGCGTGATGCGGCAGGTCGCGCGCGATCCCTTGGCGCCCTCGTTGGTCACGGCGAAGACGAGGTCCACGCCGCCGCCCGCCGTCGCGCTCGCGGAGAGGATCTCGGTCGGGAACGGGCCGAGGCCGGACAGCACGTAGTTGGCCAGCAGCGCCAGGGCCACGAACCCCACGCCCACACCGGCCAGGATCGTGCCGTGGACCTGGGTCGGGCTGGGCGTCCTGAGGTGGCCCGGGTTGTGCTCCGCGCACAGGGAGACGCCGAGCGGCGTGGGCCGGCCGCAGCGGGCGCAGCGGTCGTGCGGCTCGGGGGGTTCGAGGGCGGGCGCGGAGGGGAGCGACATCGTCGCCGGGCAGCGTAGCGCGGAAGGCCGCCGGCCGTCCTCGCCACCGGGGGCAGCCTCAGGACAGCCCTGCGCGCTCGGCCGCGCCGAGGAGCGCCGGCAGCCGTTCGGCCCGCACCCAGTGCACGATCAGCTCGTCCGCACCCAGCCCCCGCCAACGCTCGGCCTCGCCGACGAGGTCCGCCAGGAGCGGGTCCCGCCCGGCGGCGGCGGGCAGGAGGTCCACGGCCACGACCACGGTCACGTCCTCGCGTCGCCGCCCGGCCGCGGCCAGAGCCGTCTCGAAGACGTCCCGGTCACGCCGCAGCCCAGCGGCGTCCGTGGTCCAGCCGTCGCCCACGCGCGCGGCCAATCGCGCCCCGGCCGGGGTCTCGCCGCCGACGATGATCCGCGGCGGCGGGACGGGCGCCGGGTGGGCCCAGGCCTCGGCCAGTCGGTGCCAACGACCCTCGAAGCTCACCGGCCCGCCGGTCCACAGGGCGCGCAGCACGGCGACCTGCTCCTCGAGCCGCTCGACCCGCTCGGGGACCCCAGGGAATGGGATGCCCAGCGCCACTTCCTCCGCCGCGAAACCGCCGATGCCGAGGCCCACGTCCAGTCGTCCCGGGACCAGCGCGGCCACGTTCGCGGCCATGCGCGCGAGCACTGAAGGATGGCGGTTCATGACGTTGCTCACGAAGCTGCCGAGGCGCAGGCGATCCGTGACCGCGGCCGCCGCGGCCAGGGTCGTCCAGCACTCGAGCACGGGGCTGTCCTTCCGGCCACGCGAGAGGAAGTGGTCCCAGCAGTAGACGCCGTCGAAGCCGGCGGCTTCCAGGCCCCGGGCGGCCTCCAACCACCACCGAGGTGTCACGCCGATCGAGGTGATGTTGACGCCGATGCGGGGCCGTGCGCGCTCGCCCACCGTGCTCCTCGTCTACTCTTGCCGGGTCCGGACCACGGAGCGTACCGCCGGGAGACCTCTCATGACCAACCAGGATCGGGCCGAGATCGGCATCTTCGGCGGCTCGGGCTTCTACTCCTTCCTCGATGACGCCCGCGATGTCCACGTCGAGACACCCTACGGGGAGCCCTCGGCGCCGCTCACGGTCGGGTCCGTGGGCGGTCGATCGGTCGCCTTCCTGCCGCGCCACGGCCGCGCTCACCAGTACCCGCCGCACATGATCAACTTCCGGGCCAACGTCTGGGCGATGAGGGAGCTGGGCGTCACGCGCATCATCGGCCCCTGCGCCGCAGGGTCGCTGCGGCCGGAGGTGAGACCGGGCGAGTTCGTCGTCTGTGACCAGCTCGTGGACCGCACCACCGGGCGCAAGGACACCTTTTACGACGGTCCGAAGGCCACCCACATCGCCTTCGCCGACCCGTACTGCCCGGAGCTTCGACCGTTGGCCATCGCGACCGCCCGGGACGAGGGCATCCCCGTCCACGACGGCGGCACGATGGTCGTCATCCCGGGCCCGCGCTTCTCCACGCGCGCCGAGTCGCGCTGGTTCGCCGCGGCGGGCTGGTCGGCCGTGGGCATGACCCAGTACCCCGAGGCCTACCTAGCCCGGGAGCTGGAGATCTGCTTCGTCAACGTCTCGCTCATCACCGACTACGACGTGGGCGTCGAGGGCGTGGTCGAGGCAGTCACCCACGAGGCGGTCCTGCAGGTCTTCAACGCCAACATCGAGAAGCTGCGGCGGCTCCTCTTCGGGCTCGTGCCGCGCATCCCGGCCGAGCGCAGCTGCATCTGCTCGACGGCGCTCCGCTCCGCCACGGGGTAGGTGCGGAGGTGAACCCGCCGGCCGGCCCCGCCACTCCCCACCGCGGCGGCGCGACCGTCGAGTTCCAGCACGTCACGAAACGCTACGGCCCGGTCACGGCCGGCCCCGGCGCGGTCAACGACCTCTCGCTGCAGGTCCCGGCGGGGAAGATCTGCGTGCTGGTCGGTCCGTCGGGCTGCGGCAAGACCACCAGCCTCAAGATGGTCAACCGCCTGATCGAGCCGACCGGTGGCCGCATCCTCATCGACGGCGCCGACGTCGCGGCCGAGGAGCCCACGGCGCTGCGGCGCAGGATCGGCTACGTCATCCAGCAGGTGGGCCTCTTCCCGCACCAGACGATCGGCGAGAACGTGGCCACCGTGCCCCGCCTGCTGGGCTGGGCCCCGGCGAGGCAGCGCGAGCGGACCGACGAGCTGCTTGCCCTGGTCGGCCTGGAGCCGGGCCTCCACCGCGACCGCTACCCGTATCAGCTCTCCGGCGGCGAGCGGCAGCGCATCGGCGTGGCGCGGGCCCTCGCCGCGGACCCGCCGGTGATGCTCATGGACGAGCCCTTCGGGGCCGTGGACCCCATCGTCCGGGAACGGCTGCAGAACGAGTTCCTGCGCCTCCAGAAGGGGCTGGCCAAGACGATCCTCTTCGTCACCCACGACATCGACGAGGCGATCAAGATGGGCGACCTCGTCGCGGTCATGCACAGTGGCGGCACGCTGGCCCGCTTCGGCACGCCGAGCGAGATCCTGGCCGACCCGGCGTCCGACTTCGTGGCCCGCTTCGTGGGCGCGGATCGCGGCCTGAAGCGCCTCTCGCTGACGCGCGTCCGCGACGTGCCGCTCGCCCCCGCCCTGACCGCGCAACCGGGAGACGACGCCGCCGACGCCCGAAGCCGCGTCGCCGCCGACCCCTTCGGACACCTGCTCCTCGTGGATGCCCTCGATCACCCGATCGGCTGGCTCGATCCCCGCAAGCTGCCCACGTCCGGGACGCTCGAAACCTCGATGGCCGTCCCGATGTCGCCACTGCTCGAGCCCGAGACGACCCTCAAGGACGCCCTCTCGATGCTCCTCGACGCGGACGTCCAGGCCGGCATCGCCGTCGACCCGGAGGGCCGCGTGCTGGGCCTGCTGACCGTGGACACGATCGCCGGGCTGCTGAACCGGCGATGAGGCGCCGATGAGCGGTTGGGACTGGATCGCGAGCCACCTCACCGACATCGCGGCCGCCACCCGCGACCACGTCGTGCTGACGATCATCGCCGTCGGCGTCGGCTTCGCCATCAGCTTCGCGCTGGCCCTGCTGATCCACCGCGACCGCCGCGCCTACGCGCCCGTCACGGCCGTCGCCGGCCTGCTCTACACGATCCCCAGCCTGGCGCTCTTCGCCATCCTCGTGCCCATCACGGGGCTCTCCGTGCTGACCGCGGAGATCGGCCTCGTCAGCTACACGTTGCTCATCCTCGTGCGCAACATCGTGGCCGGGCTCGACGCCGTGCCCCCCGAGGCGCGCGAGGCGGCCGCCGGCATGGGCTACTCGGCGCTGGGGCGGCTGCTGCGCGTGGAGTTGCCGCTGGCGCTGCCGGTCATCGTGGCCGGCCTGCGCATCGCCACGGTGACGACGATCGGACTGGTCATGGTCACTGCGCTCATCGGCGAGGGCGGGCTGGGCCAGCTCATGCTGCGCGGCTTCACGCTGCAGAACTACACGGCCGTCTACGTGGGCACCGCGCTGTCCGTGGCCCTGGCGGTGGCGGCGGACCTCCTGTTCCTCGGCGCGCTGCGGCTGGCCACGCCGTGGCGCCGGGCCCGGGAGCGCTGAGCGGTGGAGACGCTCGCGGCGCTCCTCGGATGGTTCTCCGAGCCGGAGACCTGGACGGGTCCCGCCGGCATCGGCGTCCGACTCGTCGAGCACGTCTGGCTCAGCGCGGCCGCGATGGCCCTGGCCTGCCTGGTCGCCCTGCCGGTCGGACTGGGTCTGGGCCACACGGGGCGCGGCGGTGCGCTGGCCGTCGGCGTCGCCGGCATCGGCCGAGCCGTCCCGTCCTACGCGCTGTTGCTCGTCTTCTTCCCCGTCTTCGGGCTCGGCTTCGCCACGGCCCTGCCCGCCCTCGTCCTGCTGGCCATCCCGCCCATCCTCACCAATGCCTACGTGGCCGTGCGCGACGTGGAGGCCGATCTGGTCGAGGCCGGCCGCGGCATGGGCCTCGGGGAGCGGCAGATCCTCGGCCGCGTGGAGCTCCCGGTGGCGCTGCCGGTGGTCATCGCCGGAGTGCGCACGGCCGCCGTCCAGGTGGTGGCCACGGCCACCCTGGCCGCCCTGGTCGCGGGGGGTGGCCTGGGGCGCTTCATCGTCGACGGCTTCGCCCTGCAGGACGACGGCATGCTCGTGGGCGGGGCGATCCTGGTGGCCCTGCTCGCCGTGGCCGTCGAGCGCGGCTTCTCCCTCCTCGAGCGGCGCGCCATCTCCCCGGGGCTGAGCGGCCGCCCGCGGGAGGAGCTCGTAGCCGGGCCGCTCCCGACCGCCTGGCCACCGACCGGCGCCTGAGCGTGATGGGCGCCACAGGGGCGTCGCAGGAGCGCTGCTATAGTCCGCGCCGACCGACGCAGCCGGTCCCGGCTGCGCGGCAATGCATCGAGGAGGACCCATGCGGAAGATCCGCAGCGCTGCCCTCGGGGCGACGTTGCTGGCGCTGCTTGCAGCCGCCTGCACGTCGGGAGGGGGCGGCAACGCCACGACCATCGCCGGCACCCTGGTGCTGGGCGGACCACCCGAGTGCCCGCAGCGCCCGTTCTGCGCCAAGGGTTTGACGGACACCTACGGCATCTCCTTCAAGGAGTTCAAGCCGCTCGACGCCGGCGGCCCGATCACCGTCGAGGCGGTCAAGGGCGGCGACGTCGACGTCGGGCTGCTCTTCACGTCCGACCCGGCCATTGCGGCCAACGGATTCGTCCTGCTCGAGGACGACAAGCACCTCCAGCTTGCCGACAACCTCGTGCCCGTCGTGCGCCAGGAGTTCCTCGACGCCAGCCCGGGCCTGGCCGATCTCCTGAACGGGATCATGGCCAAGCTCAGCCAGGCGGAGCTCACGAACCTGAACAAGTCGGTCACCGTCGACGGGCAGGACCCGGACGCGGCGGCGCAGGCGTGGCTGACCGCCAACGGCTTCCTGCCCGGCGCCGGCGGCTCCGGCAAGGGCACGGTCGTCATCGGCTCGACGAACTTCTACGAGCAGGAGATCCTGGGCGAGCTGTTCGCCCAGACCCTCGCCGCCAACGGCTACGAAGTCGAGAAGAAGTTCCAGCTCGGCAACCGGGAGATCGTCTTCCCGGCCCTCGAGTCGGGCGAGATCGACGTCCTCGCCGAGTACGCAGCGACCGCACTCGAGTTCGTCAACGAAGGCGCCGGCGAGGCCTCCACCGACCCCCAGGCGACGGCCGACAAGCTGGCCGCTCGTCTCAAGGACAGGGGCATCGCCGTCCTCGACTTCGCGGCTGCGACCGACCAGAACGGCTTCGTGGTCACGAAGGCGACGGCCGACAAGTACGGCCTCACCAAGATCAGCGACCTGGCCAAGCCGGCGCCGTAGCCGGAGCCCAGCCCCACCGTGCGCGAGGCGGTCGCCGGCGACGGCGGCCGCCTCGTCGCATCCCGGAGGCGCCCATGCCCGACCCCTCGGACGAGTACCTCGACCTGCTCGACTGGCGCCGCCGCGTGGCCGCCCTGTGGGCACGCTGGCGGGCCGCTGCGGCGACCGACCCGGCCGCGGCGACCGCCGTCTTCCGGGCCGCCAGGGACCGCCTCTTCCGCGAGCACCCCCAGTCTCCGCTCCCACCCGGTGATCGAGCGAGGTTCCGCGGCCTCGCCCACTGGCCGTACGACCCGGCCTGGCGGATGACGGCGCGCCTCGAGCCCGCCGCGGCAGAGCGCGGCCCCACCCCCGTGGCGACGCTGCCCTCCAGTGGCCCCGACGCCCTCGCCTTCCGGCGCATCGGGTCCGTCGCCCTCAGCGGCCCCCTCGCCGGGGAGCGGCTGCCCGTCTTCTGGATCGAGAGCTACGGCGGCGGCGTCTTCCTGCCCTTCCGCGACACGACCTCCGGCACCGAGACCTACGGCGCCGGACGGTACCTGCTCGACACGCTGAAGTCGGCCGACCACGGGACGGACCCGGCAACTGGGGAGCTGATCCTCGACTTCAACATGGCCTTCCACCCGTCCTGCGCCCACGATCCGCGCTGGAGCTGCCCGCTGGCCCCGCCGGAAAGCCGACTCGCGGTGGCGGTCCGGGCCGGGGAGCGGTTCAGGCTGTCACGTCAGCGACCCTGACCGGCCGCCCCTCCCGCCAGCTGCGCGTTGCCGCGACCGCCAGGCGCAACGTCTCGAGCGCATCCTCCGGCCCGGGCGCCGGCGTGCGGCCCTCGCCGAGGGCGCGGAAGAAGGCCTCCAGCTCGAGCCGGAAGGCGACCTCGAAGCGGTCGGGGAAGTTCTCGAAGTGATCAGCCTCGAAGCCGAAGTCCCGCGAGTAGACCAGCGGGGTCTTCTGGGGCGCCTCGACCACGACCTTGCCCTTCGCGCCGGCCACCTCGGTGCGGATGTCGTAGCCCCAGCTCGAGTGCCGCGCCGTCTCGACCACGCCCAGCGCGCCGTTCGCGAAGCGCAGCGCCGTCAGCGCGGTGTCGATGTCGCCGGCCTGGGCGAAGCGATCGTCGAAGAGGACCGCGCCCCAGGCGCTCACCTCCTCCACCTCCCCGACGAGGAAGCGGGCCAGGTCGAGGTCGTGCACGGCCATGTCGAGGAAGAGCCCACCGCTCGTGCGCAGGAACTCGAGCGAGGGCGGATAGGTGTCGCGCGACAGCGCCCGGAACGTCTCGATGCGCCCGAGTTCGCCCTGCTCGATGCGCTCCTTGGCCCGCGCGTAGCCGGGGTCGAAGCGGCGCATGAAGCCGAGCTGGACCGGTGTGCCCAGGGCCTTGACCAGCTCGACCACGCGCTGCGTCTCGGCGATGGTCAGCGCGATCGGCTTCTCGCTCCAGACCGCCTTGCCGGCGCGCGCCGCCATCTCGATCAGGCTCGCGTGCGTGCTGGTCGGCGTGACGATCACCACGGCCTCGACGTCGGGATGGGCGATCGCCTCCTCCGGGGCGCCCACGGCCCGCTGGGCCCGGGCCATGGCCCGGCCACGCTCGGCGGCGGCGAGATCGGGATCGGCGACCACCACCACGCGCGCGTTGGGGATGCCGGCCAGCGTGCGGATGTGGTTCAGGCCCATGCGGCCCGCACCGAGGACGGCCACGCCGATGTCGTCCCGGTCCTTCACCCTGAAAGCGCTCATCGGGTTCACCTCGTCTCGGCGGCCAGCTCGCGCGCCACGCGTTCGGCCACGCGGGCGGGCGACAGGCCGTGCTCCTCCAGCAGGAAGTCGTTCGGGGCGGACTCGCCCCAGCTGTCGTCGATCCCGACCCGCACCAGGCGGCGAGGCTCGCGCGCGGTGAGGATCTCGGCCACCAACCCGCCCAGGCCACCCAGCACCGTGTGCTCCTCGACGCTCACGACGAGCCGCACCGCCCGGGCTGCGTCGACAAGAGCCTTCGCGTCGACGGGCTTGAGCGATGGCACGTGCAGCACGCCTGCGGAGATGCCACGCGCGTCGAGGAGCCCGGCTGCATCGAGGCAGCGCGTGGTCTGCGTGCCGGTCGAGACGAGGAGCACGTCGCGCCCCTCACGCACGAGGCGGACCCTGCCCGGTTCGAAGCGGTAGCCCTCGTCGAAGACGTCGGGGCCCGCGTCCCGGGTGAGGCGCAGGTAGACCGGGCCGTTCGTCTCGGTCGCCCAGCGGACCATGGCGGCGCATTCGATCGCGTCGGCCGGCGCGAGCACGGTCAGGCCCGGCATGGCACGCATGATGGCGAGGTCCTGGACGTCCTGGTGCGTCTTGCCGGTGAGGCCGGTGAGCAACCCCGAGTACGACGCGCCGATCTTCACGTTGGCGTGCGTCTGCGCCACGAGCATGCGCACCTGGTCGAGCGCGCGGTGGGTGAAGAAGACCGCGAACGACGAGAGCCAGGGCACGTACCCCACGGTGGCCAGGCCGGCCGCCACGCCGACCATGTTCTGCTCGGCGATGCCCATCTCGAGGAAACGCTCGGGGTACGCGCGGGCGAACGCGTCCGCCTTCGTCGAGGTGGCCAGATCGGCGTCGAGGACGAGGACGTCGGGGTTCGTCCGGGCCAGCTCGACCAGGGTCTCCGCCCAGGCCTCGCGCGTCGCCTTCACCGCGGGATGCCCTGCTCGTCGATGCCCAGCTCCAACCGCGCCTGCGCGACCTCGTCGGGGGTGGCCACCCGGCTGTGCCAGTGGTGCCGGCCCTCGGTGAAGGAGAGCCCCTTGCCCTTCACCGTCCGGGCCAGGATGGCCGTCGGTCGCCCGTCCGAGGCCGCGCCGCGCGACCCCTCGCAGGCGGCGACGATCGCCCCGAAGTCGTGCCCGTCGATCTCGACCACGCGCCAGCCGAAGGCCTCGAAGGCCGCCCCGAGCCGCGTCCCGGGCCACGGGTCTGCCCGGTCCCCGGGATGGGCCTCGCCATCGGGGAGCGGCCAGCCGTACTGCTGCAGCCCGTTCTGATCCACGATCGCGGTGAGGTTGCCCAGGCCGTACCGGGCGGCCACGTTCACCGACTCCCAGACCATGCCCTCCTGGCACTCACCGTCGCCGAGCATGACGAAGGTGTGACAGCCCAGCCCGCGCATCCGCGAGCCGAGCGCGATGCCCAGGCCCACCGCCAGCCCCTGGCCGAGCGAGCCGGTGGACGCGTCGAGCCCGGGCAGCCGCGTCATATCGGGGTGGCCCTGCAACCGCGAGTCGCCCTTGTCGAAGGTCTTCAGCTCCTCGACCGGGAGGTAGCCGCGCATGGCCATGACCGCGTACAACCCGATCGAGGAATGCCCCTTGGAGAGGATGAAGCGGTCGCGCTCGGGCCAGCCGGGCTCCGCGGGGCGGACGCGCAGCACACGGAAGAAGAGCGCCACGAGCATGTCCATGGCGGACAGCGGGCCGCCCACGTGCCCGCCCCCGCTCCCGGCCACGGTGCTGATCACCAGCCAGCGGCCCCGGCGGGCGAGCGTCTCGAGGTCGGCCAGAGCGGGCGGCCGGGTCGGGTCCATCCGCTAAAGCGTACGCCGCAGCGGGCCGGCCGGGGACAGCCACGCGCCCCTCGCGTACCATCGGCCACAGCCATCCCTGAGCCCGGAGGTCTGCGTGCCCGACCCGACCACGTTCTCACCGGCCGTGCGCCGCTTCCTCACGGCGCCCGTCCGCTTCGCCGCCATCGCGACGTCGGGCGCCGACGGCACCCCCCACCAGGCCGTCGTCTGGTACGCGCTCGACGACGAGGGGATCCTGGTCAACTCGCTCGTCGGCCGTCGGTGGCCGGCCGACCTCCAACGCGATCCCCGGATCGCCCTGACCGTGCTCGATCCGGACCTCGAGGCCGAGCTCTACGTCACGGTCCAGGCCGAGGCCATGGTGGCCGCGACCGGCGATCGGGCCGTGCGCGACATCCAGGACCTCGCCCACCGCTACGGCTCCGACCCGAGATCCTTCGAGGGCCTCGAGCGCATCAGCTTCCGCCTGGTGCCGCGCTCGGTGACGGTCCACGGAGACCTCGACTGATGGCGAAGGCGAAGATCGGCTATGCGGCGATGCTCGAGCAGTTCCACCCCACCGAGTTGCTGGGGATGTGCGCGGCGGCCGAGGCGGCCGGCTTCGAGGGCATCATGGCCGCCGATCACGTGCAGCCTTGGGTACCGCAGCAGGGCCAGGCGGCTTACGTCTGGTCCTTCATGACCGCCGCCGCCGAGCGCACGAAGGGCGACATCGGCCCGGGAGTGACCTGCCCCAGCTTCCGCCAGCACCCGGCCATGATCGCCCAGGCGGCGGCCACCCTGGCGACGATGTACCCGGGGCGTTTCTGGCTCGGGCTGGGCTCCGGCGAGGCGCTCAACGAGCACGTCGTGGCCGGCTACTGGCCCGAGGTCGGCGAGCGCATCGCGCGCATGTTCGAATCGATCGAGATCATGCGCAAGCTCTTCAGCGGCAAGGATGTCAAGCACCGGGGGAACTACTACCGCATGGAGACGATGCGGCTGTGGACGCTGCCCGAGACGCCGCCACCGATCTACGTGGCCACGGCGGGCCCCATCACGGCCGAGAAGACCGGGCGCTTCTGCGACGGGATCATCACCGTCGGTGCGCCCGAGGAGAAGATCGGGACGGTCTTCGAGCGCTTTGAAAAGGGCGCCCGCGAAGCCGGCCGCGACCCGGACACGATGCCGCGCATCCTGCAGCTCCACCTGTCGTGGGCGCCCACCGACGAAGAGGCCATGCGCAACGCCATCGTCGAGTGGCCCAACGGCGGCATGAAGTTCCCCAAGCAGGACATCCGCTCGCCCTTCGACTTCGCGCAGATGGCCAAGCTCGTGCGAGCCGAGGACTTCGCCGGGCGCATGCTGATCTCCGCCGACACCGACGCACACCGCAGGGAGATCCAGCGCTTCCTGGACCTCGGCTTCGACCAGATCTACCTCCACAACGTGGGCCGCAACCAGCTCGCGTGGGCAGAGGTCTTCGGCCGCGAGGTCCTGCCGGCGCTGCACGCATGAGGGACGCCCGGAGGCCGCCCACGATCGGCGTCAACCTCTGGCCCCAGGACGGCACCTGGGCGCGGCTGCGCGACGCGGCCGTCGCCGCGGATCGAGCCGGCGTCGACTCGGTCTGGACGTGGGATCACCTCTATGCCATCGAGGGAGAGCCCGATCGCCCCATCTTCGAGGGCTTGACGATGCTCGGGGCCTGGGCAGCCCTCACCCGGCGCATCGAGCTCGGCCTCCTCGTCGGAGCCAACACCTTCCGCAACCCGGGCCTGACCGCCAAAGCCGCCCTGACCCTTGACCACATCAGCGGCGGGCGGGCCTGGCTGGGTCTCGGCGGCGCCTGGTTCGAGACGGAGCACCGGGCCCACGGCCTGGACTTCGGGAGCGGCTTCGGCGAGCGCCTGGACCGCCTCGATGAGGCGCTCGCGGCGATCACGCGGCTGTTCGCGGGCGAGGCCGTCACGTCCCCGGCGAACGGGCATTACGCCTTCCGGGATCTCGTCGCACGGCCCCTCCCCGTGCGTGGTCCAGGACGCCTGCCCATCCTCGTCGGCGGCGGCGGCGAGAAGAAGACGCTGCGCACGGTGGCCCGCTACGCCGACGCCTGGCACGCGTTCGGGGGCGTGGAGCGCTTCAAGCGCAAGATCGGCGTCCTCGAGGAGCACTGCGCCGCGGTGGGGCGCGACATCGGGGAGATCACGTTCTCGTGTGGGCCGTACGTGTGCATCCGTGACGAGCCGGCGGACGCCCTGCGGGCGCTGAACGAGGCACTTGCCCCGTACGGGAGCTCGGCCGCGGAGGACGAGGACGTCTGGCTCGGGCCGCCCGAGCGCATAGCCGAACGCTGGCGCCCATTCTTCGAGCTCGGCGTGACCCTGGCCATCGCCGACCTGCCAGATCCGTACGATCGGCAGACGATCGAACGCTGGCCGGAAGTCCGGCGGCTGCTTGGAGGCGCGTGAGGCGCCGATGCGGGTCGTCGTCCTCGCCGGCGGCTACGGCGGCGCCAAGCTGAGCCACGGTGTCGCGCTGGCGGCCGAGGCGCGTGAGCCGGCGCCCGAACTCACCGTCATCGTCAACACCGGCGACGACCTGGAGCTGCACGGGCTCCTCGTCTGCCCGGACCTCGACACGGTCCTGTACACGCTGGCCGGCCTGGCCAACGAGGAGACCGGCTGGGGCGTCCGCGACGAGACATGGTCGGCGGCGGAGATGCTGGCCCGCTACGGCGCACCGACCTGGTTCCGGCTGGGCGACCGCGACTTCGGCACGCACATCATGCGCATGCATCGCCTGCGGACCGGGGCGCGTCTGACGACGGTGGAGGCGGAGCTCGTCGAGGCGCTCGGCGTGCGGGCCCGCCTGCTCCCGATGAGCGACGACCGCGTGCGCACCGAGCTGCGCATCGACGAGGGCTGGCTAGCGTTCCAGGACTACTTCGTCCGTCGCCACCACGAGGACGCCGTGCACGAGATCCGCTTCACGGGGATCGACTCGGCCCGGCCGACGCCCGAGGTGCTGGCGGCCATCGCCGACGCCGAACGGATCCTCTTCGCGCCGTCGAACCCGTTCGTGAGCATCGGCACGATCCTGGCCCTGCCCGGCATCGTCGAAGCCCTGGCGGCGGCCCGGGCCCCGATCGTCGCCGTCAGCCCCCTCATCGGCGGCGCCGCCGTGCGCGGCCCGGCCGACCGGATGTTCGTCTCGCTGGGGGGCGAGGCGAGCGCGCTGGGCGTTGGCCGCCACTACGTGGAGCGCTACCCGGGGCTGCTCGACGGGCTGGTCATCGACGAGGTGGACGCCGGCCAGGCGGATGCGCTCCGGGCACTCGGGCTCGCCGTGCGCGTGGCGCCGACTCTGATGCTCACGACCGAGCATCGGCGCCGCCTGGCGCTCGAGGTCCTCGCCTTCGCCGACAGCCTGTCCGGCTGAGCCGTGCTCGTGGCCCGAGCGGAGGGCCTACCATTCGGTCATGTCCGATGCCGTGGCCGACCTCTCGCGGCTCCACGTCGTGGTGCCCGTCCGCGCCCTCCATGGGGGCAAGCTGCGGCTGGCGGATGTCCTCGACGAAGGGCAGCGGACCGCCTTGGTGACCGGACTCCTTCGGCGCACGATCACGGTGCTGTCCACCTGGCCGGAGGCGACGGCGGTCCACGTGGTCAGCCCGGACGCCTCGGTCCTGCCGGTCGCCCGCGCGGCCGGCGCCCGGCCGCTCCTTCAGCTCGACCGGGGCCTCAACGAGGGCGTCCTCGCTGCGCGCGCGGCGGCGCTCGCCGCAGGTGCCACGGCCATGCTGATCCTGCCGGTCGACCTGCCGCTCCTCGACGCGGGCGCCCTCGACGGGCTCATCGAGGCGGCCGACGCCGCGGTGGCCGCGGGTTCCGGACGCCCGGTCGTGGTCATCGCCCCGGCCGATGCACGGACCGGCACGAACGCGCTGCTCCTCTCCCCACCCGACGCGATCCAGCCGGGCTTCGGCCCGGGCAGCCTGGAGCGGCACCTCCGGGCAGCGGCCGCCATCGAGGCCTCGACGCAACTGGTGGTGGAGCCCGCCCTCGGTTTCGACCTGGACACGCCCGACGACCTCGCGCTCCTCGGTCAGACCCGGCTGGACGAGCTGTTCGCGCTCGCCGGCGCCCCCGCGCCGGCCTCCTCTGCCGCCGCCTCGTGAGCCGCCTGCTGGCCGTCGCCCTGCCACCGCTCCCCGACGTCCATGCCGGAGACGACCTGGCGGCGCTCATCGCCGAAGCGTGGCGCGCGGCGATCGCGGAGGACCCAGAGCTGGCCCCGGTCGGGGGCGACGTGCTGGTCGTGACGCAGAAGGTCGTCTCCAAGGCCGAGGGCGCGACCGCGGACCTGCGCACCGTCGTGCCGCGGCCGGAAGCGGTCGCGTTTGCCGAGCGCTGGGATCGCGACCCTCGCCAGGTCGAGGTGGTGCTGCGCGAAGCCGCCCACGTCCTGCGCATGGAGCGCGGCGTCATCATCACCAGGACGCGGCACGGCTTCGTCTGCGCCAACGCCGGCGTGGACGCCTCGAACGTCGACCCCGACACGGTGACGCTCCTGCCGGCCGACTCCGACCGCTCCGCCCGCGAGCTCCGCACGCGCCTGGCCACGCTGATGGGACTGCGGCCCGAGCGCACGCCGGCCGTCGTCATCGCCGACTCGTTCGGGCGGCCGTGGCGCTGGGGCATCGTCGAGGTGGCGCTCGGGGTCGCCGGCTTCGGGCCGCTGGACGACCAGCGTGGTCGCCCCGATACGATGGGCCGGATCATGCGCTCGACCGTCGTCGCCGTGGCCGACGAGATCGCCTCGGCCGCCGAGCTGGCCTCGGGCAAGACCAGCCGCCGCCCCGTCGTCCTCGTGCGCGGCGCGACCCTGCCGCCAGGGGACGGGGGCATCGTCCCAGGCGCCCTGATGGATGCCGGGTCGGACCTCTTCCCGTAGCGTCTCTCGTCCGGCGGGTCGGACCGGCTCGCGGGTCGCCATCCGCGCCCGGATGCCAGTAGTACTGGCGCGAGACGGTGGGAATCGGCCCCCGGGGCAGCTTGAGCGTCACGTTGCCAGTAGTACTGACGGATCGCCGCGCAATCAGGCGGATTCCCGTGGTGCGCCGCTTCAAGACGCCCGATAGAACGCCCGGTGACAGTAGTACTGGCACGGGGGAGCCGGGGCCGACCGCCGGGCCATGAGCGCCCGAGAGCGCGCCGGGGTCGCGCACGATCCTCATTCGAACGCCTCCGGAACATAGGAAGCGTTCCCGAGCGGCTGCGAGCTCTCCTGACCCTCACATGCTCGTGCAGTGTTCGGATGAAGACGAATCGGAGCGCGGAGCGACCGCACGGGCTCCTAACGCTCCGGGGGTGTGCACATGAGGAGCCGCGCACCGGCACGGTCCGACCGAGCCCGACCGAGTCCGACCGAGCCCACCCAGCGCCGAGGGCCGGCGCCGCCACGCGACGCGGATCTGGCGCGTGGCACACTACGCTCGACGGACGGTGCCCAGATACTCCCAGGGAGTATTTACCGACCAGTGCTAGGATGGGCCCATGGAGACGAAGTTCCCGGGTTTCTCGGGCATCCAGATGATCGACGACGGGGCCGCCGACGGCGCCGCGATCCCGCTCACTGCCGCACCCTCCGCGGCCGCCGCCGAGCCCGGCGCGACGGAGTCGAAGGTCGTCATCGTCGGATCCGGCCCGGCCGGCCTGACCGCCGCGATCTATGCCGCGCGCGCCAACTTGGAGCCCATCGTCATCGCGGGCTACGTGCCGGGCGGACAGCTGATGATCACCAGCGAGGTCGAGAACTACCCCGGCTTCCCCGACGGCATCCAGGGTCCCGAGCTGATGGAGCTGTTTCGCAAGCAGGCCGCCCGCTTCGGCACGCGCTTCGCCGACGTGGACCTGGACCGCGTGGACTTCTCCGAGCGGCCGTTCCACCTCTGGGCCGGCGGGGTCGAGTACCGCGCCCAGTCGGTCATCGTGGCCACCGGCGCCTCGGCGCTCTGGCTTGGCCTGGACAGCGAGACGCGCCTGCGCGGCCGGGGCGTCAGCGCCTGCGCCACCTGCGACGGCTTCTTCTTCCGCGGTAAGCATGTGGCCGTCGTGGGCGGCGGTGACACGGCCCTCGAGGAGGCCACCTTCCTGACCCGCTTCGCCAGCCAGGTCACGCTCGTCCACCGGCGCGAGCAGTTCCGCGGCAGCAAGATCATGCAGGAGCGCGCGCTCGCCCACCCCAAGATCGATGTGCGCTGGAACAGCGAAATCGCCGAGGTATTGGGCGAGGACGTCGTGACCGGCCTGCGCCTGCGCGACGCGCGCAGCGGCGATCTGCACGACGAGCCGTTCGACGGCCTCTTCGTGGCCATCGGCTACAGGCCCAACACGGACGTCTTCCGCGACTGGCTCGAGGTGGACGAGAAGGGCTACCTCGTGGTCCACGGCGAGACGGGCTCGAAGGTCGAGGGCGTCTTCGTGGCCGGCGACGTCCATGACCACCGCTACCGCCAGGCCGTGACCGCCGCCGGGGACGGCTGCAGGGCGGCCATCGACGCCGAGCGCTGGCTCGAATCGATCGGCCTGGCCGAGGCGGCCACCGCCACCGCCTGGTGAGCCGGGCCGAACGTTCACGCTTCGCGATCCTGCCCCGGCTGAGGCTGTCGCCGTCCGCCGGCGAGCTGGTGCGGCGCTTCCTCGACGAGGCGCTGCCCGCGGCCGGCGCTTGTGCCCTCGACGCCGGCTGCGGTCGGGTCAGCGGCTTCGTCCCTTTTCGGCCGCGGATCGGCGAACTGGTGGGCGTGGACATCCACGCGCCGGCGCGGCCGCTGCCCTGGCTCGACCGCTTCGTCATCGCCGACCTCTGCAGGGACACGGATGCCTTCCCGGCCGGCGCCTTCGACGTCGCGCTCTCCAGCTTCACGGTGGAGCACTTCGCGGACCCGCCCGCCGCCCTCCGTACGATCGGTGGCTGGCTGCGGCCCGGGGGCTCGCTGGTGCTCTCCACCGTCAACCGCGGCCACCCCTTCGTCAACGCCTACCTGTCGCTGCCACGGGCCATCGTCCGGCCGCTGCAGCGCCAGGTGAAGGCGATGGCGGCCGATGTCCATCCGCTCGTGGGGGCCTGCAACACGCCCGCGCTCCTGCGCGCCGCACTCGAGGAGGCCGGCTACATCGACATCGAGCTGGTGACCGTGGACCACCTCACCCGCGCCTGGGGCCGGCGGTTCCCCGCGTACCTCGCGGGTCTCCTCGGCGATCTCGCCGCGCATCCCTTCCCCGGCCGTCGCTCGACGATCGTGGCCCGCGCCCGTAGGCCCGCGTGATCCTCGCCCTGCCCGACCCGCGCCGACCGCTGCTCTCCGTCGCCGCCCTCGCCGACCCGCGCGTGCGGCTCTTCCTGACCAGCGGCACGCTCCTCTTCGTGGAGCTGCTGCTCATCCGCTGGGTGCCCGCCAACGTCCGCTACATCGGCTTCTTCAGCAACTTCCTGCTGATGGCCAGCTTCCTGGGCATCGGCCTGGGCATCCTGCTCGGGCGGAAGGGCCGGCGCCTGCCGATGTCACCCTTCGCCGTCCTTCTCTTCGCTGTCGTGGCCCTCATCTATCGGGCCCAGCTCAACGTCCAGCTCCAGTCCCAGGACGAGCTCTTCTTCGGCCTCGCCGAAAGCCATGAGGCGGACGTCAACTTCCTCGTCCTGCCGCTCGTCGTGGGACTCGTGGCGGCAGTCATGGCCGCGCTCGCATTGCCCCTCGGGCCGCTCCTGCGCAGCCGGCCGCCCTTGGAGGCCTATGCCATCGACATCGTGGGCTCGATGGCCGGCATCGTCGTCTTCACGGCGCTCTCTGCCGCGGGCACCGACCCCGTCATCTGGTTCACCGTCGTCGGCGCTCTGGCCCTGCTCCTGGCGCTCGGTTCGGGCCTGACCCTCTGGTCAGCCGTCGGCGGCGTGGCGATGGTCGGCGTCATCTGGGCCGCCGGCGTACAGGCCGGCTCGGGTGACACGTGGTCGCCCTACTACCGCATCTCGACCATCCGCTTCTCGGACGGGATCCTGAGCATCAACGTCAACGGCATCCCGCATCAGGCCCTGCAACCCGCCGGGGGTCCACCGATCGACTTCTATCAGCAGGTCTACGAGTGGTTCCCAGGTCGCAGGTTCGACGACGTGCTGATCGTCGGAGCCGGCAGCGGCTCGGACGTGGCTGTCGCGCTCGCCCGCGGCGCAGGCCATGTCGACGCCGTCGAGATCGACCCGGCCATCCAGCGCATCGGCGCCGAGGAGCACCCCGACCGGCCCTACGACGACCCCCGCGTGACCGCCGTCGTCAATGACGGGCGCGCCTTCCTGCGCACCGGCGCGCGGTCCTACGACCTCGTCGTCTTCGCGCTGCCCGACTCGCTCACGCTGGTCAGCACGGCCGCCAACATCCGGCTCGAATCGTTCCTCTTCACCGAGGAGGCGTTCGCGGCCGTCCGCGAGCACCTGAAGCCGGGCGGCGTCTTCGTGCTCTACAACTACTACCGCGAGCCGTGGCTGATCGAGAAGCTCAGCGGCATGCTCGAGGACACGTTCGGTGCGCCGCCGCTGGTACGAACGTACACCGGTGTCGCGGCCACGCTGGCCGACGGACCGGCGGTGGTCCACCTTCAGGGCCGTCCGCCGCCCGGGGACGCCAGCGACGGGGCGCCGGACGCAGGCCTTCCGGAGCCGCGCCCGGCCACCGACGACTGGCCCTTCCTCTACCTGCGCACCCCGTTCGTCGCCCCGTACTACCTCGTGGCTCTGGGGGTCATCCTGCTTGCGGCCCTCGCGGCCGTGCTGGCCGGCGCGCGCGCGACGGGCACCTCGCTGCGTCGCTTCAGCCCCCACTTCTTCGTGCTGGGCACCGCCTTCCTGTTGCTCGAGACGCGCAGCCTGGTCAGCTTCAGCCTCCTCTTCGGCACGACCTGGATCGTCAACGCGCTGGCATTCTTCGCCATCCTCGCCAGCGTCCTCCTGGCCATCCTCATCAACGCCCGCTTCCCTATCCGGCGGCCGACGCTGCTCTACGCCGGCCTCTTCGCGACGCTCGCCATCTCCTTCCTCCTGCCGCCGGAGCAGCTCCTCCTCGACCCGCCCTGGCTACGCTACGTGCTGGCGGCGGGGCTCGCATTCGCCCCGGTCTTCTTCGCCAACCTCGTCTTCAGCTTCTCGTTCCGCGATACGAAGACGGCCGACATGGCCTTCGCCAGCAACCTGCTCGGGGCGATGGTCGGCGGGGCGCTGGAGTATGTGGCACTCCTCAGCGGCTACCGCGCATTGCTCATCGTCGTGGCCATCCTGTACGCGCTGGCCTGGCTCTTTGCCACGCGCTGGCGGACGCTGGCAGACGTGGACCTCGCCCCGACCAGCGTGGTCGAGCCCGCGCTAGCCCTCGAGGGCACGCCGTAGCCCAGGGCACGCGCACCGAGGGACCGTGGTAGCGTGCGCCCGACGGCCACGCCGTTGACCACGCAACCACCCGGCCGACACTGAGGCCGACCGACCCGAGGCGACTCGACCCATGGGTTTCGGACCCCGCGGCGGGGGCCATTTCGGCGTCCCCGCGCCCGACGTACCGCGCGTGCCGCGTGAGCGGCGCGGCGCCACCGTGCGCCGCATCGTCGCGTTCTTCCGGCCCTACCGGCTGCAGGTGACCGTCGTCCTGGCGGCCATCCTCGTCACCAGCGTGCTGGGGCTGATCAACCCGATCCTCCTCAAGCTGCTCATCGACGACGCCCTGCCCTCGCAGGACTGGTTCAAGCTCAACCTCTATGTCGGGCTGATGATCCTCATGCCCATCGTCAGCGGCCTCATCGGGGTGGGCCAGGCGTACCTCAACAACGTCGTCGGCCAGAACGTCATGCAGGACCTGCGCAACGCCCTCTACGCGCACCTGCAACGGATGCCGCTGCGCTTCTTCACCGAGACGCGCACCGGGGAGATCCAGAGCCGCCTGGCCAACGACGTGGGCGGCGTGCAGGGCGTGGTCACCGACACGGCCAGCTCGCTGGTCAGCAACACGACGGTGGCCGTCACCACGATCGTGGCCATGCTCTTCGTCTCGTGGCAGCTGACCGTGCTCTCGTTGGCCATGCTGCCCTTCTTCATGTGGTTGACGGCGCGGGTCGGGCGCATCCGGCGCTCGATCAGCACCGAGACGCAGGAATCGCTGGCGGACGTCTCGGCGATCACGCAGGAGACGCTCAGCGTCAGCGGCATCCTGCTGAGCAAGACCTTCGGCCAGCAGGCCGCCTCCGTGGCGCGCTTCCGGACGGCCAACGCGAAGCTGGCCGGCCTGCAGATCCGCCAGAGCATGGTGGGCCGCTGGTTCTTCATGATCGTGGGCACGATCTTCAGCGTCATGCCCGCCTTCGTGTACTGGCTGGCCGGAGCGCTGGCCTTCGGAGGCGCCCCTGACGCACCGACCATCGGCGACATCGTGGCCTTCACGACCCTCCAGAGCCGGCTCTTCTTCCCGCTCGGCCAGCTGCTCAACGTGCACGTCGAAGTGCAGGGCGCGTTGGCGCTCTTCGACCGCATCTTCGAATACCTGGGCATGGACCCGGAGATCGTGGACGCGCCGGACGCGGTGGCCCTGGAGCCGCGCGACGTCCGCGGGCACGTGCGCTACCGACACGTCCGCTTCCGCTATCCCTCGCCAGCGGCGCCCGCGCCGGCCCCGACCGCGGAAGACGGCGACGGCGTCGGCCCCCCACCCGAGCTGCCCGCCGAGCCCTTCGGCGTCGAGGACGTCGACTTCGAGGCCCGGCCCGGCGAGCTCGTCGCCCTCGTGGGCCCTTCGGGCTCCGGGAAGACGACCACGACCTACCTGCTGCCGCGCCTCTACGATGTGGACGAGGGCGTCATCGAGATCGACGGCCGCGACATCCGGCGGGTCGCGCTGGAGAGCCTCGGTCGGGTGGTCGGCTTCGTGACCCAGGAGACGTACCTCTTCCACGCCTCGATCCGCGACAACCTCCGCTACGCGAAGCCCGACGCCACCGACGGGGAGCTGGAGGCGGCCGCCCGCTCGGCCGCCATCCACGAGCGCGTCATGGAACTGCCCGTGGGCTACGACACGCTCGTCGGCGAGCGCGGCTACAAGCTCTCGGGCGGCGAGAAGCAGCGCATCGCCATCGCGCGGGTGCTGCTCAAGGATCCGCGCATCCTCATCCTCGACGAGGCCACGTCCGCCCTCGACACGGTCAGCGAGCGGCTCATCCAGGCCGCCCTGGAGCGCGTCGAGGCGGGCCGTACGACGCTCGCCATCGCCCACCGCCTCTCGACCATCCTGCGCGCCGACCTGATCCTCGTCTTCGACCGCGGGCGCATCGTGGAGCGCGGCACGCATCGCGAGCTGCTGGCGCTCGACGGCCTCTACGCGCGGCTCTACCACGAGCAGTTCCTCTCCGCGGCCGCAGTCGTCGCAGAGGGCGCGGCTGCCACGATCGGCTGAGGCGCAGGCCGACGGCGCGTGTCGCCGGCGCGTGTCGCCGGCGCGTGTCGCCGGCGCGTGTCACCGGCGCG
>Ga0209126_1000135_pt1 | contig 22865 bp, 22 predicted proteins | sample RifCSP19_1_FD_184024 | JGI IMG/M metagenome (GOLD analysis project Ga0209126, IMG submission 184024) | Soil microbial communities from Rifle, Colorado - Rifle CSP2_sed 19_1 (SPAdes) (version 2) | ecosystem: Environmental > Terrestrial > Deep subsurface > Rock core/Sediment | place: Rifle...
AAGCTTAACAAGCCGAGGTGCTATGGGTAATATTTTAATTCCATCTCTCTCTGCAATAAAATAAATTTTGGTTCCTTTTTCAATTCTAAATTTCTTCCGCAAATGATGAGGAATGGTAATCATTGGGTTTTTATTTACAATGTGCTCTCTCATATCCATCACAAATTTTATTTTGTAGTTAAAATAATGATACCTAATTTAATTTCATACAAACTTAAAAAGGAGAATAAAATGGCAACCAAAAATTCGCAAGTTGATAAATACATCGCCAATGCGGCTGAGTTCGCAAAGCCAATATTGGGGCACTTAAGAGAGCTTGTTCATAAAGCTTGTCCCGAAACAGAAGAAAAAATTAAATGGAGCTTTCCTCATTTTGATTATAAGGGAATGATGTGCGGCATGGCGTCTTTCAAGCACCATAGTGCATTCAGCTTTTGGAAAGCACCATTAATGAAAGACAAAAAGCTGATAGCTAATGCAAAATCCGAAACTGCAATGGGACATCTGGGCAGAATAACTTCCCTTAAAGATCTTCCGTCAGATAAGGTCTTGTTGTCTTACATTAAAGAAGCAAAAAAATTAAATGACGATGGAGTAAAGCTATCGGCAAGACCAGTTGCAAATGAAAAGAAAGAATTGGTGGTGCCGAATTATTTTCAAAAAGCTCTCAAGAAAAATAAGCCCGCTTTAAAAATATTTGAGGGCTTTAGTCCCTCGCATAAACGAGAGTATGTTGAATGGATTACCGAAGCAAAAACGGAAGAGACGAGAAACAAAAGAATAGCCACAACAATCGAGTGGCTTTCGGAAGGCAAACCAAGAAATTGGAAGTACATTAAGAAATGATGCTATAAACGAGCTGGGATTAATTTTGCCTCAGCTAATGCCAGGGCAGAAATAAAATTTAAGTTTGGGGATGAAGCATGATTCTTTCTTCGGCATAATCCTCGTTAGTTTCATAAATCCTAATAGCAACCGATAAAATATTTTCCGGTAGTTCAAATTTTTTGATTTCCTTCAAAGCATAATTGCAAAGGTTTTCAACTGTTGAATTGAAATCAACAATAAGCTTCTTTGATTTTATCTTATCAAGAAAGGCAAGGACATCACTATCGTTTTTGTTGACCATGAATGCATGATCAAGCTTTTCAATTAAGGGTTTGATTATTCTATCAATGTCATAAAAGTCAATTATCATTTCGCTTTCATTTAATTCACCTTCGAACTCAATAATCATTTTGTAAGAATGGCCATGAATGTTTTTGCACTTACCAAAATATTCTGGTAAACGATGACCCATCTCCCACCTAAATTCTTTAGCGACTTTCATTATACTCCTCTCTTTGCAGGGTCCCAGATATATTTGTGCATTTGAATCTGGAATCTGACATTTAAATTATCTTTTAAAATCCATTCGGCAAGCTGAACGGGTTCAAGTTCAGAAAAAACATTTGAAAAAAGAATAGTACGTTTTTCCGTCAGAAAATATTTTTCAATAATATCTTTCGACCATTCATAATCTTCGCGATTACCAATGACAAATTTAACTTCGTCATTTTGTTTTAGATAATTAATATTTTCATACAAATTCTTATGTGACATCTTGCTCGAAGGGCACTTCAAATCCATTATCACTTTAACCCTCGGATCTATTTCTTTAATTGGCAAACTTCCGCCGGTTTCAATCATAACATTATAACCCAAATCACCTAACATTTTCATCAGGGGTAAGACTTCTTTTTGAACAAGCGGTTCGCCGCCTGTAATTTCAACCAAATTGCTGTTATACTTTTTTATCTCGGATAATATTTTCTCAAAAGAGTAATCGGTTCCTTCATAAAAGGCGTATTCGGTATCGCAGTAAGAACATCGGAGGTTGCAATAGGTTAACCTAACAAAAATACAGGGTAAACCAGCCATGGAACTTTCACCCTGGATCGAATAAAATATTTCGTTAATCCTTAACAATGTTTTTATGTAAACTCTTTAAAAAGTGCTTAAATAGGCAATAAAACTGTTCTTAATTTACTAAAAGCTAAATTTGACATCAAAGGCGGCTTTAGATATATTTGTGCTCAATTTTTTGAAATAAACAAAGGTTCACCTGAATGGCATCTCATAAATCGGCTAAGAAAAGAATTCGTACATCTGAGAGAAGAAGAATTACTAATAAAATAAACGATTCAAAGATTAAAACTCTGGTAAAGAAAACATTAGCTTCTAAAGATAAAAATGAAATCGAAAAACTTTACAAAGAAGCTGTTTCTTTTATAGATAAAAACACAACAAGAGGAAATCTCCACAGAAATACTGCCTCAAGAAAAAAATCTACTTTGAGCAGACACTTAAATAAGGTTACTGCAGGTAAATAATTTTGTATAAAATTTAAACAAAGCTCTTTAACCCGAAGAGCTTTTTTATTTTAAAGCTTGAACATTTTCTAAATCTTCTACGGCATCAATTCCTTCAGGCATAGGCAGATAAAATCTAATGGGCAAAACCGTTCCATCTTTTTTCATTAATCTCTCAACACGCTTTTTAATTAGAACACTGTGCTCGATGTAAACCTCATCTTCTATTATCGAGCCGAAAACATAGCTTGTTCCTTTGATGAGAACTTTTTTACCAATCCGAAGCGGATATTCATCGCTGCCTGTCATATTAACGCTTGATTCGATTCTTGAACCATCACCAATTTCAATATTTCCTTTTATGATATCTCCCCAAAGTATTTCAACGTTATTTCCTATCTTAAGAGTTTGATTCGGGAGTGTGGAAAGGTGAACGTTTCGCCAAACAACAACATTCTGACCGAATTGAACATTGCCATCTACAAAAACATTTTTCTTGAACTCAATATTGTAATTAAGTTTAACACCTTTCCCAATGTAAACACCTTTTCCAATTTTTACATCAAGAGGAATATTTTTCTTATCTGTTTCAATAATTTCTTTTACTATTTCTTCGTGAATGAAAAAATCTTCTGGGTCATCAATTTCAATTATATCTTTAAGCTGCTCATAGATTTTTCTTCTTGCAACATCTTCCATTTCCTTAAGCACGGACTTATTGTTAAAACCCATTATCACATATGGTGCGTGGGGGCTTGTTGCCATAACGGAATAATTTTTTTTATTAAAGAGGTAAATTAAGTCGGTAATGTAGATTTCATTTTGTGCGTTATCGCTAGACAATAAATTAATTAGCCCTTTAAGTTTTTTATACTTAAACGCATATACGCCCGAATTAAACTCGCAATTTTCAATCAACTCTTTTTGTGTGTAAACGTACGTCCTTTTATTAAACACTACTTTATAAGGATTGGACTCCGAAAGTGCCTGTATATCTTTATGTTCTAATATTCCGATAACTTTGCCTGCATCATCACCTGCCAACTTACCATTAATGTCTTTTTCTTTTACACGAATTATTCTGCCGTAAGAGTTGTTTTTTATATCGCCTTCATACAGACCGGTAAGCACGAGCATATCCGAACCAGATTCAACAAATTTATTTTTGATTGCAAGTATTGATTCCTCATCAATTAAACCCATATCACCAGGCAGAATATAAACTATCCCATCAGAAAATTTCTTATCAATTCTATCTAACGCGACCTGAACAGCATGCCCGGTTCCGTTCTGTGATTCTTGATAAGCAAAGAGTGTTGATTTTCTTTTTCCGATTACATCCATCACATCTTTTGCTTTTATTCCAATCACAACAATGATATTTATACCTTTAATTGAATTAGCACAAGCGTTATAAACTCGCTCGACGGTCGAAACTTCCCAAATTTTATGCAGCATTTTTGAGCGGTGTGATTTTATTCTCTTTCCGTGTCCAGCCGCCAGGATTATAGCTATTTCCTTTACGTTTTTATTTATTTCTGAAGATAAACTTTTGACTGCTCTTAGAATATCCTCATGATTATTGTTTTTAATTATTTTTTCCATAAAAATTTTTACTCCAAATAAATATTTTAATCTCTAAACTGCATTTCATAAAATTTGCGGTACAGTCCTTTTTCATCAGCAATTAGGTCTTCGTGCTTACCAATCTGAATGATTTTGCCTCGATCCAAAACCAAAATTCTAGTTGCATTTCTAATTGTGCTCAAGCGGTGGGCAATCACAAAAGTCGTTCTGTTAACCATCATTCTTTCAATTGCTTCTTGAACTAAAATTTCGGATTCATTATCAAGCGAAGAGGTTGCCTCATCAAAAATCATTATGTCTGGATTTTTAAGAATTGCTCGAGCAATTGAGAGCCGCTGCCGTTGTCCACCGGAAATTTTTACTCCCCGTTCACCAATAATTGTGTTGTATCCATCTGGCATTTCAAGAATAAAATTGTGAGCATTTGCTGCTTTTGCAGCTTCAATAATTTTTTCGATAGGATAATTTTCAAGCCCGTAAGCAATATTGTTTTTTACCGACTCGTTGAAAAGAAAAGTCTCTTGGGTAACAATTCCCATTAATTTTCTCAAGCTCTGAATTTTAATATCCTTCACATTGATATCATCAATAATAATTTCGCCTGAGGTCGGGTCATAAAATCTTGGAATAAGATCAACCAACGTTGATTTTCCTCCCCCGCTTGGCCCTACTAAAGCAATTATCTCCCCTTTGTTAACGCTAACGCTAATATCATTTAGAACAGGTTCAACTGAATCTTCGTAAACGAAATTAACATTTTTAAATACAATTGATTTTTGAAACTTATCAAGCAATATCGAATTTTCAGAATCACTGATTTTCGGTTTAGTGTCCAATATTTCAAAAATCCTATCTCCTGCTGCACTTGATTCTTGAATACGATTATTAACACTGCTTAATTCTTTTATCGGCGGCATCAATTGGAAAATTGCAAATAGAAATCCCAGAAACTCACTTGCCTTCAAGGTGTTTTCCTGCAAAACAAGAACACCGCCATAATAGATGATAAAAACACCAATAATCACACTTAAAAATTCTGTCAGCGGTGAAGAAAGATTCCTAACCCTAACTATTCTTAAAATAAGCTTAAAATAATTTCTTGTTTCGCGTAAAAATTTTCTGTTCTCATACTCTTCCATGCCAAACGCTTTAACAATCTTCACCCCTGAAATTGTTTCTTGAAGAATACTTGTAATATCAGCCATCTTAGATTGTATTCGGCCGCTTTGCTTTCTCAGCTTCAAACCAACCCACCAAATTATTAACATAGTAAATGGCAGCACAACTAATGCCATGAGTGTTAGCTGCCAGCTAATGCTTACCGCAATAAATAAAAATACTATTATTGTTAACGGTTCACGAATAAGATTTAGAAATGCAGCAGTGATGCTTGATTGCACAATTGTAACATCATTTGTGAACCTTGAAATTAAGTTCCCAACTCTTTCTTGCTTGAAAAAGCTCATTGGCAGTTGATGCAAGTGCTGGTGAGCTAAATCGCGCAAATCTTTCATTGCACCATATTCAACATAACTCATAAAGTATGCTTGGAGATAGCTGAATATATTTTTAAAGAAGAAAGCAAACAGAACCATAAAACAAATTTTCATCAATGCTTCGGTTTTATTCCCCGAAAAAACAAACGCATTAAAAGTTTTCGAAATATCATCACCAATGTTAACAATCCAATCCGGAAGAATGCTGCTGGCTTTTTCAACTGTTGATGTTTGCTCAACCGCTTCTTTTTTAATTGATTCTTGAAATAAAGTGTCAAGAAGTGGTATGGTTAAGTAAACAGAAACTCCATTTAATAAAGCAAAAAGAACAGTAAAGATTAAGGATAACGTTAGGTGTCTCCAGTAAGGTTTAACAAATTTTAATATTCTGAAATAGGTTTTCACTTATGCTTGCTCTTCGTTTATTTTTTTGCTTTGGTCTGCAATTCCCAAACTTTCATGTAAATGAGAAACGTAGTAATTGAATTGAATAAAGAAATGATCAAACCATAAACTCCATCTTTGTAACCTCCCAATGCAATGAAGAATCTGAAAAATGCAGCAATCCCGTGGAAAATAATTGTGAAGCCGCCGACATTTTTCTTTTTTCTGAACAATTCCTCTGCTTGCAATGAAGAATAGTGGTTAATTTTACTAATTGTTTTCTCAATCGAGGTAAACGTATAATGAATCAAACGATTTGTCAGTCGTTCTGTCTTTCCATCTACAGAAAATCCTTCGTGCACAAGTCTATCGGTTAACCGCGTTTTGGATTTTCTCACAAGTCTTAGCTGATAATCATTATCCCATCCGCAAGATTTAATATGTTTGCCTAAAAAATAATTTTCACGTCTCAGGTAATAACCATCAATATTTCTATCAATTAAATTTACTATTTCATCTTTAAGTAAAGGTGAAATTCTTTCATCTGCATCAATATTAAGAATCCATTCATTTGAAGCTTTGCTTAAAGCAAATTCTTTTTGCTTTGCAAACCCTTCCCACTTACGTATAAATATCTTTGATGTGAAATTTTTAGCCAACTCGACGGTTTTATCTGTGCTTTCAGCATCAACCAAAATAATTTCATTTACCCAGCTAATACTCTTTAGACATTCTGGGATATTGGCTTCCTCGTTCTTTGCTATTATTACTGCCGAAATATTATCCATTAGAACAGCAAATTATTATGCACCATAATCCGGGATCCTCGGAATATTTTTTAACCCGCAGCCGCCTGAAATCTTTACGCTATCAATCATCTGACCCGAGCGGAAATTATAAATTACTAACTTAGATCTCTCTTTAAATCCGTCATCGAATATCATAATGTTTCCATTAAGCATAAAATTCTTTATTCCACCGCCTTCAAACATTTTTACAATTTTTTTATTCTCAACGGAAAAAATAAAAAGTTTAGATGTTGCTGGTTCTTTATTATATAAAGTTTCGTTGCCGGGAGAAATATCAATCGTGCTGAAAATCAAATATTCTCCATCCTCTGACCAGTCAACAACGTTAAGCTTTTGATTCAACTCTGCAATCAGCTTTTTCTCATCATTTTTAGTGTGGTCAACTAAATAAATTTGTGTTTGTACTGCATCAACAGAAAGTATAGAATATTTCTTATCTGGAGAAGAAATGTTTATTTGAATTACAGGATTCTGAGGAAAGCCATCTTTGACCACATCATAGGTTTTTTTCTCATCCGTAAGTTTTTTCCCCGAAGCATCAAAGGTTTTTATCTTTTGTTCAACGTACTTTCCAACAGCGACATCAAAAATATTGAGAATAATTCTAAATAAATTATCTTTCTCCCAAAATGAAAAAACCTGAAGTCCGCTGCCGATAGTTTCTACAAGCTTAACTGTGTTGGAATCTAAACTGATAGAATACAGCTTAACGCTATTAATATACGGGAACACTCCTTTTTTCCCTGATTGATGTGCGGTTAGCAGAAATGCAGACTTTTTATTCGGTGAGTAAGATAGTTCAACGACTTCCTCTTTTTCATTATGCCAGAATTCCGAATAGCTTTTTGTGGAGAAATTGTACTTATATATCCTCGCTTTCTTTCCAATCAAACCGATAAATAAGACATCATCCATTGCGCGGGTATTATTCAAATCCTTTAACGCAATAGAATTTTTTGTGATCGTTTTTTTGATCGGTTCGTTTTTTCTTATGCAACCAGAAATTATTATTGCCAAGGAAAAAAACGAAATTATAACCAATTTGCTCATAAAATTTTTCTTTTTTCAAAAATACAGTTATTCAAAACTTAATGAAAGCATTGAATTGTCTCAAAAATTCTGCATTTCCAGTTAAGTCATTTCTTTAGGGAATGGGAGAAATATATCCTTGGCACTCAGCCGCGAGGATGAAACTGTTTGTGGACTTGTTTAATGAATTCTCTATCAATGTGAGTATAAATTTGAGTTGTAGAAATATCTGCATGTCCCAGCATTTCCTGAACTGAGCGTAGATCGGCTCCGCCCTCAATAAGATGTGTCGCAAACGAATGCCTGAAAGTATGCGGATGAGCAGCTTTTTCAATGCCAGATTCTTTAATATACCTGCTGACAATTTTCCAAACACCCATTCGTGATAATTTGGATCCTCTGCTGTTTAGGAAAAGATAATTTTCGCTTTTCATTTTTTTTTGAAGCAGCGGTCTGCTTTTAATCAAATAAGTATTTATCCAGTTTATTGCACTGCTGCCAATCGGTACGATTCTTTCTTTTGATCCTTTTCCAAATACACGAATCATTTCTTCATTTAGATAAAGGTCGGAAAGTTTTAACGATATAAGCTCAGATATTCTTAATCCGCACGCATAAAACACTTCCAGGATTGTTTTGTCCCGTATTCCCAATGTTTCAGCGGTATTCGGCAATGAGAGAATTTTGTCTATCTCAGCAAAGGATAAGACTCCAGGAAGATTCTTTGCTAATTTGGGAGGACTTACTTTCTCAATCGGATTACTTTTTATGTAATTGTTTGTCAAAAGATAATTTAAAAACCCTTTGAGCGATGAAAAATATCTTGCCGCCGATGAACTTGTTAGTCCGACCTTCTCAAGATTAGTGAAAAAGCTAATTATTAAGCGTGATTCTATTTGCGATGGATCGTTTATTTCGCGCTCTTCAATAAAACGCAAGAAGGAAGTGAGATCATTTTTATAAGACGAAACTGTATTCTCGGATAGATTTTTTTCTAACTTCAAGTAAGCAAGATATTCCTTCAAAAAGATATTCATCACTCATCTGTCTCTTCGTCAATTCCTTTTTCAATTTTATCTTGATTGGGATATCGGATTCTTTTATGATGCTGACCGATAAGAATATTTTTAAAAGATTCTTTGATCTTATCAATATCACTCAAAGTTAGCGGTGAATTATTTAGCTGCCCGTTTTCTATTCTATCATTAACAATATTATCAACAACATTCTCAATTTTCTCCTGATCCGGATCTTCAATAGATCTAACCGCCGACTCACACCCATCTGCAAGCATTACAATTGCAGTTTCTTTGGTATTGGGTATTGGCCCGGCATATTTGTACTCCTCAATATCAATATTTTCATTTTCATATCTCCCCTTTGCTTTTTCATAAAAGTATTTCATTGACATAGTCCCATGGTGCATTGGAATAAAATCAATTACCTCGTCGGGAAGATTATACTGCTGCCCAAGCTTTATGCCTTCATTAATATGTTTCTTAATTAACTCCACGCTTTCCTCTGGAGCAACATCTTCATGAATATTATCTTCGCTCAATTGATTCTCAACAAAATTTTGAGGCGAAATTAATTTCCCAATATCATGATAATATGCCCCGACTCTTGCAAGCAAAGTATTTGCGCCTATCTTTTCTGCTGCAGCTTCGGCTATTGTTCCCATTGTCATCGAATGATTAAAAGTCCCGGGTGCTTTTCTTGCCAAATCTCTTAGCAACGGACGATCAAAATTTGATAATTCAAGTAACGTCAGGTCGGTTGTGATGTTAAAAAGTTTTTCAAAAAATATTAGCAGCCCATATGTGAGAACGGGACTTATAACTGCATTAGTTGATACAAAGGCAAGCTCAATCATGATGGTGTTTATCGGGGCAAATCTTTCTAACCCGAAAGCAAAAACTCCAATTGAATATCCAACAAGAATAAAAAAGAATGATCTAAAAATTTGTGAGCGATTCTTTATATCGCGAACTGTATAAACTGCAAGTGCGCCGGCAAATAAATTCATCAGCGCAAATGAATAATCGTTGCCTCGAAGTGCCGCCGTAATAAGCGATATAATCACGGTCGAATAAAATCCCACTCTCGAATCAAAAATAATAGTCAAGATCATTGAAGCAGCAGGAACAAAAATTAAAAATTGAAGCGGCGCAGGTACAGTAATTTGATTTATTAGGAACGTGACAAAAGAAATAAATATAATTGTCAGACCAAAAACCATAAGCTTTACATTATCATAAAATATTCTTTTTCTGAAATTGTAGAAGTAGATAGTCAGCAGTGTTATTAAAGAAGCGATATGCAGAAATTTTCCAAATAGCTGAAACGAAATTCCCTGCTCCTGATACTTTTCGCCTTTTGCAGAACGAAACGAATCTATCTTCAGTTTAACGTCTTTTGTCACACGTTCATGCTTGGCAATAATTCTCTCGCTCTCATTCACTATTCCCGTGTACTTTGATACGTCATTTTGTGCTTGCAATATTTCATCATTAGTAAACTTGGCATTATAGGTAATGTTTGGAAAAATGAAATGTTCCGCAAATTCAACAATGGCGTTTACCACCTCAGAAGAATAGCCAAAGCTTTGGAAATTATTTTTAACTTCGCTTTTTGCTTTATTTATGTTAAAATATTTGCTGACTGGTTCTATCACATCAATATTGCCGATTCTGACAGCAATACTATCGCGCAAATTTTCAGTAGGAAGTGTTTCGATGATACCGGTTTTGTATATTTTTATTAAGCTCTCAGAAGCTTTTAAAAGAAGTTTATCGAGATTTAAAATATTTGACTGTTTGTTCTTCTGCTGTTTGTAAATGTTCAAGAGTAAATTATAAGAATTATCAATTAAAAAAGTTGGATTAACTATTTGATTGACCGGATTAGTCAAGTTTTTATCAAATGATTCAAACAAGTAATCTTTGTAAACTTTGAAAGAATCAATTATGATAACCACCTGAAGTGGATCTTTGGAAAAGACAGGGTAAACGCTTTTCTTAGCATTTTGAATTTCTGCACGATAAACATCTGTAGCTTTTAGAATCGGGTAACTGAAAGGTGCTATCAGATCATCATTGATCCAAACCGAACCTTCCAGCACTTCAAATTCAAGCGATTCAGCTTTGGGAAACATTAAAACAATAAGTACGACCGTGATAAGGCCAATCAATAGTTTTATTCTTAAGCTTTCCTTAAAGCGTGCTTTAAATATTTCGGGCATCTTTATTTAACCTTTGAATCAAAAACTTGTTCTAAAAATTCGGTTATACCTTCCTCATTATTACTTTTTGAAGTAACGTAATCCGAAAGCTCTTTAACTTCATCAACAGCGTTTCGCATTGCAATTTTAACCACGGGCTTTTGCAGCAAGCTAATATCGTTGTACCAATCGCATACTACTGCGGTGTTTCTTTTGTGAATATTCAAATACTTCGTTAACCTTTCCAATCCTTTACCTTTCGAGCTTCCTTTTTTTCTAATCTCAAGATAATAAATGCCGGGGTGTGAGTGAGATTGAAAAAACGATGTGTTTAATCTTGATAAAAATGGAGAAGTCACTGCCTCACGAATATTGTTAATTGCGGTAAAACTATCTGCCGCCAAAACAATCTCTAATGTTTTTCCGATATAATTTTCATAAGAATCAACTTCTTCATACTTTGCTCCAAGCTTATCCATTATTTCCGGTATAAAAGAATTATTTTTAGTATAGAAAATCGCATCGTCATGGCACAAAGCAAAATAAACTGTATATTTTTCAGAGTAACTGATAACTTGAGAAACATATTTGACAGGAACAAAAGATTCAAAAATAATTTTCCCTTCGGGGTGATTTTTAATTAAGCATCCATCCAAAGATATTAAGGGAGTTTTTAACTCTAAAATTTCTGCGTATTTAGTAATTGCCGAGTGAAGCCGCCCGGTTGCAAATGAAAATATTACTCCATGCTCTTCAAGTTCTTTAATCAGTCGTCTAGTTTCTTCACCGATAGTTCCATCATTTGTCAGAAGTGTTCCATCAAGATCAAAAATAATTAATTGAACTGCTTTTAATGCTTCTTTTCTTAACATACTTTACTAGTTAATGAGCTTAGTCCACCCAATATGCTGAAGATTTTTATAAATGATTACAATGGAAACAATAGCAGATACAAAGCAAAGTATGGTTGATGTGATGTTTCCAAATATTAAGCTGCCGGTTCCAAATAAAATTGAATAAACAAGTACGACTCCGAAAATCCAATTCATAAACATCCTTAAAAATCCTTTGTCGCTTTCGACATCCAGAAGTTTCGCTGAAATTTTCTTCCAAAGTACTCCGCCCGGATGAATTTTTCTGTAAAATTCAATCAACGTTTTTTCTTCAGTCGGTTTGGTAAGATAAGTCACGATGAGCCAAACAATAGTTGTTGCCGGAACTATGTAGTAAAGCGTAATAGGGAATTCTATCTTTAGCATTTTTAAAAATGGAATTACAATAAATGGAGTAATCATTGCAGAAATCTCCGACCAGGCATTTATTCGCCACCAAAACCATCTTAATATTAATACTAATCCAACTCCTGCACCTGCTTCCATAATAAATTCCCAGGCACCGGAAATTCTTTCAATGAAAAGAGTGACAATTACAGAAATGATCATAAGAATTATGGTTGTTGCTCTTGAAATTCCGACATAGTGTTTCTCGCTCTCATTTCTTTTAATAAAACGGCGGTAAAAATCATTTAAGATATATGATGAACCCCAATTCAACTGAGTTGCAATTGTGCTCATGTAAGCGGCAAAAAAAGCTGCAACCAGCAAACCTTTCAATCCAATCGGAAGATAATCGTTCATTGCATAAATATATCCCATCTTCTTTTGATCTGCTGCTAAATCCGGGTATAGAATTAATGTTGATAAGCCAACTAAAATCCATGGCCAGGGACGAATTGCATAATGTGCAATCTGAAAAAAGAGTGTGGCGAAAAGCGAGTGCTTTTCGTTTTTGGCAGACATCATCCTTTGAGCAATATATCCGCCACCGCCGGGTTCTGCACCGGGATACCATGAAGCCCACCAGTTTATCCCAACATAAGCAAGAAATGCCGCAGCAGATAAAACAAATACGCTACCTGCTGATGACACATCAGAAATCGATGGAAAAAAATCGAAAACAAATTTGGGAAGCTTTTCCTGCATTCCGGAAATTCCACCGACTTGCGGAGTATTCACGACGATTATTGCAAGTATGATTGTGCCGGTCATTGCCATGATGAATTGGAATGCATCTGTTACAACAACTCCCCACAAGCCTGATAAAGCAGAATAGACGGCAACCAAAAGCATTGCACCAAAAACATAAAAGAAAACTTCTGATTCGGGAATGTTGAACATACCGACAAGAATTGAGATCATCGCTTTGTTGACCCAGCCCATGATTATTATGTTCATAAATAAACCGAGATACAATGCTCTGAAGCCACGGAGAAATCTTGCGGGTTTGCCCGAATATCTTATCTCAGCAAACTCAGCTTCGGTCATAATTCCCGCTCTTCTCCAAAGCTTTGCAAAGAAAAAAACAGTAAGCAATCCGCCGAAAGCATAGCTCCACCAAATCCAATTGCCCGCTATTCCATTTTTTGCTACAAGCTCAGTGACTGCAAGAGGAGTATCTGCAGCAAAAGTTGTGGCAACCATTGAGAGTCCTGCCAAATACCATGGAAGGTTTCTGCCGGAAAGAAAAAATTCATCTGTACTTTTGCTTGCTCTGCGGGAATAATAAAGCGCAATTCCAATTGAGAAGACAAAGTAAGCCGCAATTATTAAGTAATCGTAAAAATGCAAGTTTACCCCACACAATAATAATTATGATTGTTAACTTAATGAAGGTAGAAAGGCAAATCAAGAATGGAGCGACAACAATACTTATTCTTCTATTGGTGGAATTATCTCTTTGAGTCGATTTCTCAAACGGGATATATCATTGTTTGCGGTATCCCAAACAATTTCAAGTTCTAATTCGTCATACATGTGAATCATAATATTTCGCATAGCTTTCATCTTCTTCCATGGTAAATCCGGGAAACGGTTTTTCAAATCTTCAGAAATACGATTTGATGCTTCACCTATAATTTCAATTTTTCTGATTACAGCTTCCTGCATCATTTCATCATTGTAAAAATCATTTTTTGTTTTATTTCTGATAAAGCGCTCGATGCTCTCACAAGAATTAAGAATATCAATTAGAGATGATTTGTCACGAAGCATAAATAACTCTGTAATTATCCAGAATTGCTTTCTTTTTTAAATAGTTACGGCTCATCTGAATAGCTTTCTTCGAAACAATGTCTACTTCTCTCCCCAAAAAACTTTCAAAAGCTTCTTTTAAATCAACTATATCAAATAAACTAATCCCAGAATCGGGTTTGAATTCAACTAAAAGATCAACATCGCTTTTCTCATTAAAATCTTCTCTAAGTGCCGAGCCAAATATGGCAAGCTCGCGGATTTTATACTTTTTACAAATTTCTCCTAACTGCTCCTCTTGAATATTTATATTTCTGATTGTCATAATTAGCTCTTTCTGTTTTTCAAAATTTAATCAAAATGTGGAACAGTTGTAACATTAATATACTTCAATCTTTCGCTTACGTATTTCTTCTATCCGACAACTTATTCAACAAACTCCCTATAAGAAGCGTAGCAATTACTCCGATAATTGTGTACCATGTCCACGCAACAAGCTTAAGAGAGATAACGCTTATCATGATAAATATTCCGGCAACAAAACCGGCGAGAGCATCTTCCTGTTTTGCTTTTTTATTCAGAATGCCAAGTAAAAATGTTCCGAGTAATCCACCGTAAGTGAATGAGGCGATACTCAAAGCTATTTCAACGACAGCACGAGAAGATTCCATGAATAGAATTGCAGATATAACCAGCATGCCTGCCCAGAAAATGGTAAACATGCGGGAAATTCTTAACTGCTTTTGATCATCCAAATTTTTACCGAAGAATGGAATGTATAAATCATGCATTGTAGATGATGCAAGCGACGTCATTGATCCGGCAAGGGTTGACATTGCCGCTGCAAATAATCCGGCTACAATTATTCCTGATATTCCGGCAGGAAGAACATTAATAATGAACAAAGGAAAAATTTCATCCGACTTAAAATCAAGCTTACCATAAAAAGCGTAGAGCATTACTCCAACCAAAAGGAAAATTGCAAATTGAATTATTACAATTACTCCGCTTCCGACGATTGCTTTTTGTCCGTCTCTCAGACTTTTTGTTGATAATAAACGTTGAACAATTAGCTGATCTGTTCCATGAGAAGCCATCGAAAGAAATGCCCCGCCGATTAGCCCGCCTAATAAAGTATATGGCTGGCTAAAGAATCCCGAGATTCCATTTTCAAATCCCAAATTAAAAACAGAAAATTTATTTCCAGCAAGTGATGCTGTTGTAACTGCGCCCCATCCACCAGGAATTAAATTAAGTAAATAAACTGCTGAAAGAATTGCCCCGCCGAGATAAATGAACATCAACATTACATCAACCCAAATTACACCTTTCATTCCGCCGGTGTAAGTATAAACCAGCGTCATGACGGCAATAATGGCAATCGCCAACGGATAATCAATATTAAGCATAAGCTTTAGCGGAATTGCTGTAGCAAAAAGCCGCACACCATCGGCTGCAGTTCGTGTGAATAAAAATATTATTGACGCAAATGATCTTGTCTTTCCGCCAAATCTGTTTTCAAGAAAGGTGTATGCTGTTTTCAATTCACCTTTGCTGTAAGCTGGTAATAAAATTGCGGCGACGATAATTCGCCCAATAAGATATCCGAAAGTAACCTGTAGAAAATTAAGATTGGTTAGATATGCTAAGCCGGGAATTGATATGAAAGTTAGTGTGCTAGTCTCGGCGGCAACAATTGAAAAACAAACTGCCCACCATGGAATTTCTTTTGATCCGAGGAAATAATCTTTAACAGTTTTTTGTTTACCCCCAGTTATAATTCCGAATGCTGCGGCGCCAATCAGAAAGACAACAATAATTACATAGTCGAGTGTCTTTCCTTCCAATTTATTTCCTTAATCGTTCTTCAATTCTTCAATTGCTTTTTCAACCGTATCGCAAACACGAAGAACACGATCAAGCTGTGTAATTTTTATAAGCGTTAAGACTTTTTCGGAGGGTGCAACTAAACGAATGCTTCCATTTGATGTATTCAAAGTTCTATTAGCTACAAGCAGAGCGCTTAATCCCGAACTGTCGCAAGTTTCAACTTCGCTCAAATCAATAATCAATTTATTTATACCTTCAACTTTAAGCAGAAGTGTAAACTCGCCTTTTAGTAAGCCCGATATGTTTGTATCAAGCCGTTTTTCGTTTAGCTTGAAGATCGTTATATCTCCAATTCGTTTAGTTTCAAAGTTCATTTAATTTCCTGCAAATTAATTTTTTAATCCAAGGATTTGTAATTATGTTCAAGTGTTAGAACATCTCTAAGCAATTTAAATAATTTTTATAAGATAATTCCACATTTTCTTCTTTGTTACTTATCTGAAGGTTATAATACTTATCGGCATTACTTTTTTTAAACCCGACTTTAATTGGCGCATTAACCATACTTGAAACAATACTGCAAAAAATGTTTTCTTTTCTGTTTAGATCAAGAATGGCATTGAACCGCAGCGAGGTTAATTTTTCCATTAATTTTTTAGTCGGTATGTAAAGTCTGCTGATGTCTTTATCGGTGTACTCAACAACTTGCGGTCTGTATTTTACAGGGACAAGGTTCGCACGAAATTCCTGTGTGAAAACGGTTGCGTGCTTTTTATTTAAGCTCAAACCTTTTAAAACTTCAATTGCATAATGAAAATCAGTATCGTTATCAGGCATAAGAACAAGAAATGTAAATGACTTCTTAAAAAAATCTCTGAAAGATCTTGTAGTATAATGTTCCGATTTAAATTTCTTACCGATAATTAAACCGGCTAACTTTTCTTTTACAAAATCTATCACTTTGCTTCCGCCTTCTCTAACATATTTACAAACTCATTTTCATTTATGATTTTTACCCCAAGCGCTTTTGCTTTAGTAAGCTTAGACCCCGGATTTTCACCCACTAAGACAAAATCTGTTTTTTTACTAACGCTTGAAACTGGCTTCCCGCCAAAATTACTAATTTTTTCCTCAGCTTCTTCACGAGAAAATTTGGACAAAGTGCCGGTTAACACGAAAGTTTTTCCCATTAACGATGATTGCTTAGCGGCTTTCCTTTCAGATTTAAAGTTAAGACCGTGTTCCTTAAGCCGATGAATAACTTTCAAATTATGCTTATCGCTGAAAAAGTTCTTAACACTGCTGCTTATGCTTGGACCAATTTCGTGGATAGATGAAATTGTTTCTTCGGAAGCATTGGCCAATTCATGAATTGATGAAAAATGATCTGCCAATTTCTTTGCGGCACCGGAACCGACATACCTTATTCCCATAGCAAAAAGAACTTTAGCGAATGGTTGGTTCTTACTTTCTTCAATTGCCTTGAGGAGATTATCAATGCTCTTTTCACCAAGCCGATCTATCTGAACCAACTCCCTTCGTTTATCTTTTAAGTCATAGATTTGATCGTATGTTTTAAGATAACCGAGATCAACAAAAAGATTTATTAGGGCTTCACCAAGCCCTTCGATATCCATTGCCCCTCTTGATGCAAAATGCTCTATTCGGCCTTTTACTTGTGCTGAACATTCACTGTTCTCGCAGTAATATGCGACCTCTCCTTCCGGTTTAAATATTTTTGATCCGCAAACCGGACATTTGGTGGGCGGTTTTGTTTCTTTACTATTTGATGGCCTTTCACTTAAAACCACAGAAACTATTTTGGGAATAACATCTCCACCTTTTTCAATTATAACTTTATCACCTTCTCTGATATCTTTTCGAGTAATTTCATCAAAGTTATGAAGTGTTGCCCGGCTGATTGTTGAACCAGCAAGCAAAACAGGCTCCAATTCTGCAACAGGAGTAATAGCTCCCGTTCTTCCAACCTGCCAAGTAATTTTATATAACTTTGTGAATGCCTGCTTAGCTTTGAACTTAAATGCGACTGCCCAACGAGGTGATTTTGCAATGCTTCCCAATGTATTTTGCTGAGCAATTGAGTTTACTTTTATTACCGCTCCATCGACTTCGTATTCGAGCATATCACGTTTCTTCTCGAACCCGCGGCATACTGCAATCACCTCATCAATATTTTTACACAGCTTGGCTTCCGGGTTTACACGAAATCCCAACTTCCGTAATATCTCTAAATTTTTAAATTGAGATTCAAATTCTTCCTCTGTACTTATCAAAGAGTATAAAAAAATGTTAAGCGGTCTTTGTGCAACAACTTTGGGATCTTGAAGCTTCAAAGTTCCTGCTGATGAATTTCTTGGATTGGCAAAAAGTTTTTCTCCTTTTTTTTCTCTTTCCTTATTCAAATTATAGAAGTCAGCAATGTTCATGTAAATTTCACCTCTGGCTTCAAAATTTTTTAATGTATACGGAATGGATTTCAATTTCTTCAATTTTAAAGGAACTGGTTTAATTGTTTTTACATTTGCAGTAATTTCTTCACCGACAAATCCATCACCACGCGTTGCTGCTGTTTTAAGATAGCCCTCAATATAATTCAAGCTGACTGATGCCCCATCCATTTTAAGCTCAACAACATACTCAACGTTTTGATTTTTTGGTAATGCATCACGAACTCTTCTATCAAAATCATATAGTTCTTCTTCACCGTACGTATTGGCGAGACTTAGCATAGGAACTTTATGAGTGACGGGCTTAAAATCTTTTGTGAGATCTTTTCCAACTCGCTGCGTTGGAGAATCCGGTGTAATTAAGTGCGGATTTTCTGCTTCAAGTTCCTCAAGCTTTTTAATCAGCTTATCATATTCTTCATCGCTTATTGCGGGTTCTGCAAGAATGTAATACTTGTAATCATGCTCTCTGATAAGCTCGCGGAGTTCTTCTATTTCCTTTTCAATTTTGCCTGGCATGTACATTACCTTTGAGAGGAAAAATTATCAGGATACTTTATTCCTTCTCTATCAATTAAAACACTTAACACAGATTTGCTTTTGCCTGCAAATGTAAGCGGCTTGTTGTTCAACTGCAGCTTTATTGCCCCGGAATTTCCAAGCGTGATATTGTAATTGGTTTTTGCCTTAATTGCTTTTTGAGAACCCGGCAGAAGAATAAATTCGTCAAATGCTTGCTCATCAACAGAAACTTTTATCCACGATGTATCATTCGAGCTTATGGTAAGAAGCAAGCTGTCAGTAACTCCAATACCTACATTGGCGCTGGTAGTGGTCTGATCATCTTCTATATATCTTTGATTTTGCTGTATAACATCTTCAATTGGTTTTTCAGCTACAATTATTTGCTCACTTTTATCTATAAATAAAAAATAAATTAGCGAGAAAAACACAATCATACCAAGAAGCGAACCTCCAATTATCATATTTCGTTTTTTAGCTGCTGCCGAGGTATCGGCTGTTGCATTACTTCCTCCGACCGCATCAAAAGTAATTGATGCCTTTCTCTTTTTTCCAACTTTATCTTTCTGGCTTAGCGGCTTGTCAGTAGTAACTGCTTGCGGTGTAATTTCTTGTTTAGGTGTTCTTGAAGAGCCGCGTACAATTTCTTCATAATCGGTTTCTTCTTCAACATAAGGAATCCCCTGTTTTGCCGCCTCATACTTTTTAAAGATTTTATTTTCATCAAGCCCGACTGTCTTGGCAAAATTTTTAACAAACGCACGAACATACAACTCTGGAAGAAACGCAAAATCTCCCTGCTCCATCGCTTCCAGGAATTTTATATCTATTTTTGATTTATTGGATACTTGTGCAAGAGTCATCGAGTTTTTCTCTCTTGCAGTTTTCAGTTCATTAGCAAGTTCGTCAAACATATTTATGAGCAGATTAAGTAGATAATTAGTTTTTTAGTCAACACGCATTAACTTGGCGGCAAAAGCGCCGTCCATTTGATGAATATGCGGAAAAGTTGAAATACAGCCATTACTGTCAACAAGTTCCGCCGGCACATTATCGGCAGGATTCAACAGCTTAAAGTTAGAATTATTTTCTAAAAATTTTTTTACCACCTCAAAATTTTCTTCCGGTTCGATTGAGCACGTACTGTAAACCAATATCCCGTCATTTTTAACTAGGGTTGAAGCTTTAGTCAATAAAGTTAATTGCAGCTCCGACAATTTTTTAATATCGAGCAAATTAACTTTCCACTTTATATCGGGTTTTTTTGAGAATGTACCTGTGCCTGAACATGGAGCATCAACAAGAATTCTATCGAAATCTTTTCTGCTGTATTCCATTGCATTCATCACCAATGGTCTGATGCTTTTTAATCCAAGCCGTTTAATATTTTTGCTTAGAACATGGAGCCGGCTTTCATAGCGGTCAAGAGCAACAATTTCGCCATGGTCTTGCATCAATCCGGCAATGTAAGAAGTTTTCCCTCCGGGAGCAGCACACATATCCAAAACTCTCAATCCTGGTTTCACATCTAAAAGTTTGCACGCAAGCCCCGCACTTTCATCTTGCACATCAAAGTATCCGTTATTAAAATGTTCCCATGCGGTGATGTTTGTAAGATTTTGAAGCTTAAAAAAATCGGGCAGGTATTTTCCTTGCACAAATTTTAGATTAACCGAGTTTAGAAGCGATTTAAACTCTTCATGCTGAACCTTAAGAGAATTTATCTTTAGAGTTAAAAAAGGTTTTTCATTATTGGCAGCGAAAAGTTTTTCTGTTGCTTCACGCCCAAACCGGTTTACATACCGTTTAGCAAGCCAGGATGGATGAGAATGAAATGCGCTGATGTACCCGATTAAATCCTCTTCGGGATCGGGATAACGAATTCCGTTTTTACTTCGAATGATATTTCTAAGAATTGCATTTGTCAGATCTGCCGGTTTTTGCCCTTGCAGCTTTTTGATAAACTCAACAGCTTCATTAACTGCGGCATAATCCGGAACTCTATCAAGAAACAGTATTTGATAAAGTGCAACCCGAAGACAGTTTTTAAGATTAGAAATTGCTTTCGAAAATTGTCCTTTGTAAAAACCATTCAGCACCCAATCCAGCCGTCCCATCCATCTCACAACACCATGAACAATTTCATACAGAAGTGCTTTGTCCACTCCACTCAGCTCAGCATTTTTCATTTCATTATCAAGCAGTTTATCGAGGTACGCGTCGGTTCTTTCAACTCTATTGAGAATTTTTACAGCGAGCCCTCTCACACCCTCGTACAAATCCTTTACTTTATGTTCTTCAAGCTGTATAGTGTTTTCGTCCATTTTTCAAATTATAAGTAGTTAAGGGGAAATAATTTGCTAATAGTATCTAAGTAAAATAGTTCACAAAAATCTTTTTCAATTTAACATTTTTTGAAGTAATAATCTTGATTAAGAATCATCATCTTTACAATCGCATGCTAATATAAATTTCAATTCAATCTGGCTTTATAAAAATAAAAAAGCCGCACGGGGCGGCTAAAAATTCTATCCTTAAAATTAAATTTTTAATTACGCTTCTTTCTTGCCGTATTTCTTTTTGAACTTCTCAACTCTTCCGGCAGTATCAAGCAATTTCTGTTTACCGGTAAAGAATGGATGAGAAGCGCTTGAGATTTCCAATTTCACTAAAGGATAAGTGTTGCCATCTTCCCAGGTTATTTTTTCATTGGTTTTAATGGTTGATCTTGTCAATATTGAAAAATTCGCCGAAGCATCTTGAAATACTACCGGGCGATATTCAGGATGAATACCTTTCTTCATTCTAAAGTCCAATCTTTGTTATAGTTTTATAAAAAATGTGTGCGAAATATAGAAATTAGAGCCATAATATCCAATGCAAGCTTTAGACCAGAAAGTGTTTGTTTTTAGTTGTTTCGCTGATATTTTGGCGTGGGATTGATCTTTTTGCGAAGCATCTCAATCATTTTGCGTTCTTCACCGCCAACCCGAACTACTTTATAATTAAGCCCGCCGCTCACAATTATCGCTTGATCGGGTAGATAGTTTGATGCCGTTACAGAAATTCGTTCGATTGAGGTATTTCCGAATGAAGATATTTCAATAATATTTGAATCGCCATCGTGAAAATTATTTCTGCTTTCCGATTCATTTGAAGTTCGGCCATTTGATTTTTCTCTTTTACTTAGATTGTTAGTTTCTTCAGCTATAATTTTATCTGAGCCGGTTCCCAATTGATCTTGCTTAAGATTTTGTTCCTCGCGCAGTTTAGGCATTACCTGGAAAGGATCTTCGACGTCACTAACATTTCCCTTCAGTAAAAATAGAATTATCACTGCTGTAACCGCCAAAGCTGCAGAAGGGACAAGTTTGGGAGAAAAGACTTTATCGAACCATGATTCTTTTTTCTTGGTCTGCTCACCTTGATTTATTCTCTTTGATAATTCATTTTCAAAGTTGGAAGGAGCGTCAACTTTCGGAAGATCTTTTAGTAATCTCTTAATTTTTTCAAACTCATTATCGTCTTCTAAACGGAGCATAATTAAATCTCACTCATTGTAAATATCTTTTAATAACTTTTGAAGCTGGGCTCTTCCACGGTTAATTCTGGATTTCACAGTTCCAACTTCAATTCTCATTATCTCTGCAATTTCTTCATAAGAAAGTTCCTGAATATCTCTTAAAATTACTGCCTCGCGGTAAGCCGCTGAAATTTTCAATAAAGCATTTTGAATTATTTTATCTTTAATTCCGCTGTCTGTAATTACATCGGGTCTGTATCTTTCATCAGGAATCTCATAGTTCTCTTTTTCTTCGCCGTAAGAGTTGAGGGAAAAAATTTGTCTTCGCCGTCTTCTTTGATATTCCGTTTTTGCCAAGTTGCCGGCAATTGTATAAACCCATGTTGAGAACTTGGCAATTGATTTATACGAATCTTTATTCCGGTAGAACTTTATCATCGTTTCCTGCACGACATCGGCACAAGCTTCGTAATCACCTAAAAAGCGGTAAACAAAATTTGTCAGCGGATTTTTATACCTCTGAACAAGAATTTCAAAAGCTTGTAATGTATCGTTCTGCTGATATTCCGCTATCAGCTCTTCATCAGAAAGTTCTGTCAGATTTTTGTCTAACAAGT
>Ga0209126_1000136_pt1 | contig 22779 bp, 24 predicted proteins | sample RifCSP19_1_FD_184024 | JGI IMG/M metagenome (GOLD analysis project Ga0209126, IMG submission 184024) | Soil microbial communities from Rifle, Colorado - Rifle CSP2_sed 19_1 (SPAdes) (version 2) | ecosystem: Environmental > Terrestrial > Deep subsurface > Rock core/Sediment | place: Rifle...
CCCCCGCCACGACTCTGTCGAGTTGTACACTGGCAGCAACGTCTTGTTTGGCAGACGTGTTGTCCTGAGTGTCAGCGTCAAACTTACTGATCCCCACTTCAGCATTATACCCCATGCCGGCATAACGGCCCGAACCCTGAAGCCCCGCAACATTGCCACGGCTTGGCGCCGCGGTGCTCGCTACATTCCCGCTGCTCGCGTTAAGTATTTCGCCGCTCAACGCCACCGCAGCGATGCGCAACGGTTGATCCTGTCCGTTCCCGAAACCGTGGGACAGCGCTATACCCTGGATCTGGTTGTCGGAACCCAGGCCGCTCTTCCAACCGGTCACCGTCCGGCTATTTGCCTGAAGCAGTTGCAGGCTGGTATTCTCCCAATGGAGGTCAGCGAGGATGCCCCGACGCGCAAGGGATGATGCTGTTAACGGGGTCCCTTTGAAATTTACATCACCAAGTGCAAACAGGTTTTTAACATGCCTGAGCTGTAGCAAAAGTCCGGATGGTGTTAGTTGATTGTTTGACGAGGTGTTGGAATATCCAAAACTGCTCTCGAAGCTGACTTCTGTCCCGCCACTCTGCATACCCACGTTCACTGCCAGATTGGCGCTTGTAGACATCTCTTTGTTTTTTACTTTATCACCGAAAACCTGGCTACCGGTCAATGAGATGCCGCTTTTCGAATAAAGCGTATGCTTTTGGGCATCCTCGGCATGGTCCTCTACAGAAAGCATCCACCTGGCTCCAGTGGGACTGGCCATACCTGGTGCCAATACCTCAACATAATGCTGACCGTTCGACAAAGGTTGAATGGCATGGTAAATCCATCGTAAGCCCTGATGCTGAACCAATGAAGATACGTCTACACCATCAACCAGCACAATGACGGGGCCGGCATAATCCGCAATCTCGACCGTGATAGTGTGCAGTACCTTCACACGGGTGGATGAAGGCTCAATCAGCCGGATATCGCCGTTGACATATGATGTTATTATGGCACTTAAAACGGAGGAGGAGGTTAAAGGCATGGAGAGAACGGCAATCATTAATATGATTCGGATATATCGTGACGGCCGTCTCATCACATTTCCTCCGAACGTGCAGGAATTTATCTTTCTTTGAATACGGTAACAGGTTGAGATATGTTTGTCAAACTTATATATTGCCTAATATTTTACCTTATCCAGACCAGTGTAGAGATGTCCTTTCAATACTTGTAATGTACTTGACAATGATGATTTTGAAGCTATGCTTGACAAAGCAGGACCTGCTGGATGAATCTTATAAAAGACATGAGAAAATTTAATGCACATTGAAATATTCGACAGGTTTGCGCTGGAATACGATCAGTGGTTTATTGAAAACAGCTTCGCCTACCTCTCAGAGACAGAGGCAATCCGCAGGTTTATCCCTGACAGCGGGCTTGGAGTAGAAATAGGGGCCGGGACCGGCCGATTCTCCATACCTTTCGGGATTAAGATAGGCATTGAACCATCAGCAGAGATGGCCCGGCTTGCTCAATCAAGGGGACTCTCTATTGCCAGGGCAGTGGCAGAAGAATTGCCCTTTGCGGATAATACGATTGATTTTGTCCTGATGGTAACGACTATATGTTTTTTGAATGACCTGCCCGCAGCATTTAAAGAAATACATAGAGTATTAAAATCAGGAGGCCGCGTTATTATCGGTTTCATTGACCGGGAATCTCCTTTGGGCAAAAAATATGCAGCAGTGAAAGATTCGAGCAGGTTCTACAAAGGTGCAAATTTTTATTCTGCCTCTCAGGTCATGCACTTTCTTTCGAAGGCAGGTTTCTCTGATTTTCAGATATGCCAGACCATCTTCAATGATCCAAAGAAAATGGTCAGTTGCGACCTTGTACAGGAAGGCCATGGCAAGGGCGGGGTCGTCGTCTTGCTGGGAATAAAATAACTGAGATATTTTGACAATGTGTATATAATATTATAAGATACACATGGAGGCAATAGAAATGAAACGTAACTTAAAAGTCAGAAAGCAGTTTATACTTGACCCTGCAAAGATTAAAACCGTCAGAAAAATAGTGGAGGCAAAAACAGACACAGAGGCAATAGACAGGGCGCTTGATCATATAATCGCAAACAGCAGGATCGAGGCGATGCTCAAATCAATAAAGGGAAAAGGAAAAATAAGGGATGTCTATCAAAGGATTTCAGGCTAAGATTATCTATGATACGTCAATATACATCCCTTTCATTAATAATGGCACTCCATACCCTGCAAATGAACTGAACATTGGAAAACCTCTGACTTATCTCAGTGCTGTAGTAGTTGAAGAACTATATGCCGGCGCTTTTGACAATACCTCCATTAAATTACTCGATAAAATGTATGAGACATTTGAAAGTCTTGGAAGATTGATAACCCCTGCAGCACCTGATTGGCAAAAAACAGGAAAGGTTGTAGCAGCGCTTGCTGAAAAGTATGGGTTTGAAGATATGTTCTTATCCCGAATGGTTAACGATGTCCTGATTTCTCTCTCTGCAAGACAAATCGGGGCAGTTGTTGTAACCCGCAATATAAAGGATTTTCTCAGGATCAAGGAGTTCGTAAATTTCAATATTTACAGGTAGGAAAAATGATTTAGAAATAAAGGTCTCTCTTCCCCTGCTCTATCTCTTTAAGTTTCTTAATCGTAGCGTTCCGGAGTTTTATATCTTCGATTGAGGCGGTTTGTGAATGGATTAACTCATCCCCTGTGCGGCGGAGTTCCTCGTCGCCGTAATCAAGCAGATACTCTTTAAAGCTCAGGATGGAATTTGGCAGGCAGAATCTCTGTATCTCTCCTGGCTTTGCGAACTCCATGAACTCCTGGCCTGTCCTGCCGGTGCGGTAACATGCAGTGCAGAAGCTTGGAGCAAAGCCATTCTGTGAGATGTGCCTTATGACCTCACAGGTACTCCTCTTATCTCCTATGGAGAACTGTCCCTTTAAGGAGCTCTCTTCATCCCGTGCAGTGTAGCCTCCCGGATATGTCCTTGAGTTTGTGCTTATCTGTGAGGCGCCTATGTGAAAAAGCCTGTTCCTAAGCTCTGTGCCTTCCCGAGTGCTCAGGATTATTCCTGTATACGGTATGGCAAGCCTCAATATTGCGACAATCTTCATAAAATCTTCATCGCTTACCGCATGAGGTGGATTGACGGAGAAAGAGGCGCCGGATGCAGGTTCAATCCTCGGAACTGATACGGTATGAGGGCCGACCCCGTACTCCCTCTCCAACTGCCTTGCATGATAGAGCATGGCCAGTACTTCAAACCGGTAATCATAGAGTCCGAACAGGACACCCATTCCAACATCGTCTATCCCTGCCTCCATGGCACGGCCCAGGGCTGATATCCTATAGTCATAATTATGCTTTGGTCCGGAGGGGTGCATCTCTTTGTAGGTTGGAAGATGATATGTCTCCTGAAATAGTTGATACGTACCTATACCGGCTGATTTTAACCTCCTGTATTCTTCAACAGGAAGCGGTGCGACATTTACATTTATCCTCCGTATCTCACCTTTATCAACCCTGGCTGAGTATATTACATCTATAGCCTTTTCTATATATCCTATGCCGGACTCTTTTGGGTCTTCACCAGCGACCACGAGCACCCTCTTATGCCCATCCCTGATGATCGCCTGACACTCTGACCGAATCTCTCCCTCTGATAAAGTTTTCCGCTCTATCTCCACATTATCTTTTCTGAAACCGCAGTAGAGGCAGTTGTTAATGCACTTACTTGTCAGATAAAGAGGGGCAAAGAGGACGAGTCTGTTTCCATAGATTGCCTTTTTTACTTCTTCGGCGGTGTTGTAGAGTAATTCTGTTAATCCCTTGTCTTTGCAATGAAGCAGGATTGCAGTCTCTTCGGGTGTTAAACCATTCAGCTTTTTCGCATTTTCGATAATGCCTTCTATTTCTTTATTAGAGGCGTTACGGGTGCTGTGAAGGATGAGGTCAATTTCATCTGAAAATCTCCGTTCACCCTCCCCCTTGCCCCCTCCCGTCAAGGGAGGGGGTAACACTGCTATGCCTCTTAATTTCCCCTCCCCCGTAATTCCTATGTCTGTCGGCGCCCTGCCAAGTGCATATAGAAGTGAGATAGTCTCTGATATCCTGGCCGGGATATCTTTATCTTTTTCTCCCTTGCCGGGATATATTGAATATAGCTTACGATACCTGTCAGGGGTCAGATTGATCATCATGGAATTCCCGCCGGCCATCAGGGCCTTTTCAGCCCCTTCCCTTCCGAACAGGGTCTCCACTGCAGATGTAACAAGTAAATTCCCGTCATGATGGACAAGCCTTGTTACGGCAATGACCTTAAGCATTGTGTCCAGGTCTGTTGTTTTAACTGACGCAAGCGGTGTCTGCGGATGTGCTATGAATGGACCGAAGGAATACATCTCTGTGCCAAAAGATTTGGCGAGCAGTATGTCATTTAGTATATCCTCTTCACCCTGTCCAGGCAGCCCTATGAGGGACCCTGTAGCAATTATATAACCTGTGTCCCTGATAATCTGAAGGGTCCTCAGCCTGTCATCATAATGCAGGGTTGTATGAAGCTTACTATAGTTATCCCGGTTTGACGTCTCAAATCTGAAAAGGACACCCCGGGCGCCTGCCTCATATAATCTCCTGTAACAATCCTCATCCCTCTCGCCAATACTGAGAAATACAAGGACTCCGTGCTTGTCCTTTATCCCCTGAATAATCTCTGACAACCTCTCGGTTGTATAATAGCCATCCTCACCTGACTGGAGGACAAATGCCCTGAACCCTGACTCCTTTGCTGCTGAAGCCGCTGTATCAACTATCTCATCTGCGGTCATTCTGTATCTTTCGAGCCTGTTATTATCGCTCCTGATACCGCAGTAAGCGCAGTCATTCTTACATATGTTTGAAAACTCAATTATCCCGTGTACGCAGGACGAATTCTTATGAACCTTTTGACGTATCCTGTTGGCAGTGCTGTAGAGAAGGTTAAGCTCATCCCTGTCCCTGCACCTCAACAGCGCAAGCAATTCATCCCTTGTAAGCTGTGCCCCTGCCTCCCCTTTGGCTATAATCCGCTCAATATCTGATTCAGACCTGACTGATGGAGAAGTATTCCCTGCAAGCATCTCATCGCGCTCTTTTAACTTAAAGAATATTTCTTCCCATTCATTGAGAATGCCGTGCGCCTCATCAGCCTCAAGTGCCTGGACTATAAAACCACCCTGTGCATAGACATAGTCCCCCACACGGATATTTCCGGCGTCAACAAGGGCAGTCTTCTTCTCGCCGAAATATTCTATCAGGGCGGTGTTATTATTGATCTCTAATACTTTTCCAGGGATGGCGTAACACATGTAGTAAACCTATTATCCATAAAAGGTGTGTATTAACTGGAGACGTGTCTCTCTGACCCTCTCTGATATTATCTTTGCGACCCTTCTCATGACGAGGAAGCCCATGTGATAGTCCTTCTCTATCAGTTCCATCAGTCTCTTTCTATCCACAGCAAAAACAGTGGAATCAACAACGCTCCTTGCAGCAGCGGTAAACCGGAATGGCTCCACAATAGCAGACCAGCCAAAAGGCTCTGCAAACCTTGAAACTGTGAATACACTGAGGTATTTTCCACTCCCTACCTTAATATCTATAGAGACCTTGCCATTTTTTAATATGTAGAGATTATCCGCCGGTGAGTCTTCAGCGAATATGTAATCACCTGTGCGGTAACTTTCTTCACGGCAAATACCCTGTATCAGTATTAATTCGTCATCTGTAAGGTCTGCAAAAAACTCGATCCTTTTCAAGTCATCGGAAGATATCATGGCAGTGGCCCTCCTTAGTTAAATAGGGACAGCGCCTATTTATTTGATGTTTCTCCAAATAAATAGGCGCTGTCCCTATTTAACTCTACAGCTTGTGGTATCAGTTTCATACACTCCTCTGAAAGTCCTATCCCCGGTGCGATATTGAAGGCAGGTATGCCGACGATTGTAATCTCAGGGATACTCATCCCTAAGGCCTGCATAAGCCGCAAAACCGAAGTCAGCTCCGTCTCGTGGAGGGAGCAGTTGTCACCCTCCCTGTCATCCTGAAATTGCTTCAGAATCTCCTTCCCAAGAGACCCTGAAACAAGTTCAGGGTGACACGCACCCATCACTGCATCAACCACAATAACCCTGCTGTAGCCTGACATCATGTCTATCAGGCCGACGCCGGGGGTCCCTCCGTCAATCACATCAACATATTCCGGCAAGGCCAATTCCTGCAACTCATTGACGACCTCAATGCCTGCCCCGTCATCTCCCATCAACGGGTTGCCCAGTCCGACTATAAGGAGTCGTCCCTCACTCAATGAATTTTACCTCAAGGAAATGTGTAGAGCATGAGATGCACGGGTCATATGCCCTGACGAGCATCTCAAGCCTTCGTTCTATATCTTTCCTCGGAAGCTGCAAAATCGAAGGAACCATAGCCTCAATGTCCTTTTCAATATTCAGCAGGTTCTGTGCTGTAGGAATTATGCAGTTTGCAGACCTTATAACACCCTTATCATCAATCCCGTATTCATGATACAGTGAGCCTCGGGGCGCCTCGACTACCCCAACCCCTTTCCCTTCACGGGGTTCTATTGGCGGTACGCCGCCCTTCCCATCCTTATTGAAAGGAGCCGAAGAGAGATTGGCATCAAGGATATCCAGTATCTTAAGGGAATCATATATCGAATGTACACATTCAATGACCTGCCCGATATTATTCATAAACGGATTCGTACAGGGTGGAACAAGGCCAAGCCTCTCAGCCGCTTTCTTTGCCTCTTCTGAAATTGAGGCATAATTATTATTAAGCCTTGCGAGGGCGCCAACCATAATTGAGCTGTCTCCTGAACGCACCTGTTTAGCCGTGGAATAAGAAACAACATTTTCTGCAATAAACTCTTTGTACCGCTGTACCTCAAGCGGGGGGTTATCCTTAGCGTACAGCAACCCATCATAAAGGGCATACTCTTTATCATCCCGGATAGAGCAGTATTTTGTCGGCCTGTTAAACTCAGGCATACTGTGCTCTTCAAAAAACCTCACCGTCTCTTCCATATCAGGGATCATACCCTCCAATATCCTGCGCACCTCAGCAAGGTCTTTAACTGCAGGGGGTTTTGTAAAGCCCCCGACAACCATGCCGATGGGATGGATATGCCTTCCCACAAGGACCCTGCATATATCATTTGCCGCCTTCTTTAACCTGAGACCACGCTTTATAATATCCGGATGTGATGCGGCAAGCGGTATCACAGAACCTTCACCAAACAGGTCAGGGGCAACAAGGAGATAAATATGAAGTATGTGACTCTGAAGGAGCTCCGCATGCAAAAGAATCTTTCTCAGGAGAACGACATTTTCAGATGGAGTAATACCAAGTGCATCCTCGCATGCCTTAATGGAAGCCGCCGTATGGCTGATAGCACATATACCGCATATCCTTGATGTAATGGGAGGGGCTTCAAGGATATTTCGCCCCAAAAGCATAACCTCAAAGAATCGCGGCGACTCGACTATCTCAAGACGGAGCTCTTCTATCCTGCCTTCTTTGATGTTAAGGACGATGTTGCCGTGTCCTTCAACCCGGGTTATGTGATGAATGTTTATATCATGGGACATGTACGACTCCTGACACAGCCTCTAATCCATTAAATATACGAAATTTATCCATGATCTCTTCCTTTGTGTATCCCTTCTCCATTAATATATTATAAAGGGATTCGATATTAGGGGCAGAGGTAAGCCCCCTGCATCCTGCACATGGATCCCTGAATGTCGGACATATTGCACCACACCCTGCCCTTGTCACAGAGCCAAGGCACCACTTTCCCTCTTCAACAAGACATACATTGCCCTTTGACCGGCATTCCACACATACGGGGTAGTCAGGAATCCTGGGTTTTATCCCAAGGAGCAGTGACTGAACAAACCTCAGAAACTCCCCTTTATCTATTGGACAACCCGGAATAACAAAATCTATCGGGACTATATCCTTCACCCTTTTTGTGGGCATAGTATCGGCAAAATAGTCCGTTCTTCCGTAAACAGCAGGGAGCCATGAGGCCTGAGGGTGGAAATTCTTTAACGCATTAACACCTCCAAGGTCTGCGCATGCGCCAAAGGCAACCAGGACTTTAGCCCTTGTCCTTATATCCTTTAACTCTTCAATATCAGACTCCCGTGTAATCGAGCCCTCTATAAAGGCAATATCATAGTCGTCCCGTTTTTCATCAATAGCCTCACGGAAATTGACGATTTCTATAAAACCCAACAGGGTAGGAAGCTCCTCTTCCAGATTCAGCACCTGGAGCTGGCAACCCTCACAGCTTGAAAAACTGAAAAATGCAACTTTTGGCTTCATAATTTACAACGCCTCCTGCAGTTTCCTTGCATCCCTGTAAGACAGCACCGGCCCGTTCTGGCAAAGATAAATCCCGTTTATCTGACAATGACCGCACTTTCCTATACCGCAGCGCATCCTTCTTTCAAACGACATGAATATATTCCCCTCAAAGATTCCCTTTGCAAGGAGCTCAGCAACGACAAATCTGTACATAACAGGAGGCCCCACTACAGCCGCTATCGTGTTGAGGGGATCCACGTCAATGTATTTAAATAATCCTGTTATAACCCCGACATGCCTTGTCCAGTTTGTCTCTGCAAGATCAACTGCAATAAAAGTCTCAATAGAAGAATCATCTTCCCACCTCAGCACCTCTTCCTTAAACAGAATATCCTGTGGTCTTTTGGCTCCAATCAGTATAGTGACCTTGCCATATTTCCACCTGTGATGGATGATATAATTTATTAGTGATCTTAGCGGGGCCAGTCCGAGCCCTCCGGCTACTATCAGTATATCCTTGCCGTCTATTCGCTCCAACGGAAATCCATTTCCAAACGGCCCGCGTATCCCTATCCTGTCATTCAACGATAATTTGTGTATAGCCCCTGTAAGATTCCCTGCAGACCTGATGCATAACTCTATTGTCTCCTCTGAGTCAAGAGGAGAAGAAGTAATTGAAATTGGCGCCTCACCGATCCCGAATATCGAGAAGATGACAAACTGGCATGGCCTGTACCGGATGCTTCCGCCATCATTAATCCTGATGGTAAATAGTTTTTCCTTATCTGTCAGTTGCCGTATATCAACAATCGTCGCAGGTCTTGGTAACAGATTAGATCTCTCCATGTCCCTTTTTCCTCTCCATGACATGGTTAAAAATATCAATGATGCTTATGTCTGCAATACAGTGCTCAATACACCTGCCGCATCCAACACATCCGGACCTTCCGAATCTCTTCTTAAGATATACCTCTTTCTTGAAAACCCTGTGCCTCACCCTCTCAGCCGCACTATCCCTGAAATTCTCGCCGGATGCCACCAGACAGAAATCCTGTATCTGACAACCATCCCACCTCCTGTATCTTAATCCCGTTTCCATATCAGGACACACCTCATCCACGACATCAAAACAGTAGCAGGTTGGACATACGATAACGCAGGCGCCGCAGGAAAGACACTTCTTACCCTCAACCTCCCATACAGCATCTTCATATTCATCTTTCAATACATGAGAGAGCCGGTTTATATCCCCATGAATCTTCTTCTTAAATGCCGAATCCCTCTCCCAGTTAGTCTTAGTCAGACCTGTTTTGTCAGAGTACCCTGCCTTACTGAATGCATTGCTCTTCTCTACTATAGTCTTTCCAATGTCTGTAGCAGTACTTACAAAAAACCTGTTTCCCAAATCCGTAAAAAAGATATCAAACCCCTTATCCGCCTTGTGATAACCTTTATCAAAACATAATATATTCTCCCTGCACGGGCAGGCGCAGTCATAACCTATTATAATTGATGATCTCCGCCGTGCGAGATAATTGGTATCCGCAGGTTCCTCGGCAAGTATCTCATCCATAATATTAATGGCATTAATATCACAGGGATGAACAAATAACAGGACCTGATTGCGGAAGGCATTAACAGGCTTAACCTCAGTGAGGTCACTGAGTTTGAACCTCAGAAGGACTTCATTGTTAGGGTAAATCCACTTTACCGGGGGGAGGATAGTCGTATCATAATTGTGTACTATCTTAGAGGGGTCATCTACCTGCTCAAATATGTAACGGTTATCCTTCTCAACAGGCGCTATAACATCGTAGTCATTCAGGAGCTCAAGGATAAACTTCCCGACATCCCCGTATTCAATGACTGCATCCATAAATATATTTCACCTACTTTACGTGCTTCAGGACAATATCATAATTATTGACCACATTCAACTTCTTGAACAGAAAATCAAACTTGTCTTCAAGCTCCTGACCTATGGCATGCTTTACCTCTTCCGGAAGTGTCCAGAATTTCTCTTTGAATGGGCCGAATCCCTTCTTGCGCGTCTTGTAAATAAACTGCTCATCAGACTCTCCGCTCTTTTTCTCATCCGCAAATGTCTGTCTCAGGTGATTATAAATCTCTTCCTTAAACTCACGCGGAAACGCCTTGCTGTCATAAGTCATATTCTGAAACCCTGTTGCAAGGTGCACCTCTGCTGTGCCTGTCTCAGGAAACCTGTGGAACGCCTCGTCCGGCAAAGTTGACGCCCCGTGCTGCACAGCTCCAGAGAGGCCATACTGTTCTCTCGCCACCTTTGAAATATTACCGAGTGTATCAAAGTCAAGTTTTACCTTCGCTACAGTGCCGTCAGGAAGCGGAACTCCGCCATGTGTCGTACCTGTCTGAACACTGATCTTACTGATCCCCTTTAATGAAGCACCTTTGCCTGCAAGGGAGCCTCTGTATCCATCCATAAATGCCCGGAGCTCTTCAACAGTACTGTTCTTCCCGCCGACCTCACCTATCTCTCCTCCGACTGATATGGTAATACCCTGCGGCTCAAGCTGCCTTATAAATGCAGTAAGGTCTGCGGCAATCTCAAAATTAAGGCGCTGCTGCCCTTTCAGATCAGGCTGGGACAGGTCAACCAGTGTAGATGTATCTATGTCTATATTGTAAAATCCTGCTTCTATAGCCTCTTTGATAAGACTCTTAAGACCTTCAACCTCCTTTTGAGGGTCCTGCTGATACTTCTTTACATTCGCCTGGAAATGGTCTCCCTGTATGAAAATGGGCCCCTTGTATCCCTCTTTTACTGCTGCTGCCGTCATAACCACGGCATACTCATCCGGAGACTGACCTGTATAGCTTATCTCTGACTTTGCTATCTCAAATATGAATGTCCCCGAATTATTCTTCTTTGCCGCCCTTATCACTGCCCTTGCTACATCGTAACTAAGCCCCCTGATGTTTATGGCAGGAACCGTGAAACCGCTCACCTCACCACGTCCCATTGCTTCATAGAGCCCCTGAATCGAGGCAGATCTTGCGCCAAGCTCCTGTGCAATGGTCCGTATGAGCCACTTTACCATGCCCTTAATTTCAGCGTTGTTATTAAAGACCGCGTTAAAGACCAGTTTGTCTATCAATTTATCCCGAACACCTGCCTCATCAATTACCCTTACAGTTCCAGGTCCGATTTCTGCAATACCGCTAAGTGACTCAAAAACTTCCTGCGTACTCTTGTATCCCATGATTCACCCCCCGCTTATTTGTAATCCCTCAGTGAATTTGTAAAATACACTACATTACTTCCGGATCAATATCTGTTACGCTGTTTACTACTATATCAGCCATCTTTAATCTGTCCCGGCCGTATGTATTCGTTACCGCAACACAGCGAATACCTGCAGCTTTTGCCGCTTCAATACCTGCTATGGAATCTTCTATTATAAAACAGTCAGCAGTCGTTATCGGCTGGCTGCTGATTTCGTTTAATCTCTCAAGCGCCTTGTTAAAACACTCCGGATTTGGTTTGCCTTCACTCACATCTTCGGCGCTTACGATTATATCGAATGCCGGTCTGATCCCCGCCCCTTCAAGGATAAACTCTATCTCATGACGGAGGGCGCCTGACGCTATTGCAAGGAGATATTTCTCTGAAGAAGTCTCTATGAATTCTACGACCCCGGGATATATAAAAAGGTTATCTCTTATATAATCCATGAGGTATTCAGTCTTTTTATCTATGAGAGATTGAATATGCTCAGAGTTTGAATCAATACCGTTTGACTTCAGTACGGTACTGAAACAACCCTTATCATCCATGCCAAGGTATATCTCGTAGTAGTCCTTCTCGCTGATTGTCAGACCCATTTCTCCGAGGACCTTTTGGAACATCTTCAGGTGGACAGGCTCGCTATCGGTTATGACCCCATCGAAATCGAAGATAATGGCCTTTAGCATGAATATGGCAATATAACATGAAATTACAACGTATTGCAATATCGTGATGCAATGCCTTATAATACCTTTTATGGATTCATTGATAATTGAGACATTGGCCGTGGGACTATTTCAGTCCAATGTGTTTATTCTCGGTGATAAGGAGACAGGGGACGCTGTTGTCATTGACCCCGGAGATGATATACAGGATGTCTTAGACATTCTGCACAAGAATTCCCTGAAGACCGGGAAAATACTGCTCACGCACGGTCATATAGACCATGTCAGCGGGGTTAAGGCATTAAAAGAGGCCACAGGGGCTACGGTCTTCCTGCACAAGGAAGATATGTTTCTGTATGAGCAACTGCCGACACAGGCATCTTTTTTCGGCATAACTGCTGATGAAATTGTGAAAATAGACAAATGCCTTGAAGACGGAATGGAGATAGGCGAGGGGAGTCTTAAGTGCCGCGTAATCCATACACCTGGACATACACCGGGCAGTGTCAGCTTTTATTTCCAGCAGGGTATAGTATTTACAGGCGATACGCTGTTCAGATGGAGTATAGGCAGGACAGACCTGTGGGGAAGTTCCCACGAAGAACTGATGACATCCATAAAGGATAAACTCTTTAAGCTCGATGACAGGACAACGGTCTACCCCGGCCATGGCCCGTCAACAACAATCGGCGCAGAAAAAAGAGATAACCCATTTCTAAAAACGCTAATCCTTTGACAGTAAGGCAAGGAGGATGAATGGTGCATAAGGTCTTAGAACATCACGATGATAACGGCAGAAAGGTAAAGTGCCTGTCATGCGGAAGTCCTTACGAGGGATTCTTCTGTTTTGACTGCCATTCACTCCTTTCCTTTTCCGGGGATATGGACTATTTTGCCATGCTGGATGTGGAGAAAAGGCCTGTTATAGATCCTGCCCGCTTGAAAGAGAACTTTCTGAAGTTGAGTGAGTATGTCCACCCTGATAAATATTATAATTCCTCTCATGATGTGCAGGAACTGGCGCTTAAATCATCTTCTTTACTCAATAAGGCATATTCGACACTGAAAGACCCAAAAGAACGGATAAGGTACCTGATAAGCATTGAGAGCGACAGGGAGGCGCCTGTCTCAAAACATGCCTCAGCAGAGACAATGGAGTTTTTTATTGATGCCAGCGACATCTGCAGCGAGATAGATAGATTTGCCAAAAAAAAGGGCGGAGATGAAAACCTGACACAGGACCATCTTAAAAAATTACATGAACTAAAGGAAGAAACATGGACAAGGTGGGAGAGAGTCCTGAGGGAGGTCGCTGAGTTGGATAAGGAATGGCTTACTGACTCAGGAGACAACAGGAAGACAAAGGTGCGCCGGCTGACAATATTGTCGCATGAGCTCTCCTATCTCTCCAAGCTGCAGTCTTTGATTGATGAACTGATCATAGCAATTAGTTAGGTAGCGCCGGCCTTTACGGCCGGCTTGATTGAGGGGTGTGCTTTCACATGAGCCGAATAATAGGCATAGACCTTGGCACAACAAATTCCGTAGCAGCGATTATTGAAGGTGGAAAACCTGTAGTCATTGCAGATGCGGACGGACAGCGGCTTACTCCGTCTGTTGTTGCCTTTGGCGGGGGAGAAGAGCCTGTAACAGGCCACAATGCCAACAGACAGCGCATACTGAATCCCAAAAAGACCATCTATTCCGTAAAAAGATTCATAGGGCGGCGCGGCTCTGATATTAAGGATGAGGATATGTTTGTCTCATACCCTGTTTCAGGCAGCGGGGAAGAACCTGTCAGCATAGTAGTAGATGATAAACGCTATCTTCCGGAAGAAATATCTGCCTTTGTATTAAAAAAACTCAAAAAAGATGCTGAGCGTTATCTCGGCGATTCGGTTGACCGTGCGGTCATAACAGTCCCTGCATACTTCAATGACGCGCAGCGTAATGCAACCAAAAAGGCCGGCGAGCTTGCAGGGCTCAAGGTAGAACGGATCATCAATGAGCCGACTGCAGCAAGCCTTGCCTATGGTATTGACAAGAAACTCAATGCAACAATCGGGGTATATGACCTTGGCGGCGGGACATTTGATATTTCCATACTCGATATAAAGCAAGGGGTCTTTCAGGTCTTGTCTACCTGCGGGAATACGCGGCTCGGAGGAGATGACATAGACCGCCGGCTTATAGATTTCCTACTTAGCCGGATAGCAGCAGGCGGCGGAGGCGACCAGTCAGGAAATCTCATGGTTTTAAGCCGTATCAGGGAAGAGGCTGAAAAGGCAAAGTGTGCATTATCATTCCAGGAAGAAGTTGAAATATCAATACCATTTCTGACTTCATCATTCAGCTTTAAATATAAGCTGACCCGGAAGGAATTTGAGGAGCTTGTCAGGGATATCATTGACCGGACGAGGAAGCCATGTCTGCAGGCAATGATGGATGCCAAACTGACACGGGATGATATAGATGAGGTCATACTTGTCGGCGGTTCAACGAGGATTCCATTGGTACAACAGCTCGTAGAAGAGATATTCGGGAAGAAACCAAACAGATCAATTAATCCTGACGAGGCTGTGGCGCTGGGAGCCGCCATCCAGGCCAATGTTATGTCAGGTCTCATATCAAATCTTTTACTGCTTGATGTAACACCGCTTTCACTCGGCATAGAAACATACGGCGGTTTTATGAATGTCATAATACCAAGAAATACAACAATACCTACAAGGGCCGGCGAACTCTTTACTACAGCAGTGGATGATCAGTCTGCGGTAACGATACAGGTACTTCAGGGCGAGCGTCAGATGGCTTCTGACAACTGGTCGCTCGGGACCTTTGCACTTGAGGACATCACCCCCGCGCCTGCAGGTGTGCCGCGGATAGGAGTCCAGTTCACCATTGATGCAGACGGCATCCTCCATGTGCTCGCAAGGGATGTCAATACAGGGAAGGAAACGGCCGTTCATATGAAGTCCACGATTGACGTGCCCCAGGATCAGGTCGAGAAGATGGTACTGGATTCAATAGAACATGGAAAAGAAGATGCTGCAAAGAAAGAGCTGTTCGATGCAAAGGTGGAGGCTGACAAGGTACTTACCGCAACAAGGAAGGCGCTCAATAAATGCAGTCATTTATTGAAAGAGGAAGAAAAGTCTCTGATTGGCGAGGCTATCAGCAGAACTGAGGCGGCCATTAGCAGGAACGATACAGCAGGGATAAAAGAATCCACAACAGAATTAAACCAGGCAACGGAACACTTAGCCTCACTCCTGCTCGGAGAAACCGCCAGGGAAGTTGTGGAGAAAAAGCCGGGACACAAATAAGATGATGAAAAATATACTGCCTTACAAGGGCATCTATCCTAAAATCCATGAAACAGTCTTTATCGTAGAATCAGCCATCATCATAGGCGACACAGAGATTGGCGAATACTCAACTGTCTGGTTCAATGCCGTCATACGTGGTGATGTTAATTACATCCGTATAGGCAATCGCACAAACATCCAGGACCTCTGCATGCTGCATGTTACAAAGAACACTCACCCCCTGATACTGGGAAATGAAATAACAGTAGGGCACTCTGTAACTCTGCATGGCTGTACAATAAAAGACAGGTGTCTGATAGGTATGGGTGCAACCATTCTCGACGGCGCTGTCGTGGGAGAAGATTGTATCATAGGCGCAGGCGCCCTTGTCACAGAAGGCGCTGTAATACCTCCGGGGACGCTTGCAATAGGATTCCCGGCCAAACCCAGGCGCGACCTTACCGACGCAGAGAAGGCACGGATAAAACAGTCAGCACAGAATTACATAGACTATGCACGGACGTATGAAATTTAGGATCTCCCTATGAAATCCTACCGCGAAGAGCTCTGGTTTGAAACTAAGACCCGGAGGGCGTATATCAATATCACGTCTCATGTGAAAGAATCCCTGCGCAAAAGCGGTATAAGTGAAGGGCTTTGCTTAGTTAATGCCATGCACATTACTGCAAGTGTCTTTATTAACGACGATGAACAGGGGCTGCTGCAGGATTACGATGACTTTCTCGAACGCCTTGCCCCCAACGAGCCTGTTTCGCAATACAGGCATAACAGGACAGGTGAAGACAACGGAGACGCACATATCAAGCGGCAGTTCATGGGGCGTGAGGTGGTTGTTGCCGTAACTAACGGGAAACTTGATTTTGGACCATGGGAACAGATATTCTATGGTGAATTCGACGGGCGGAGGAAGAAGCGGGTATTAGTCAAGATAATCGGGGAATGAGGCTGTTCAACACATGGAGGTGCAAGAATGAAGATAGAAAAGGATATCAATAAAACAGGATTTTATCAGTATTATCCGGTAATTCCCGCAGTAATCGTTGTCAAATCCGGAGATGCACTGGATGCCCTTGCCTGTGCATGGTATTCGGCCTTGTCTTTTGACCCGCCTCTGTTTGCCATATCTATTGCACCAAGGCGGTATTCCTATCAAATGCTGAAAAAGAGCGGTGAGTTCACTGCCAATTTCATGGAATTTGACAGTGCAGGCACAATAGCGGCGCTCGGAAGGACTTCCGGCAGGGAAATTGATAAATTCGCCGCTTACCGTATAAAGACGCTCCCTTCAACAGAGATAGAGACCCCGGTGCTCAAAGATGCATACGCCGCCTATGAGTGCAGGATTGTAAAACGGCACAGAACCGGCGACCATGATCTCTTCATAGGGGAAGTCCTTGCCGTACACTATAAGGAAAAGGCATTTGATAAAAAGAACAGGGTGCCCAGTCTCTCAAAACTAACCCCTGCACTTTATCTTGGAGCAGACCACTATGCCGGCATAAAGTCATTCACTGAAGTCAGGATTGGCAAAGAAGAAGTGATGGGAAAAACCATGAGGCAGAAAGAACAAAAGAACAATCGTGAATAAGAAGAAAATCCCCCTTGCTCCCCCTTTATAAAGGGGGAAATTAGTTCCCTCCTTTATTAAAGGGGGGATAGGGGGGCTTTGATCGGGGGATTTGCGAGTGAAGCATTCAGGTTGGGTTACAAGGTCTCCGATGCATGCCGCCAGGTCACACTTTGCGGCAGCGGTATATAAGGGCAGGATCTATGTGTTCGGCGGAGGAGGGGCTGGTTTTACAAGCCTTAACAGCACAGAGATATACGACCCTGAAACTGATTGCTGGTCCAAAGGTAGAGATATGCCGACTGTGCGCTCAGGCACAGTCGCCGCTGTCCTTGATAACAGAATATATGTCATTGGCGGGGGACTGAAACTCCCGGACGGAAGGTTTCAGTTTTTCAGGACAGTCGAAATCTATGACCCTGGAAAAGATACATGGACCAATGGTCCTGACATGCTTATGCCCCATGATTATCCTGCCTCAGTAGTCTTCGATAATCATATCTATGTGTTCGGCGGCCACCATCCTGATGCCACGAATGGCGGTCCTATGACTGACCCCGGTTTCTCCTTCTGTGAGGTGTTTCACAGGGGAGATGCGGCATGGCGTGAGATTGCCCCGATGCCTGAGCCCCGTTTTGCCCATGCAGCAGCAGTAGTCAACAACAACATATTGGTCATGGGAGGCGCCGGCCTCAGGAAAGAGGGGTTCATAAATTTTGATCTGATAGACTCTTATGATCCGGCTGCAGACGGATGGATTGACTCAGGAATAAGGCTTCCCTGGCCTGCTGCAGGCTTAGGGGCCATAGTTCATGGCAACAGGTTATTCATTATTGGCGGAAACAGCGGCAATAAGATAGAAAATCGTGCAGCCTGCATAGAGCCGAACCTCAATAATTGGCAAGAACTTGAACAAATGAAGGAAGGACGGATTGTAATGGGTGTGGTGACTATCGGTAATACTATCTATATCTTAGGGGGCCGGGGCCCGGATGGAAAGACACCAACTGCCGGTGTCTGCTCACTTAATCTGCTCTGATACCCATTTGTCAATAGCCACGGCAATATCTTCAGGTATATCAATAAACTTAACTCCATAACCCGGTTCATCCCTGCCGGATTTACTGTACCTCCTTGCCCACACTACCTCGCATTGACATCTGACCTTAATATCTGTATTAGGTATCTGAAAGGAAATCTTAAATCTCTCACGAGGTTCACGCGGGTTAATTGATGCAATAAAGAATCCTCCCCTGCTTATGTTTTTAGCATAACCAAACAACGGCTGATGCAGAGTATCCTCTGCTACCTTGAATACTATTATAGGATCCCTTAAATATCTTCTTTTGTCCGGCAGATTTTGCGGTTCCTCTTCCTCGTTCCCGTTCATACAATCCTCCGTTATACACCCTCAGGACAGCATATTATCTGAGCATTGACAACAAATCAAGTCATTTATATCCATTTCCTTATATGCCTGTAACGCCGGTTGACTCATCACATCCTGATATGATACAAAATAACATGAGAAGAGGCATTGCCAGGTGCGGAGGAAAATCCATTACTTGAGTTGCTGAGTCACGCCCATTCACACGGAAACTTAGAGTCGGTCTTGAATATATTAATTGGATATATATTGTGTCAGCTTGAAGCCTCCTCCGGACTTCTGAATGCAGTAAGCATTTTACTGCTCATCGGAGCTATTTTCCACTCAGGTATGCTCTACCTTTCAGGCCTCGGTCTGGGCTTCGCACTCAATCTTGCCCCCATCGGAGCAATATCACTTGTGCTTACAATGGCCATTATGGTCTATATAATTGCGGTAGGATTTAAAAAGCAAACGGGTTCTTATTAAGGCCGCTTAATTCCGGCCCTGAATCAAACCCTTTATATTGAACAAGCACCTTGAACACATTACCCATCCTGCCCGGCATGATCAGGTTCTTGATCAACAGTCTTGCACTTAAGGCATCTGCTTCGGTAGATGCCTTTTCACTTATTTCTTCTATACTTTTTCCTATTCCTAATCCGAACAGGAAATGCATCTGATCTGTAAAACCGGCTGTCATCAGTCCGCACCCTTCTCCTGTCTTCATTAAGGTTGTAAAATCAACATGACTCGTCATATCCTGCTCACCGATATTGATAAAGGGGTCCTCCACTACCCTGTGCTTATGATAACAAAGCAGTGTCCCTTTACTCCTGTCAGGCGTATATAGTTCTTCTGCAGGATAACCATAGTCAATCGTTATTGCAAACCCCTTGTTCAATGATCCTGCCACCCACATCATCCATTCAACTGCCCTGAGATTGACCTCCGCCCGCTGGCCCTCCTCGAGTTCGATCCCAAGTCTTTCAAAATAGCCTTCTATCTCCGGAGTTGATAATGTATCAAAAACTTCGGCAAAGCCGTCATCCATCAGACCGACATATACCTCTTGTAGTTTAGCATCTCTCTTTTCAATAATATGAACCGGGAAGGCGTCAACAAGCTCATTGGACAGAAAACACCCGGTAATCCCATCATGGAACACTCTGTCTGAGGTATCAGTCCATCTTACTTTCACATGAGACCCTGAAACCAGTTCAGGGTGACATGCGAGCAGACGATCTTGCTGTATCTTTCTCAGATACGCACTCTCTTCAATAATTATGTATTGGAGCATGTCATAAAAGGGGGGATGCTTCTCTTGGGCTGCATTCAGGATGTCGCAGCACAATGTCCCATCGCCGGCTCCCATCTCAACGATGAAAAAACTCCCGCTGCCGGTAATGCGCCACATCTCCTCAATCTGTTTGCAGATTAACGCACCAAAGACCGGATGGACTGATGTTGATGTGAAATAATCTCCCGCCTTGCCTATCTTTACCCTTTCAGAAGAATAGTAACCGAGTTCAGGATAATAAAGGGCAGCTTCCATGAACTCAGAGAATGGGATTTTCCCGCGTGATAAAATCCGCTCTTTAAGTACGCAGGATAAGGGCGTGCTGTCTTTCACAGAATGTATTTTAACCTATACACCTGGATTGCACAACAAACCTTAATGGGCATATCAGCTCAGATAAGCGACCGTAACAGCCATCGCTAGATAAGCTATCAATAAACCTGTTGATATTAATGCGTATATTTTAACATCAGAAACCACTCTACTCACCTCCCTTTCATCCCTTATTTTTAATTTCATTATACAGATCAAATATTAAAGGAAGATTAAGGAACCGTCATCTACCCTAACGGTGGATTGACAACATGCATCGCAAATACTAAAGTGTAATAAAAATCTCTCTACGCCTAAAAAAAGGAGAACATAACAATGAAAGTTGGAATCCCTAAGGAAATACTGGCCAATGAAAACAGGGTCGCCGCTGTACCAGATAGCGTTGGGAAGATGACCAAAGGTGGAATGGAAGTACTGGTAGAATCAGGGGCCGGCTCTGCCTCCTGCATATCGGACGAGGATTATGTAAAGGCAGGGGCAAGGATAGTGACCAATCCTGAGGAGCTTTTCAGCGAATCAGATGTAATACTGAAGGTACAAAAACCCCGTTTAAACGATAAGACCAAAAAGCATGAAATTGACATGATGAAGGAGGGGGCGGTGCTCGTCACCTTTCTTCAGCCAACGGCGAATCTGGATATTGTGCTGAAACTGGCTGAAAGAAAGATCAGCGCTTTTTCCATGGATGCAGTCCCAAGGATATCGCGGGCACAGATGATGGATGCCCTGAGCTCCATGAGCACCGTTGCAGGGTACAAGGCCGTAATCATGGCAGCAAATGCCATGAAGAAACTGATCCCCATGCTGTCTACTGCAGCAGGGACCATTCATCCGGCCAAGGCCGTGATTATCGGCGCCGGTGTTGCAGGACTGCAGGCCATAGCCACGGCAAAAAGGCTCGGCGCCGTTGTCACCGGATTTGACACCAGACCGGCAGCCGGAGAACAGATAAGGAGTCTCGGCGCAGAATTCGTCCCCATGGATGTTGCCCACGATGCAGCCGAAGATGCCGGAGGTTACGCAAAGGAGCAATCTCAGGAGTTCTATAAACAGGAGCAGGATATTATCAGAAAGCATTCAAAGGATGCAGACATCATTATTACTACGGCATTAATACCGGGGAAACCGGCCCCTACCCTGATCACAGAAGAGATGGTCAAAGAAATGAAGCCTGGATCAGTCATCGTAGACCTGTCAATAGAACAGGGCGGGAATTGCGCCTTGTCTGAGGCAGGAAAAGATGTCGTAAAACATGGGGTGACTGTCATCGGAACCGTGAATCTGCCAAGTACTTTACCGGTACATGCAAGCCAGCTTTACGCAAGGAATGTACTCAACTTTTTATATCTCCTTGCACCGGATAAGAAGGAGCTTAACATAGATCTCTCTGATGAGATAATCAAAGGCTCTCTCATCACACATAATGGAGAAATTGTCAGTCCCGTAGTAAAAGAGGCTGTAGCTAAGGCAGACATATCTTACCCATCGGGGAATGTCAGCAGGAGTCACTGGTAAACAGTCATTAGCCAAGGCCACAAAGGTTCATAAGAATCCGGTATGTCACTATGTCATCCTGAATTTATTTCAGGATCTCAAATGATGCTGTGTTAGGAGATTCTGAAACAAGTTCAGAATGACATGGGTTCGGGATGACAGGGAGACAGTATTTTCGAGTGAAAGGGAGGATTTAATGGAAATAACAACATTACTGATAGGCCTGTACATTTTTATGCTTGCGTCATTTGTAGGATATATGGTGATAATCGGTGTGCCGCCGCTTCTCCACACACCGCTTATGGCTGCTACAAATGCCATCTCAGGCATCTCACTGGTAGCGTCGCTCGTAGTTGCCGGTGCACACTATAACCAGTTCTCAACTATCCTCGGTTTTATTGCTGTCACCTGCGCAACAATTAACGTGGTAGGCGGTTTTTACATCAACGACCGTATGCTCAAGATGTTCAAAAGGGAGAAGAAGAAATGACCGGATATTATCTGCTCGAAACTGCATACCTGATTGCATCGGCACTCTTTATTCTTGGGTTAAAATTTCTGAGTTCTCCCGAAACTGCCAGACGCGGGATGTTCCTGGCAGAGATAGGCATGGCCATCGCCGTTATAGGGACACTCCTCCATCATGAAATCATAAGCTATGAGTGGATCATTGCAGGACTCGTGTTAGGGTCCATCATAGGAATACCTATGGGTTTGGTAAAGATGACGGCCATGCCCCAGCGAATAGCGCTCTCCCATGCCTTTGGCGCCTTAGCCGCGGCCCTTGTCGGTATCTCTGAATACTACAGGCATGGTGGTGAGGTAGATAAGATTGTCATGGCCGCAATAGGATTTGAGGTCATGCTCGGAGCCCTGACATTTACAGGGAGTTTAATCGCTTCCGGTAAACTGCATGAAACAATAAAAGGCTCATGGTCTTATAAAGGCCAGAATATAGTGACCTCCGTCCTTCTGGCCTCACTTGCGGGTATGTTGATTTATATGATCATCTCACCTGCTAACGCGGCAGTCTTCTATATTATGATTGCCATGTCCCTTG
>Ga0209126_1000137_pt1 | contig 22502 bp, 19 predicted proteins | sample RifCSP19_1_FD_184024 | JGI IMG/M metagenome (GOLD analysis project Ga0209126, IMG submission 184024) | Soil microbial communities from Rifle, Colorado - Rifle CSP2_sed 19_1 (SPAdes) (version 2) | ecosystem: Environmental > Terrestrial > Deep subsurface > Rock core/Sediment | place: Rifle...
AGCATCAATCGCAGGGAGTGAACTTAAAAAGAGTTTGCTTGAATTAGGCGGAAGTGATCCTTACGTAATTTTAGAGGATGCTGATTTAGAATCAGCTGCGGAAATTTGTGTGAATGCACGGTTAATAAATGGAGGTCAAAGCTGCATAGCTGCAAAACGATTTATTATTTTGGAAGAAATCTATAAAATGTTTGAAGAGCTTTTTCTTCAAAAAATGAAATTAAAGAAGATGGGTGACCCGTTTGATGAATCAAATCACTTAGGTCCGCAAGCCAGAACTGATTTACGAAATGAATTACACGATCAAGTCAAAATTAGCATTGAGAAAGGAGCAAAACTTTTACTCGGTGGTGGAATTCCAAGCGTTAAGGGAGCTTATTATCCTCCAACAGTTTTAACTGATGTTTCACCTGGAATGCCTGCTTATGATGATGAAATATTTGGTCCTGTTGCATCTTTAATGAAGGTTAAGAATGAAGCCGAAGCAATCAAAGTTGCTAATGCCACAAGCTTTGGATTAGGAGCGGCGGTCTTTACAAAGGATAATGACCGAGGTGAAAGAATCGCTGAGAAAGAATTAATTGCCGGCGCATGTTTTGTAAATGATTCTGTACGTTCTGATCCAAGACTACCTTTTGGCGGAGTTAAGGAATCCGGTTATGGTCGGGAATTATCTCTATTTGGTATCCGAGAATTTGTGAATATCAAAACTGTTTGCAGAAAGTAATCACTAGGGTATGCAAAAGAGACTTCATTATCACTGTACAATCTTGAGTTGGGAGAGATGATGCCAATGGTATTACTTTATCTTCCAACAGATTACTTACGACAAGATTTTGATCGCAACGACTAACGCATCGTCATTGCGAGTGCAATGACCCGCATGTTGGCGGGCAGGAATGAAGCGAAGCAATCTTTCGGTTGTTTTTGGGATTGCTTCAGTCGTTCCTCCCTCTCAATGACTGTTTCTCAAGTTTTTGGACATACTCTGCGTGGCAAATGGGTAATGAAAACATCAATAAAATATAAATGAATAATTATAAACTGTTAATCCAATATGATGGAACCAACTATGCCGGCTGGCAATACCAAACGAATGCAGTCACCATTCAACAGAAGATTGTTGAAGCCCTAAAAACTTTGATAATGGAGGATGTTAATCTTATTGGATCGGGAAGAACCGATGCTGGTGTTCATGCTTTCGGACAAGTTGCGAACTTCAAAACTCAACAAGAAATTGATTTGTATAAGTTCAAATATTCACTTAATTCAATTCTGCCGAGAGATATTTCAATTTTAGATATTAAGGAAGTTCATCAAGAATTTCATTCTAGATTTGATGCAAAGAAGCGTTCCTATCTCTACGTTATTTCAAAAAACAAATCACCTTTTTATGATAGATTTTCTTACTTCTATCATGGTTTATTAAATTGTGATGTATTGAATTCTCTTTCGAGTAATTTCATTGGCGAACATGATTACACCTCATTCTGTAAGAAAAATTCTGAAACTGAAAATAAAATCTGTAAAGTTGTCACAGCTCATTGGAAAGAAACTAAAGGATTGATATTTTTTCTTATAGAAGCTGATAGATTTTTACATGGTATGGTAAGAACCATTGTTGGAACAGTTCTACATTCATTTAAAAATAATCTTGATGAATCATATATTGTAAATGTTTTAAAATTGCAAAATAGAGAATCAGCGGGGGAGAGTGTTCCAGCTAAGGGATTGTTTTTGTTCAAAGTTAAATATTAAAAATTATGATAAACTTAAATTCTAAATCGGTTTTAATTACTGGTGGTTCTCGCGGAATCGGTGCTGCTTGTGTTAAGTTATTTGCAGAAGCCGGTGCTGTTGTCTACTTCACATATAAATCCAATTTAGAAGCCGCAAGTAAACTCGTTCAGCAAACCGGTAAAAAGAAAAAAATATTCTTTTATAAAATGGATTTTAGCAATGAAGTTAATCTTGAGCAAAGAATAATCGAGCTTGTGAGTAAAATAAGGAAGATAGATATTCTTGTTAACAATGCAGGAATTTGGGAATATGGTGAAGCTGATAAAATGTCTTTGCGAGAGTGGAATAGGACAATGCAAGCTAATCTTACAAGCATGTTTCTAATTACTAAACATGTTATTCCATTGATGAAAAAAAATAAGTTTGGGAAAATAATTAATATTTCCTCAACTGCGGGACAAAGAGGCGAGGCATTTCATTCTCATTATGCCGCCTCAAAAGGCGCAATGATATCTTACACTAAATCACTTGCAGCCGAAATAGGAAAATTTAACATCACAGTTAACAGTGTAGCTCCTGGCTGGGTTGATACTGAAATGTGCAAAGAAGTATTTAGCGATAAGAAATACAAAGAAAAAGTTAGATTAGAAATTCCTGTGCAGCGAATCGCTTCCGCTGAAGATATTGCCGGACCTGTATTATTTCTTGCTTCAGATTTAGCGAGACATATTAACGGAGAAATCCTTAATGTGAATGGCGGTTCTGTTTTATGTGGGTAAAAAATTAGAATGCTATAAAATATTTTTTGTCACAGTTCTCAAAAATTTATTACTATATTAAAAAATCAGTCAGACAATTAAGTTAAAAATACAAATCATTCATAAATACTAGAGGTACTAAATGGAATTTCTTGCAGCATTTCATCCTAAAGTCATTCACTTTCCAATCGCTTTCCTCATGAGTTATTTCTTGTTTGAACTCTTGGGAATAGTATTCAAAAAGGAATTTTTATCGAAAGCTGCTCACCTGCTTTTATTTTTAGGAGTACTTGGGGCATTGGCAGCAGTTCTAACGGGCAATCAAGCTGAAGAAGCATTTGAATACTGGAATAAGCAAAGCGGTGCATTGTTGGAAGAACATGAAATGTATGCAAATCTTACTTTATGGTATTTTACCGGTTTACTTGTCTTACGAACATTTGTTGCTTTCAGGAAAAAATTTATTGGGATCGTTCAATATATAATTTTAGTTTTAGCAATGGTTGGAGTTTATTTTGTTTTTCAAACCGGTGAGCATGGCGGTAAAATGGTTTATGATCATGGTGTTGGAACTCAATATAAAATTAAGCAAATGGAATCAGAGTAAATTGAATTGGAATTTAAAGTAAGCCTTGCCCGGCTTTTAATAGCTGTTATTTTTGTTAATGCAATCGGTTTCGTATTAAAATATTTTGAGCTGGATACATTTGTAATATTGCTTGGCTTTCGATTTCATTTAAGTGCTGTGCTTCCTATCTTAATTGTGCTTAAGAAAGAACACTTATCTTTAATTAAGGAAGCATTTCTTCATCCTCCATTTGTAAACGTTGGAAGAGTTATTCTAACTATCTTGTTTACAGCGTTGCTTTATTTATCTGTTTTATTTTTAACGAACAAAATTGAGATAGGTGATCCGGAATATTTTTATGACTTTGGTCTTTCTTCAATAGTTGATTATCCAATCTATCTTGTTTGGAACTTCATTCAGCTCCTTTGCCTCTACTTTTTCTTTTTGATTATTCATAAAAGCTTTAAAAATAGTTTCATCGTCATCTTAGTGTCAACAATTTTAATTTTTTCGTATGAATTTATTCCTGTTAAAAAAAATATTTTTAACTATGAGAGCATAGCCGCATTCGTGTTGTTATGTCTTATTCTTACGGTCACAATTAAATTTTTTAATAATGTGTATTTATTCGTTGTGCTGCTTTTCTCAATAATATGGCTTAGTCTTCTCTCTTTCGGAACATCTTCTTCATTACTGGTAAACTTATTCTTTGCAGCGAGGTATGCCGAATGGGAAGGATTTTTTGCCTTTGATAAAAATATTTCGGGTTTTGTAATCCCGGCAAGTTACTTACTCATACTAATAAGCTTGTTAATCCTATCGCTAATAAGAAAAAGAAATACTGCTTAAGGGATTAATAAAACCCGAATTTTTGTTATTTTGAAGCGTTAAAAATTATAACGCATGAATAAAATACTCATCTCTCTATTTTTTCTTTTAATTACTAATTTTAATCCAGCATTTGGTACTGATAAAGCAAGGGGATTTTTTATTTCATTTGGTGTTGGTCCGCGTGTACCAATCAGCAATTTTGCAAGCTCGACTGATTTAGGCTACGGTTTTAATCTCGAATTCTCGTACACTGATAATAATTTCATTCCATTATTCTTATTTGCAAAGTTAGGGTACGAACAATATCCCGGTGCACAAGGATTTTACGAATCAACTGATTACTCAAATTTTTCGACGACGAATGTTCCATTCAACGCGGGTATAAGATATTATTTTTCTCCACTGTTAGAGAGCGCTTTTCTTTTAATTCCATTAGCAGAAGTTTCCGCATCTTTTTCTTACATAAAAGAGCTTCATCAATTTAAATTAACTTCCGGTAAAAGTAATTACTTTGACGAGAAGTATAAAGTCGGTTTCGCTGCGGGAGTAGGAGTCTCAATGTTTTTGATGGAGATTCTCGCTTCGTACAATTATTTTGAAAGCAACCAGTTCATATCTGCAGATTTAAAAATTAGATTACCATTACTTGTAATATTTTAAGAGAGTAAAAAATGAATTATCAAAATCTTCTCCTAGAAAAAAAAGAAAACGTTGCCGTAGTTAGAATTAATCGTCCCGATAAGATGAATGCGCTGAATGCAGCCACATTAGATGGACTAAGACAGATTTTTATTTCCTTACGGAATGATGAATCTGTTAGTGTGATTATTCTTACAGGAAGCGGTGAAAAAGCGTTCGTTGCCGGCGCAGATATTTCTGAAATAAATAAGCTCGATATGATTTCTGCTAAAGCATTCTCTGAAAAAGGTCAGGAAATATATTACTCAATTGAGAACATGAACAAGCCTGTTATCGCCGCTGTAAATGGATTCGCACTCGGCGGCGGATGCGAGCTTGCTTTATCGTGTCACATCAGGTTAGCTTCTGAAAATGCGAAATTTGGTCAGCCCGAAGTTAACCTTGGAATAATTCCCGGCTACGGCGGTACACAAAGATTAACACGTCTGATAAATTCCGGAAGATCTGCCGAATATATTTTTACTGGCGATATGATTGATGCAAATGAAGCTTTAAGAATTGGCCTTGTCAATCATGTTTATTCTCAACACGAATTGCTGGAAAAAGCAATTGAGATGGCAAACAAAATTGCATCAAAGGGTCAGCAGGCAATCCGATTAGCATTGAAAGCGATTAACATTGTAGATCAAGTTTCGGATACTGAAGGGCAGAAATATGAAGCAAGTTTATTTGCTATTTGCTGCGGGACCGAGGATTTCAAAGAGGGCACAAGTGCATTTTTAGAGAAACGAAAACCTAATTTTAAGAATAGATGATTTGTCTTTTCAGTTTTACAAATGATGAACGCAAAACTTAATTTTACGAAACTATTAGTAATTCTTTTTTCAATTTCATTGCTGCTGCTTCTCTCACACATGGTACTATCTTTTGTTTATCACGATACCAATTTGAAAAGCGCTTTAACACTTAGTAATGAAGAAATAAATAAAAAATTTAAAGAGTCTCTTTTCGGCTTTGCTATAAAAGACGAATGGATTAAAACAGTAAAAGATAATTCTTCGATCCCATCTTACAGAGTTTATGTTCCGTCTGATCTTCCTATTCCACAAATTTTAAGCGAATTAATTAAACAGTACGATGGTTATAATATAGAGGTGACAGCAGAGGAGAAGAAGATTCATGGGCGAACTTTAATGCAAGTAACATCTGATCGTGCTATTAAATTAAAAGCAGAATTCAGAATCAGTAATGATATTGATCGAACTGGCAGTAAGTCAGCAATATTTATTTATGGAAGGGAAAATAAGGAAGCCGAGTACGATTCATTGATGATCACTACAACGCGAGATATGTCGGCTCTTCTGATTCCCTCAAAATCAAACTCTGCATATTCAAAGTGGTTAAGAGAAAATGGGTTTGATTATGCTGTTTTGCTCAATAATGATATCAATGATTTAGAATTCAGATTGAGGAAGGATTATTCTGAAAAAAGATTGAAGCTGATTGTCCAAAATATTGTAGTATCTTTTCCTCATGCTTTATTTTATGTGATTAATAAAAAATCTGATATTTATTCCTCACCGAATTATTTAGTAATCAAAAAAGAATTTGATAAACGAAAGATTAGATTTTTCACAACTGATTCGTTAAAGTTTATTGATAACACACAGCAAAACATCTCCGAAAGATTGAATTCCATAGTGAAGAATATAAAGGAAGAAGATATCACTAGGATTGTAGTTTCGTTCGATGCTTATAAGTTATTAACTGATGAATTAAAAAAACTGATAAGAATCGGTTATAAATTTGTGAAGCCGGCAAAATTAGAAAGTAAAAAAGAGAAATAGTTACTAACTGATTAATTCGCCTTTTTCATTAATTATTTTCACTTCTCCAATTTCGGCAGATACAAAACTCTCAGACAATTTATTTTTATCACCAACAAGTACAATGGACATTTCATTCAATAAAATATTGTTAACGGCGGCTTGATTGACCTCTACTATCGAAACATTTCTAATGTTGTCTAAGTATTTGTCAAAATAATCATACGGTAAGTTTTGAATAGCTAATAATGATAAGTTTGAAGCAATCTGTCCGTCAGATTCAAATTGGGAGGGAAATTTTCTTACTATTGATGAGCGGGCGAAATTTAATTCTTGAGGTGTAACTCCAGTTTTTATGTTCTCAAGTTCATTTAAAATTTCAGTAACTGCTGCGAGAGTGTTCTCTGTCGAGACAGATGTTGAAACACAAAACTCCCCGGAGTTTTTATAGTAGGAAAAGTTAGAAGTGGCACCGTAGGTAAAACCTTTAGCTTCGCGTAAATTCAAATTTATTCTGCTTGTAAATTGCCCGCCTAGAATTGTATTCATTATGGTTTTGGAAAAATAATCGGGTGTATTCCTGCTTGATGATCTGTGTCCCACTCGTAATTCGGTTTGAACTGCGCCTTCTTTATTCAGGATTGAAACGGATTTTTTATTTTTAACAAATTCGAATATCGGTGCGATTAAATTTAATTTGCTGCTCCATTTATTTAAATAAGTTTCTAAGGAAGCAATCAGTTTTTCTTCCGAAATATTTCCAACTACAATAAGATGTGAGTTATCCGGACTAAAATTGTTTTGGTAGAAATCCTTTATTTCATCATTATTTATGTTGTTGACGCTGTCATCATAACCAAGAACCGGAAAAGCGTACGGATTATTTTTACCGTGCACTAAATGACCGAATGCAAGATAGGCAAGCTCTTCGGGTTCGTCTTTTTGCTGCAATAACTTGACTTCAATTTTTCTTCTTTCGCGCTGAAAATCCAGATCCTTAAAGTGCGGCTTCTGAACAATTAAACTGAATAATTCAAGCGATCTTTCAAAATTTTCAGATAATGTTCTTACTGAAAGAAAAATATTATCATGGTTACAGCTTGCACTAAAACTGCTGCCGAGAATATCAAACTCCTCGCTAAGTTCAAGAGCATTGTAATCTCCTGCTCCTTCATCAATCATCATTGAAAATAAATTTGCCAAACCATTTTTATTTTTGGGATCAAAAATGCTTCCGCAGCCGGTTATCAAATTCATTCTGATAATCGGCAGAAATTCCCTTTGAACAAATAATACTTTTAATCCGTTAGATAAAACGAAACTTTTTATTTCGGGAAGAGTAAAATTTATTTCTTGAAGCGGCTGCGGAATTTTAGAACGATCAAAATTCATCATAAACCTTTAACATGGGGAACGATGGTTAGCTGAACATTTGGTCGAATCAAATATTTTTCTGTAATGCTTTTTACCGATTCATTATTCACGTTTTCATATCTCTTAAGATCTTTAATGAATGAGTTCGGTTCATTGAAGTAATAATTATAAGCGTTAAGATGATCAGCTAAGTTGTCAATCTGCTGGAGCGAATAGATGAAACTCGATTTAATTCCGTTTTTAGATTTTACTAATTCTCTTTCAGCCACACCGTTTTTTTGAAGATTCTGAATCTCAAAAAGAATATCATTCTTCAACTCGTTAATATCTTTACCCGGTTTTGCAGTTGCAACTATCATAAATATCCCGCTCAATTTACCTGAGATCTGCATTGCAGAAACATCTTGAGCAATTTCCTTTTCATAAACTAATTTTTTATAAAGCCTGGAATTTTTCGAACCGCACAAAACATCGGAAATAATATCAAGCCCGGCATCGTCATTTGTATATGCTTTATCCGAATGCCATGCAAAATAAATTCTCTCAAGCTGAACATTATCTTCATACTTCATTTGAATATTTTTTTCAAGTGAAGGAATTTCATAACTGTTTTTAGATGGAAGCTCATTTGAATTAATTTCACCGAAATACTTTTCTATTAGATCTTTACAATAAGCTGATTCAAAATCACCAGCAACAACCAAACAAGCATTTGATGGTGAGTAATAATTTTTGAAGAAGCTTGAAACATCTTCTATCGAGTAACTTTTTATATCATCTAAATAACCGATAGTCGGCCAGCTGTAAGGATGATTTTCATGATATAAATTGCCGAGTAATTTTTCCCAGGCTAAACCATAGGGCTGATTTTCATATTTCTCAAGGCGTTCATTCAACACAACGCCTTTTTGATTATTCAATTTTTCCAATGTTAATGCTGGTAGTAAAAAACCCATTCTATCAGATTCCAGCCAGAGAGCTAATTCCAAAAAATTAGTTGGTAGTTTTTCATAATAATTTGTTCTATCGAAAGTTGTTGAACCATTCAGGGTTCCGCCGGCTTCTTGAATAAAACGGAAGTGCATTTCCTTTGCAGCATTTTCAGAACCTTGAAACATCATGTGCTCAAATAAATGAGCGATTCCTGTTTTGCCTCTTTTTTCATAAGCAGAACCAACTTTGTACCAAACGTTTACTGCAATAAGAGGAAGGTTTTTGTTCTGATGTAAAATTACTTCTAAGCCATTTGAAAGTTTGTATTTTTCATACTTGATGTTGAGTAAATTCATTTCAGTTTTTTAATGGTTAATCTATTAATCAGCAATAAGAGAATAGGGCTCGAGAATTAAGTGGTAATCATGGTTACTAAGGTTAATTGCTTTAATGTCGTTTCTTGTCTATTTCATCCTAAATATTCTTGGCATCCTTTTATAATAGAATGAACTAAATAATCATGAGAATTCAAAAAAACTTATTTGCATTTTTCTAACCTTAGTAACACTGCTACTTACCGACGAATGGCCTTATTACATTATTAAAGAAATACTTGTATCAAGATTCAATTCTAATGAGGCACTGATTCTGCTAGGAAAATTAGTAAAGCAGCTTTAAAACTCTATCCGGTCGAATCGAACCGAGCAATCTGAATATATCTCTCATCGGAATTTCTCTATCCCATGAGAAAAGGGTAATGAACGCTTCGCCGACAACCATATCTCTTGATACAAGACCCCAAAAGCGGCTGTCGGCACTGTCATCTCGATTATCGCCCATCATGAAATAATAATCCTTTTTGAAGGTATATGACTTTACAGGAACATCTTCAATAGTTACAACATTACCGCTGATATTGACAACTCGTTTTCCATACTCTCTGTCAATTATGGTTCTCCATTGTTCAACGTTCTCTGTATTCAATCTTACCGTGTAACCTTTTTTAGGAACAACCAAGGGTCCATAGTTATCTTCATTCCATGGCATTCCTTTAGGAAAAATTCGTGGTTCAATATATTCTTTCGGCTTAACGTAAGGATTTAAATATTTAATATGAGACGGAATCCAGAATTCTTTTGAGTTAACAAAAACTACTTTATTAATGATCTGAATTGTATCACCCGGAGTTCCTATACATCTTTTAACGTAATTAACTCCGAGTTCGTTCGGTCTTAATTGATCTCTATCGCCCGGATACTCGAAAACGACAATGTCTTTAGCCTTTGGTTCTTTAAAAGCGGGGAGTTGAAAGAATGGTAACTCAATTTCCGTGAAAGGAATATATCTTGGTGAAGATGCTCCGTAAATAAATTTATTCACAAGAACGAAATCACCGACAAGGATTGTATCTTCCATTGAGCCCGTGGGAATACGGGTATTTTGAATTATAAATGTTATTATGAACAAAGCAGCAATTGCAGCAAAAAATAATGATTCAATAAACTCTTTGACTTTTTCCCCAAATGTCTTTTTTCTATGTAATTCTTCTTCGGTTTTAATTCCTAAGAATTTCCTAAGACCATCTTTAAATGACAATTTTTACTCCGTTTAATTTTTTCAAGTTCTATTTTCTTTTAAGTGATTTAATTTCTTTTTTAATATTTCATTTACTGATTTTGGATTTGCTTTACCTTGCGTTATCCTCATCACCTGTCCGACAAAGAATCCAAAGACTTTTTCTTTTCCATTAAAAAATTGTTGAAGTTCTGAAGCATGTTTTGAAACCACGTCATCTACGACTTTTTCTAATTCCGATTCATCTTTAATCTGGAAGAGATTTTTCTCCTTAACAATTTCAAGCGGTTCTTTTCTTTCTTGGTACATAATTGAAAAAATTTCTTTGGCGATTTTTCCGCTGATAGTTCTGTCATTGATCAGATTTATCAATGACCCGATGTTGCTTGGTGATATAGAAAAATCTTGAATATCCATTTTATTTTCGTTTAGAATTTTCAATACATCCACCATTATCCAGTTGCTGGCAGATTTGTAATCATCTGTCACTTTCACAACTGATTCATAATAATCTGCAAGATATTTAGATTGAGTGAGAATCTCCGCATCATACTGTGGAATCTTGTAATTCTGTATGAATCTTTCTTTTCTTTTCTCCGGTAATTCTGGAAGTAATCCTGAAAGCTCTTTTTTCCATTCGGAATTTACAACAATAGGAAATAAATCCGGTTCGGGAAAATAACGATAATCATGTGCTTCTTCTTTAGATCGCATTGGAATTGCCTCGTTTAAATCAGCATTCCACAATAATGTTTGCTGAACTATTTTCTCACCATCTTCAGCCAAATCAATTTGTCTTTGGATCTCGTAAGTAATCGCTTTCTCCACATTTTTGAAAGAGTTCATATTCTTAACTTCAGTTTTTGTTCCAAGTTCCTCAGCACCTCTCAGCCGAATGGAAATATTCGCATCACATCTAAGAGAACCCTCCTCCATATTTCCATCACAAATTTCTAAATACCTTACAAGCCGATGAATCTTTGAAAGATATGCTGATGCCTCTTCACCGGTGCTTAAATCCGGTTCACTCACAATTTCAATTAATGGAACACCGCAGCGATTCAAATCTATGTAAGTTTCATTTCCTCTATCATGTAATGATTTGCCTGCATCTTCTTCCATGTGAATTCGTTTAATTCTTATTTGCTTGGCAGTTCCATTCTTTAAATCAATATTTGCAAAACCATGTTCGCAAATCGGTTCTTCGTATTGAGATATTTGATAACCTTTAGGTAAATCAGGATAAAAATAATTTTTTCTTGCGAAGATCGAGTGTTCATTAATTTTACAATCAGTTGCTAAACCCATAAGAACTGTAAACTCAACTACTTTTTTATTAAGAACCGGAAGAACTCCCGGATGTCCTAAGCAAACGGGACAAACATTTGTATTTGGAGCATTACCGAATTTTGTAGAGCAGCCGCAAAACGCTTTTGATTCAGTGAGTAGCTGTGCATGAACTTCAAGCCCAATTACAGCTTCGTATTTACTATTCATTCCTTGTATTTCGATTTCGAGTGTCAAATATATAAAAGTTGACCTTTATTGAGAAAGTAATTTATCAGTCGCATAACTTGGTGAGCCGTGATGGGTTTTAAAAGGAAAAACGGGGCATAACCAAAGAACTGAATCACTTAATATCCATTTGAACAATAAGTAAATTAACACTAATAAAATGGGAAACTATACTGATGATTTTAATAAAGTTATTTGTGCTTTTTCTAACTCTGACTTTAATAACAAGTATTCAGGATCAAAAAACATTTCATTAGAAGATATATTCTCAAGTTAAAGAAACTCAACGCAGAGAATGGGAAGTGAATCTTAAAGAGAATCATATTGAGATTGCATTAAAACCCGGGCAGAAGAATTAATTAAAAATATTTATAGTTTTAGGCATGTCAATCTTTCAAAAAATCGGATTCTTTTTAGGGCTCTTAATCTTTATCTTAATCTTAATCTTTGCTGATCTTGATCCCGCTAATCCTAATCTTACAAAAATGGCGGCTGTAGCTGCGCTGATGGCTGTCTGGTGGATTACAGAAGCAATTCCTCTTGCTGCAACATCATTGATTCCAATTTTAATTTTTCCGCTTACAGGAATTCTTGACGGTGAAAAAACTGCTGGCTCATATATAAACTCGGTTATATTTTTATTCCTCGGAGGATTCCTTTTAGCATTGGCTATGGAGAATTGGGGGCTTCATAAAAGAATTGCATTGAAGATTATCACTCTTTTTGGAGGAAGCCCCGACTCAATAGTTCTGGGCTTTATGGCGGCAACAGCTTTTATATCTATGTGGATTTCAAATACAGCAACTGCAATAATGATGCTTCCAATTGCATTAGCAATCATAAACAAAATGGAAAATGAATTCGGAAAAGAAAAAACGCACAATTTTTCTGTCACGATTATGATTGCAATAGCATATGCATGTTCGCTGGGTGGAATTTGCACTTTGATTGGGACTCCACCAAATCTTGCTTTTGTGAGAATACTAAAAATTATTTTTCCTTCTGCTCCCCAAATCGGATTTGGCACCTGGATGCTGCTCGCTATTCCTATCGCAATTATCATGCTTTTGTTTGCGGCATTCCTTCTTACAAAAGTATTTTACAAGTATGACAAAGATTTGAAAATAAATAGAAATTTTATTCGCGATGAATATGTTCAGCTTGGGAAAATATCATTTGAAGAATTAACGATTGCATTAATTTTCTTTTCAACTGCGATGCTTTGGATTTTTAGATTAGATATGAATTTGGGATTCATAGTAATTCCTGGTTGGGAAAGACTCTTTGCATTTTCAAAATATTTGAATGACGGGACCGTAGCGATTGGTATGGCATTACTGCTATTCATAATTCCAGCCCGAAAAAATAATGATCGAAGGAAAACTATTTTGGACACAACTGTCTTTAATAAAGTGCCTTGGGGGATTATTCTTTTATTTGGCGGCGGTTTTGCACTTGCCGAAGGATTTACTTCGACGGGTCTCTCTAATTTTATTGGATTAAAGCTGCAGACAATGACAGATTTTTCTCCTATAATTATTGTTGCAGCAGTTGCTCTTGTAATGACTTTCTTAACTGAACTTACATCAAACACGGCAACAGCTCAGATGATACTGCCAATAATGGCTTCTGTTTCTGTTCTTGCGCAAATAAATCCGCTTCTTTTGATGATAACAGCAACGCTATCAGCTTCAATGGCGTTTATGCTTCCGGTTGCTACACCGCCAAATACAATTGTTTTTGCAAGTGAGAGATTAAGAATTCTTGATATGGCCAGAGTTGGTTTTGTTATGAATTTGTTCGGTGTAGTTGTAATTAGTTTGCTTGTTTATCTGATAGGAACAGTATTATTCGGGTTAAATGAATTTCCCGTTTGGGCAAATCCTTAAAAGTAATTATTGATGGTATTAGAATTTTCACGTTGACACAATCGCTTTGCTTTTTTAGATTATATCAAGATGAAAAAGAAAAACCATAAATATTCGGCATTAATTATTTTTATTCTTGTCGCATTCATTTTTAATTCCTGCCGTGAGGAAGTCATATCTCCCAAAAATAATTCCGGAAATATTAATGAACCCTTTAAATCAAGTTACCGGAATTCTTATACTTTCATATTGAATGCGGAAAATCTTTCTCAGATGGTTGTTGATTATCCCAGTATCAGCTATTCAAACAGCCGAATTTTTATATCGGTTCTGGATTATACCGCCGGTTCGGCTGAGGTTGTTGTCCTTACAAAATCGAGGGAAGTTATTTACCGAAATAAATTGGTTGAAGATAATAATGGTTCATACGGAATAGTTGAAGGAATTAAACCTGAAATTATTGAAATCTACCTTAACGGCTTCACAGGCAAGCTTAAGTTTCAGCTTACCGGAATTTTGTAACCAATTAATTTCTTTAATAAAGTAACAGCCTACCGGAAGATTTTTCGTCATTAAAAATAATAATGCTTCGATCCTAGAACTTTGATTTAATAGTTACAATCTTATTTAATATCGACTCCTCTAAATGTCTTTTCAGTTTGGCTGAAAGAAACTAACCCAGTTCCTCCCAAACGAGATAGTTAAAGCAAGGAACTGGGTTAGTAAATCAAAATTTCTTTTAGCGATATTATAAAATCGTAAATAAATTTTACTAAAAATCGCTAAGTTCATTAGAACTTTTTGCTTATTTTTATTCATATAATCTTCGAATATATGTGTTGACTTGATCAATTAAATTTATAATTTGAATTATGGCGGCAAAAAAATATAGAACTAGAAAAAAAGATTTATCTCCCGGCAGTGCAATCTTTACGGGTGATAAAAAAGTGGATGAAATAGTAATCACTATTTTTAATTACGATGAACATCAATTTGAAGAAAAGAAAATTGAAAGTGTTGACGAATTAAAAACTCTAAAAGATAAAGCTAAAACTCTTTGGGTAAACATTGCCGGTTTACATGATGTAACTCTCATCGAAAAGGTTAACGAAATTTTCGGAGTTCATTCTTTAGTAATTGAAGATATTTTGAATGTTAACCACAGTCCGAAAATTGAAGAGCATGATGATTTTCTTTTTTTAATCTTGAAGATGATTGACTTTGATAAATCTAAACACGATCTGAACATTGAGCAGGTAAGTATAGTTCTTGGGAAAAATTATGTGATAACATTCCAGGAAAATATTGGTGATGTATTCGATGTCATCAGAGAAAGAATTAGAACTGCAAAGGGCAGGATCAGAAAAGCCGGTGCTGATTATTTGGTGTATCGTTTATTAGATTCTGTCGTTGATAATTATTTTATCACACTCGAGTATGTTGATGATAAAATTGAATTTGCTGAAGAAAAATTATTAGATAATTCTGACGAGACTTTCCTAAAAGAAACTCATAATCTTCGAAAAGATATACTTAAGCTAAGACGTGCCGTCTATCCTATGCGTGATATGATTTATTATCTGCAAAGAGGAGAAAATCTGCTCATTCAAAAATCTACTCTAATGTTTACGCGAGATTTACACGATCATATTGCGAACAACATCGAGACAATTGAAAATTACCGAGAAATAATAAATGGTGTGCTTGAAGTTCATCTCACCAATGCGAGTCACAGGATGAATCAAGTTATCAAATTGCTGACGATGATTTCAACTATTTTCATTCCTCTCACATTTATAGTTGGAATTTATGGAATGAATTTCAATACTCAAGTTAGTATTTTCAACATGCCGGAATTGACTTGGAAATACGGCTATTTATCTGTCATGGTAATTATGATTGCAATTGCAGTCAGTCTTGTAATATTCTTTAAAAGAAAAAAATGGTTCTGAAATTCCACAAAAAAGTTTATCAATATGAAATCCCTTCTTGTTTTATTTTTATTAATTCATTTGCAAAACAATGCATTCTCGCAATTGACTCAATCTTATTTTTCATCACTAAAAAAATGTTTTTATTAAAACAGATTCCAATGAAACAATACAATCAAAATTATTAGAATTACTATGTTCTTTCCTGCAAACCGTTATAAAAATTTTTTCTCACACGTCACTTCTTCGGCTATTCCTAACAGAATTGAAATAGAAGAAAAGTATAAATGGGATGTTACTCACATTTATAAAACCGATTCTGAATGGGAAAAGGATTTTGAATGGGTTGAAAACCAAATTCCCGGATACGCAAAGTTCCAAGGGACATTATCGAAAAGTGCCGATAATCTTTTAAGCTGCTTAAAATTTAATGATGAAGTTGGGATTAAGCTTGATCGGCTTTCACTTTATGGAATGCTGTCAAAAGACAGCGACATGAAAAATCAAAATTCGCAAGCTATTTATGATAGAACTCAATCCCTTTCTGCAAAAGCTTCGAGTCTAAGTTCATTCATCAGTCCCGAAATTTTAGACATACCTGAAGAAAAATTGCTGATGATGCTTTCTTCAAACAGCGAATTAAAAGTTTACAGTCACTACGTAGATAATTTGATTAGGGTAAAATCTCACACATTGTCAAAAGAGGAAGAAAAAATTCTTGCTTTAGCCGAAGATATTATATCAACTCCTTATGATGCTTACTCAATCTTTACGAATGCGGATATAAAATTTCCGATAATAAAAGATGACAACGGTGATGAAGTAGAGATATCACATGCGCGATTCTATTCAGCAATGCACTCTAGTGATAGAGATTACAGGCAAAGAGCATTTTTAATTTATCTGCGCTCGTATAAAAACTATATAAATACCTTTGCCGCTCTGTTTAATGGAAACCTTAAATCGAAAATATTTAATGCTAAAGCCCGCGGTTATAAATCCTCAAGGGAAGCATCTTTAAGCCATAATAATATTCCGTTGTCGGTATACGATAATCTCATAGAAAACACAAATCAAAATTTGCTGCCTTTACACAGATGGACAGCGATCAAAAAGAAAATGCTTGGTTTAACCGAGCTTCATCCTTACGATGTTTATGTGAGCTTATTCAAAGGTGAAGAAAAAAAATACAGTTTTGATGAAGCGACACAATTAGTTAATTCAGCACTGAAACCACTTGGAGAAAATTATCATAGTGTTCTCAACACTGCTTTTAATAATCGTTGGATTGATGTTTATGAAACTCCGGCTAAGCGAAGTGGCGCTTATTCGTCGGGGACTACTTTTGGAGTTCATCCATACGTCCTACTTAATTGGACAAATCTGCTAAAAGATGTCTTCACTTTAGCTCACGAGATGGGACATAATATGCATTCATATTTTACAGGCCAATATCAGCCGTATCCGTACGCCAACTATTCTATTTTTCTTGCTGAATTTGCTTCAACTTTTAATGAATCATTACTGCTTGATCATCTAATTAAAAACTCAAGCTCCGATTCCGAGAAGCTTTACCTAATTGAAATTTATTTAAACAACATTACCACAACATTTTATCGGCAGGTAATGTTTGCCGAGTTCGAAAAAATTGTTTATGAAAAATTGGAAAATGGAAATGCGTTAACGGCTGATATTCTTAAAAAGTTATATAAAGAAGTCTATCAGAAATATTGGGGACCTGAAATGATTATTGATGAAGAGGAAGAATATACATGGGCGCGCATTCCACATTTCTATTATAATTTTTACGTATTTCAATATGCAACGGGTTTTTCTGCTTCGGAAATTTTATCACAAAAAATTTTGGAAGATGGAAAAGATGCGATTGACAAATATTTAAATTTTCTTAAATCAGGAAGTTCGGATTATCCGATAAATATTCTAAGAGAAGCTGGTGTAGATATGAGTTCACCGGATCCGATTCTTGCTGTCACAAAAAAAATGGATGCTTTATTGGATGAGATGGAATCTCTGATTATCAAACGAGAACTGACTAACGAAACTAAATCAATATTGAAAACAGAATAACCAAAATAATTTTGAAAGAAAGAGTAAAATGAAGGTCTATACAAAAAAAGAATTGAACGATTATTTTTTATCACTTACCTATGATGACATAAGTTTAATACCCACAGAAATATCTCAAATAAAATCACGAACAGAGACATCTACATCGTGCGGTTTTCTGGGTTTAAATCTTTCGCTTCCAATTATTTCCAGCCCTATGGATAGCGTTACCGGAATTGAAATGGCAAAAACTCTTTCATCGTTAGGATGCTTAGGAATATTAAATCGCTTTGATTCATCGCTTGATGAAGTAATATCAAACCCGCAAAATGGAAACTCTATAAAAATTGTATCTGTAGCATTAGACTCTTCCAATGATGTACTAAAGAAAATTGCCGAACGCGGTTTTATGGTTTGCGTAGATACAGCTAATGCTAACAATCAAGAAGTGTTGAATAAAACTAAAGAGATAAAAAAGAATTTCGGGTTGAAAGTAATTGTTGGAAATGTTGCGCACGGAGCCAGCTTACAAAAATTAGAAGAGGCAGGAGCTGATGCTGTTAGAGTTGGAATCGGAAGCGGAAGTGTTTGCACAACTTCAATCCAAACCGGGATTGGAATAGGACAAGTGTCATCACTTCTTAGTGTTTTATTTGCAAGAGACAAATACAATCTTAAAATTCGGATAATTGCGGATGGAGGAATTAAAAGTTCGGGTGATGTAAGTAAAGCATTGGCATTAGGCGCTGATGCTGTAATGCTCGGGAGAATGCTTGCCGGTACAAGAGAAACCCCAGGCGAAGTAATAAAGTACAATGGTCAGCTATGGAAGAAGTATCGCGGTTCAGCATCGTTTGGTGTAAAGATGAGAAATGAATTTATTGAAGGGGAAGAAACGATGATCGGATATAAAGGAACAGTTAAGAATGTTATAGATAGCATTTCAGATGGGCTGCGAAGTTCAATGAGCTATATGAATTGTAAAAATTTAATTGAGTTTCAAAAAACGGAAACCTTTGCAGTGTTGAGTAACAGTTCTTACTTAGAAAGATTGCCGAAAATTTAAACCCGTTTGTCTGTACTATACAAATAAGCACTTACAATATGGAGCTGATTTAAGATTTATATATAGTCTTTTGTTTGATGTGTTTTGATTTAAAGAAAACAGAGCGCAAGGTTTTTAATAAGGTGATAAGGTTAGAATTCTATTTTTATCCTATAATACTAAGGTTAGAAATAAAATTAAAAAAATATTTTGCACTGGCCTATTGAAAGCACTTAAGAATATGAATGCTTAATGAATGCAAAAATTTTAGAATAAGGTAAAACCTTAGTAAAAAAATAATCATCAACCAAAAACCTTATCACCTTATTCCGAAGAAATCAATGAGACATAAAAGCTATTGATGCTGAAATACTTTAAGTCAACCCACATCTTCAAGTGATGCGATGGTTAATTATCTATTTATCCGCTCGCCCTATTCACTTTATCTAAAGTGAAAGCTGGTATACAAACAGAGACATACTTGCACGGTTCACCAAAAGGATTTGAATACCTTACTCTTGTTCCTCTTTTAATGAAAATAGATTGATTCTTTTCTAAAATTATTTTCTCACCATCAACTTCAATTTTTTTCCTGCCGGAAAAAACATAAGTGACTTCATCAAAATCGGGAGTTTGAAATGGCTCGGACCATTTTGGCGGGGCAATCATGTGTGCAAAGCTGAATTCACCAGCATCAATACTTGCTTTACCAAAATGTTCCTCAATTAATTTGTTATCGGCTGTAGGAACGACAAATGGATTTGTCTGAAGGTAAAATTTCTTCATTTTAATTCTCCGGTTTAAAATTTTTAATTCTCAATGAGTTGCTTACCACCGAAACTGAGCTTAAAGACATTGCTAATGCAGCAAACATCGGATTGAGTAATCCCAACGCAGCTAATGGGATGCAAATTACATTATAGAAAAAAGCCCAGAACAAATTCTGTTTGATCGTCTTAATTGTCTTTTTAGATAATTGTATTGCCGAAACGAGCGCATTGAGATCATTTCTTATGATAATTATTGAGCTGCTTTCGATAGCTATATCCGTTCCCGTTCCCAAAGCAATTCCAATATCACTCTGAGCTAAAGCCGGTGAATCATTTATTCCATCACCGACCATCGCAACAATTTCATTTTCTTTTTGAAATTTTTTAATTGCTTTTGCTTTCTCATCCGGCAAAATTTCCGCTTCAAAAAAATCAATACCTGCATTTTCCGCAATATATTTTGCATTCTGCTGGTTATCACCTGTGAGCATTACGACTTTTAATCCCATATCCTTTAATTTTTTCACTGCATCTTTAGATTCATTCCGGATTACATCTTCCAGCTTTAACAATCCTTTAATCTTTTTATCAATTGCCACGAAAATAATTGTTCCGCCTCGGCTGATTTCTTTTTCAGCTTGATTTACCCAAGAGTCAATTTTAATTGAATGCTCATTCATAAAAGAAATATTTCCTGCGGCAACTTCAGAACCATTTACTTTACCAAGAATTCCTCTTCCAATTGTATTGACAAGAAGCTCACTTTCAAAAAGTGAGAGATTTCTCTTTTGAGCGGCAGCAAGAATGCTTTCACCAAATGGATGTTCTGATTTTTTTTCTAATGATGCCGCATACTGTAAAAGTTCTTCTTCGGAGATATCATTTGTTCTTATTCGAGTTAATACCGGTCTGCCTTCAGTTAAAGTTCCTGTTTTATCAAAAATGATAGTAGAAATTTTATGCGCTGTCTCTAAACTTTCTCCATCTTTTATTAAGATGCCAAGCTGAGCGGCTTTACCCGTGCCGACAATGATTGCTGTAGGCGTAGCTAAGCCCAATGCACATGGACACGCAATAATCAATACTGCTACAAAATTTATTAATGCTGTATTAAATGAACTTCCCGATATGGTCCATGCAATAAAAGTAACGATTGAAATTACAATCACCACCGGTACAAAAACAGAAGCAACTTTATCTGCTAAATTTTGAATAGGTGCTTTAGATCCTTGAGCTTCCTCAACCATTCTGATGATTTGCCCGAGTAATGAGTTATCACCCACTGCTGTTATTTCAAACTCAATATATCCATTCTTGTTAATTGTTCCGCCAATTACTTTTGCTCCAACAGATTTTTCTACCGGTATACTTTCACCAGTAATCATTGATTCATCAACAACTGAATTTCCGGATAATACTATTCCATCAGCAGGAATTTTTCCACCAGGCTTAACAAGAACTGTATCTCCTGTTTTTATTTCGTCTATTGATACTTTTACTTCAACACCGTTTTTTTTGATCAATGCAAATTCAGGTTTCAGGTTAAGTAATTTCTTAATTGTCGAACCGGTTTTTGTCTTTGCTTTTGCTTCTAACCACTTTCCCATTAAAATGAGGGTAATAATCACTGCTGCAGTATCAAAGTAAACGTGCGATGTTTGATTAGCAGAGAGAAAGAGGTTTGGGAATAAAGTTACAGCGGTGCTATACAGATACGCAGAACCTGTTCCGACTGCAACTAAAGTGTTCATATCTGCGGAGAAATGTTTGAGATTCGAAAAAAATATTTTAAAGAATCTTTTTCCAGAGATAAAAATTACAGGTGTGGTTAGAATAAGTAGAATTTTATTGACGTCATCTAAAGTCAAGGAGAATAAATCTTCGAAGCTAATCCACATCGCACCCATATTTAGTATAACGATTGGAATACTAAACAGTAATGCTAAGATAAAGTCATTTTTTAACTTTTTGTTTGTTTCTCGGAGTTTATCAGTGACGTCATTGTCTTTCTTCTCGGCTTTTTTTGAATCCGAGGTGAAATCAATTTTGTAACCAGCATCCTCAACAGTTTTAGCAATTTTGCTAAGGTCTATTTTACCTGTTTCAAATTCAATCATTGCTTTTTCAGTTGCAAGATTTACTGAAACATTTCTAACACCTTCGACTTTACGAATCGATTTTTCAACTCTTGCAACACAGCTTGCGCAAGTCATTCCCTCAACAGGGGCGATAATTCTTTCGATATTTTTTGTGTTCTGTTGCATGGATTAATTCATGATAAAAACTATAAAACGTTTGTCAAAATATAACCTGCTTCTTTAACGGCTTCCTCAAGCTGAGCATTAGAAACCTTTTCATCATCATAATCAATTTCCGCCGAACCGATTCTCACATCCCTAATTTTGATATCAAGCTTTGATAATTCTTTTCTTACTGCCATAACACAATGCTGACAAGACATACCCCCAATTAACAATGTTTTAGTGTTCATTTTTATTCCTCTTAAAAAGAGCGATCGAAGTTATCCTTTAAATGCAAAAAAAATTTACCGACTAATTTAAGTCGAAAATTTATTTATCAAAATTCATTTAGTGGTGATAGTGATTTAGAGTTAAAAATGCGAAGCAGCGATTTGTTTTAATCTGGTTGGATGTGTAATGGTGTAACTAACTATATAATATCTGGGCTAAAGCCCATTGTAGTTTATTTGTTGTTCACCCCATGCTGAAGCATGGGATTTCTTCAAAAACATCTTTAATGGGTTCAACAAATAAAAGTATCCATTTTAGTGATGACCCATATTTATTAGATGAGTCGCTTAATCAAAATTTTTATACCAGTTAAGTTTGTTGTGTAAATAAAAATTAGGATTGCTGTCCGGATTATATACAGCATAAATCTTCATTTTTTTACTTCTATCTGAACCATTCGAGTTCTTGCCGGTGGATGATAGTGTTTTATTATTAAGAAATACCTCGGATTTTTGATTTGCGATATTTGAAATTTCCTCAGACATAATAAATTTTTCCTCTCTAGCATTTGAGAAATTTAACATTCCCTTT
>Ga0209126_1000140_pt1 | contig 22342 bp, 21 predicted proteins | sample RifCSP19_1_FD_184024 | JGI IMG/M metagenome (GOLD analysis project Ga0209126, IMG submission 184024) | Soil microbial communities from Rifle, Colorado - Rifle CSP2_sed 19_1 (SPAdes) (version 2) | ecosystem: Environmental > Terrestrial > Deep subsurface > Rock core/Sediment | place: Rifle...
GATGGATGCGGCTAGGCCCACGACGCCGCATCCGCCCTCCGCTTCGGCGGGGCGCAGGGGCAGCGGCCGGTCGCCCAGGGAGCGGCGCGCGCGGACGAGCGCCTCAAGACGATCGGTCACGATCGTCTCCCGTTTCCATCAAGGTACCGCAGCAGGTCGGTGCGCCCGCGCAGGTCCCCGATCGAACGCAGCCCCAGCCGGCTGAGGATGTCCCGCAGCACGATCATCCAGGCGCGGTAGAGGCTGGCGATGCGCGTCGCGCCCCAGTCCGGATCGATCAATTTGCTCATCTCCGGGTCGGTGGTCGTGATGCCGAAGGGACAGCCCTTGCCTTTCTCGCAGTCGGCGATGCGCGTGCAGCCCAGGGCCACCAGTTCGGCGAACCCGATGACTACGCCATCGGCCCCCAGGGCGATGACCTTGGCCACGTCGTAGGGCGTGCGGATGCCACCGGAGGCGACCAGGACCATCTCGTCCCGGATGCCTTCCTTCTCCAGGAACTGATGCACCTTGGGGATGGCGTACTCGATGGGCATGGCGATGTTCTTCTTGGCGATCTCCGGCGCGGCGCCGGTGCCGCCGTAGCCGCCGTCCAGGTGCACGATGTGCGCGCCGGCGTAGTAGATGCCCACCGCCACCATGTCCACGTCGGTCGGTGTGCTGACTTTGACTGAGACCAGCGCCCGCGGGTTGACCGCCTTAATCCAGTCCACGTGCTTCTTGTGGTCCTCTACGGAGTAGACGCTGTGGAAGGGGAAGGGGGAGTAGAGGCTGATCCAGGCGACCGACTCGCGCATCGAGGCGACCGTTTCCGTGACCTTGCCCCCGAGAAGGTGACCGCCCAAGCCGGGCTTGGCGCCCTGCGCGTACTTGAACTCCACCACCCGCGCGCGTTGGATCGTCTCCTCGCGCACGCCGAACAATCCGGTGGCGACCTGCGTCATGATCACGTCCTGGTAGGGGACCAGTTCGTCCGGATAGCCGCCCTCTCCGGTGGAGGTGAAGGTGCCGATCTCGGTCGCCGCGCGCGCCCGCGCCAGCATCGTCTGCAGACTCACCGAGCCGAAGGACATGCCGCCGCCGTAGACCGGGAGGGGGATGGTGATCTGCGGCCCGAAACCCCGGCGGTTCAGCGGCAGGGCCAGGTCGACGTCCGGTGGCTCCACCACCGACTGCGGCCGCCACGGCGGATCGACTTCAAATACAAACCGCAACAGGTCGAAGCCGCCGCCGGAGCGGCCGACGTATTCGCCGTGCGTGGGCGGCTGGCCCGTGGCGGCCATCACCCAGGCGGCCTGCAGGACTTCCGGGGTCCATCGCAGGTCACCCATCGTCGGCGGTTCGCCGGGTCCGGTGTCGTGGCCGTCGAGGTGCACCACGGGGAAGAGCGCGCGGAACTGCTCCTCCTCGACGGGCTGGAAGATCGCCCGGCCGGTCTCGCCGCGCAGCCGGCGCACCTCGCGCATGCCCATCGCGCCCAGGCATTCCAATAGCTGGTCGCGCCAGGCGGCCATCAGGTTGACCAGGCGCTGCCCGCCCCACGCGGGGTCGAACTCGCCGGCCTCCGCCCCGCAGTGCGTTCGGTCCGCCCACAGGGCGCAGCCAAAGGCGATCGGCAGCGTGAGATCGATCGCGACCGCGTCGGCGCCGCAGGCGATGGCCTTGGGCACGTGCTCGGCGGTGGCGATGCCGCCGCTCACGATGATCGAGACCTTGTCGCGCCGGCCTGCACTCACCAGGTGGCGGTGCACCGCCCGCAGCGCGTCGGTGATGGAACCCGCGGGCGTCTGCCCGTACTCGTCGGCGGACAGGTGCAACACGGCCGCACCGCGCCGCACGAGGTCCGCGGCGATCTGCGGGGTCTCCGGCCCCAGAGCCAGCCGCCACCCCACGACCGCATCGGGATTAACTACGTGCACGCGGGCCGTGGCGTCCGCGAGGTCGTCGCCCTCCAGTTCGACGTAGGAGGCCCGCGCCCACAGATGCCGCAGCGCCTCCAGGTGAGCCACGGGAACCCGTGGGGCCAGCGCCTCCGCGAAGGGCTCCAGGTCCGCGTTCCACTCCTCGGGATCGATGATCGCCAGCGTGTGCAACCGGTGCGCCGCCATCGCCACCGCGACGAACGGATGGCGGTTCGGCGCCGGCAGCGGGTAGGGGTTGAAGATGACGGGGATCGGGAGTTCCAGCAACCGCAGCGCCGGCAACTCTCCCGGTGCGATGATGTCCGGCCGGCGGCCCAGGTCCACCGCCGTGGAGATGTACTCGCGCCCATGGATGCCGTCGCGCGTGGGGCGCACGATCTCCGACATGTCCAGCCAGATGGCGTCGAATCCGGTCCCGGCGAACGGCCCGCCGTACCCGGCGCCGGAGATGGGGATCTTCCCCCGCTCCGCCATGAACCAGGTCTGGGTGATGATCTCCGGCGTCCAGTACGGGTCGCTGCGGCCGCCCGAGTGGAAGGGCGCGTGCCCGTACTTCACGTACTCGTCGTTCTCCTCAAAACGAAACTGCGCGGGCACAGCATAGGGGAGAGGGGCGGGCCCGGTCTCGACGTGATACCGGCCGCCGGTGAGTGCTTTCACGGGTTCTTAACCGGGGTCCCCTCGACCGGATGGACGACGGAGGCCGCCGCGGTGCCTCGATACCAGTTGGTGATGGGCAGCCGGCGGTCCTTGCCAAAGGCTTTCGGGGTGATCTTGACCCCCGGCGGGGCCTGGCGCCGTTTGTACTCGCTGCGGTCCACCATGGCGACGACTTTGCTCACGACTGCCGGGTCGAAGCCGCGCTCCACGATGCGCGCCGGCGGGAGGTCCTGCTCCACGTACAGTTCCAGGATGGGATCCAGGATCTCGTAGGGCGGCAGGGTGTCCTGGTCGGTTTGTCCCGTCCGCAGTTCCGCGGTCGGCGCGCGCGTGAGTAGTTCCTCCGGGAAAACCTCGCCCCGCCGGTTGCGCCAGCGCGCCAGTTGATAGACGAGCGTCTTCGGCACGTCCTTGATCACGGCGAAGCCGCCGGCCATGTCGCCGTAGAGCGTGGCGTACCCCACGCTCATCTCGCTCTTGTTCCCGGTTGTGAGGACGAGCCAGCCGAATTTGTTGGAGAGCGCCATCAGCAGAGTCCCGCGGATGCGCGCCTGGATGTTCTCCTCGGTGACGTCCTCCGGCCGCCCGGTGAACGTGGGCCGCAGCACCCCCTTGAAAGCGCGGAAGGGCGGGTCGATGGAAATCTCGAGCGGGACGAGCCCCAGGCTCCGGCGCACCGTGTCGGCGATGCGCCGGCTCTGAGCGGAGGTGAATTCCGATGGCATAAACGCGACGTGCACATGTTCCGGGCCCAGGGCGTCCACGGCGATCGCGCTCACCAGGGCGGAGTCGATGCCGCCGGAGAGGCCGACCACGACGTCGCGGAAGCGGTTCTTGCGCACGTAGTCCCGCGTGCCCAGCACCAGCGCCTGGTAGATCTCCTCCAGCGGCTCGAGCGGCGGCACGAGCGTCGGGGTGATCGCGTCACGGCGGCGGCGCCGGCGGGCGGCCACGGGGATCGTGGGCGTGGCGATCTCTTCGTCCAGCGGCGCCCCAGCGGCCGGCACCCCGTTGGCGCGGCGGGCCTGCTGCACCGCCTCCAGGTCCACGTCGCAGTAGACCAGCCCCTCCTGGAACTGCGGCCCGCGGGCGACGACGGTGCCCAGATGGTCCACGACCAGGCTCATGCCGTCGAAGACGAGTTCGTCCTGCCCGCCGACCAAGTTCACGTAGGCGATGGTGGCGGCGTAGTCGCGCGCCCGCGTGCGTAGCATCTCCTCCCGCTGCCGCCACTTCCCGGCGTGGTAGGGGGAGGCGTTGATGTTGATCAGCAGCAGGGCCCCGGCGCGGGCCGCGGCCTGGGGCGGACCGCCCGGCGCCCAGACGTCCTCGCAGACGGTGACCGCGATGGGCGCATTGTCCAGGGCAAAGAGCGGGCACTCCGCGCCTGGCTGGAAGTAGCGCTTCTCGTCGAAGACGCCGTAGTTGGGCAGGCGGTGCTTGTGATAGATTCCGGCGACCCGCCCGTCGTAGAGTAGCGCCGCCGCGTTGTAGAGGTGGTCGTCGGCATCCACGAAGCCGACCACGACACTCACCGCCGGCGTATGCCGCGCCACCTCCAGCAGCGCCTCGCGGTTGGCGGCGACGAAATCGGGCTTGAGGAGGAGATCCTCCGGCGGGTAGCCGGTGAGGGCCAGTTCGGGGAAGGCGATCAGGTCGGCGCCTTTCTCCGCGGCCGCCTCGATCGCCTCGCAGATCTTCCGCGTGTTGCCTTCGAGATCCCCGACGATGGCGTTGATCTGGGCCATCGCAATGCGCATGGAACGGCCCTCCCGGCCGGGTGGCGCTCGATGTCTACCGATTCGTCATAGCACCGGGCCTTCCGGAGTGTCAAGGAAGACGCGCACTCAGCGCGCGGGGGGATAGACGACCGTGACCAGCCCGAAGGGTTTGTCCGTGGAGCGGGAGGCGACCTCACGCCCGTCCATCCGCACGCGGACCACGATCTTGCCCTCCCGGGCGGCCTTCTGCACCCGCACGTAGACGTTCTCGCGCACCTGCAGTCTGAACTGGGCCGGGACTGTCCCCGTGATCGTCCGGATCGCCCCGGGCTCCCCCAGGGAGCCCTCGAAGCGCACGCCGGCGGTCCCCTGCACCTGGACCTCCACGTGCCGGGCGGGGCCTTCCGCGGGGCGCGGGCGCTGGGCAGGCGCGGATGTCGGGGCAGACCGGGAGCAACCGGCGGCCAGGGCAGCCAGGATGAGGAGGATCAGCGCGGCAAGACGCGGGCTTTGCATCGTTCAAAGCCGTATGCCCAACGGGCCGGGGTTATAGGCCTGGGCCAGGTCTAAACCCCCCGGCCCGGGGGCATAGTCTTTCTGAATAGACGGCAGCTCTCCGAAAAGGCAAACCCGAAGCGATTCGGGGGCGCAAAGCCGCGGGACCCTGTTCCATCTCCGACGCAGCGTCGTTCAGGTGGAACGGGGTCGGCCGGGCCGCCGAAGAGGGCTCCGATGGTGGCATGACACCGCGGGGTCCGATTCGGACTCCGCGATGGCGTTTCTATGGGGGCGGACGTGATGCACCGGGGACGGACCGACCGCGAGGCGGGCTTTGGCATGATCGAGGTCCTCATCGCGGTGGCGCTGTACGCTGTTGCCCTCGTCTCCCTCTTCGGTCTCCTCATCACCTCGGTCACTGCCGGGACGATCGGCGAGAGTTCGGCGGTGGCGGTCAACCTGGCCCGACAGCGCATCGAGGGGCTGACCGCGCTGGATGTGCCGACCCTGCTGGCGCAGGGGTGCGGGACGACCGCTACGGCGCAGGTGCCGGCCGGGCAAGGGCGTGTCTACACGCTGACCGTCAACTGCAGCAACCAGCCCGCCTACGTGGATGTCACCGTGACGGCGGGGTGGACGGTACAGGGAGCACGCGTGGCCGGAGGGCAGCAGTACTCCCGTGTGTTACAGACCCGTGTGGCGAAGTAACGGCAGCCGCGGCTACGCCATGGTCGACCTGGTGGTCGGCATGGCGGTCTTCGCGCTGGTGACGGCCGGTGTCTACCAGGTCTTCATCCCCGTCCTGAAATTCGCCCACTCCACCAACGAACGGCTGGCCGTGCAGCAGGACGTGCGCCTGGCGATGGACCGCATGGCCCGGGACATGCGGGAGTCGGACATGAGCCGCCTGCAGGTCTACCCGGGAGGGACGGCCATCGGGCTGGTCACCGCCCGCGCCGGCTGCAGCGGGGCCTTCACGGTAGACGCGGCCAGCGGACGGCCGCTGTGGCAGGCGATGGTCTACATCGTGCGGGATGCCCCCAGCGGTGAGGTCCGCCGCTACTGCGACACGGCCTCCACCTTCTACGCGCCCGCGCCGGTGACGTCCGGCCCTTACCGGGTCCTGGCGGGGAACGTCCAGGCCCTGACCTTCACCCTGAACGCCGATTCCGTGACCATCGATCTGCACGAACGCACACCCCGAGGCGACGCGGAGCGCTATATCCGCACGGAATTCGTCCCGCAGAACGACTAGGAGGGGACTATGGACTGGCGCAGCGTCTGGGGTGAAGAAGGGCTCGCCGTCCTGCCGGTGCTGGTGGTCGTCGCGATCATCAGCGCCATCGGCTTCGGTCTGGTCGGCGTGATGAACACGGACATCACCCACGCCACCATCCAGGGCGTCGTCTCGCGCAGTTACTTCGTCACGCAGGCCGGCCTGCAGGACGCCATCGTCCAGTTGAAGGCCAACCCGCTCTACCGCACCGCCGCCTACCCCGCCGGCGTGGCCCCGCAGACCTTCGGCGGCGGGCAGTTCTGGCTCTGGGTGGAGGACTACGCGGAGGATATGGTGCAGATCACCTCCCGCGGCCGCGCCACCACGGCGGGGCGGACGGTGACCGCGGAGGTGCGGGCGATCGCCCTGGTCGGCCCGCCGGTCACCTTCGGCTTGTTCGGCGTCTCCACCGTGGGCGCGCAGGGGGCGAACTCGCGCACCTACCTGGCCCCCTGGCAGACGGCCGGACCGGGTGTGCCCCGCGGCGCGAACATGGGCTCCTTCCAGGACATCAACTTCCAGGACAACGGCACGCGGCTCAATGCCGTCAGTGAGACGTCGGTGGACACGGTCACCCTGCGGGACGGCACGTTCAATGATTGGGAGCTCTTTGGATTCACCAGCCGCCCGGTCTATGATCCCGACCCCAGCGTCGACGCGACACCCTGGATCCTGTCCGCCTTCGGCGACATCGTCAAAGCCCAGCCGGATACCGGCAGTTGGGCCCACTCCTGCACCCCGATGAGCTACTACGCCTGCCTCACGGTGCAGAATAGCCCGACGGACCTCAACACTATCTACGACCTGCGCTACACGGAGAACGTGCGCCACGCCTATATGAACCGGGTGCGCCGCAGGGTCCTCCCGGTGACGAATCTGGCCAGCGCGCCGATCCTCCAGGAGGCGCAGACCAACGTCGCCAACACCCTCGTCAACCAGGCCGCGGGGATCACGACCACGCCGAACGACTCCGTCTACACCGCGGACGAGTTCCACTGCCTGCTCGCCTACCTGAACAACAACCCCGGCCAGAGCATCCGCGGCACCATTTATGTGGTGGGGGACACGCAGATCGGCGGGAACATCAACGTGGCCTGCGGCGGCGGCCGCCCGAGGAACGAGGCCCTGGAGGATAATCTGAACATCCTGGACGGGACGCTGGCGGTGGAAGGCGACCTGGTCCTGGAACAGAACGCCAGTCTGACGATGCAACACGACATCCTCAACCCCGACCCGGTGATCGCGGCGGCCGCCCGGGAAAAGGTCGCCCTGGCGATCTTCCCGCGCGGCTCATCCCCCGGCCGCTTCACCATGGAGGGCGGCAGCCTCTCGCGGTTTACCGCCGACGGCCTGGTCTACACCGCGGACGGCATGGAGGTGGGGGCGCAGGCGAACGTCGACCTGATCGGCGCGATGTACCACAACAGCGCCAGTAACACGCGTCCTTCCTTCTTGAACAGCAACGGTACTGTGGTGATTCGCTACGACCCGCTGGCCGGCACGCGCTTGGGTTCGGCCTCGGGGATCGGCGTGCAGGTTCTCTCCTGGCAGCAGCTGCGCTGACGACCCTCCTCCCTCCAGCCGACGCACACCGTCGGGAGAGCGCAGGGCCGGCACCTCCACCCGGGTGCCGGCCCTGATCGCTTCTCTACCGGCTAACGCCGCGGGCCGAGGAGGGAGGCGCCGGCAAACAGGAGGATGCCGCCCAGGACGATGGCGCCGCTGGCCGGGATGTCCAGATAAAAGGACGCGGTGATCCCCGCCAGCACCGTGACCAGGGAGCAGGCCACGGCCATCCAGAGCGCGCTGCGGAAGTTGCGGGCCAGGCGCAGCGCGGTGACGGCGGGGATGACGATCAGGGCGCTGGTGAGCAGGATGCCGACGATGCGCATCGCCACCACCACCGTCACCGCGACCAGGACGGTGAGCAGCAGGTTGAGCCCCTCCACGGGGAGCCCCTGCACCCGCGCGCCTTGCTCATCGAAGGTAATGGCGAAGAGTTCCTTGTAGAGCACGGCGACGGCGCCCAGGACGACCAGCCCCAGGATCAGGATGACCCAGAGGTCGCGCGGCTGCACCGCGGTGATGGCGCCGAAGAGATAGGTGAAGAGCCCCACGTTGAACCCGCCGGCCAGGCCGATCACCACCACGGCCACGGCCAGCCCGCCCGAGAGAAAGATGGCCAGTGCGGTCTCACCGGAGAGGCGGCCCACGGTGCGCAGGCGTTCGATCCCGACGGCGCCCAGCAAGGCAGCGACCAGCGCCCCGGCGACCGGATAGGCGCCCAGCAGCAGGCCGACGGCGACGCCGGCGAGGGCGACGTGGGCCAGCGTGTCCGCGATCAGGCTGAGGCGGCGCAGTACCAGGAAGACGCCGATCACGGGCGCGATCGTCCCGATCATTGCGCCCGCCAGCAGCGCCCGCTGCATGAACCCATATTGCAGAATTTCCGGCATCGTCGGTCAACGCGGAGGGAGCATCGGCGGGGTCAGTGCCGGTGCGCCACCATCCAGCTCTGCGCGCGGTACATCTCCGCCAGTGCCCCGGAGCGCATCGCCTCCTCCGGGCTGCCGTGGAAGACCAGGGTGCGGTTCAGGCAGGCGAGCCGCGTGACCTCTTGTGAGATCACGCCGATGTCGTGGGAGACCAAGACCAGCGTCGTCCCCATCTCGCGGTTGAGGCGGTGCAGCAGGCTGTAGAACTGTTCCTGCGCGTCCGCATCCACGCCCACGGTGGGCTCGTCCAGGACCAGCAGGTCGGGATGGCTGATCAGCGCCCGGGCGATGAGGACGCGCTGCTGCTGCCCGCTGCTCAACTGCCCGATCAATCGGTCGCGGAAGGGCAGCATCCCTACCGTCTCCAGGGCGCGCCGCGCCGCCTCGTAGTCCGGCGCGGCAAAACGCCGGCCCAGCCCGGCGAGCCGCACCCGACCGCTCATCACCACCTCGAAGACGCTGGCGGGGAAGCGGGCCTCGAAGGCCACCGCTTTCTGCGGGATGTAGGCGACGCGCTGCCAGTCGCGGAACTGGGCCACGTCCGTGCCGAAGAGGCGGACGTGGCCGCAGGAGGGGCGCAGCAGGCCCAGGATGATGCGCAGCAGCGTCGTCTTGCCCGCGCCGTTGGGCCCGATGATCCCCAGGAAGTCGCCGCGCGCGATGCGCAGGCTGACCTCGTCGAGGACGCGCTCGCCGTCGTAGCTGAAGCAGACGTGCTCCAGTTCGGCGACCGGCGTCTCAGCGACAGTCCAGACCCTGGGCGAGCTGGTCGAGGTTTTCATGCATCACCGTAAAGTAATTCTTCCCCGCGCGCTGCGCTTCTACCGTCAGACTCTCCAGCGGGTCGAGCACCGCCGTGGTGCCGCCCACCTCCCGGGCGATCGTCTCCGCCACCCGCCGCTCCCCCAGCGGCTCGACGAAGACCACCCGGATGCCGGCGCGCCGCGCCTGCTGCACGATCTCCTTCACCCGGGAGGCCGACGGCTCCGCCTCCGGGGCCAGTCCGCTGACCGCGATCACGCGCAGGCCGTACCGCCGCGCTAGATAGCCAAACGCCGCGTGAGCGGTGATGAATTCCTTCCGCCGGCACTCCTGCAGCACCTGCCGGTAGTCCGCGTCCAGCGCCTGTAGCGCCGCGCGCAGGGCCGCGGCGTTGGCCTCATAGCGGGAACGGCCCGCAGGGTCGGCGCGCCCCAGCGCGGCGAAAATGCGCTCCACCTGCTGCTGCGCCAATACCGGGTCGAGCCACACGTGCGGGTCGACCCCGCCGTCTCCCCGCACCAGCGGCAGGCCCTCCGTGGCGTTCACCCGCAGCGTCCCCTCCGCGAGCTGAGGCAGCAGGCGCTCCACCCACGGCTCGAAGCCGGCCCCGTTGTAGATGAAGAGCCGCGCGCGCGACAGCGCCGCCAGGTCTTTCGGCGTCGGCTCGTAGTCGTGCGCCTCCACCCCCGGCGGGATGAGGGTGTGCACGTTTACCGCCGCGCCACCGCTGCGCCGCGCAAACTCTGCGAGGGGATAGATGGTCGCGGTGACCGCGAGGCCGGGTGTCGACGTCGTCCGCGCGTCGCACCCCGCGACCGCCAGCGCCAGCACCACTCCCAGCGCCGCGGACGCGGCCCGCGGCGCCCGCTGCCGCCCCCTAGCGCCGGGTGCGGCAGCGGGCGCAATAGCCGAAGAGTTCCAGCCGGTGCGCAGTGACCTCAAACCCCCTCCGCAGGATCGTCCCCTCGAGCGGCTGGACCGTGCACTCATCGGTGGTGGCGATCCGGCCGCAGTGCAGGCAGACCAGGTGGTGATGGTGGCGTCCCTGCTCGGTCGCCTCGTAGCGCGTCCGCCCGTCCCCCAGGAAGACCGACTGGGCCAGTCCCTCCGCGGTGAACGCCTCGAGGGTGCGGTACACCGTGACCAATCCGATGCGCGGGTGCATCCGCCGGGCGCGCCCGTGGATCTCCTCCGCATCCGCGGCGCACCCCAATTCCGTGAGCGCCCGCAGGACGGCCCGGCGCTGCGCCGTCACCCGGCGCCCGCCCGCTCGGAGCCTCCCGGCCGCGCGATCCAGGTCCATAGTCTAAGTGAAAATCAGTTTCAATAAGACAGGTTAGGGGATGTGCCGAAAACCGTCAAGCGGCCGAGGGCCGGCCGCTTGACGGTGTGACCGTGGGGAGCGCCCGCGACGGGGGTCGCCCGCTAAACGTCGTAGTAGAGGTAGAATTCCCAGGGGTGCGGCCGCAGCCGCACCGCGTCCACCTCGCGCGTGCGCTTCCACTGGATCCAGGTCTGGATCAGGTCCTCCGTGAAGACGCCGCCGCGCAGCAGGAACTCGTGGTCCGCCTCCAGGGCGTCCAACACCTCGCCCAGACTCCCCGGCACCTGCTTTACCGACTCCCCGTCGTGGGCGGCCAGTTCGTAGAGGTCCACGTCCATCGGCGCGCCCGGATCGAGCCGCCGCTCGATGCCGTCGAGCCCGGCCATGAGCATGGCCGCCAGCGCCAGATAGGGGTTGGCGGAAGGATCGGGTGGGCGGTACTCGACGCGCTTCGTTCGGGGGTCGGTGGAATAGACCGGGATGCGCACGCAGGCGCTGCGGTTGCGCTGCGAGTAGACCAGGTTCACCGGGGCCTCGAAGCCGGGGACGAGGCGGCGGTAGGAGTTGGTCGTCGGCGCGCACAGCGCCAGCAGCGCCGGGGAGTGGTGCAGCAGGCCGCCGATGTAGTAGCGGGCCAGCTCGCTCACCTGGGCGTACCCCTGCGCGTCAAAGAAGAGGTTCGCCTCCTCCCGCCACAGACTCTGGTGGGTGTGCATCCCCGAGCCGTTGTCGCCGAAGATCGGCTTGGGCATGAAGGTCACCGTCTTCCCGTGCGCCCGCGCGTGCATCTTGAGGATGTACTTGTACAGCATCACCGCATCGGCCATGTCGGTGAGGGTGGTAAAGCGCAGGTCGATCTCGCACTGCCCCGCGGTCGCCACCTCATGGTGGTGCACCTCCACGCCCAGCCCGGCCTGCTGCAGCTTCAGCACCGCCTCCGAGCGGAAGTCCTGCAGCGAGTCCGTCGGCGGGACCGGGAAGTACCCTTCCTTATACCGGGGCTTGTGGCCGAGGTTGGGCCGCTCCTCCCGCCCCGTGTTCCACGCGCCCTCCGCCGAGTCCAGGAAGTAGTATCCGGAGTGCTGGTTCTGGTCGTACCGCACGTCGTCGAAGACGAAGAACTCCACCTCCGGGCCCCAGTAGCTGGTGGTGGCGATGCCGCTCTGGGCGAGGAACCGCTCGGCGCGCTGCGCCACGCCCCGCGGGTCGCGGGAGTAGGGTGCCCGGGTGAGCGGGTCGACGACGTTGCAGTAGAGGAGCAGGGTGGACACCCGCGACATGGGATCGACGCGCGCGGAGGCCGCGTCGGGCAGCAGCAGCATGTCGCTCTCGTGGATCTGCTGGAACCCGCGGATGCTGGAGCCGTCGAACCCGATGCCTTCCTGAAACAGGCCGGGGGCCAGTTCCTCCACCGGGATGGTGAAGTGCTGCCAGACTCCCAGCAGGTCGCTGAAGCGCAGATCGACCATCTGGACGCCGGCCTGCCGGCTGCGTTCGATGACCTCCTGCGGTGTGACCATCGCCTCGCCGCGGTTCCGGATGTTGAGCATCTTCCGCCTCCCTCCCAAAAACGGATGCGACGCCCTCCACAGGGAAGGCGTCGCGGCCTTCAGTTCGTGTGTCTGCCGTTTACTTAGTCAGGAATGTAGCAGGAATCCGGCCGGCGTTCAAGGGAGATTTTTGCCCGCGAGGACCTCCCGCGCGACGTCCTTCATCGGACGACGAGTAGTGCGGCTGGCCTCCTGGATCCGCCGGTAGGCCTCCTCATCGCTCAGCCCCAGGCGCTGCATCAGCGCCGCCTTGGCCCGCTCCACGAGTTTGCGCGCCTCCAGGGCGTCCTGCAGGTCCGTGACCTCCTCCGCCAGGGCCTGCAGGTCGCGGTACCGCGCCAGGGCCACCTGGATTGCGGGCTCCAGGTCCGCCTCCCGCAGCGGCTTCATCAGGTAGCCCATGACGCCCGCCTCCCGCGCGCGATCGATCAGGGCGCGGTCCCCATAGGCGGTGAGGATGATCACGGGCACGCGGTGCGCCGCGATCAACTGCTCCGCCGCGGCCAGCCCGTCCAGGCCGGGCATCTTGATGTCCAGGAATACCAGATCCGGCCGTAGTTTCTCCACCAGGTCGACGGCCCGCCGGCCCTCCGCCGCCTCGCCGACCACGGCATAGCCCCGCTCCTCCAGCATGGCCCGCAGGCCCATGCGGATGACCGCTTCGTCGTCGGCGATGATGATGCGCAGGCTCACGGCATCTCCGGCCGGGGGAAGGTGATGACCACGCGGGTCCCCGCGCCGCTCTCCAGGGTCAGGGCGCCGTGCAGGTCCTCCGTGGCCAGGGCGCGGACGATCTGCAGACCCAGCGATTCCTCGCCCGGCGCCGCCGGCCGCATCCCCACACCGTCGTCTTCCACTTCGATGAAGCACTGGCCGTCGCGGTGGCCCAGACGGATGGCGATCCGGCCGGAGCCCTGCGGGAACGCGTGCTCGATGGCGTTCTGCACCAATTCGTTCACGGCCAGGGCCAGCGAGGTGGCGGGCTGCGACGGCAGGTAGAGGTCGTCGCCCTCCACCGCCACCGTCACGCGCGCGGGGTCGTCCAGCATGGTGGCGGTGACGGAGCGCGCCACCCGCTCCACCAGCTGGCGGGCGTTGATCATGCGGAAGCCTTCCACCGAGAGGATCTCGTGCACGGCGGCGATGCTGAGAATCCGATTGACCGTCTCGGTGAGGACTTCGCGGCCGCTGATGGGCCGGTCGCCGCGCGCCTGCAGCCGCAGGAGCATGGCGATGGTCTGCAGGTTGTTCTTGACGCGGTGGTGCATCTCCCGGACCAGGACCGAGCGGACGACCAGGGTGCTGTTCTCGATGGCCAGCGCCGTCTGGTGCGCCAGGGTCGTCAGGCGCTCCACCTCCTCGGCCGTCCAGGCGTGGGCGCGGCTGCGCGCCGCCAGGAAGGCGCCGATGCTCTTCCCCCGCACGGTGAGGGGGACGACGAGCACTGCCCGCACCGTGGTCTCCGGCCGCCGCTCCCGCAGATCCGTGATCGCCGCCGCCCGTCCTTCGCGCAGGGCCTCCTCCGCCAGCGGAATCAGGGGCGCCAGGTCCGCCGGTTCCTCCCCGCCGTGGGCGGCGGTGGCGACCGGGCGGCCCGTCTCTTCGTCCAAGAGGAAGATGACGCAGCGCGCTGCGCGCATCAGCCGCGTGGCCATCTCGGCGATGACCCGCAGCATTTCTTCCAGGTACAGGGGCGACGTCAGGGTCTGGCTCACCTCGGCCAGCGTGGAGAGTTCCGTGATCTGCCGCCGCATGCTGTCGTAGAGGGCGGCCTTCTCGATGGCGCCGGCGGCGAGGTCGGCGATGGTGCTGAGCAGGTCCATCTCCTCCGGCGCGTACGCGTGCACCGCCCGGGTCTGGACGTTCAGCGCCCCCAGCACCTTGCCCGCACTCTGCAGGGGCACTGCCGCCAGCGAGCGGAAGGCGTACTCGCGGGTCTCCGGCAGGTAGACGAAGCGCGGATCCCGCGCCGCATCGCTGCTGGCCACGGGCGTTGCCTCGCGGGCCGCCCACCCGGTGAGCCCTTCGCCCCAGCGCAGGCGCGCGCGCCCGATGGCCTCGGGCGCCAGCCCGGTCGTCGCGCGCAGGACCAGGTACTCCCCCGCGGGGTCGAGCAGGTAGATGGAGCAGGAGTCCATCCGCGTGACCTCGGCGGTCTTCCGCGTGATCAGGCCCAGGGTGGTGTCCAGGTCGAGGGCGGCGCCGATGGCCCGGCTGATCTCCCGCAGGGCGGCGAGTTCGGCCTCCTTCCGGCGCAACCGGGTGAGGAGATGGTCGTCGGGCGGCGGCACCTGCTCAGTCATGCCGGCGGAACAGGATGCGCGTTCCGATACCGGCGTTGTATCTGCGGAAGAGTCCCTGCCGGACCTCGAGGGCGTACCGCGCCGGCGCCCGCGACTCGTAGATGGTGAACGGTCCCTCCTGCGGATTGGGCGCCACCGTCATGTCCTGGATGTCCACGATCTTCCAGTAGCGGTCGATGAACGCGATGGAGAGAGGGATGAGGGTGTTCTTCATCCAGAACCCCCAGCGCTGCTCCTCTTCAAAGACGAAGAGCATGCCGGCGGTGTCGGGCAGACTGCGCCGGAGCATCAGCCCGCGCGCGCGGGCCTCGGGGGTATCGGCCACTTCAACCTCGAGCACGACCCGCTTGCCCGGCGCCAGCAGCGTCAGCGTGCCCTTTTTGAAGAGGGATTCCGCCGCTCCCGCGGGCAGGGTCAGGGCGACCAGCAGCACCAGCAACAGTCGGGACAGCAGACGTTTCTTCACTTGTTCAACGTAACAGGATGAAGAAACCATTTCCAGACCGTCCGCCCGGACTTGCCTCGCCGCCGCGAGGCAGGCACACTGATTGGGTGGCCAGGGAGTCCGCAGTCCGCAGATGACTAGCGACCGCTGGGACGTTATTGTCGTCGGCGGCGGGCCGGCCGGCGGGATGGCCGCCTGGACGGCCGCCCGCGTCGGTCTGCGCACGGTGTTGCTGGAGGAGCACGGCGAGATCGGGTTGCCGGCGCACTGCAGCGGCAAGCTCTCCGTGCACGCCTTTCGGGAGTTCGCGCTGCCGACCTCGCTCGCCCGCACCTCCCTGCGCGCGGCCACGCTCTACGCGCCGGACGGCAGCGCGGCCACCGTGCGCCGCCGCGAAATCGACTCCCACGTCGTGGATCGCGACGTCTTCGACCGCTGGCTGGCGGAGCAGGCACAGGCCGCCGGAGCGGAGCTCATCCTGGGGGCCCGCGCGCGGCGCGGCACCCGCGAGAACGGCCTCATCGCGGTCGAAGCGGATCGGCGCGGGCAGACGCTGACCGTGCGCGCGGCGGTGGTGATCGACGCCGAGGGGGCGCGCACGCTCCTGCCGGAGACCCTCGGGCTGCCGCAGCGCCGCGTCCTCATCCAGGGCCTGCAGTATGAGATGGACGGATTGCGGCTGGACGCGGCCGACACCCCCGAGTTGTACTTCGGCCGGGAGTGGGCGCCGGGGTTCTTCGCCTGGATCATGCCGCTGGGCCCCGACAGCGGCCGCGTGGGGCTGTGCGTCGACCCGCGGGTGACCCACCGCCCGCCCGTGTACTTCCTGGAGCGGCTCATCGCGGAGCACCCGGTGACGTCGCGCCGCGTGCGCGGCGCGCGCATCGTGCGCAAACTCGTCGGACGGATCCCCATCCTGGGGCGCCGCCCGTCGTCGTACGCTCCGGGGCTCCTGGTCGCGGGCGACGCGGCCGGGCACGTGAAGGCGACCTCCGGCGGGGGGATCTACTTCTCACTGGTGGCGGGGCGACTGGCGGCGGAAGCGGCCGGGGCGATCCTCGGTGGCGACGCCGCGGCGCTACCACGGTACGAGCAGGCATGGCGGCGCCGCTTCGGCCGTGAACTCGTCTTTACCACGGCGCTGCGGCGCACGCTCAACGCGCTGCCCGACCCGGACCTCTCGCGCCTCATCCGCAGCCTGGCGCAGAACCCGCCGCTGCGGCGCACCATCGAAGAGCACGGCGACACCCAGTACCAATCCCGCATGCTGCGGCCGCTGCTCGGGCAGGCCCTGCACTCCTGGCGGGAGATCGCGCTGGCACCGCCGGTGCTGCGCGCTTTTGTGCGCGGCCTGTTCGGGATCGATCAGGAGCCGCTGCCGCCGGGCCTGGAGGCGGAGCCGCGCACCATCGAGGTCAGGGCCGAGACCTCCACACACCAATCTTGACGGCGTTTGCCGTCCTCGACTTCCTCCGGTCGATTCAGCGTTGCAGTCCCAGCCGCTCACCCCGTTCGACGAAAGCCCGTAACCGTCGGTCGAGCAAGTCCCACCAGCCGCGGGTGTAGTTGGCCTCCGTCTCCGGCGTGACCTCACCGACCGCGCGGTGGGAGAGGCGCAGCACGGTCCCCTGTCCCGTCGGTTGCAGGCTGAACACGATGACGCCGAGGACGACACCGCGCGTGCCCAGGCGGCCGGTGAGTTCCAGGTATTCGCCGCGCTTGATCCGGGTCACCGTGGCCCAGATCGCGCCCTCACCGTTGCCCCAGTCTTCGTAGACGCGGCCGCCCAGCGTCGGCTCGAGGACGACGTCCCGGGCGCGCTCCTCGTCGATGATCTGGGGCGGTCCCCACCACGCCGCCATCTCCTTCGTGATGGCGTCAAACACCCGCGCGGGCGGGGCGTTGATCGTCACCTCCTGCTCCACGTGCATCACGCCCAACGGTCGGGCGGCCTGCGCTTCACCTGTCATCGTTTCCCTCTCCTCCTCTCCGTGCCGACCCGTTCCTCCACCCGGCGCTTCAGCCGGAGGAGCGAGGTGGCCCAGAATCCGGCGTACCCGCTGATCCACCGCTCGTAGATCTGCTGGATGGGGACCGCGTTCAGGTAGTTCCACCGCTCCCGGCCGTGCCGCTCCACGATGACGAGTCCCGCCCGCTCCAGGATGGTCAGGTGCTTCATCACGGCGAAGCGGGAGACGGGGAAGCGCGTGCAGAGTTCCCCCGTCGTCCACGGCCCGTCTTTCAGCCGGTCGAGCAGGCGGCGGCGGGTGGGATCGGCCAGGGCCTTCCAGACGGCGGCCAAGTCGTCCACCATATGTGACCGATTAGTAACATATTCCAATTTGCCCTGTCAAGGCGATCGGCCCGCCGGACGGTCCCGCGGCGTAGGAGGAACCGCCGCCGCTAGCCAAACCTACGGTATGCGGGTTGTCGCCGACATCCACCTTCACTCCAAGTACAGCCGGGCCACCAGCCGGGACATGGACGTGGAGAACCTGGCCCGCTGGTGCAAGCTCAAGGGCATCACCCTGGTCGGCACCGGGGACTTCACCCACCCGGTGTGGTTCCGCGAGATGCGGGCCAAACTCAAACCCACAGGGCGCGGCCTCTTCACCTACGACGGCATGCACTTCCTGCTCACCGTCGAGGTCTCCAACATCTACCCGCAGGGGGGACGGCTGCGCAAGATCCACAACGTGATTCTGGCGCCCTCGTTCGAGGTCGTGGAGCGGATCAACGCGGTGCTCGGCCGCTTCGGCAACCTGATGGCCGACGGCCGGCCCACGCTCTCCCTGCCCTCAGACAAACTCGTCGAGTACGTCATGGAGCTGTCGCCGAACTGCCTGATCATTCCGGCGCACGTCTGGACGCCGTGGTTCTCCCTCTACGGATCCAACTCGGGCTTCGACTCGCTGGAGGAATGCTTCCGCGATCAGAGCAAGCACATCGTTGCCGTGGAGACGGGGCTGTCCAGCGACCCGTCGATGAACTGGCGCCTCTCCGAACTGGACCGGGTGATGCTGGTGAGCAACTCCGACGCGCACTCGCCGGCGAAACTCGGGCGGGAGGCCAACGTCTTCGAGTTGGATGATCTGGACTACGGCGAACTGGTGCGCATCCTCCGCGAAAAGGACACCGCCCGCTTCCTGTATACGATCGAATTCTTTCCGGAGGAAGGGAAGTACCATTTCGACGGCCACCGCAACTGTAACCAGCGCCTCTCGCCAAAGGAGACGAAGGCGCTGAACGGCATCTGCCCGGTCTGCCGCCGCCCGCTGACGGTGGGCGTGATGCACCGCGTCGAACTGCTGGCCGACCGCGAAGAGGGCTACGTCCCCGAGAGAGCCGTGCCCTACCGCAACCTGATCCCGCTGGAGGAGATCATCGCCGAGGCCCGCGGCGCGCAGGTGGGGACGAGCGCGGTGCGGGAAGAGTACCTCAAACTCTGCCGCGAGTTCGGCGGGGAATTCAATGTGCTGCTGGACGTGCCGCTCGACGACCTAGCCCGCACCGCCTCGCCGCGCACGGTAGAAGGGCTGCGCCGCGTGCGCGAGGGCCAGGTCGTGATCAAACCCGGCTACGATGGCGTCTTCGGCGAGATCCACATCTTTGAGGAGGCATCCGCGCCCACCGCCGAGGAGCCCGCCCATCCGTTAGAGGAAGCCGCCGCGCAGATCCGCCTCTTCTGAACCGGTATGACCCACGAAGAACGTCTGGCCATCGCCGCCGAACTTGCGCGGCGGATCGTCGATACCTACGGGGATGCCGTCCGGGCCGTCTTCATCACCAGTTCTACCGCCAGGGGGCTCGACCGGGAGCACTCCGATCTGGAGATCAGTGCGGTCGTCCGGGACGGGGTGGAGATTGAGGAGAAGTCCTATCTTTACCGGGGGGTCCTCCTGGAGATCGACTACCCGCAGGAGACCCGCCTCTTGCAGAAGGCCCGGCGGCGCGGTGGACGGTGGCCGGTTGAGGCGGACGGCTATCGCAGCCGGCTGGTCCTCTTCGAGCGGGAGGAATGGCTGCGCCGCCTGGACGCGGCCGTTGCGGAGAGCGACGCGCAGGAGCACACGCGAGCGTTGCAGCACGCCGCCACGATGTTGATCGAGAGTCGGGACAAGCTACGGAACGCCCGGCTGGAGGGTGATCGCCTGGACCTCCGGGTGCAGGCCTCCTGGACGGCCGATGCCGCCGCCAACCTGGTCCTGTTGCTGAACGGCCGCTACATGATCACCACTCGGTGGTTCTACCGCCAGGCATTCGAGTGTCCCCATCAGCCGGCCGATTTTCGGCGGCGCATCGAGCTGTCGGTGGGAATGGTTCCGGCGACGGAGGAGCAGATTGCAGACGCTGCCGAGTCGCTCACCGACGACCTTGTGGCCATGGTGACCGCGCGCGGGGTCGCCGTTGAATCCGCAGAACTGATCGTCTGAGCCCCATGCCTACCGTCACGCTGCATCCGGGCCGGGAGGAACGTCTGGCCGGTGGGCACCTCTGGATCTACGCGGGGGAGATCCGCTCGATCGACGGCCGCGCCGAGCCGGGCGACATCGTCGATGTGCGCGCGGCGGATCGCACCTTCATCGGCCGCGGGTACATCAACCCACGCTCGACCATCGCCGTGCGGTTGTTGACGCGGCGCAAAGAGGCCATTGACGAGGGGTTCTTCCGCCGCCGGCTGGCGGAGGCGCTGGCCCTGCGCCGCCGCATGGTCGCCGAGACGACCGCCTTCCGCCTGGTCTACAGCGAGGGGGACGGTCTGCCCGGGCTGATCGTCGATCGCTATGGGGACGTGCTCGTGCTGCAGACGCTGACGCTGGGCATGGCCCGCCATGAGCCCCGGATCGTGCGGCTGCTGCAAGAACTGCTGCAACCCGCGGCCGTCTACGGGCGCAACGACGCTTCGGTGCGGCGGCTGGAGGGTCTGCCGCTTTGGGCGGGCTTCCTCGCCGGCGAGGCGCCCACCGCGCCGCAGATCGAGGAATCCGGTCTGCGGTTTCGGGTGGATATCGCCGCCGGTCAGAAGACCGGATTTTTCCTTGACCAGCGGGAGAACCGCCTGGCCGTGGCCGGATACGCGCGCGGCGACGTGCTCGACGCCTTCTGCTACACGGGCGGGTTTGCGCTACACGCCGCGCGGGCCGGGGCGACGGTGCTGGGGATCGACATTTCCCCCGAGGCGGTGGCCGCGGCGACCGAGCACGCCCGCCTGAACGAACTGGCGGACCGCTGCACCTTTCAGGCCGGCAACGCTTTTGACGTCCTGCGCGCGCTGGCGAAGGAAGCACCGCGCTTCGATGTGGTGATCCTCGACCCGCCCGCCTTCGCCCCGCGCAAGTCCGCGGTGGCCCAGGCCGCGGCCGGCTATAAGGAGATCAACCTCCGTGCGCTGAAAGTGCTGCGTCCCGCCGGGATTCTGGTGTCCTGCTCGTGCTCGTACCACGTCAGCGAGGAACTGCTGCTCGCCCTGATCGCGGAGGCGGCACAGGACGCGCATCGCCGCGTCCGCCTGCTGGAGGCGCGCACCCAGGCCCGCGACCACCCCATCCATCCGGGGATGCCGGAGACACGCTACCTAAAGTGCCTCATCTTGGAGGTAACATGAATTAAGGCCATCGTGGAGTGAAGGTGGTCACCGTGAGACCGGAGACTAGGTACGCTCGGAGTGGAGACATCCACATCGCTTACCAGGTGACGGGCCAGGGCCGGCTCGATCTCGTCCTCGTACCCGGCTGGATTTCTCACCTGGAGAGCGATTGGGAGCAACCCTATCTCGCCCATTTCCTTCAGCGGCTGGGATCCTTTTCTCGGCTCGTCAGGTTCGACAAACGCGGGACGGGACTATCCGACCGCGTGCAGTTGACGGCGCTCCCCACGCTGGAGGAACGGATGGACGACGTGCGGGCCGTCATGGACGCGGTGGGCTCTCGACAGGCAGCGCTGCTCGGTTATTCGGAGGGAGGGCCCATGGCCTGCCTGTTTGCCGCTACCTACCCTGAGCGCACGCTGGCCCTGGTGCTCTACGGCAGCTACGCAAAGCGCATCTGGTCCCCCGATTATCCGTGGGGACCGACCTGGGACGAGCGTCTCCAGTTCTTCGATTTCATCGAACGGGCATGGGGTGGAGTTGTCGACCTCTCCACCATGGCCCCGACAGTGGCTGATGATGATCAGTTCAGGGAATGGTGGAGCGCTAGGCTCAGACTGAGTGCAAGTCCCGGCGCTGCGCTCGGCCTCGCTCGCATGAACTCCGATTTCGACATCCGGGCGATCTTGCCGACCATTCGTGTGCCGACGCTGATTCTGCACCGCACCGGAGATCGAGACGTCAACGTGGGGGGCGGTCGCTTCATGGCTCAACAGATACCTGAAGCCAAGTATGTGGAGCTACCGGGGGAGGATCATCTTCCTTACGTTGGTGACGCCGATGCCATCCTCGACGAGGTTGAGGAATTCCTCACCGGAGTGCGACCCGCGCCCCGGGCCGATCGGGTGCTGGCGACAATCCTGTTCACGGACATTGTGGGGTCAACGGAACAGGCGGCCGCGTTGGGGGACCGCCGCTGGCGCGATCTCCTGGAGTCCCACCATAGTCTGATCCGTCGCGAACTGGGACGGTTCCGCGGCCACGAGGTCGACACGGCGGGTGACGGCGTCCTGGCCACATTCGATGGGCCGGCGCGTGCCGTCCGTTGCGCCCTGGCCACCATGGAAGGATTGGGACGTGTCGGTATCCCGATTAGAGCGGGGGTACACACGGGCGAAGTTGAGGTCCTGAGAAACAAGGTAACCGGCATTGCCGTGCACATCGCTGCGCGCATTGCCGCGACCGCGGGGGCCGGAGAAGTCCTGGTCTCGAGTACGGTGAAGGATCTCACGGCCGGGTCCGGTCTCGTGTTCACTGACCGGGGCCTACACACCTTGAAGGGAGTACCAGAACCCTGGCGACTGTTCGGCGCCGCCGTCGGCTGATGCGCTGTCCGCATTCCTTGCCGCCTGCGGTGTTGGGCATATAATGAATGAGTGGACATCATCCACGTGAGGCCCTGTTGAGACTAGAGACGCAGCGCAGCGGGGCAGAGAATCATTTCGTGACAGCGACGCATGACGGGAGGGAGCCGCGCCGGTCCCTCCCTTTGCGTTTCGCGTGACAGGAGGCGACCGTGCCGTTGGTCCGTGGCCAGATTCAGATCACCGATGACCTCGATCTCATGCTGGAAGTCCTTCCGCCGGCGATCCGCACCGCGCTGGAACGCCAGGAGGATTTGGGTCAACTCCTGGAGGTCGTGCTCGATCTGGGCCGGCTGCCGGAGGCGCGCTTCCCCGGATCGGTCGTCTACCTCAGCGGCACGCCGACGACCCGCGAGGACATCAAGCACGTCACCA
>Ga0209126_1000144_pt1 | contig 22089 bp, 20 predicted proteins | sample RifCSP19_1_FD_184024 | JGI IMG/M metagenome (GOLD analysis project Ga0209126, IMG submission 184024) | Soil microbial communities from Rifle, Colorado - Rifle CSP2_sed 19_1 (SPAdes) (version 2) | ecosystem: Environmental > Terrestrial > Deep subsurface > Rock core/Sediment | place: Rifle...
GTAGTAATTCTGAAACAGCGCTTCATAGCAAAGCATACGAACGGAAGCCGGTACATCATCTCCTTTTGTCGCCCCGACGAGGGGATGCACCATTAGTCCATCAACTATCTCAAGTGCAGACTTCTGGATATATTCATGTGCACGGTGTATCGGGTTTCTCGTCTGAAATCCTACGACCGTTTTCCACCCCTTTTCCTGGAATCTCTTCCTGGTCTCTTCAGGATCAAGGCGATACTGTAGAAAATCCTCATGCCTTGGTCTTTGGAACAGTGCAATCTTACCCCCTACGAGTACCGGTCCAACTTCATATAGATACTTAATGCCAGGATGTTCCGGACTGTCAGTTTTATATACTTCTACAGACTCCTTTTCCTTATCATGATTAAAGATATCTTCTACTGTAAGGATTGCAAGGGCATGACCGTGTCCGTCCACAAGGGCCACTTCATCTTTAAGTGAGAGACTGTCTGCTGTTTCCTGAGAAACAGCGAGTGTTACAGGTAATGACCATGGAAGACCGTTTGTAAGTCTCATGGTATCAACAACCGAGTGATAGTCGTCCTTGCACATGAACCCCTCGAGCGGGCTCATGGCCCCTGTTGCTATCATCTCGAGGTCAGATACCTCTCTCGATGTGAGCGGTATCTTCTTTAGTTCTTTTGCCTTCAGTTCTGCCATCTCCCTGTCTTTGCCTCTCAGAATGCGGTTGATCAGTTTTCCTCCATGCGGTATTGATTGAAGCATTTATCCCTCCTCCTTGTTAATAATGGGGTCAGACCCCGTAACCCTCTTACGTCTTCTCTATCACTATCCTGTAGTGTTTATCCTCAACCTTTTCTTCCTCAAGAATCTTGTGACCCTCATTAAGTACGCTCCTCGGGACGTTCTTATACGGTTCTCCATCGTCTATGATAATCTGAAGGGTCTGCCCTGCATCCATATCTTCCAGCTTTAACTTTGTCTTCACAAAGTTATAAGGGCATGCAACACCCTTAAGGTCCAGGTATTCGTCAATCTTCCTTTCCATAGTCTTTTTTACCTCCTGTGGTCTGTCTTCTTTTTCCCTCTTCCTGAATTTAAAGCTTGCATCAATCTGACGGTACGCCTCCAGTGACTCGCCTGCCAGGACCTTCGCAAGATCAACATATTCACTTAACTTTTCTTTTATATCCTGTCTGCCGTAGTCTTTAAAGAGCGGCTCCACTTTGTCAGATACAATACACTTATCAATAATCTTATCCTGAAATTCCCTGATGATTTCACTCTCCACCTCTGTATCAATCCCGAAAGGGACCAGCATCCCGCGGGCAACAGAGATAACAGAGCGGTTGAGCCACTCAGCGGATTTTTCAAGTTCACCGGCCTCAAAGAGCATCGCCGCCTTGTATGCCTCACGGCTGCCTGCTGTAAGGAAATCCTCTATCATATCCACAACGCCTCCTGCACATTCACCGGCGCCAAGTTTCACAATAAACTCCGAGTCTGACCCCCAGTCAGAGTATTTCTCAGGCGCTTCAGCATATGAAGGGACAGATACATATTTATCAAGGACGTTATGCAGATACTCTACACCAACCCTTTCGACAAACTGATAGAACTGCTCGCTGTTGAGACGGTCTCTCTGATAAACAGAGACGAGCTCAGATACGGCTGACGGTATATTGCGGGCAGGGAGCTTTATATCCGAGTCCCCGATCACTGCACGCCCGTCTCCTACCCCGCCGCCGATATGAAGCTGGTAATGAGGAACCAGGCGGCCTTCTATCTTCTTTGCAACACCATGGAACCCGATGTCCGCAATATGATGGTGGCCGCAGGAGTTAGGGCATCCGCTGACCTTTATCTTTATATTTTCCACCTCTGCATCATCCCTGGTGGAAAGTTCAAGTCCGATAGCCCTGGCCAGTTGCCTCGATGATGTAAGACCCAGATTACATGTCTCTGCGCCGGGACAGCTCTGAATATCCGTCATCCTTCCAACCCCGGCCAGCGCCATGTCCGCTCTCTTCAATTCCTTGTACAATTCATAGACGCTCTCATTCCTGACCCACCTCATAAGAAGGTTTTGCTGATGTGTTACGCGTATCCTTCCGTTTGAATATTTTGCTGTGATATCTGAGAGAGTCCTCAACTGATCAGTAGTAATATCACCGAGTTGAAGCATAATATGAACAATACAGTAACCGGTCTGTTTCTGAGGAATAACGTTTGTGGCACGCCATCTGTGAAAATAAGGGTCTCCATTGCCAGGGGTCTCAGTGTACTCAAATGGTACAAGCCGCTGTTCCCGTCCTGCAACTGCCCCGGAGAGACTATCAGGTGTATCTTCAGGCGGCAGTGTATAAGACCATTTTCCTGATGCCTTGACGATTTTGAATTCCTCCGCAATACGCCGCTTGAGCTCGTCAAAACCTATCTTTTCAAGAAGGAACTTCATCCGCGCCCTGTTCCTGTTCTTTCTCTCTCCATACTGGTCGAATACCCTCAATACAGCCTCAGACAGAGGAAGCAGGTCATCTGCAGAAACAAATTCTTCAAGCAGTTGAGCTATCCTCGGATGCGGGCCAAGTCCTCCTGCAATACAGATACTGAACCCGCGCTGTACTGTTCCGTTAATATCTTTCTCTACTGCCACTGCGCCGATATCATTAATAGGGGCTAATGAGCAATCCCTGCTGCAGCCTGAAAACGATATCTTAAACTTTCTCGGCAGGCTCTGGCAGACAGGATTCCTCAGTAAGTAGTCTGTAGTCAGTCTTGCATATGGGGACACGTCAAATATCTCATCCGGGCAAATGCCTGAAAGATAGCATGCCGTGACATTCCTGACAGTATTGCCGCATGCCTCCCTTGTAGTCAGTCCGACTTCTGCAAGCGACCTCATAACAGTTGGAACATTTTCGAGTTTTACAAAATGAAACTGTATGTCCTGACGGGAGGTGGCATGGGCAATACCATTTGAGAACTTATCCCCTGTGTCCGCCAGTAATCTTAACTGTTCGGGATTCAGTACGCCCTGAGGCACCTTGACCCTGACCATGAAATCATCCTTCTGACGCTGACCATAGATGCCATTTTGCAGCCTGAATTTCTTGAATTTTTCTTCAGGCATCTCCTTACGCCTCAGACGGCCGATCTCCTCCTCGAATGTTGATATTTCATCGAGTATGTGCTGTGGAACCTGTGTTGTTTTGTCTTCAGTAGTATGATTCATTTTGAAAATACTGCCTTTCTGTCATCCCGAACCTTGTGCTGAACTTGTTTCAGCATTGTTTCGGGATCTCCTAACACGGCATCATTTGAGATCCTGAAATGAATTCAGGATGACACGTTATCCGATTATATAGAGTACTCTGCCGGAGTTACTCCCTCAATGCTCTCATCAAGTTCAACAGGGAGTATCTTGGTCCTTATGGTGAAGTTGTCTGTAGCACCATTTGTGTCAATAAGCTCCCATGTAATAAAATCCCTCGTATCATGTATGTGGGGCAGCAGTCTTGCTGTCTGGTATCCGAGCTGATAAGATAGCCTGAATTCTATTGCCTCCTGCGGGCAGACCTTAACGCATGGCAGGCAGTCCCAGCAGTCTGAAGCATTCCTCATTAAAATCTTCCCAGTCTTTGGATCCTTCATCCAAAGGTCCCCCGGACACATCCTTACGCATGGAGGGTTAGACGATCCATTGCATTCATTGCATTTGTCTGTATGTATTATTACCGGCATTTTTCTTCCTCCTTAAATTATTATTACTTGTATTAATTATCTTGGTTTGTACCTGTCCCCGGGTACTATCTGTTCATATGGCCTTGTGAACATTTCAATCTTTCCTGTTTCGGGATTCCTCCTTGAATTTACAAACTTAAGCCAGTTAGTATCGTCTAACTCTGTATAATCAGTCCTTGTACAATAGCCCGGCCACCTCGTTTCTTTCCGGTACATCATATGTTCCACGAGAACCTGGGCCACATACACTCTGTCTATAACCTCATGGGCCTTCATAAGATCATGCAGGTCTTCTGCAATCAGATAGCTGAACTGGTCTGGAAGGGTTGAAAGGCGCCTCCTTGCTACCTGAAGCCTCTCATCATTTATTTCATAGAAAGTTGCCGCTCCGCCTGCATACTCCTCCATAATCTTCTGGAACCTGACCTCCATATCATAATTTTTTATCCCGTCTTTCTTATGAGTATGATTCATAAGCGGATTAAATACCCTCTCCTGCTCACCCTTCAATACTTCATCAGGTATTTGTGCAAATCCCACCTTCTGGACATACTCGCCTGCAGCCCTTGCGGCTATAACTCCCTCTGCCCAGCAGCCGCTTACAAACTTGTATGGAGCGCCTCCTGAAACGTCTCCTGCGGCATACAGCCCGTCAATACTCGTCTTACGGTTAACATCAACCCAGTAGCCGGATTGTGTGTGTCCTCCGACAATGTATGGCTCAGTGGTTTGTACCTCCACCGGCTCCTTAGACGGGTCTATCTCATTTGCCGCCCAGTAAAGCACCATGGACGGATACATATCGAGAAATGCAGATTTAAGATCCCGTGCCTGTTGTGATGTAATGTGCCTTGTATCTAAGTAAACAGGGCCGCGTCCTTCTTTTATCTCCTGAAGCGGTCCGTGTGACCGGTAAGGCGTCGGCGCTCCGTCGCCGCCGATATGTGCATATTTAGCGGCCATGAACTTCTCACCCTTTGCATTGATCTGCGGAGCCCCTACCCCGAGGGCAATTGTACCTGTCGGTGCTATAGTGTCTTTGACCCGAAGCCCGATATATCTCATCTCAAAGCTGGTCATCTCTGCCCCGGCCCGTATCCCCATAGCATATCCTGCGCCTGTATTATAAGGGCTATACCATGTCTTATGCTGTGCATCATGAGCATTATTCGGCTTATATATACCTGCAGCCCCGCCGGTAGCGATGATGGTTGCCTTTGCCTTTACAATAAAGAAGTTACCGTTCCTTATACTGAACCCCATGGCACCGGCCACTCTTCCGTCTGCCATTAAGAAGTTAGTTGCCGTGACCCAGTTTAATATCTTTGCCCCTGCATTCTTTGCTGCCTTGGCTATAATGGGTTTCAAAGACTCGCCGTTTATTTTAATATTCCACCTTCCGCGGGGGACGTAGTTTCCCTTCTCATCGCAGAGGATCGGCAGACCCCATTTTTCCACCTTCTTTACACAGTATTCAAACAGTTCAGACATGCTGAGGACAAGGTCTTCCCTGACTATGCCGCATGAGTCGAATCTGACATATTTAGTGAAGCTCTCCGGTGTTTCACCGGGGTTCAGGTATGCATTTATGGCATTCATGCCGCCTGCCAGGCATCCGCTCCGGTCTATGTGTGCCTTTTCCATGATCGTTACGCTGAGATTTGGATACAGCTCTTTAAGCTCAACTGCAGCCAGACACCCTGATGTCCCGCCGCCGATGATGAGAACATCTGTTTCGATTACATTTTTTTCCATTGCGATAAACCCTCCATGTTAGTAACAACTCTCCCTTTCTCATATATGATACATAACTGAGACTTCTTTTTCCCTTATCTTCCTGATCAGGTCGTCTATGGTAACACCATTCAGGACATTGGAGATGGCACGTTTTACGTCATCCCATACATCCCTGACGACATGTCCATTTACATGTGAACTTTTAAATTCGGCAGAATCAGTAATAGAATCAACCGGGGTTATGGGTCCTTCAATTGCCTCAATTATCTGGGCGATATTTATCGTCTTAGGGTCCCGGGCAAGTACATAGCCACCCTGAGCCCCCCGGATGCTGTCTACAATCCCGGCTTTTTTCAACGATGCCATAACCTGTTCGAGAAACCTGACCGGTATGGACTGACGGCTCGCAATTGATTTCACATGAACAGGACCTTTGTCTGCATGGCCGGCAACATCTAAAACAGCAGTTACCGCATATTCGCTTTTCACTGAAAATTTCATATTTAACTTGCTAACTCCTAATTCCTACTATTCCGATGGGAATTATGATGATAATAATACCAATTAAAATCATTCTGTCAAGAGTTTTTTTTTACAACCGAATAGTATTTTGTTTCTCAGTGAGTCTCAGGTCTGTCAATCTTAACTATACGCCATTGGAAAAGACAATAATAGCCTCAATTTTAAACCCCTTTTACCGTCAGTTTCGCGACCTCCTGATCAGTTTCAGTTACTTATGGCAGAGTAAAAAGGAGCTGGAGCTGATACTTGAAATTACGAGGAGCGTTTCATCTTCACTGGACATAAATGAAGTACTCAGGACAATGGTCAGCAAGGTCGGACTGTATATTGAAGCTGACAGGTGCTCCATTATACTCGTTGACCGGCAAAAAGAGCATGGATATGTAGTTGCCTCTCATGATGTCCCTGATGTAAACCAACTCCGGATAGAATTAATCAAATACCCTGAGATCAGAAAGGTTCTGGAGACCAGAGAGACGGTCATTATCAATGACATTGATGATGATTCCATAATGAATGATGTGAGAGAGACCGTCAGTCAGGTAAATATAAAATCTCTCCTGGTTATACCCATATCTTATCAATCTGAAATAATAGGTACGTTACTCCTGAAGATAATTCGGGATAAACGAGTGTTTACACCGGAGGAGATAAGATTCTGTGAGATAATAGCTAACACATCAGCCAATGCCATTAAGAATGCACAACTTTTTGAAGAGGTAAAGTTACAGGCATCAACCGATGGTCTGACAAAACTTTTTAATCACAGGGCGTTTCTCGAACGTTATCAGGAAGAGGTGTACAGATCACAAAGAACAGACAAGCCCTTTTCCTTAATCATGATAGATGTGGACAATTTTAAGTCTGCCAATGACATACATGGTCATTATCAGGGGGACAACATACTCAGGGAGATAGCACAATGTCTCAAAGACAATACGAGGTCAATTGACACAATTGGACGTTATGGAGGAGATGAGTTTATATGTCTGCTTCCTGAGGCATCACACGACCGGGGAATGTTAGTAGCCAACAGGATTCTAAACAAAGTTCGTGAGAGGTTTAAGGATAACAGCCCTGGAGTTACAGTCAGTCTGGGCCTTTCAACATTGTTCTACCATACTGATGATCAGACTTTGCTGCTCCAGTTTGCTGACCAGGCCATGTATCTGGCAAAATACAGGGGTGGGAATCAGGTATTCTCTTTTGATTGTACGGAAACAAAGGATCTTAATATTTGCAACCAGAAACTTTTTGAGACATTCCTTGCGGTCAGAACCCTCAAGAGGTTTGATAATGGTCAGCAGATAGTATCGGACCTCGGAGAGCAATTAAAAAAGATGCTCTCTGCAGATGCGTCTCCTCAGTCTCTTTATGAGATAGTTACATCACTCAGCAGCGCCCTTGATGCAAGAGATCATTACACGAACGGTCATTCGGAACGCGCAATAGATTACGCAAGAGAGGTAGCCCGTGAAATCAATATGTCACAACCCGAGCGGGAGGAGCTTGTCTATCTCTGCCTGCTTCATGATATTGGCAAGATAGGCATACCTGACCATATACTTAACAAACCCGGTAAGCTGACGCCGGAGGAGTTTGAAATAATGAAGAGGCACGCTGAGATTGGTGAAAAGATAATATCTCCCCTTGAGATGTTGAAAAAACTCAAGCCGCTCATACGCCACCATCAGGAATTTTATGACGGCACCGGCTATCCGGATGGTTTGAGGGGGGAGGCAATACCGCTTGCCTGCCGCATACTTGCAGTGGTTGATACATTTGACGCAATGACTACAGACAGGCCGTACCGGAAGGCCCTGCCGGTGGAAACAGCGGTTGCAGAGCTTAAGAGGTGTTCAGGGACGCAATTTGATCCCGTGATAGTTGAAGTTTTTATCAGGATTATCGGGAAAGAGGCGATTACCCTGAATTCCGAAGTACTTACCTGAAATATCACTTTTAATCTTCCGTTAATATTCGAACCATATAATAGAAATCATAAAAATTTAAAAAAAGGAGATCCCTGCATGAGGAGAAACTACAGGATAGTGTTGATCTTTGAGGCTGCCGTTATGCTTGCCAAAGGGGTAATAGTTATGGCTGTGCTCTATGCCTTAACATAACAGCTTGACCGCGGAAGGGTAAAATAATAAACTGAGTTAAGGAGGTTTACCTTATTTCTACCCTTCATGGCAACACATCCGGTTTAAAGGCTGATCAGCTCAGACGGCTTAAGAACATTTACAGGCGCCGCATACCCCCTGCAGAGCTGATAACCCCTGAACTTGCCAGATACATCACGTCCATATCTAATGAAATAAAGAGACAGGTCGGCATTATGGCCGACCGGTATGGTGTAATTCATCATGTTATCATTGGCGATCACAGGGAGATAGTAATCCCTGACCTCTCTGAATTCGGTTTTGGGAAAAAGCATACCCGCAGCATAAGGTGTATCCACACGCACCTTAAGAATGAATCCCTGACTCAGGATGACCTGACTGACCTTGCATTGCTGAGGTTAGACCTTATGGCGGCAATAGGCATTACAGGCGACGGCCTTCCTGGAAATGTCTATATGGCCCATCTCATACCGCCTAATGAAGAGGGCAAGGCATACAAGGTGTTAGAAAAGGTCTTATTCCATCAACTTGACTTAAACATGGAGGACCTTTTCAGTGAAATTGACAGGGGGCTTTCTCTTACCCGTGAAGGTATAGAGATTGAGAAGGGTGACAGGGCGGTTGTCGTCAGTGTTTCTTTAAAAAACAGAAGTGATCAGGAAGATTCCCTTGAAGAGCTGAAAGAGCTTGCCAGGACTGCTGGTGTCAGGGTGCTCGATGCAGTGATTCAGAGGCCAAAGGTATTACACCCAAAGTATCTCATGGGAGAGGGGAAGATCAAAGAACTCATAATAAAGTCACTACAGAGCGGAGCCAATCTGATAATCTTTGACCAGGACCTGTCACCCACTCAGGTGAAATCCATAGGTGAGATGACTGAAGTTCGTGTTATAGACAGGACTCAGCTTATCCTTGATATATTTGCAAGGCATGCCCACAGCCGGGACGGCAAGGTTCAGGTGGAACTGGCACAGCTTAAATACCTGCTGCCCCGTTTAACAGGTACAGGAAAGGCATTATCAAGGCTTGCAGGAGGTATTGGCGGCAGAGGGCCCGGTGAGATGAAGCTTGAGATTGACAGAAGACGGATACGGGACAGGATAGCGCACCTGGAAAAGGAGCTTGAACATTTAAGCAGCGCCCGCAGACAGAGGAAGGAGAGACGCGTACAGAGCGGCATACCGATTGTATCTATCATAGGCTATACAAATGCAGGAAAATCAACGCTCCTGAATGCACTGACAAAAAGCTCTGTAAAGACAGAGGACCTGCTGTTTGCAACCCTCGACACATCAAGCCGGCGACTGAGATTCCCGAGAGACAGGGAGGTTATCATCACTGATACAGTCGGTTTCATAAGAGAGCTTCCGGATGATTTGCTTGGCGCCTTCAGGGCAACGCTGGATGAACTGAAAGATGCGCACCTTCTCCTCCATGTAGTGGATATCAGCAGCCCCAGATTTGAACAGCATATGGACTCTGTAGATAAGATAATTACTGAACTTGGAATAGACCATATAGATAGAATGCTCGTATTTAACAAGACGGATAAATGTGATGATGAGTCGGTCCGTATCCTCTGTAAGAGATACAATGCCTGTGCTGTCTCTGCCATTCACCCGGAGACCCTCATCCCTCTGTTAACGGTCATGGAGTCGAGGTTATTCATCCCTTGACATGCTGTAAACTTTACGGTTATTATGGTTTCGCGTATGCTATTAAATAGAAACCTATTAGCTGTAATCTCATCTGTCACAGTAGTCTCTATCATATTATTTACGGCACCGGCCTTTGCCCACCGTCCTTTAACGACTCAGAGAGCCTATCCTGAGCAGGTACACAGGGTAAAGCTTGAGACAGGGTTGAGGTCTATGAATTTACCACATGGAGACGAGTCTTACAACCTTGATGTTGAAGTTAATTATGGCATTATTAATAACCTTGATGTCGGCGTTGAGGTTCCATATGTTTTCTGGAGGCCGGATTCGGGTGATGATGTTGATACAGTTGGTGACATGATTGTTAAATCAAGACTCCTTTTTCTTAAGGGACGTGAGGGGAATCCCATTTCACTTACTATACAGCCATTCTTTAAAGTGCCGACTCCGGAGAGTGATGAGGATGTATTAAAATCAGGGCTCAGCACAGGTGAGACTGACTTTGGTTTTGTATTTATAGCTACAAGGGAGATGTCTCCATTATTGAGTGCCCATATGAACCTGGGTTATACATTCATAAACAAACCAGACTGGGGAAAAGACTATGAGAATGTCTTCAGTTTCAAGGTGGCGGTAGAGTATTCTGCAGACGATGAGATTGAGATAGTTGGTGAAGTGAATAGCGAGACGAATAAGGACCCTCAGGACCCCGACTTTTTCTCAATCCTTCTGGGCGCAAGATACAGGATGATGGAAGGTGTACTGCTTGATGCAGGCTTCAGCGCGGGGATATCCGATGCGAGTCCTGATTCGACGGCAACAGTCGGCCTCACTCTGGACTTTTAGAGAAAAAGGGGACAGGAGCCTTTTTTCTTTAAGGGAAAAAAGGCTCCTGTCCCCTTTTTCTTTTTTGCTATAAATCATGAAAATAGGTTTTCTCTTACACAAAAGTCCTGAACACCAGGATGCACACACCGTTAAAAGGCTTGCTGAGGGTTTTGTTGAAATGGGCCATGAAGTGAGTATATTCCTGATGGAAGATGGGGTTTACAATGTGGCCGTAAACAACGCTCCCAGGAAACTTTCAGCAGGGTTTGACAATTTAATTCCCAAAGGTGTAAAAATTGCGATATGTACCTATACTGCTGAGATAAGGGGATTAAATCAGCCGGATATATTTGATGGCGTGGATTTCCACAGTCAGTATGACCTCTCAAGGCTGGTTAATGAGTGTGACAGGTTTCTGAGCTTCGTATGACGGTTAAGAATCTTCTGATTATAATCCGTACAACACCATTTAATACTGTTTCTGTGCCTGAGGCCCTCCGTATGAGTATCGGGTTGACTGTACATGATAACAGGGTCAGTATCCTTTTAATAGACGATGGTGTATGGAACTCCTTAAGGGTTGTCCCTCATACGATAGGGAGGCCTGATATCAGCGATAGTATGGAGCTGTTTTCTGCGTGTGGTATCAGCGTGTTTGCAGACGAGGACTCATTGAAGGAGAGAAATATCGCTGAATGTGATGGAATTATAGAGAAGATCAGCCGGCAGGAGGCGATTGGCCTGATAGCAGCGAGTGATGTAACACTGAGCTTTGGGTGAATAGCAGCAATGAGCAATGAGCAATGAGCAAGAAAACACTTCATATAATCAGAAAGATCGGGGATAAACTGGCGCAGGAAGTAATTGATCATGAAAGCGCTAAAGGCGATGTCTCTGTCCTTCTGATTCAGGACGGGGTCTTATCCAGCCTTTACGGGGCTGGTGATGTATATGCCTCAGTCAATGATGTTGAGGCGCGAGGTTTAAATACAACGTATAAATTAGTTGATTATTCAACAATATGTCAGCTTATAATTGACCATGAGAAGGTTATTGTGTGGTAAAGCTGAACTGGTAATGTTAAAATAGAGAAAGGATACAGCTTGATGGATCGTAAAAAATATATGCCGGATCAGACACTTGATTGCAGTAAGTTATCATGTCCATTGCCTGTGTTAAAGACAAAGACTACAATGGCCAAAATGGCGGTTGGAGAGATCCTTGAGATGATTTCAACAGACCCGGGTTCAGTAAAAGACATTGAGGCGTGGGCTAAGCACACAGGACAGGAATTGCTGGAGACAGCAGGGGGAGATGGGCATTACAGGTTTTATATAAAAAAGATAAAGTAAATGTTGATGACCTCGCAATAATTCAAGCGAGCGGACGACTTTGTAAAAAGCTCCATATGCAACGCCGCAGATGGACTTTTTACAAAGTCGTCAAGGAGATATATATGTCAATTACAGATAAAGACAGAGAAATCATAGAAGAACTTGTCGAAAATAAGTTAAAAAAACTCTTATCCGAGCGGCAGAAGAGGATGGCCATAGTGGCGTCCAAAGGGACACTGGATATGGCATATCCCCCCCTGATACTTGCAACTACTGCGGCTGCAATGGAGATAGAGTGTTCTATTTTCTTCACATTTTATGGCCTCGATATTATAAACAGGAACAAAAATAAAAACCTCAGGGTGCCTTCTCTTGCAAACCCTGCAATGCCTGTCCCTGTACCAAATATCTTAGGTGTATTGCCCGGGATGACGGCAATGGCTACGATGATGATGAAGAGCTGGATGGCCAAGGTCAATGTGCCGTCAATTGAGGATCTGCTGAGTATTGCTGTGGAATCAGGGGTAAAGCTCATAGGGTGCCAGATGACTATGGACGTAATGGGTGTTAAGAAGGAAGACCTCATAGAAGGTGTTGAGGTGTGCGGCGCTGCGGCGTTCTTAGAGTATGCTTCGGATGCTGATATTACCTTATTTGTATAGTTGCCCCGGACCTCACTTGCCGGATGAAAAAAGTCTCAAAAGAGATCATAATAAATATTGAAGATACTGACAGGCTTTCCACTATCCTGGCCGGTCGTGGTGTTGCTGACAGCCGGCGGGCGGCTGTCAACGTGCAGTTGCTGCGCAGGGACACGTCCACACAAAATATCTTCGACAAACTGCTGCCTTCAATACTCCAGTCTGTAATAGATTCTCCTGATCCTGATATGTCTCTGAATAATCTTGAACGGTTTGCCTCAAGTTATGAGGAGAAGGACAAGCTTTATCTGTTTCTGTCAACTCATAAAGAGATTATCCAGCCATTTTTACTCCTGTTGGGAAGCAGCCAGTATCTCTGCAATTTTCTGTTTTCAGCACCGCGTGAATGTATTGAGTGGCTGGCGGTCCCGGACTTTCTTAACAGGACTATTAAAAAAGATACGGCGCTTGCATATCTACGCAGGCAGATAACGCCAAAGACAACAATAGAAGAAGTAAAAACTGTGCTGAGGAGATTCAGAAAAAAGGAATATCTGCGCATCTCTCTCAGAGACCTGCTGAGATACGGGACTCTTTCGGAGATAACGCAGGAGATTTCTATTGTGGCAGACGTAACCCTGCAAATAGCATATGAGGTGTGTAACAGGGATATGGAGCAGAGATATGGGATACCGCAATATGCTGATGAAGAAGGTAATTCAGGGAGATGCGCATTTACTGTCCTTGGGATGGGTAAACTTGGAGGGGAAGAATTAAATTACAGCTCTGATATAGATATTATGTATCTCTACTCTACGGAAAAGGGTGAAACGAGCAAGGGGCTCCTGACTAATCACCAGTATTTTGTCAAGTTGTCAGAGATGATCAGTCAGGTTATAGGGCAGACTACTGATGAGGGTTTTGTTTTCCGTGTGGATACAAGGCTTCGTCCTGAAGGAGAGCGGGGAGACCTCGCATCTCCTCTAAGAAGTTATGAGGTGTACTATGAGTCATGGGGCCAGACATGGGAAAGGGCTGCACTTCTTAAAGTACGCCCTGTTGCAGGCGACGAAGAACTCGGCAGGGCATTTCTGAAGATGATTCAGCCTTTTGTCTACAGGAAATATCTTGATTTTACGGCGATTGATGAAATAAGCAGCATGAAGACAAAGATTGACAAGAGCATTGCTGTAAAGGGCAAGGATACACGTAATGTGAAGCTTGGGTACGGGGGGATAAGGGAAATAGAGTTTTTTGTGCAGGCGCTGCAACTGTTGTATGGCGGCAAAGAACCATGGATAAGGGAGCGGAATACCATGCGGGCGCTGCACAAGCTCGCCCAAAAGGGGTTTATTTCCTACGACGAGGAGGCAGTTCTTTCAGCGGCTTACCAGTTCATGCGCAGGGTTGAGCACATGATACAGCTTGTAGACGAACGCCAGACGTATGTTATGCCTGAGAGTCCTCATGACTTGAACACGCTTGCGAAGCGGATTGGTTACCAGGATAAATCAAAGAATAAGGCATATGAGCAGTTGCTTAAGGATTATAATTCTTATACAAAATCTGTAAGAAAGATATACGATGACCTGTTTTTAAAGAAAGGCGTAACGGTAGAAGAGGGGGCTGAGACAGGCAAGTGCGAGGCGATCATAGGCGGGGTGGTATCAGAGGACGAGGCTATAGACATGCTGTCTGAGTTTAATTTCAGGGACCCTGGCAAGGCATACAGGAATATTATGTTATTAAGGGACGGCGCTGCATTCAGTCACCAGACGCCGAGGAGCCGTCAGATATTTCTCAGGATTTTTCCATCTTTTTTTGCTCAGATTACATCTTCTTCAGACCCTGACCTTGCCATGAATAATTTAGAGTCGCTTATATCTTCTGTAGGTGCGAGAGAGACGCTTTATTCATTCTTTGAAGAGAATCCGCAGGCAGTGGAATCCGTCATCAGGATATTCAGCAGTAGTGAATATCTGTCAAAGATAGTCATCAGGCACCCTGAGATCGTGGATATGTTTTTAGACCCTGAAGAGATGTTGAAAAAAAGGAGTAAGGCGGAAATGCAGGCCGAGTTGTTCTCATTGATAGAACAATGCAGTTCATATGCTGAAAAACTTGACATGCTCAGAAAATTTAAAAATACAGAAGAGGTGAGAATAGGGTACATAGATATCCTCAGTTATGTGAGTCCCGGTGATGCCTCACTATATTTGTCTAACCTTGCAGATGTATCATTAGTCTGTGCCCATAAGATTGCGCGTGATGAAGTATGCCGTGTATATGGTAAGCCTGTATGCAGGACAGACGGCAGGGTAAGTGAAGCCGGGTTTTGTATACTGGGTATGGGAAAACTGGGTGGAGAGGAGATTTCCTACGGGTCTGATCTTGATATAGTATTTCTCTATTCCGGTGATGGTGAGACAGACGGCAGGCAGTCTGTCTCAAATCATGAATACTTTACTCATCTCTCAAGCAAAACCATGTCGGCGCTTACTTCGATGACAAGAGAAGGAACTGTTTTTAAGGTTGATGTGAGGTTAAGGCCGTCAGGCTCCAAAGGGCCTCTTTCACAGTCTGTAGCTGCTTTCAGGAGCTATATAGAAGAACATGCAGATATATGGGAACTCCAGTCGCTGACAAGAACACGGGTAGTAGCCGGAGACGAGTCCCTTGGACAGGAAATTATTGAGACCATTCATTCTGTGTTGTACAGAACCGGCAGGAACCCCGATGACCTTGCGTCTGCAATAAGAAGTATGCGGAGGCGGATGGAGTCTGAAGTATCTAAGGAAAACAGTGAATACTATGACATAAAGGCAGGTGAAGGCGGGATAGTGGATATTGAGTTTATTGTACAATATCTGCAGTTGCTGCATGGAGTGAATCATCCTTCCATAAGGGTCACCAATACACTGACAGCCCTGGAGTCGTTATACAGAGAGAAGTTGCTGGCAAAGGAACAATATACCATACTGAAAAAATCGTATATTTACCTGCGCACACTGGAGAGCAGGCTTCGGGTAGTTCAGAATATGCCGTCACATTTGCTGTCAAAGTCTCCTGACAGATTGACTTCACTGGCAAAGAGGATGGGTTACAAGGATTCACAAAGGGTAAGAGCGGCCGTACGGCTTAAAAAGGAATACGAAACATTGAGAAAAAATGTCAGGGGTGTGTTTGTAAAAATATTGTGAAATTATTCGCGTTTCCTGCGGTTTCCTTTAATCGGGGCGTGCTGTCTTTCATACCCTTCTTCGATAATCCTGACAACCTCTTCAGGGTCATCCGTCATATGAAAGAGTTTCAAATCTTCCTTGTCTATAGTCCCTGTAGCCAGCATGGCATCCTTCATCCATCCGATGAGCCCTTTCCAGTAATCCTTTCCAAACATTACTATGGGGATTTTCCTTATCTTCCCGGTCTGCATCAGGGTCAGCGCCTCAAAGAATTCGTCGAGGGTACCAAAACCTCCCGGGGTAATTATATAACCTACCGAGTGTTTGACAAACATGACCTTTCTTGCAAAGAAATACCTGAAATCAAGCCTCTTGTCCTGATATTTATTTGGAGATTGTTCCATAGGTAATTCAATGTTCAGTCCGACGGAAATTCCCCTCCCCTTTTTTGCCCCCCTGTTTCCTGCCTCCATTATGCCGGGGCCCCCGCCTGTTATGATTGAATAGCCCTTTTTTGATAACAGTTCGGCTATCTTCATTACATCCTTATAGTAGTGGTTATTTCTGGATAGTCTGGCGCTGCCAAAGATAGAGACTCCGCGCTGTACACTGCTGAGCTCTTCGAATCCCTCAACAAACTCGCTTATTATCCTGAATATTCGCCACGTCTCGTTTCCTCTTAAGTCATCCATATTGTCTGCCTTATGCAACGTTCAGAAATTGCCGATTAAATGAGGCGTCAGTATACAATCTCGTATGGGGATGTTCAATTCTTTAATTATTTTTATCCAGTAATGACAGGGGAGGGATGAGTTAATGAATGCCTTTAAAAATCTTATATCGAGATACTTTGAACCACTACTCGTAACCGGTATAATCCTTTCACTATTGTTCATAGACATGTTTGTTGTTGACAAGGTCGTATTCCTCTATTTCTATTTTATCCCTGTCCTTGTTGCCGGTTATTATATAGGAATGAAAGGGGCAGTCCTGTCGTCTATAATGACTGTTCTTATAGTAACCCTGAGACTCCTGATTTCACCTCATACATTTACTATAAATTCCGGGTTTGATATGGAGTTGATATTACAGATTATAACGTGGGGCAGTTTCCTGATATTATCAAGTTATGTTGTCGGCCTGCTGTATGAGGAGAAAGAGTCCCGCTACAGGGACCTCAAACAGTCTTATGTCGGCGTGGTTGAGATACTGGTAAAATACATTGAGTCAGTAGACAGGTATACAAAAGGTCACTCTGTCAGGGTTGCCGATATCGCAATGGACATTGCAAAGTCAATGTCCCTCTCAAGGGAGGGGTGTGAAAATATCAAAGTGGCTGCATTGCTGCATGATGTCGGCAAGATTGACGTGAGTATGGATTTGATAAAAAAGGCTGCGGCGCTGACTAAGGATGAGCGTAAGATTATGAATACGCACAGTGAACGCGGGGCTAATATCCTTAATAAGGTAGGAAATGTCCTGGGTGAAGCGGTGCCCATTGTACTGGCACACCATGAATATTTCAATAAAAAGGATAACGAAAACCTGAAAGATAAGGTGGATATACCATTAGGTGCAAGGATAATCGCAGTAGCTGATACATATGATGCAATCGTGACGGACAGGCCGTACCGTAAAGGCAAGCTGCCATGGCAGGCGCTTGAAGAAATAGAAAAATCTTCCGGTACACAGTTTGATCCGGAGGTTGTTGAGGCATTCAGGCATGTAGTCAGCGCCTACATGGAAGAGAACGAACACGCATTTTCCTCCTCCCCCATTTGACTTTCCAGCGTCAAGATAATAATATGCAATATTAACCCATTTTCTCAATACGAGGGTATTATTGCAGATGTTTGACAGGGAAGAATACAATATAAATCAGGATAATCTTTCTTATCAGGAACTGTTTGAGTTAATAGATAAAGACAGGCTGCCCCGGCATATTGCCATCATAATGGACGGCAACGGCAGGTGGGCGCGCAGCCGTGGTTTTTTACGGCTTGCCGGACACAGGGAAGGGATTAAATCTGTAAGGGATATAGTTACCTGCTGCCGCGAGATTGGGATAAAGGTCCTGACTATCTATGCGTTTTCAGCAGAAAACTGGAAAAGGCCGGAGCTGGAAGTCCGCACTCTTATGATGTTCCTCGAGGAGTTCCTCAGGAAAGAGTTAAAGACTCTTATGGATAATAATATCCGGTTTATGACTATAGGACAGACAGACAAGCTTCCGGAATCAGTCCAGAGATGGTTAAAAAAGGTGGCTAAGGAGACTGCAGACAACGATGTAATGGTACTGAATGTAGCCTTAAGTTATGGTGGACGGACTGAGATAGTTGAAGCAGTCAGGCATATTGCAAACGATGCGGCAGGCGGCATACTGCTGCCTCAGGATATTACCAGCAAGACATTTTCAGATTATTTATATACCAGGGGATTGCCGGATCCTGACCTTATGATCAGGACAAGCGGGGAAACACGTATCAGTAACTTCCTCCTCTGGCAGATGGCTTATACGGAGCTTTACTTCACAAAGACGCTATGGCCTGATTTCAGGCGGCGGGATCTGCTCCTGGCCATACTGGACTACCAGCAGAGGGAAAGGCGGTTCGGCATGGTTGAAGGGGAGATCTCCAGGGCGATCTGATGGGAGGAATGAGAGTTGTAACGGCGTTAATCTTAATTCCCCTTATATACTTTGTGGTCAGGTATTTCCCGCCCGTTTTTTTTCTTTTATTTGTTGCCTTATGGGTCTTAGTCGGACAATATGAGTTCTATAAATTCTATTATAAGTCGCTCAGTATCTTTCCCTTTTTAGGCCTGCTCTTTGGGGCAATGATTCTCTTCTCATTTTATGCAGACAGATATATGTTTGATATAAAAGGTGTCGTATTAACTGCAATCGTCCTCCTCTGTTTAAGTTGTTTTATTTTTTTCAAGGCAGATATTCATGATTCTGTTACAGCGGTTTCTGTTATAATATTCGGTGTCCTGTACGTTGCCTGGCCTCTTGCGCATCTTATTCCATTACGGGGCTTTCTGAATGGGCATAATCTTATATTTTTTATTTTGATTGTTACATGGGGGGTAGATACAGGGGCATATTATACAGGCAGGCATTTAGGCAGGCACAAACTATCGCCTCAGATCAGTCCTGGTAAGACAATAGAGGGTGCAATCGGAGGTGTTGTTTCGTGTATCCTTTCAGCATTGTTTGCAAGATGGTTATTTCTGCCGGAGCTCTCAATAAATAATACTGTGTTTATGGGTATAGTATTCGGTATTATCAGCCAGATTGGCGACTTGTCTGAATCCATGTTGAAGCGGGGCGCCGGGGTCAAAGATTCAGGCTCCTTACTCCCGGCTCACGGCGGAATCCTTGACAGGGTGGACAGCGTTATTTTTACTCTGCCGGTGTTTTATTATTATATAATATACTTCGTACCTGAAATTGCGATGGTTTCCGGATAGAAATTCCAAATGAAAAATATATCAATACTTGGTTCAACAGGTTCAATAGGTGGCAGCACTCTTGATGTAATTGCCATGTTCCCGGAAAGTTTCAGGGTGTCGGCGCTCTCTGCCTGTGAGAACATCGAAAAGCTGGAGGCACAGATAAGGCGTTTCAAGCCTGCCATGGTGTCCTTAAACAGCAGTCAGGCCGCCAGGGTGTTGAAAGACAGGTGCTCTGATCTTGATGTTGAGATAGTATCAGGTGTTGAAGGTCTTATTAAGGTTTCGACTATTCCCGAGGCAGATATAGTTGTTTCTGCAGTCTCAGGTTCTGCCGGACTAATCCCCACCTTATCTGCGATAAAGGCCGGGAAGACGATAGCCCTTGCCAATAAGGAAACAATGGTCATGGCAGGTGAAATTGTTACGAGAGAGGCTGAAGAGAGGGGTGTGCGATTACTGCCTGTAGACAGTGAGCACAGCGCCATATTTCAGGTAATGGAATGCGGAAGACGGGAAGATCTGCACAAGATCATATTAACGGCATCCGGGGGCCCTTTTCTGAATACATCTTACGATGAGAGGAAGACGGTTACTGTTAAGGATGCACTGAGACATCCTAACTGGAATATGGGCGCTAAGATTACTATTGATTCTGCCACACTCATGAACAAAGGGCTTGAGGTTATAGAAGCGAGGTGGTTGTTTGATGTATCAATCAATCAGATAGAGGTACTCATACATCCTCAGAGCATAATCCATTCTATGGTAGAATTCAGGGATGGGTCTGTTTTATCTCAGATGGGGATACCGGATATGCGTATACCGATAGCCTATGCATTAAGTTATCCTGAGAGGTTAGACCTTGTGATGCAAAGGCTTGACCTCGCTAAGACAGGTATGCTTACCTTTGAGAACCCGGACTGGAAAAAGTTCCCGTGTCTCTCATATGCATTTGACGCTATTAAAACAGGCGGGTCAATGACTGCTGTGTTGAATTCCTCCAATGAGGTCGCAGTAAGGGCATTTCTTGATGGCAGGATCGGATTCCTTGACATAGAGAGGATCGTAGGCGACACTATGTCAAAACATACTGTAACAACGGTAAAAACTATAGAAGACGTCCTGATGGCTGACGGCTGGGCCAGAGAAGAGGCTGAGCGGCTTGTGGGGAACATTAGTTAATGTATAAGATGTAACTGTCATGATTCGGGGTTCACGAGTAGCAATGAGTGGAAAGCAATGAGCAATGAGGGTGAACACACGTCAGCATGGGTACACAAAGGAAGATGAAAATACCCTCTCCTTCAGGGAGAGGGTAAGGGTGAGGGTGGGTATTTTCAGGTGAAACTGGGGGAGAATAAATGTATACAGTAATTATTTTTACAATCTGTCTGGGGATATTGATATTCGTTCACGAGTTCGGCCATTTTATTATGGCCAGGTTGAAGGGGATAAGGGTATTGAAATTTTCCCTTGGTTTTGGCCCCAAAATAATTGGTAAAAAGGTCGGTGATACAGAATATCTGTTATCCGCACTACCCCTCGGCGGATATGTAAAGATGGCCGGAGAGAACATGGATGAGGCGACTATGGCTCCTGATGAGTTTCCTGCAAAGAGTGTGGGTGCGCGCGCCTCTGTTGTCCTTGCCGGCCCTGTGATGAACATAGTTATTGCCTTTTTATTAATGCCATTGGTCTTTCTTATAGGAATTAAGATGCCGGCATTTTTAGAGGATGATCCTGTGGTTGCCTGGCTTGAAGAAGGCTCTCCTGCCCGGATTGCAGGTATTATGGTTGGTGACCGTATAGTCAGCATTGACGGTAAGCCTATGTCAGACTGGGAAGATGTCGCGACCATTATATCAACAAGGCCTGAACTCGGGTTAAAGGTTGAGGTGGAACGTTTTGATAATGTTCACGAGGTTGTCTTAAAAGACAGCAGCACTGCTATGAAGTCAGGAAGCGGTTATGCAGGGATGCTGCCTGATATGCCTCCTGTCATAGGTAAGGTGAGCAAGGGATACCCTGCTGAACGCGAAGGGCTTATGGCAGGCGACCTTATCGTGGAGATTAATAATAATCCTGTTTTAAACTGGTACCAGGTTTCATCCCTTATCAGGGCTAATGCAGGTGCAGAGCTTACTATTGCAGTCAAGAGGGGTGATCAGAGGGTTACTGCAAAGGTTACTCCTGTGAAAGATCCGGGGGCTGGTTACGGTATTATTGGCATTATGAATCAGCAGGAGACTATAGTAAAGAAGTTTGGCCTTCTTGACTCGATAAAGCATGGCATGTCCAAGGCACTGGAACTATCCATGTTGACTGTTGATGTATTGAAGAGGCTTGTATCAATGAATATCTCTATCGAGACTCTTGGCGGTCCTATAATGATAGCAAAGCTTACCGGAGAGGCGGCACAATCCGGGATTTCTGACCTGATTGCCTTCCTCGCATTTCTAAGTTTACAACTCGGCATTCTAAACCTCCTCCCGATACCGGTACTGGATGGAGGATGGGTTGTATTCCTTATAATTGAAAAGATCAAGGGGAGCCCCTTGAGCAGGAAGACCATGGAGGTTGCGCAGACAGTCGGTTTTGCGCTGTTGATAATGCTGATAATTATAGTTTCGTATAATGACATACTAAGGGTTTTCAAGTAATTTATGTTCAGTCTGTCATCCTGAACTTGTTTCAGGATCTAAGACGATGCCGGGTTAGGAGATCCCGAAACAAGTTCGGGATGACAGTCTATATGATTCGGGATGACAGGTTGGAAGGGATTTTCGGGTGAACAGTAACATGACTCGCAGGAAGACAAGGCAGATAAAGGTTGGTAATGTTTTGATTGGCGGCAATGCGCCTGTGGTTGTCCAGTCTATGAC
>Ga0209126_1000150_pt1 | contig 21818 bp, 19 predicted proteins | sample RifCSP19_1_FD_184024 | JGI IMG/M metagenome (GOLD analysis project Ga0209126, IMG submission 184024) | Soil microbial communities from Rifle, Colorado - Rifle CSP2_sed 19_1 (SPAdes) (version 2) | ecosystem: Environmental > Terrestrial > Deep subsurface > Rock core/Sediment | place: Rifle...
AGCGGCGTGGAGGGAGATAGCGCCTCCTCCGCTGAACTTTACAGCTTGCTTTCGGCCCTGGCTGAGCTGCCTATCAAACAATCCCTGGCAGTCACCGGCTCGGTCAACCAGCATGGCCAGGTCCAAGCGATCGGAGGGGTAAACGAGAAAATCGAAGGTTTCTTCGACATCTGCAAAGCACGCGGCTTACCTGGAGAGCAGGGGGTGCTGATCCCTATTTCCAATGTGAAGCACTTGATGCTGCAACAAGAGGTCATCGATGCCGTTGCTGCCGGAAAATTCCACATTTTCCCTATCACAACGATCGATCAGGGGATTGAAGTGCTCACCGGAATACCAGCTGGTGAAGCCGATGAAAACGGAAAATATCCAGATAACACAGTTAATGGTCGGGTGCAAGCACGGCTGGCGAAACTGGCTGAGAAAAACGAAGGAGAAGTAGAAGATGGGAAGGAGGATGCCACTTGAGCGCCTCTAAGCGGATCATAGATATCAATCGTATCCTGGTCGCGCTTGACGCTTCCCCGCAAAGCCTGGCAGCCCTGGAGGTTGCGGCAGAACTGGCAGCCAAATACGGAGCGGAGCTGGTCGCCGTGTTTGTCGAGGACATCAACCTAGTCCGCCTAGCTGGATTTCCCTTCGCCCAAGAAATCGGATATTTCTCAGCCATCTCACGCCACCTGGATAGCCAGCAAATCGACCTCGAATTGCGCGCTCACGCCAGGTGGGTTGAGCGAACCACGGCAACGCTTGCCAAGCGCACCAACCTGCGTTGGTCATTCCGTACCATGCGCGGAGCCATTTCTGGGGAGTTACTGAGCGCGGCTCTCGAGTCAGACCTGATCATCCTCGGCAAGATTGGCTGGTCTGGTCAACGTCAGCTCGGTTCAACCGCACGTTCTCTGGTCGTGCATGCCCCCCTCCCGGCCCTTTTCTTACAACGCAACTTGCGTTCGGGGATGCCGTTGATGGTTGCATACGAAGGTTCCCCTTCCGGTCGAAAAGCCCTGGCGATCGCCCGGATGTTAAGGCTTTCCGATAATCCTTTAACCGTGTTGGTCTTGGCTGCCGACCACGATGAGGCTGATCGACTGCGATCGGAAGCTCAAACCTTGCTGGAGCCAGCCGGTATCCCGGTCAATTACCGCTGGCTTTCTGAGTTAGATGGGCAAAAGTTCGCCCGGTTAGCGCGCCTGGAGGGTTGTGAAATTATGGTGGTGCCCGCCGATAGCCAGTTCTTCCCTGAAGATATTCTCCTGAGCTTGGTCAATGAAACCGACTGCGCGGTCTTGCTCGTTCGATAAATATAAGGGGAACCTATGCCTTATACCACATTGATCTCTATTACCGAACTCGCCGAACATCTAAACGATCCAGATTGGGCAATCATTGACTGCCGTTTTTCACTGGCGGATCCCGAACGCGGACGGCGCGATTATTTCTCAGCGCATATCCCCGGAGGCTTATATGCGCATTTAGACGAAGATTTATGCAGCCCGGTGATTAAAGGAGTTACAGGCCGTCACCCGCTCCCTTCCATTACAGGGATAACCCAGACCTTGAGCAATTGGGGGATCGATTCTGACGTCCAAGTGATCGCTTATGACGAATCTGGCGGAGCGATGGCGGCTGCCCGTTTATGGTGGATACTACATTGGTTGGGACACGAATCCAAAGCCGTTCTCGACGGTGGTTGGCAAGCATGGCTTAATAAAGAAAAGCCAATCCACTCTGGGATTGAGCGTCGGACTCCACGCAATTTTATCCCCCAGATGAAACCAAACTTGTTTGTCGATTCGGCGATAATCTTAGAGCGGATCTCCGAACCGGATTCAAGGCTATTCGACTCACGCACCGTCGACCGGTATCGTGGTGAGAACGAAACCATCGACCCGGTTGCTGGACATATCCCTGGCTCAATTTCTGCTCCCTATCCAGATAACCTGGACACAGAAGGTAGATTCCTGCCTCGCGAGGCGTTACGTGCCCGGTTCCAATCCTTGCTTGGCGTTGCGCCAGTTGAAAATGCAATTTTCTACTGTGGTTCAGGCGTCACCGCAACTCACAACCTTCTGGCCTTAGCCCATTCAGGCCTGGGGGATGGCAGACTTTATCCCGGTTCTTGGAGCGAATGGATCACTGACCCTTCTCGTCCCGTGGAAAAGGGGTAAAAAAAAGAGGGGGATTAAGATTATCCGTTTTCATCCATCTACCGTCTTTGGTTGATTGTCTACCGTCCAACTCCCCAAAGCTGCCTACAACTGGGAGGTACAATGCGGGCAGCGGGTGGCTTTAATGGAGATCGTTTCCATGCAATAGGTACATGTCTTGGTGGTCGGCTCGGTTATTGGTTCAGCCTCTTTAGCCTTCTTGAGGCCATGTAGCCTGTTCATGGCGCGCACGACCATAAATATCGCCAGGGCTACAATTAAGAACGAAATAACTTGATTTATAAATATACCGTAATTGAGCGTGACAGCGCCTGCCGCTTGGGCATCTGCCAGGGTGGCGTAAGGTCCGGCTGTACTTCCAGCTGCTAATACCGAGAACATATTGGAAAAATCTACTTTCCCTAAAAGCAGTCCAACCGGAGGCATAATGATGTCCTTCACCAGGGAATTTACAGTGGCAGCAAAGGCAGCCCCGATGATGAAACCTACGGCCAAGTCAACTACATTTCCCCGCATGACAAATTCTTTGAAATCTTTCCACATAATGTTTTCTCCTTTTGAATTCAAAATCATTCCCTTTTCAAAACCATCACCCTCTTAAGCTTACAGACAATTATTTTATCGGTCGCAATTGGACGATAAGACTGCCATTGGCTGGTAAAGTTTGGTTCGCTACTAATGGTTTGTATGTATCAAAGCCTCCTTTCGCATTGATCACAGGCGAGGTAAGCACCTCGTCCTCAGCCATCCTATCTTCCCCAAATATCACAACCGCCTCATAAGCCTCTTTGAGAGGTCCTTGACCTAAAGTTAAGTAAAATTCGTTGATCGGGTCTTTCCCTAAGTTAAGAATAACCAGCACCACCTCCTCTTTACTGGCGCGCAAATAAGTAAAAATCGCTTCGTTATCCACCTCTACGGGGAAGTAATCACCGACGCGCAATGCAACGTGCTGGTTGCGCAAATGAATAAGTTTGCGATAGTGGGACAATAGGGAATCAGGGTCAGCGGACTCATCCGCAACGTTTTTTCCCGCGGCAAAATCCGGATAAACAGATATCCACGGTACACCATCAGTGAAGCCCGCATTCTCATCCGCCGTCCATTGCATAGGTGTCCGGATCATTTCATCTGGTTTCTTACCAAACATACCAATCTCTTCACCGTAGTAAATAAACGGCGCTCCAGGCAAAGTAAGCAGCGCTGAGGCTGCGCTTTTTGCTTTACCTACCTCCTCCCCAAAAAGCAAAATCGATCGGTCCTGATCATGATTGGTCAAGAAGGTTGCGAATTGTCCCGGTGGGAACAGACCCCAATCTCTGCTCATTATCCTGGAAACTTGCTCAGCTCTACCAAGTCGTGCGCTGGTAACCAACGATTCTGCCAGGTCAAAATCAAAAGCCAGATCAAACTCGTCTCCAGTTATGTACTTGCTGGCTGCCACACTACTGTCCCACACCTCCCCTACAGTTATGGCTTGCGGATTCAGGCTTTTGTAAAATTGGCGAAAGTCCTTATACCAGTCATGGGTCGCCTTGGAATGGGATTGGAGAGTACCTTCCTCGATCAAATGCTTGGCAGCATCTAACCGGAATCCATCGACTCCGATGTCTTGCAGCCAATAGCGGACGATATCCTGCATTTGCATCGTAACTGCCGGGTTTGTGTAATTCAGATCTGGCATGCCTTCCCAAAAGATGCCCAGGTAATAGCCGGTATCCGTAGCATGCCAACCGGAGCCGCTGGGTTCTGCCTCAGACCAGACATACCAATCGCGGTATTCTGATGTCGGATCGCGGGAGGCAACGAACCAGGCGTGATCACTGGAGGTATGATTGAGAACCAGGTCAATAATAACCCGCATGCCTCTCTGATGAGCCTCATCCAGGAGACGCTTGAATTCTTCGATTGAGCCATATTCTGGATTGATGGCATAATAATCGAGGACATCATAGCCATGATAGGAAGACGCTGGGTGAACAGGCATCAACCAAATTCCGGTCACCCCCAAGTCGGTTGATGTCTCTTGATCCCCATCGTTGAGATAATCCAGTTTTTCGATGAGGCCGCTCAGATCCCCGATCCCATCCCCATTACTATCGTAATAAGAACGAACAAAAATCTCATAAAAAACGGTATCATTCCACCAGGGATAACCATCCGTCCCTTGCGGCATCCGGGTGATTGGCTGCACAGCCAGTGGACTGGCAGAAGACCTGCAAGAGACAAGTACGAGGCCAAGCACCAGAAGCGAAGTAATACTTCTACAGCATCTCATAAATTCGATTGAAAACCCGTTTTCCTTAACCTGAATGGATATGAAAACGGGTTTAAGAGACAGCTCGAAATGATTTTCTGGAAGTCTTGTAGGTTATTTAACACTCCCTATCGTCAAGCCACTAACAATATACTTTTGAAGGATTAGGTAAACAATCGCGACTGGTGCGGCTACCATTAATGCCATTGCGGAAAACACCGACCATGGTGTGTCCCCAGAAAAGGCTCCAATCATGTTCCATAAAGACATGGCCAATGTGAAATTCTTCGGGTTAGTCAGGAATTGCCAGGACATTATAAATTCAGTCCATGACGTATTAAACGCCAGGAAGGCTGTAACGGCGATAGCTGGGGTAGATAATGGTAAAAGGATCCTCGTAAAAACTTGGTTCGGGCTTGCCCCGTCAATCCGGGCAGCTTCTTCCAGCTCGCGCGGGACAGTATCCAGGTAACCCTTCAGATTCCAGATCGCGAATGGCAACTGGCTAGCAGCAACCGCTATTCCAACTCCAAATAGTGAATTGCGCAAGTTGAAACTCAATTCGCCGATATGGATATTGACCCGGTTTAACAAGACGAATAAAGGCGCGATCGTGGCAATCGATGGCAACATTAAAACCGTAACGACGCCCATCATGAGCATCCTACGTCCTCTGTATTCAAAACGGGAGAAAGAATACGCTGCCAGGATACCAACAATTACCGAAAAAATAGCAACACCACCCGCTAGCATGAACTGGTTAAGGGCCAATTGAGTAAAAGAAACCGGGTTAGCTGTTGGTTGAGTTAAAACCCGTTTATACGCATCCAGCGAAGCGCCCGGGGGGATGAGGCGGAAATCATTTGGCCGGGATAAATCACGCGGGTCTAATGAAAGGCTGACAATCCACATGATAGGAAACATAACAAAAAAAACGATCGATAAACAAATGATTTGCAGGACCAATTGTTTCCAGAACGGTAAGCGTTTTTCTTGCTCGGTTGATCCTTTGGAGGCTTTCCGTCTGGCGCTCTGTGATGCTAAAGGGTTAATGGATCGGGTAATCTCAGACATCGTACCTCTCCGTAGCGCGGCTAATGCGGTTGGTAGAAAGCGTTAGAATCAGCAGAACAAAGAAGATGATCACACAGAAAGCGGCTGCCATCCCGTATAGTCGCTGGGCATTTACCAGGTCGTAAGCAGTCGTAACCAGGATTTGGGTTTGCCGCAGCGGGCCACCTCCCGACATAAAATAAATAGCATTGAAGAGGTTAAAGGTGATGATCGTGCCGACCATGGCTGCCGGGATCATCGCCGGACGGAGCAAGGGTATGGTTATTTTGAACAATTGCTGGATACTGCCAGCGCCGTCGATAGAGGCTGCTTCATTCAAATCCTTGGGAATACTTTGTAACGCCCCGGTGGCAACAATCGTCATGAACGGCCAACCAACCCATATATTGGTAATCAGCATTGCATAAAAAGAGAGCGGCATGGCAAGGCCAGGTAAAAACCAATCGAATGGAGGGTAGATGTTTTCCATCCAGCGGATACGAAACACTTCTTGAGGAATGTGGAACAGGCCGCCAATACTCGCTAGGAACATGTTGATCGAGCCGTGATCCTGGTCGAACATATTCCGCCAAACGGTTGCAATTACCAGCCAGGGTAATACCATTGGCAATATGTAGATCGCGCGATATATCTTCTTAAAGAACAATCCAGGCGTGTTAAGTAGCAAAGCAATCAAGACACCCAGAACGACGTGGATAGGCACGTTGATAAATGTCCAGGCGAGGTTGAAGGCCAAAACACGCATAAAGGAAAAATTCTGCACCTTGGCAGTCAATCTGCCGGTACCTGGGATATCAATCTCAAGGCTCCCAATCTTTAGCTTATCCGGTAAGATATCCAGGTAATTCTGGATTCCCACGTTGTTAGGAGCGGGGGAGTCAAATCGGAGATTCTTTATTCCGAAATCCGTGAAAGACATCCAAACCTGGTAGAACATTGGATAAAAAGTAATCAGCGCCATCACAACAGCCGCAGGAATCAGATAATAATACGCAGCCCGTTGATACGTTGTGCGGCTCCACCAGGTACTAAAAGAGCGTTTATCGTTCATTGAAGATGGGGGGGTGTTTTCAGACACTGTAGCCATAGCCTATCCTCAATATTATAAAGTGATTATGAACGGAAGCTACTGGAATAGTTCAGGATCGTAATCCGTCAGGATGAGGAGCGCTGATTTATGTGGGCTCATCAGCGCCCCTCTAATTATATATTCTTTTTTCAAGACAGGAAAAAAACCTGGTTTCCTACACATTCGCAAATGTCAAAAAACCAGGTTTCTCTCCCTAAATTTTATTTCCCACTGGCAGCATTCATTGCCGCGCAGGCTTCGGTAACACCATCCGCTGGAGAAACCGCACCTTCGAGCACCTTGGTGAACATGTCACCAAATGGCGCCCAGTAATTGGCGAATTCCGCACTCTGCGGCCGCGGGAAACCAGTCGCAGATGCCTGAGCAAACGCTGCAATCAACGCGTCGGCGGAAGTCACATCCGAACGGATCGGCACGTGACCAGCGCTGTCCGTGTAGATCTGGGAAGATTCCGTGTTAGTCAGGAACAACGCCAGTTCTACTGCCGAAAGGATATTCTGGCTGTTGGGGTTGATATAGAACCCGTCAATGCCATTCAGCGGAGAGGCCGGGCCTGCCGGGCCAGCTGGCATCGGTACGACGCCCAGGTTGTCACCCAGGTCTTTTTTATAGTCAGCCAGCGCCCACGGGCCGTTGACGAACATGGCTGCCTCGCCTTGGCGGAATAATCCTTCCGCCTTACCATAGTCAGGCTCGAAGATGGCGCCAGCAGCTTTCAGGTCGACCAAATATTGCATGAAATCGACCCAACCGCCCTGGTCAGCGACACACTTATTGTCCGAATCGAGCAATTTTCCACCGAAAGCACCCGACCAACCGAACAGGTGATAGGCACCCTGGACATTGACGAGCATCTGACCGTCCGTCACCAACTGCAGTACTTCATCAGTGGTTTTTGGTGGCACGGGGAGTAGCGACTTATTGTAGTACAGAGCAACAGCTTTGGCTGATTCTGGCACGCCATACAACACCCCATCCACCTTCATACCTTCTACACCGGGACCCGACACCTTACCCAGACGTCCAGCCAGGTATTTATCGAGAGCAAGAACCAGCCCTCCGCGTGCCCAGTTGCCCAGGTCGTCGTTAGGAGCCACAAACATATCCGGCCCACCGCCTGCTGCAACTTCGGTCTGATACTTGTTGAAAATCTCACTGAAGGGGATCTGGAGGACATTTATCGTCAATTCGGGGAAGCGAGCTTTAGCATTGTCCACCAGCGTGGCAAGAGTAGATTCCTCAGCGCTACCTGTCTGGTAAGCATGCCACAGCGTGATCTCGCCAGAAACAGGCGATTCGATTGCCACCTCCTTACCACTGGCGGCATTCATTGCTGCGCAAGCTTCGGCAACACCCTCCGCAGGGGAAATCGCACCTTCAAGCACCTTGGTGAACATATCCCCAAAGGGCCCCCAGTAATTGGCGAATTCCGCACTCTGCGGCCGCGGGAAACCAGTGGCCGAGGCCTCAGCAAAGGCTGCAACCAGCGGGTCGGCGGAAGTCACATCCGAACGGATCGGAACATGACCAGCCTTGTCCGTGTAGATCTGGGAAGATTCCTGGTTGGTCAGGAATAAAGCCAGGTCGATGGCGGACTGGGTGTTCTGACTGTTGGGGTTGATATAGAAGCCGTCAATGCCGTTCAGTGGGGAAGCCGGACCTGACGGGCCAGCCGGCATCGGTACGACGCCCAAGTCTTCACCCAGGTCTTTTTTGTAGTCAGCCAGCGCCCACGGACCGTTGACGAACATGGCTGCCTCGCCTTGCCGGAACAGGCCTTCCGCCTTACCATAGTCAGGCTCGAAGATGGCGCCAGCAGCTTTCAGGTCGACCAAATACTGCATGAATTCGGTCCAACCACCTTGATTGGCAATGCAGGTGTTGGTGCCGTCGAGCAGTTGCCCGCCGAAAGCGCCTGACCAACCGAACAGATGGTAGGCACCCTGGACGTTGACCAGCATTTTACCTTCCTTAACCAGCTGAAGCACTTCATCAGTGGTAGTTGGCGGCGTGACCAGGGATTTGTTGTAATAAAGGGCAACGGCTTTCGCTGATTCTGGCACACCATACAGCTTTCCATCCACCTTCATGCCTTCCACCCCCACAGTGGAGGTTTTGTCTAGTTTGCCAGCCAGGTATGTATCGAGCTCCAAGACCAATCCACCGCGCGCCCAATTACCCAGGTCGTCATTCGGTGCCACGAACATGTCAGGACCCCCACCCGCAGCAACCTCAGTCTGATATTTGTTGAATATCTCGCTGAAGGGGATTTGCAGCACATTGATAGTCAGATCGGGATACTCCGCCTGGGCATTGGCAACAAGCTCAGCCAGCGTACTTTCTTCGGCGCTACCGGTTTGGTAGGCATGCCAAAGGCTAACTTCACCCGAAGGGCCCATGGGTTCCGGAGGCGCTTCCGTCACTTCGACTGGCGGAGCTTCAGTCGGTGGCGGCGCTTCGGTAGCTGCTGGCGCACAAGCCGCCAGAAGCATGGTTGTGATCAGCAGAAAACTGAGCAAGGTCAAGACTTTTTTACTCATCTTTTCTTCTCCTTAGAAGATTTTATCGATTGTTATCTTTAGTTTACAAGAAATCATCGGATTGGAATGGTCAATTTAGGGACGCTTAATCGAGGTACTTAATCACCTCCTCTCCTAAGAATTGAAACCCCCTCACTGGTACAACCAAATTCAATTTGGCAAAGGATCATCTTATTAATTATACCCCCCTTTAGAAAAATCCAGGCCTCTAATTACCCCCTGCGCGGATTGCGTCAATATCTGTGATTATTTTATTGTAGGCTTGCTGGATGGCTGAAATTGGATCGACGTCCTCAACGAAGATAGATTGTATGGTAGCTTCCATTGATCCCCAGTAGGCGTTCATCTCAGGTATAACTGGCAAAGGGGTACTTCTCTCGAAAGCCATCACAGTCTCCTTCATTAACCGGTCCTGGATTTTGACATCCTTTACGGTTGGCAGGTGCGCTGCCTTTGTGGGATCGGTGAGAATCGCCTGTGCTTCAGGGGAAAGGAAATACTCCATAAAAGCCCAGGCAACCTGGCGTGTCTCGGTTTCCACGGTAGGATTCAGATAAATTGCCTCGGTTTCAACAAATCCAGAGAGATGGCCACGCTCTGTCACTGGCCACGGATCAATCGCTAGATTTTCTACGCCAATTGCCTCGGCCAGATTTGTGATGTTCTCAGATCCATCGATCAGGAAACCCAACCTGCCTGCCTTGAAAAGGTTTGCATCGTTATCAGTATTGAATTCGACCAATAATCCAGAGTCTTTGAATGATCGTAATAAATTCAACCAGCACACTCCCGCCGCATTGTTAAAAGCGGGATTCCCCCTTTCATCCATTAATTTACCACCGCAGGCAGTCAATTGAGCCCCTGAAAAGTAGAAGCCAATATCAAAATCTGCGCCGATCACGTCTCCCTGATTCGCCTGGGTTGCCATCTCAATCAACTCATCCAAAGTTCGAGGAGAATCTGGAATGATGTCCTTGTTACGGAATATCACAACCCCTCTCCGAAAAGCTTCTGGAAGGCCAATTAAAGCTCGTTTATATTCTAGCTGGGCCAGGGCAGCCTCGTTGATCGAGGCCTGTAACTCTTGATCAGCCAGTTGAGATAGGTCTGCGATTACGTTTCCATCGAAAAGGGCTGGGCCCCATTCGGCCGGCCCGATCAACAAGGTGGGGCCATCTCCCTTAACCACCGCGTCCCTATACCTCCCTTGCAAACCATCAAAGGGAAAATAAGACACAACAAATTGAACATAAGGGTGCAGCTCCTTAAAACCATCAATCACTTCCAACAGACTATCGACTTCGCTCTCGTCCCAGGCATGCCAAATAACGATTGAATTGGAAAGTTCTAGCGCAGGATCAGATGTTGAGGTCAAGTGTTTTGTGACTGCAGGCTGTTCAGCCGCGGGCAAAGGTTTTTGAGCTAACTGGACTCGTAAAGACTCGGGCGTCTCCGTGATCATTGGGAATACAGCTGGCGAGGGACCTTGGGTAACCTCAGGAGCTTGCGCGCATGCTGATAGAAACCAGTAGAACACTATTAATAAGCTGGTCAATAACCGAGTTCGGTTCATCACTATATAATACTCGTTTCGATCTGTAAATGGTTTACAATTAGGATAGGTTAACAATCGAAATTCGATTAAAAACCCCGCGAGAGAAAATTTTAGCACATCTAGACAAAAAATGAAACCCCAAGCATTCAACGGTATATTCGCGGCTGCCATCACACCACTTCGATCTGATTTCTCGCCCGATCTTAGCGTCTTACCCTCATATCTAGACTTCCTGGCTCAGCGCGGTTGCCATGGGGCGTTACTTCTTGGTACTACGGGGGAAGGCCCATCCTTCAGCCCCGAACAAAGGAGAGATGTATTTCGCGCCGCCCTTAAAGTCCGCCAAGAACACCCGGAATTCCGCCTCCTGGCAGGCACGGGTACACCCAGCCTGGACGAGACCATCGCTTTAACCCATTCCGCTTTCGATCTGGGTATGGACGGAGTTGTCGTCTTGCCTCCATATTATTTCAGAAAAGCCAGCGACGATGGCTTGTTTACCTGGTATCAGGAAGTGATTCATCAGGCAGTGCCTAACGATGGCGCTTTTTTCGGCTACCATTTCCCTGGGATGTCAGGTGTACCGTTATCGTTAGATTTGCTGGCTCGACTAAAGGATACTTTCGCCAACCAGTTCAAGGGGATCAAGGACTCGTCTGGAGACCCCGCATTCGCTGAAGAACTTGGAACCCGATTTGGGAAAGATCTGGTGGTATTTACAGGGAACGATAGCTTATTCACCTTGGCGTTGCAATCACATGCTGCTGGTTGTATAACCGCATTGGCAAACCTGATTTCTCCGGACTTGCGCCGGATTTGGGATACATCCCAAAGCAGCCAACCCGACTTGAAATTACAAGAAAAGGTCAACTCAGTCCGAGCGATCTTTGAACAGTATCCACCTGCTCCGCCATTGTTAAAAGTACTCCTGGCTCGCTACTTTGGGTTTCCACGATGGCCGGTCTGTCCACCTCTGCTCCCCCTTCCCTTAGAAACGGAAGACATCGTCGCATCTCAGCTAAATTTAGCGTAAAATTAGAGAATTCTATCAATCTGGTCATCTCCTATCGATCCATGTCTTCTTCTCCCCCGGAAAATCCTCCTCAGTCCTCCGCACCTGAACAAAATCCACGCCAGTTGCTTCTTCTGGCCGTGCTAGCAGTGGGGATACTGGCGATCATCATCTTAACGATTGTCCTTTCTGCGCGCCTCACGACCTCGCCTCCGCCGATCGCCACGCTTCCACCAGGCGTTACCCTGACGCCTTCTATTTCCCCAACCTGGACGCAAACTGCAACCATGACGCTCACCCTGCGGCCGACATTTACACCCAGGCCAACCGGCTCTCCCACCCCTTCCTTGACGCCAACTTCTACACCACCGCCGACGCTGTTCCCCTCCCTTACCCCCGCTATCCCTATTGAAGAAAACGATCGCTTTCTACTGGTAGAATGGACATCCGAACTGGCTGACCAGTTAATCAGTATTCTTGATGCATATCCAAATACATTGTCGGGATTCGCGCGTGGAGAAAATGACCGCGGATATTACAATGCTTTTCAATACGCTGTACTTGCCCAACGCGAAGCCCTATTACGTTTCCCGTCTGCACCCGAAGCCCAGGATTGGCTTTGGGGATTAGCTTATAACCAGGCGCGCACTGGTGATCCACGGGCTGGTTCTACTTTCACATCCCTGATCACTCAGGAACTCAATGCCGGTCTGGTAAGCCTTGACGAATTAAACCGCTGGGGAAATTCACAATTCCCTCCGGTATCCATTGAAGTCAATCCTCTGGAGACTACAACCGGTTTATTGAGTAACAGCCTGGTAAAGGTGAGTCCTGGGAAAAACGGCAGCGCTTTCTTCTGGCTCCTGGAAAATCCCAACGGTTTTATCTCCTTCCCCCTGACGAGTGATTTCGACTTCGTCTATCCTACTGGGGTGAAATATTTTCTGGACGACCTCACCAACGACGGCAGTCCAGAAGTGGTCATCTTCCGCAACAATGTGCCCGGATCGGAACAATCCCACTTTCCCCGAGTTTTTAACCTAGCACAGCAACCCCCGGTCGAGCTCCCCTTCGCGCCGAACGTTCCACCCAAGATCGGGCTGGTTTTTGAGACTCATTGGGAACCAGTCGAAGCCAGCACTTCAGAAGGTGACCTACAATTCACAACCACCGTCTTTCCAACCTGCCCGGTAACGATCACACATACTTATCGGTGGAACGGACGCGAATTCGAGTTCTTCGATGCCAATTACAGGATCGATCCTGATCCCGCATTAATAAGTTTCTGCGCGCCAGTCATCGAACATGCCTCCCTCGTGTGGGGATTGGAACCAACCATCCAATTAATGGAATCTCTCCTGCCATCCTGGCCTCCGAAAAGTACACCAGACGGCTCCCCGTATCCTGAGGATGCCTTAGACGAATGGCGATACCGCTTGGGCATTTATCACGCCCTGCTGGGTGACCGGTCTCAGGCAACCGGTTACGCCAATGCAATCATAAAAAACCCTGCAACGCCGCTCAGCCGTTGGATCGGTCCGGCGCAGGAATTCTTGGCAACTTACCAGGATCAAAAGGCTATCTATCAAGCCTGCCTGGCTTCGACTTATTGTGATCCACAACAAGGCCTTAAGAGTTTAGTCGCTACGTTCTCTCCCGAAGAGTATGCGAGCACCGTCGAACTTCTGGTACAAGGGGGAGTGACCATTCGTTCGCGTGGATTTTTTGATTTCGACAACGATGGCCAGTCTGAACAGTTCTTTATCCTTCGCCATTTACCTGGTTCCAGGCTGGAATTTTGGGTCCATGCGCCGACCTCAAAAGGCGTCGACGCCCTTTTTGTTGATTTCGTTGAGACTTCTCCGGTCAGAATATCTTTCGTCGAACCACTCGATGAACCTCCAGTTGTTAAAATTGAACCTAATACATACTTCCGCCTCGAAAAACTCGGGGTTGACCGAGAACCTGTGGTCACCATCGTCGAACACCAGGTTGTCCTGTCCGCCGATCTCACCCGCCAGGCCCTCGATCGGATCGAAGAATCATTACTCGCCGGCGATGATCCCACCCAATTGCAGGAAGATTTAATCACGCTCAGGGATTCACCCATCTTTACCTGCAACTATCTTCTCTGTCCCCACTATCTTTATTTACTCGGGTTGGCAGACGAATTATTGAACGACGACCGATCCGCAATCGACACTTTTCTCGAGTTATGGCGTGATTTCTTTGAAAGCCCCTATGTCACCATGGCGCGCTTGAAGCTGGCTGGCCCAGCCGTTCCACCAGGTCCTACTTTCACCCCAACCAGGACAAGAACTCACGTCCCCACTGAAACAATTACACGCACCCCAACTATCACCGGCACACTGCCAACTGCCACAGCAAGCGGGACGCCCACCCCTACCGGCACCTTACTGACTCCAACACCCACTACGACCGGCTCTACCTTAACTCCAACATCAACCATGACCCCTACACTGACCCAAACCGGTGTAATACCAACGGATACAGCCACAACACCTTATCCACCTCCTGCACAGGGATATTGATGACATTAACACGTACGCGGTGGCGACTTCTCCACACTTATCCTGCACCCGGTTCCTGGAACATGGCCGTTGACGAAGCCATCCTGGAAGCTACTGGTCGTGGTGAAGTTCCTCCGACCTTGCGTTTATACAGTTGGGACCCGCCCTGCCTTTCTCTTGGCTATGCGCAGCCAAAGTCTGACGTCGATCGCTATCTCCTCTCTAACATCGGTTGGGATCTTGTCCGCCGTCCCACCGGAGGTAAGGCAATCCTGCATACCGACGAGTTGACCTACGCTGTGATCGGCCCGCATGCTGAACCCAGTCTGGCCGGGGGCGTCATCGAAAGCTATCAACGCCTCTCTGCTGCCCTTCTGTCCGCCCTAAGACTACTCGGTATCCCGGCTGAGTCGCTTGAGAACCCTGGTCGCTCTAATCAAGGAGCTGACCATAACCCGGTTTGCTTCGAGATTCCGTCGCCTTATGAGATCACTTATCAAGGGAAAAAAATAATCGGGAGTGCCCAGGCTCGCCGGCGGGAGGGGATCTTGCAGCATGGATCCCTTCCTTTATATGGTGATCTAACGCGCATCACGCAGGTATTAGTTTACCCCGACAACGCCAATCGCCAGCTTGCAGCAGAGCGATTGCTCACCCGCGCTGTGACCGTCGAGGCAGCTTTAGGATACCGAATTGAATGGGAAATTGCCGCTCAAGCCTTCGCAACGACCTTTCAAAAGGTTCTCAACCTGGCTTTGGATGCTGAACAACTCACCCCCTCTGAGACTCAACGGGCAGCTGAATTGGTTAGAGAAAAATATAACCATTCAGGTTGGACGGATAGATTGTAAGGTTAAGGTTCCGGCGTCGGTCGTTCATAAATTACCTCGGAATACTTACCGATTTCGCGGAACAAGCGAGAGAGATAGTTTTCTGCATTTTGACGGGCCAGTTCCAGGATGCCATCCTCAAGTGCAGCTTTTTCTATCTCCTGCTCAGCAGCTTGGCGAGCTATGGTCTCCAAATTCACATCACCGCTTGTCAAGATGCCTTTTTCCCGGTCGTATATATAGGATTTCTCATTGTCTAATGTGGCAATAAAGATCTCAGGTTCAGGCAGATTAACAAAAAGAACATTATCTTCAACGCGCAGGTTTTCTGGTCCTAGTTTCTCCAGATCAACCCCGGCGATCACCCTTCCATGTGCAACCAAGAGTAAGCGATCCCCAAAAAGAAAGCCGAATTGTCCCTGGCCTGCCTCCGCCGTGATCACCTTTTCGACCGAATATTGAATGGTCTCTAAGCGCGCCAATGAACGCACTTGATGGATGATGGTCACCGGATCGACAATTACCGTAGGAGTTGGTCGCAACAGCTGTGCTACTTGCGTCCCAATCCCGTTAGATAGGTCTGCCACCGGTTGCACGAATTGCTGCGCCTGCATTACACTCTGACGCACAACCGAGATGACCAAATAAGCCGCCAGGCTTATGATGATTAAGATACCGATCACCAAGACCCACCCTCTAACATTGTTTGTGCTTGATTTTTCCATAAGATTCTCTTCTACTATAACTTCTTGCCCTAGAATTCACTTACCACGATAATTATAAGGGGAACTTCTTTAAACCACAATGCGTATTGGCCTGCTCATCCTTCACTTACACCTGGCGGGTTGCACATCTCTCAAGGAAAAACGCCGCCGGCTCAAACCTCTGATCGTCCGTCTACATCGCGAGTTTAACATTTCCGTCGCGGAGATAGAAAAATTAGATTCCTGGCAAGAAGCGCTAATTGCCTGTTCATTAGTCAGCAACGATCAGGGACACACCCAGCGTTCTTTGCAACAAGTTATCCGGTGGATTGAAGCCTCCTGGCCAGATGTTACCTTAATCAGTGAACACCTGGAGCTCATTTAACTATGGCTGTGCTCATCCTCATCGTGACGATCGTTGGACTGGTCGCTGGATATCGCTTCTACGCCAGCCGCCAAGCAGCCCATATCATCCTGCCAAATCTGAAACGCTCCGCTCCAGCCCGTCGTTACATGGATGGTGTGGACTTTATTCCAACCCATCCCAGCATCTTGTTAGGCTTTCAGTTCAAATCAATTTCCCTCGACCCGATCATCGCTCCGATCATCGCTGTTCAATTTGGCTGGTTACCGGCTGTTCTTTGGATATTATTTGGTACTCTTTTCTTCGGGTGGGTGCAGGATTACCTTTCTATAATCATGTCCATGCGGAGTGGTGGGATGACTCTCAGCAAGCTGGTGGAGCAGATTATCTCTCCCCAGGCAGGAAAAATTTTCCGAATAATTTTATTTGTCTACCTTTTACTGATTTTGGGTGAATTCACCATGATCATCTCTCCCTTGCTCGCTAAAGATACGGTGGCAACGGGGATCATTTTTATAGCCTTTGCCGGGCTCCTTGCCGGGCAGATGATCTACCGCTGGCGTATCAATATCCTGCTTTCGACCCTCCTCTCAGTCTCGCTCGCTTTCCTCGGTATTTCCGTGAGTTCACAGCCAACCGCCCAAAAGATTATTGAGGATATCAACAACTTGTTGGGGGCGGCTCAGGGTGCGATCATCTTCCATCACCCGCTCGGCTATGGGGATTTCACCTGGGCCTCGTTCTTCTGGATATTCATGGTGCTCACTTTCTGTTATCTTGGATCGGCCTTGCCGATTTGGCGCTTCACCCAACCAGTGAACTATGTCTCGTCCTGGTTCATCTTCCTTATGATGATCGCCTCAATCACTGGAGTCATCATGGCTGCCCTAAATAGAGAGATCCCCTTTTCTTTAGAGATCCCAGCCGTGGTAACTATTAACCATCCCCAGCTAGGTCCTATCTGGCCAATTCTGCTCGTTACGATCTCGAGCGGAGCGATCTCCGGTTGGCACTCGCTGGTTGCAACCTATAGCACTTCCAGGCAGGTCGAGAAAGAAACCCACGCTCTGCCGATTAGCGTAGGTGCTGCGTCCTTAGAAGCGATCCTGGTTGTCTTAGCAGTGATTTTTGCTGCCACCATTGGAGTAAGTGCAGGAAGATTCGACGCGAGCCAGAATTTTAAGCTCATTGCCGGGCCAGCAGGAGTTTTTGCGACCGGCATGACGCATTACTTAAAGAACTTGGGCATCTCTGACGCCTTGGGAAACGCTATTGGAACCATATTCCTGACTGTTTTGGGGTTAACTGTGATGCAGCTCGTGTTGCGCTACCTGCGTATGGTAGGTGCAGAACTGATGGGTTCGCAGATTCCCGCCTTGCGGAACGCTCACGTAGGTAGCCTTCTTGGCGTCCTGATCATACTGATCCTGATCTTGTCTGGCTTTTGGCAATGGCTGTGGGTTTTATTTACTGGCACCAACCTGTTGATCGCTGGGATCACGCTATTAATGGCTTCAATTTGGTTAGTCAGGCAGGGAAAACCGAATCGATGGACTCTTTGGCCAGCGATATTTTTATACGTCACTGCGATTAGCGCTCTGATGTTTACTTCAGTTTTTATTGCGTTTTACAATAAAATCTTCAATACCAGAGTACAAGATAACGGTTTCATCTTTGGGAATATCATAATCTCTGTTTTTGGTTTATTCATAATCGTCTCTGCGTCGCTTCTGTTCATCGATGGGTTGTGTGTGTACAAAAGGGCTCGTAATAGCGGTAGACCACCTAGCTTAAATCATCCGAGAGTTTAAGTGTTATTTGTTTAGACGAGTTTTCTCTATGGCAGCCTTGGCGCGGGGGGCGTACTCCGATGCGGGCCAAGTATCTAACACCGCGTTAAACTCCTTTATTGCTTGTGCCTCCACTTTCTTTAGACGATAAGCCACACCCAGGTTGTAGTGAGTTGCAGCTTCATATTTGATACCTAAATGCCCATGGTGTACCTTTTGCAAAATTCCCGTGAAAGTGGTAATAGCCTCGTCGAGCTCGCCCTGATGCAAACGCAATGTACCTCGGTTAATAAGCACGATCAATTGGTTAGAGTTATCCGGCCAAAGACGCGCCGCAATGGTGTATATACGATCGGCGTAAGTGAACTGTCTGCGTCGCGCAAAGACGTTGCCTACGTCTACCAACAAGCGCACACGCATGGTGATCAGGTAAATGATGATCAAGAACAATATCGGGTGAATTGAAAAACCTGATAATGCAGCCAGCCCACTGGTTATGACCGTCAGAGTCGCTGCTTCAATCGCAAACTGGCCAGAAAGGCCTTCGCGCCTTAAAAACGATAATCCACCAAAGAGAACTATATACAAGAATCCTTCAAGTAATAGCAAGGTAGGTAAGCTCACAGCAACCTCCCCGGATCATAGATGGATGAAAAGACTCAAAACATTCATGGGATATCTATTTTAGTGATTCTCCCATGATCTGGAGCCCTAAATAAGCAATGATGTTATTTGTCACCTGAAGAGCATGATAGTCAACAGTTGACTTTAGAATAAATGTAACGCTATAATATATCATGGATTTTTATACGTGAAAATCCTTGAATGGCTCCGCAAAAAAGTCAATGCCACACATAAAATCAGATCATATTCGATCCATCCCGAGAAACAATTCACAATAGTGACGTGAAAGCCACAACAATGCTTGAAGACAGGCTCTGGCTGACACATCGGTGATTTGCTTTTTAATAAACAACCATTCACAAAGGTGCGCCTGCCTCATAATGGCGAAAGGAGGTTGCCATTGAAGTGGTACGTTGAAAGTAAGTAAAAGGGTCCTTCGTTCTTGAAATGGACCCGAAACATCCGGGTAAGGTTCCCAGAATTCCCAAAGAAATTGCAGTTGAGGAGAAAAAAATGAACGCAATTCTGGCTCTCATTCTCGGTGTAGTAGTGATTGGAGTCGGGTACGGCATCTACGCCAGACGAGTTAATCTCAACGTTATCCGACCCGACGATAAAAAAGCGACGCCGGCCAAAATGTACATGGATGGCGTGGATTTTATCCCGGCCAACCGCAATGTCTTGTTTGGCTATCAGTTTAAGTCCATCGCTGCCTTAGGCCCCATCCTGGGCCCGATTGTGGCCGTCCAGTGGGGCTGGCTCCCCGCTCTATTGTGGATCATCTTTGGCACTTTCTTCATTGGTTGGGTGCAAGACTATGGCAGTATCATCATGGGAGTCCGCGAGGAAGGTCAAAGCTTTGGCGCTCTGAGTTACCGGCTTATCTCTCCCCGCTCCAGGATGATACTCATCACCTTCATTTACTTTTACCTGTGGCTTATTATGGGTGCATTTGGTATCCAGGTGGGCTTTAATTTACTCACTAATGCAGCAGTGCCACTTGGGGTCATTATTGTGATCCTGGTAGGCATACTGGCTGGCCAAATGACCTATAAGTGGAAGCAGGACATCCTCCTCACCAGTGTAATCACCGTAGTGCTTTCATTCCTAGGCATCTGGTTGGGCACACTACCGGCGGTCAAGAACCTCTTCGCCGCGATTTATGGCACAGTTGGCGGTGCCACCAGCCCAACCCTTTTCCTTGCAGTGACCCAGGCTAGGCTGATTGGTAGCCTCCTGGTCGTTGCCATCTGCTACTTCGGTGCTGTATTACCTATATGGCGTTGGGCTCAACCGATTAACTACGTGTCCTTCTGGATTGTACTGCTCGGTATTGTGGGTGGCGTAGTCGGGCTCTTAATCTGGCGTCCGGGTATGGGCGACTTTCCTGCCTTTACTACGTTCAATGTCGCCGGGCTCGGCCCGCTTTGGCCTATCCTGTTTGTGACCATTGCCTGCGGAGCTATCTCAGGCTGGCATAGCCTGGTATCCTCGTCAGGGACAGCGCGTCAGATTGAAAAGGAGACGGATGCGCTATACGTAGGTGGTGGAGCAATGTTCCTTGAAATGTTCTTCGCCATCATGGCCTTCCTGACAGCTACAACAGCTTTCGGCGGGTTTCAGGGTTACCAGGAGGCTGGCGGTGGTGCAAAGGCAGCCGCGATCTTCTCCAAAGGTTTAGCCGCCTTTATGAACCAATGGGGACTGGATAGGCTACTGGGTCAAGGCTTTGGTGAGGCGTACGGCGCAGTCTTTCTCACCTTGATGGCTTTAACCATCATGTATCTGGTAGTGCGCTTTATGCGCGTGGCAAGCTCTGAAGCCCTGGGAGATCGCTTCCCGATCATTAAGAACATGCACGTCGGAACAGCGATCGCTTTGATCCTCACTTTGGTCTTGATCTGGTTGGTGCCCTTCCTACAGATCTGGGTAGTATTTGGCGCGGCAAATCAACTCATGGCATCACTTGCCCTGTTACTTATTACCCTTTGGTTAATCTCGAAGGGCAGAAACTACCAATGGACGCTTTGGCCCTTTATATTCATGTTCATAACCACTATAGGGGCATTGCTTTATAAAGCCTATGAGTCGTTCTTTATTAACTTGCCAAAAGTAGCGGCTCTGGCTGAGGCGCAAAAGCTTTCTGTGGCCCAAGTCGCTACCGCCAACATTATCATAGGCGCAGTGACTCTGGTCCTCGTCGTATCTGCGTTGATCCTCGCATGGGACGCATTTAAGGCTTTCCAACGCTTCCGCGCAGAGGCTCCTGCCAGCGTTTAAGTTTACCCTTTCAGGATGTGCGACGCACTCTTGGGAGTTATGGGTATACACCCTGTGCGTCGCACATCACACTATTAAGACGATTTTATGCCACCTATTCAAGTCGAAGTGATCTCGCCCCTACCCGAAGGTTGGAGCCTCTGCGTGTCGTGCGAGATGCTGATAGCGCGCGCCAATCTGGATAAACCCCCTTATGATCGCGGGTTAGACGAGTATCCTCCCGAATGGCAAGAAGACTTTCGCCGCCTCTCGGCATTGATTTTTGATCTGGCAGCGCGTTACGGCGACAGCATATCGATCCAATTATTTGACCCCCGCTCAGTGAAAGGGTTGATCAAGTCAATACAATACTGGGTGCATCATTACCCGTCGATAATTGTGGCCGGAAGCGAAAAAGTAGTAGGGTGGGACATCGCTCACCTGAAGGAGGCGTTACAAGCCGCGGGTGCCATAGAGCAGATGCCAAGGCAAGATTGAACAGAACTGTGATTGTCAAAGATAGATTGGCTCAATGGAAAGGTCTTGCCCGCCGGGTGGCCATAGTCGTCGGCCAAATCCTTTACGGCGCTACCGTTTTCGAGATGGTACGCGACCTGAAAAAAGAGCGAGCTCAAATTGAGCGCTTGTTTGTGGTCGTCGTTTTCGGCGACCTGTTAGGCGTACCGGTCTTGCCTCCATATTACACACTGCGCCTGTTACCTTATGTGATGCCAAACATCACCGGTTGGAGGCATAGTATGTTGCGTGAACGCGACCTGACTGATTTATGTGATCAGGAAATTACATAAATCAGCAATCCCCTGTCAGTAATCGCTTTCCAATATCTGTTGCCTGTTACTGATGGCTGACCAATTAGAAGAGGAGCTTCCATGGAAGACGAAGAAAAGAAACCGGGTTTTCTTGATGGATTCAAGAGCGTCTTATACGGCATGGCCGGTCATGACATGGCGCGCTACGCCCTCAAGACGCGCGGCAGTATGGAGCACTTGTTTATAT
>Ga0209126_1000151_pt1 | contig 21776 bp, 13 predicted proteins | sample RifCSP19_1_FD_184024 | JGI IMG/M metagenome (GOLD analysis project Ga0209126, IMG submission 184024) | Soil microbial communities from Rifle, Colorado - Rifle CSP2_sed 19_1 (SPAdes) (version 2) | ecosystem: Environmental > Terrestrial > Deep subsurface > Rock core/Sediment | place: Rifle...
CTCTGGTATACTGCATCTCGGAACTGTCTGATAAGTTTGTTGTTCACACTCAAACTTTTACCAGCAGTTCTACTTTTTGTTAAGGTCCAGGTTTTTCGTGTGAACCAAACTTGAAAAGTGAACCATCTAAACTTCAAAAGTGAACTCTTTTCGGTTGAAAAGTGAACTCAGGAAAACATCAAAAGTGAACCATCCCAACATGAAAAGTGAACCGCTCGTGGTAGAAAAAGACCCAAAACGAGAGGACATCATCATGACCCAGGTTCACAAACGCTTCACAGCAGAGCAAGTAAAAATACTGTTTCAAGGATATTGCCAAGGAAATCTTTCCCGGCCAGACGTTGAAGAAATGCTTGGAATTGGGAAAACCCGCTTTTTCGCTCTCCTGAAGACCTATCGCCAAGACCCGGATACGTTTTCCATCGCCTACCTGCGCTCAACTCAAGGACGCCTTTCCGAGGAGACCGAGAACCAGATCAAGCAGGAGCTACTCAGGGATAAAGCCTTGATTGATGATGAAGAGCTGCCCATCCACGACTATAACTATGCGGCCTTGGCCGATCGGCTCAAGAAGCAAGGTATCCAGGTATCGACCACTACCGTGATCAAACGAGCAAAGGCGCTGAAATACTATAAACCCAAGAAGAAGGGAAAAGCCCACGACCAGGAAGTGCTGACGGCTTCCATCGGAGACTTGATCCAGCATGACGCCTCTCTCCACAAGTGGTCGCCCTATGCATCTGAGAAATAGACCTTGATCACTTCCATAGATGATTACAGCCGCATGCTCTTATACGCTGATTTCGTGCCCGAAGAGAACACTTGGGCTCATATTCAAGCTGCTCAGTCTGTCCTTCAGACCTTTGGATTACCCTTTCGTTACTATGTCGATAACCTGCGTGTGTTTCGATTTGTCCAAAAGCGAGACAGTTTCTGGCGTACCCACCACTTAGGAACGGACGATGTCGATCCCCAATGGAAGCAAGTGTTACAGGAGTTCAAAGTGAAAATCATTTATGCTTTGTCGCCACAGGCCAAAGGCAAGGTTGAACGCCCTTACCGCTGGCTGCAAGACCGGATTGTCAGGACCTGCGCTCTGGAGAAGCTCATATCCATGGAAGACGCACGGGCCGTTCTGCGTGAAGAAGTCCACCGCTACAACTATCAACAGGTTCACTCCACCACGGGAGAAGTGCCAGCTATTCGATTTGCAAATGCCAAAAAGGCTGGAAATAGCTTGTTTCGACCGTTTGCTTTACCGAAACCCTATAAGTCGGCCAAGGATGTCTTCTGCTTGCGGACGATCCGCACTGTGAATGGCTATCGCCGGATCTCTCTCGACCGGCATTCGATTGAAGTGCCAAAGGTTGACGTCCGGGAAGATGTGGAGCTACGCCTGCTACCCGACTTAGCCAAGAATGTCTTGGAGGTCAGAATTTGGTTCCAGGGCAATTTGGTGCATTCTGTCAACCTGCCTTTGAACGAGTTTCGCCGTTATGCCTGAGGCAGTTCACTTTTCAGGTTTGGTTCAGAGTTAGGGAAACTTGGCGGTTCACTTTTCAAGTTTCGCACAGTTCACTTTTCAAGTTTCCCTAACAGCAGAATTTCATTAATATCCTATATTGTCATAGGGTGTTGATTGTGCAAAAAACATAGACGGTGATAGAATGGAGGTCATGGATGACCTCACACAGCATTATAAATCAGGATTTGTGGCGGTGATGGGCCGGCCAAATGTGGGAAAATCAACCTTGGTGAACGCACTTTTGGGGACAAAAATCGCCGCTGTCTCTCCCTGGCCCCAAACCACTCGCAAGCGTCAAATGGGTATTCTAACCCTTGAACAAGCCCAGATTGTCTTCGTCGATACCCCAGGTGTCCACCAACCGCTTCACAAGCTCGGTGAACGAATGAATAATGAAGCAGGGGCTGTTCTTGAGCAATGCGACTACGCCTTGCTTGTAGTAGATGTTAGCCAGGCGCCCGGGGAAGAGGACCGAATTCTTATCGAAATCCTAACCAAACTCAAACGGTCCATCCCCATTTTGATGGTATTGAACAAAATTGATCTGGCGAACGATATGACCCTTCTTGCCAACCAGGCGGCCTACCAGGCTTTACTCCCACGAGCTAATACACTGATGATTTCAGCAACACAGGGAGACAACTTGGAGGAAATTGTATTTAAGTTAGTGTCTGGTCTACCGGAAGGTCCCCCTTTCTTCCCTGAGGACCAACTCACTGACTTGTATGAACGCGAAATTGTCGCCGATTTGATCCGGGAAGCCGTCCTGTATCACTTACGCGCTGAAGTGCCTCACAGCATTGCAGTCCGCATCGATGATTACAAAGAACGCGATCAAAACAACTTATATATTGCTGCCACCCTGTTTGTCGAACGCGAGTCTCAAAAAGGGATTGTCATCGGTCAAGGGGGAATAATGCTGAAGAAAATTGGAACTGCTGCCCGTCAAAAGATAGAGGCTATGATAGGGAGCAAAGTATTTCTCAGCCTACGGATTAAGGTGCGGAAAAATTGGCGCAATGACGAAGCGGCCTTGCGCCTGTTCGGTTTTGGCGCATAAACCGAACCTGTGGGCATTGACCCACTTTGTCAAGCCCCCGCCCTCCGGAAACTTGAAAGTGATCATTCCCTATCCCATGGGGCAAATTGCTATTGTCCTGGGAGCGGCTGTAAATTATTTACCCCCTCAACAACTATAACGAATCAACGGGAGGTTCATTTGAAACCTCTTCTCCAGCTATCTCTGGCGGAGTCATGGCTTTTCGCTCTACAGACACTTGCCCCATTCCACGATAGGTTGGATAGGATTGGGTCCCGAAGCGACTCAACAATACGCCGCCCACTGCCAAAATCCCGACCAATGCCGGGACCATCCAGCCGATGCATGGAAGTAGCACGTCCACACCGTTAACCACCAGAGCGAGAACAAAAGTCCCCACACCAGCGGCAACCGCCAGTGGCCAATCCCGGCTAAAAGTCTTGCCTATCCGCTGGCCGATCTCGAGTCCCACTGCTACGAATCCCAATACCCACGCTATGACTAAGATCAATACTCCCAACAAACTGATTGGAATGCCGATAATAGTTATAGCCACGGCGATCAGCAACAGAGGAGCCACAACAGCAGTGAATAATCCTAATCCACCGGCGAGCAGTGGCTGGGTGAAAATGGCCTGGGCAGTGCGGGTGGTGGGATTTGGCAAGAACATAACCAGCAACGCAGCCAGGGCTGCCCATAAAAAGGTGCTGAACAAGAACCACATAACGCTCCAGAGCGGGGAGATTTGTGCCTGAATATCTGGGAGGTTCGACGGCTGAATACCCCTGAATCCTGAGAATTTGAAGGGAACTTGGATTCCAGTAATTACTTGCCCGGCAACCTTTGCATTTACATCCCGGTTAAGGGCTGCCGCCACCGTGGTTAGGTTGCTTTCGAGGCTGGCATTATCTTCCAAAGTTACGACGCCTCCCACACCAACTACATCCCCTTCCACAATTCCATCTATAGTAACCGTACCCCCCACCAATACCACGTCTCCCTTGACTTTAGAATCTGTCTCCAGAGTGACGACTCCTCCAAAGATAATTAAACTTCCATCGAGAGTCTCTCCACTCCCCAGGGTAAAGATGCCTCCGGTGACAATCTTATCTTCGCCCAGACCCTTAGCCAGCGCAGTTCCGGGCAGAGCCAAAACTACCAATACGACAAAACCGAGTACAATCAGAATAGATTTTTTCATAGGATAGTCCTCCTTGGAAGTAAAAGTTGACGTAGAGAAAAGATCCAGATCAAACTGAGAACACTGATCCCTGTTGCAACCACAACCCACCAGAATGGCGGGACAATTCTTACGATCACGCTCAAGAAAGTAGTCAGGATTTCCTGAACAACATTCGCAAAGGATAACCAAGAGGTAGCCAGGCGAACACTAGATAATATTAATGTTATCGGCGAGTCGATCGCAAAACTATATTGGGTTGCCAATAAGACCAGGAACAATACCGCGCCAAAAGTATTCAAAGCGAAGAACCACCAGGATTGGCTACGTTGTCTCTGGCGATACGCTTGCAAGCTTTTCTCTACCAGGCGCGCCTGCCAGCGGGATGTAAATCCGGTGGCAGGTCGCATGGAGGGGATTGTCCGTAACAGTTGATCGACGTAAGACGAGGCAGAAGATAATCTGCGACAGGCTTCACAGACTTCGAGATGAGCATGCAAAGCATGCGCCTGCTCTACTGTCAAAGGCTCCTCAGCCAATATCCATGTCTCAAAAGGCTGATGACTCATTTCTTTTTCCCTCCGACACGATTACTTGATTGAGTTGCTCATCCCAAACCGTGGCCATTTCTCCTTTAGCCCGGTGAAGACGACTCTTCACCGCACTAATCGTGAGGTTAAGCGTCTCCGCGATTTGCTCGTAAGAGAAGTCATACCAGTAATACATCACGACCGCTGCCCGATCAGCAGGGCTTAATATTCCCAGAAGAGCGCGCACCTGCCGCTGTTCTTGACTTGCGCTCAAGGATGCCTCTGGGTTTGGTGAAGGATCGGCAACCTCCTGATCAGGCAATGTTTGAAAATGAACAAATGTCATTCGCTTTTTCCTGATCTGATCGATGCAGTAATGTGCCGCTATCGACAATAACCAGGTGGAAAATGGTCGTCCAATATCGTATCGATCCATCGCGTCATAAGCCCGCAAGAAAGTCTCTTGAGCAGCATCCTCGGCTTCATACTCTTCCCCTAACATGCGGTAGCACAGGTTGTACACTGCAACCTGATACGCTTCCACGAGCTGCCCGAAAGCATCTGGATCGCCATGCCTGGCTCGCTCGAGCCAATGTGTTTCAACGTCCTTGACGATGTTGTTCCTGAGCACCTGACTCCAGTCCTATCCAGGCACTTCTCTTGTTTGGTTCTGCTTAAATATACGTGCATTAATTAAATAAGTTGCACGCCAAGCTTGCATCTTAAAACCTTGCAATCCAACGCACTTCCTTGTATCATCCGTTTATCATGGAAGTTCAACCGATTATTTTGGTAGGCAAAGTGATCCGACTGGAACCACTCTCTGAGAGCCATGTCCCGGAATTGACAATTTCCGGGCAAGATGAGAGCATCTGGCATTATATGCTGTATAACACCATCCGTACGGAGCAGCAAATGCGTTCCTGGGTTCTCAATTTACTTGCCCAACAGGCAAAAGGCACAGATCTCCCATTTGCAGTGATCCATCTCGAATCAGGGAGGGTTATTGGCGCTACCCGTTATCTCAACATCCGCCCGCAAGATCGAGGGCTCGAGATCGGTGGTACATGGTATGCGGTTAAGTTTCAACGAACTGCCGTGAACACAGAGTGTAAGTATTTACTTCTAAAACATGCCTTCGAAGGGCTCAAATGTATCCGCGTTCAATTCAAAACCGATCTTCGAAACGAACGCTCTCAACGAGCCCTGGAACGCATCGGCGCTGTCAAGGAAGGCATATTACGCAGCCATATGATCACACCGGATGGATATATCCGTGACTCGGTATTTTACAGCATCCTGGCCTCCGAATGGCCATTGGTAAGGGCAAGACTTGAAGAAATAATAGAGACAAATTAAAAATCCCGCCGGGAACACCCCAGTAGGATTTTTCTTTGTTGCAATTGAACTTTCAACTTTCTGCGAATTCAATCACACCTAATCCGCAGCAAGGGGTGTAGGTGTATCCAATTCATCGTCTGAGAGTACTTCCGCCAGAACTTCCTTCTCCACTTTCTTTTCCGGTTGGCCATTATCTATGGCGACATTACCAAGCTCAGCAAAGCGACCTGGAACGAAACCAGTACCGGCTGGGATCAACTTCCCGATGATCACATTTTCCTTTAAACCATAGAGCGGATCTTCAGTAGAGGCAATCGCAGCGCCAGCCAATACCTTGATTGTATGCTGGAAGGAAGAAGCTGACAAGAACGACTCTGTGCTTAATGAAGCCTTGGTGATGCCCAACAATATTTCAATAAACCTGGCTGGCCGTTTGCCATCAGCCAGCAAACGTTCGTTTTCTCGTTGCAGCTCCAGGAAGTCTACCAGATCACCAGGCAAAAATGAGGTATCGCCAGGGCGAGTGATCTGCACTTTGGACATCATCTTTCGGATGATCACCTCAAAATGCTTGTCATTGATGTTTTGCCCTTGGGAGCGATAGACTTTTTGCACCTCGGAAAGCAAATAAACCTGGCAATCCTGGCGGCCTTGAATGCGCAAAATGCGATGGGGGTTGAGCGATCCTTCTGTTAGCGCTTGACCTGGTTCGACATAGTCTCCATCTTTAACCAGCATTCGAGCATTGCTTGGGATCTCATACTCGGCTTCCTGGCGAACTTCGTGCGAAACAACAACCTTGGCATTGCCAGTGCCATCCGCTTCTTCGATCCGCACCCGACCGCTGTTCTGCGTTACGATAGTAGCATCACGGAGAGTGGCGAGCACATCTCCATCCTTGATCTCACTTCCATCTTCCGCAATGATCGTCCAGCCAACAGGTAAGTCGTATTCGTCGCCAACCATTTCGCTGTGCTTAACTCGGACAACGCGAAGATCGCTATAGCGATCGGACTGTTCTACGAAGGCTGCCCCGGTGATTTCAGAAACAACGGCTTCACCCTTCGGCGTTTTGCGTGCTTCGAACAGCTCCTCCACGCGTGGTAAACCGGTGGTGATGTCACCAACTGCGGCGACTCCTCCGGTATGGAAAGTACGTAGAGTCAGCTGCGTTCCCGGTTCACCGATCGATTGAGCAGCCACGATCCCAACGGCCGAACCCACTTCAACCATCTTGCCTCTACCCAGATCCATACCGTAACACTTTGAGCAGATGCCATGGGTTAATTCACAAGTAAGTGGCGATCGGACTTTTACTTCTTCAATTCCAGTAGCCACGATCTTCCTGACCTGTTCGTGGTTTAGTATCTCATCCCGATCGACAAGAATCTCACCTGTTTCGGGATCGAAGATAGACTCGGCAGCCAAGCGACCATATAGCCGGTTCCCCAGAGACTGGCCAGCAATGTCATCAAATCGGCGAATCACCACTCCTTGCAGGGTGCTACAATCTTCATCATTAATGATCACATCCTGAGCAATATCTACCAGACGGCGGGTCAGGTAACCTGCATCGGCGGTGCGCAGAGCGGTATCAGCCAGACCCTTGCGTGCGCCATGAGTCGAGATGAAGTATTCAAGAGCAGTTAACCCTTCTCGGAAATTCGACCGAATGGGTAGCGGGATGATCCGCCCAGATGGATCGGCCATTAATCCACGCATTCCAGCCAGCTGCGAGATAGGTTGGAAACCGCCCTTTGTAGCACCCGAGTTGGCCATAGTTGCCAGATTGCCATGCGGATCGAGGTTCTCCCTTACTTTTTCAGCCAATCGGTTGGTGGTCCGTTGCCAGATCTCAATCAAACGCTCGTTTTGTTCCTGTTCCGTGAGCAAACCACGCCGAAAATCGCGCTGGGTCGCTTCAGCTTCTTCCAATGCCTCAGAGATGATTTGTGGTTTTTCTGCTGGGACGGTGATATCCGAAACTGCCAGAGTATATCCGGAACGGGTGGCATATGCGAAGCCTATATCTTTGATTCGGTCGGCGACTTCAGGCGTTACGGCCTCCCCCGAGACTTCATAAACCTCTGCCACCAGGTCTTTCAAACCACCCTTCTCTAACACGCGGTTCACAAACTGGATCTCGGACGGAAGGATGCGATTGAAAAGCACACGCCCAACTGTGGTATTGATAAATCTCTCTTGAGGTTCAGGTAGACGGTTGTCCTCCTCATCGTACCAGGATTTGGTCAATATGCGGATACTCGTATGCACCTCTACCTGGTTCAAGCTGTACACCAATTCGACCTCGTCCAAGGATGAAAACACACGCCCATCCCCAAGATGCGGTCGTGAATCGTCGATCTTCGTCAGGTAATACACGCCCAACACCATATCCTTGGACGGACTGATGATCGGTTCACCGTCAGCCGGTTTAAGTAAATTACGAGAGGAAAGCATCAACTGGCGAGCTTCCATAACCGCTTTCTGTGACAGGGGGACGTGGACCGCCATCTGGTCACCGTCAAAGTCAGCATTGAACGCCGTCGTTACCAATGGGTGTAACTGAATTGCGCTTCCCTCGATCAATATTGGTTCAAAAGCCTGGATTCCTAGACGATGCAAGGTGGGCGCACGGTTGAGTAATACCGGGCGATCCTTAATCACCTCTTCCAGAACCTCCCATACCTCAGGACGATTACGTTCAATGAAGCGCTTTGCGCCTCTGACATTCGCTGCGTAATTATGAGATACAAGACGTGAGATCACGAATGGTCGATATAGCTCAAGAGCCATGCTCTTGGGCAGGCCGCATTGATACAATTTCAACTTCGGGCCGACGACGATCACCGAACGACCAGAATAGTCAACACGTTTTCCCAATAGATTTCGGCGGAAGCGACCTTTCTTACCTTTGAGCATATCGCTGAGAGATTTAAGTTCCCGGCGACCGCGGCGGGAAAGCGCTTTACCACGTTGGGAATTGTCGATCAGCGAGTCCACCGCCTCCTGCAACATACGTTTCTCATTGCGCACGATCACATCGGGCGCGCCTAACTCCAATAAACGCTTAAGTCGGTTGTTGCGGTTAATCACGCGGCGATAGAGGTCGTTCAGGTCAGAAGTTGCGAAGCGACCTCCGTCCAGCTGCACCATGGGGCGCAGGTCGGGAGGGATCACCGGAAGGACGGTGAGAACCATCCACTCAGGTTGGTTTCCTGAACGACGGAACGCCTCAACAACCTTCAGCCGTTTCGTGGCCTTCTTCCGTTTCTGCTTGCTCTTCGAAGTGCGTACTTCGTACCATAGCTCATCAGCTAGTTTATCCAGGTCTATGCGGCGCAGAATGTCGTAAAAAGCCTCCGCGCCCATATCCGCCCGGAATACCTGGCCCCAACGCGACTTTAACTCCCGAAAGCGACTCTCACCCATAAAAGTCAACGGGCGTAACTCAAGCAACTCGTCACGCAGGCGAGTATTCTCACCGCGGGATGCCGTGGCCTGGTCGTCCAGCTGGTTACGCAAGTCCTCCATTTCCATCTCAGCCTCGGCGCGTAATCGTTCAACTTCCTTATTAATCTGCTCTATATCGCGCTGTTTTTGGTCTTCCAATTCGTGTTCCAACTCTTCCAACTGGTCCTTGACGATCTTCTGCACGGAAGAGAAGTGTTGATTGGTGATGGGTGCGCCAGCTTCTACTACAACAATATCTGTGTCCGGAAAGTGGATCGCTGTACGAGGGGATTCGCCGAGCTGCTCCTGTAGATTTTGTTCCAGGCGTTGACCGGATTTTATGATCGGATCCAGCTTCTCCGCTACTGCTTCTTCGAAGTTCTTTTCAATCTCCGTTTTTCGACTCTGAAACTCGGCGAGTTTACGATCGCGCCCCGATTTGACTTCCTGGATCTTGGAATTTATCCTCGCCCCTTGCTCGCGTTCGGTTAATGTAATTTTCTCTTCCAATCGCTTTAGGGCTTTTTGACGAGCCTCCTCATCCACATAAGTCACAACATATTGTGCAAAATAAAGCACCCGATCCAGGTTCCGGCGGGAGATATCCAACAAAAGCCCCAGGTAAGAGGGAACCCGGCGCGTATACCAAACATGTGCCACAGGCGCGGAAAGCTCGATGTGACCCATCCTCTCCCGCCTGACCGAAGACCGCGTTACTTCGACACCACACTTGTCACAGACAATCCCCTTATAACGAATGTTCTTATACTTTCCACAATAACACTGCCAGTCGCGCGTTGGACCGAAGATCGCCTCACAGAACAGACCATCTTTCTCCGGTCGTAAGCGGCGGTAATTGATTGTCTCGGGTTTGAGTACCTCGCCATAAGACCAACTCCGAATGGTCTCAGGCGATGCCAGGCTAATCCGAAGAGAGGTCAACCCCTTTGTTTCCACTCGTATACCTCCTTGAACGTAAATAAAGAAATCGTTCGATTAATCAGCACAGGCAAATATTCCCCCTTCACAGCGTCTCCCGATGCTGCTACCGTGAGCCATTGCCTTTGTTATCCGGATGAGGATTGGGGATAAACCAACCAAATTTGATTCAATAAACAAACGAAAACAAGCGCATGAGAAACCCTCTCAAACGCTCGCTGGCGTTACAGTATTTCTATGGTTTGCATGCAGTGTGATTATAACCAATAATATCAAGTTTCGTCAAGGTTTTACAGACAATTTGAGATAGTGGGGTCATGTTTCAGCGCCTGGCCTACCGAACGAGAATTGGGGTGGTTTGCCTCCCAACAGCACCACCAGTTCTTCAAGATGCAAAACGGTGAAAGCACCGGCGGCAAAAACAATGACGGGAGAACTGCGAAACCCCAATTGGCGGTTCAATTCCTGGCGCAATTTGCGAATGCCGCGTGCTTTCAGTCGTTCAGCCACCTTCGACTTAGCGATCTGAGCCACATTGTAGGCGATCAAGGTGAAAGTCAGCCGGGCAGCTGCGATGACGGTATTGCGGAATGTCCACAAGGCTTCTTCCAGGTGCCAGCCTTCTTTGAGTTCTCGAAAACCGCTGTTTTCAATCGTCCAGCGATTGCGCCAGAAAGAGTAGGCTTGCCAGGCAGTGCTGAATGGGGCCGTTGCTACCAAAGCCCACTCTTCTTTTTCGGTCGGCTGGTCCATCGGGTAGGCCTGAATGGCAAAGCCGCTCAAGGTCGGAGCTGGTATTCCCAAGGCCTGCGCAGCTTCGACAAAGCCTGCCCAGTCATTGAGATCATCCATTTTGGCCACCCGCATCTGCCGGGTCTGCTTGTGACCAGAGAGATAGCGCACATCCAGATGCTCTTGCCAGGCCTCGGGGACCACTCGCAATAAGCCCATCAGTTGCTCATACAGGCGACGATCTTCGGGTAAACGCACCATCACCTCGATCTGCCGGGCATACTTCAGGTTGGCCAGGATGAAGCCATCCGCATACAGGGCGTCCATCAGCATCCATTCGATCGTATCTTTGCCAGCCATCTCCCTCAGTTCGTCCACCATCGCCAGGACGACTTCGCCTTCCTTGCCTTTTTCTGACTCATTCCCGGTTCGCAAACGCCAATTCACCCACAGTGGCCCATCCTTCTGCAAACAAATCAACCCAACTACCCGCATATCTGGCCCAATTCCACTGCCATCGACTGCATATAATTTGCTGCGGATCAAACCTCGCTTATATAACACTCCCACACAGTGCCGACGATAGACATCCAGGCTCTCGATTTTGATCCGTTGCAGTTCTTCTCGCAAGACATCCGGGTGATAGGGGCGTGAGTACGCTGATTTCTGCGCTTTCCCCTTCCCGCGCCTTTGATTGAAGCCTTCTTGTATCTGCACTGCCGTATACCCCAATTGTAGGAGTACCCCCGCATCTTCAAAGAGCGTGTTGGCGGCCGCACTCAGGCTCATCGCCTCCACAAATGGCAATATTGCCAGTGTGCGCAATGCCAATTCGTCCGGTACCCCGGCCCGCTCGCGTTCGACTTCGATCAATTCAACGGCTTCCAAAACTTCCAACTCGCAGGCCAATTGGGCTAATGCATCCAATGCACCTTCTCTGGATGTCAATATGGCCTCATACTCGCCTTTCCGCAGGCCGTCCAATACCTTTTCTCGATTGTTCTCTCGCCATTCCCAAGCCATTCGCGCCTCCTTTGCGTTTCCTGGCTTGAGAGTCTACCGCATTTTTCCCTTATCTCAATTTATCTGAAGGTTTTAATTACAGCTCTTCCGAAGGCAGCCAGGCAACTTTTACCTCACCTCGCGTGGTGCGATTGGTGTATAGGGATCATCAGGAAGAATACACTTCCTCGACCCAATTGGCTTTCCACCCAGACCCGGCCGCCATGTCGATCAGCGATCGATTTCACGATGGCTAACCCAAGGCCAGTACCGCGCTCAATTTCTACTCCCTTGTGTGTTGAGCGGTAAAACTTTTCAAAGAGTCGCTGTTGATCAGCTGGAGCGATGCCCATACCAGTATCTCGTACTTCATAAATGACATGGTCTGGATGGAGCTGAAGCCCTATTGTAACCTCTCCACCTGACTGAGTGTACTTGATCGCATTCTCAACCAGGTTGTGCAGTGCCTGTTGTAACAACGCCTGATCAGCTTCGATCAAGGGAAGGCTTTTCTGAAGGATTTCCGTGCTTAATTTGACTCGTCTTTGGGCGGCTTGCAATTGAAAATCATTAATTACGCTTTCTATCACGGCACTTACCGGGAGTTTGGCTAATTGCAAGCCCACTCCAGCTTCGATTCTCCCGAGATCTAATAGATTGTTGACTAGATGTGACATTTTTTCTACACCACCAATTATTTTCTGTAAGTAACCCTTTTGTTGTTCGTTCAAGTCGCCCACCATCTGCAACATGGTTGCATATCCGCGGATCAATGTGAGCGGCGAACGCAGATCATGACTCACTGTGGAGACAAAGTCAGACTTAAGCGCATCTAATTCCTTGAATTGGGTGATATCTCGCAATACGCACACGCGCCCCATTCGCTTTCCTTCAGCCTGAACCGTTGAAGCGGTCGCCAGAAATATTTGCCCGTCTTGTAAGACTAACTCGGCCGACCCTTTTTCATTAGCTGAAGAACGTAGTAAATATATGAGCTTTTCTTGATTGATGATCTGTTCGATCGGCTTACCTATGCCTGCCTCAATGCTTGGCCCAAGAATCTGGATGGCTGCCGGATTGGCAAGTAAGAGCTGATTAAGTTGGTCAGTAACCAAGACTGGGTCTGGTGTCGAGGCAAGGATCGCTTCCAGCTGCTGCCGGCCGATCTCGGAGGTCAAGAAAAGGCGAACGTTGGCTGCCGCCAAGGCAGCCTGCCCAGCCAGGGTCACTAAGTAACTGACCTCCTCTTCCGTGAATTGGTGAGGTAGCTCATATGCCACCCATAAAGACCCGTAAAATAAGTTTTCATGACGCAGGGCAATGGCAATCAGCGCTTGAGGCCGGGAGGATCCAGGTGGAAAATCAAAAATGCGAGGCCGCGTCAGGCTCGTTAATATTACGCGTTCTTGCTGCCGCGACAGCAACAGGATTTGTTCATCCAGGTAGCTGAACATATCAGTGGCTGAGCCACAGCCAAAATGAAGAGGTGCCTGGGCATTGCTTTCCAGGACAGGAACGATTGCTGGTGCCATGATCACGCGGGCAGAGGAAGCCCCAATTGCCACAGCCGATTCTAATATCGGCTGCATGGAACCCTCAATATCAAAAGTAGAGGCAACCCCCTGGCTAACGACCAGCAGGCGGTTAAGCTCGTCCAGCCGCGCTTTCAAGCTGGCGCGCATCTTCTCAAAAGCCCTGCGTAACTGCCCAACCTCATCCTCTCCCCCTATATGTAGTGGTCGTTCAAATTGTCCGTGAGCCATGTGGTCTGCTTCGACAGCCAGGATTTGTAGGGAAGCTGTAACCGCCCGTAAGCCAAGTCTGAAGAAAATGACAGCGACTAGCGTAATGACAACTATAATTCCCAGCAATGGGATGGCAATGTCCAGGGCTTGTTGCCGGGCATAACGAGCGGGGACTTTCAACACCACCGCCCACGGCCCTCCAGATGAGGGAGTATAAAAAACTATTTTTTGTGTCCCGTCAGTTAAGGCTTCGTTATAAAAGAATGGTGCTGCTTTGAGTTTACCGTCATAGGGCAGCATCACCTTGCTTGCCTCAGGATGGAATAAGATGAATCCATTCTCGTCAATCAGAATCCCCTCACCTTCGACTTCCGGCATGCTTTGAAGAATAGTTTGGAGTGGCTTGAAATACTGGTTTAAGGAGAGATCACTCCGTCCGATTAGCACACCATGGAACCTCCCAGTCTCATCCTTTACGCCGGTCAAGAACGAGATGATCGCAGCCGGTGCACCAGGTCCTGGATCAACAGAAAAATGCTGTACAGGTATAGTGGGTGATAAGTTGATGCCGTCTAATTCCTCAGGAGATAGGATTATGGAATCCAAAGACTCCAACGGGTAACCAGCAAGTGGTATGCCATTCGCATCCAGGTAAACCAACTGGTTAAAGAAAGGGGTTTCACGCACGCGTAGAGCAAGAAGTTCGGACACTTCCTCAGTAGTTCCTTCAGAAAGAACAGGTTCTGTGGCGAGGTTTGATATAAATTTTTCGCCAGTCTCAAGAAATGGCGTTATGCTCTGGGCAGTCATCTTACCAACACTCGCCATTCGACCCTCGAGCATCTGTCGAGCAGCTCTACCTGCCACGAACCAGTCCCCTACCACCAAGACTACCAGGAGGATCAGAGCTAAAGGTGCCATCCCATAAAGGAAGCGGGCAGCGAGCTTACTTTCCGCTGGGGAGGGTTGTAAAGCTCGTTGTGATCCCCACCTAGCTGGCCGAGTAACGGCAACGACTTCAGTGATCATACCCCCTAGCAACATACTAATCCCAACGCCCAAAGAGCTCCGCCCAACTTGGGCAAGGGCAAGATCTATGCGAACAGCCAAAGAATTTCCCGCCATGAAGAGAGAATCCAATATGAATAGCACCGGATAGACCAAACTAAGCAGGAAAGCCGCCATGAGAGGATGCGCCAGGATACGGAAGAACAAGGTCCGATAATTCTGGTACATCATCATCCCGAGCAGGGTGGCCAAAAAAATCATCTCGAGCGGGTAGAAGGGATTATGTGTACTCCAGAGCGCGACCAATAGACCAGAAAACAAGGCTAATATAGCCGCGGGGATCGGTCCTAAGAACCCTGCTGCAAGAAACCATGGCAGCGCAGGAAAAAAAATTAATGGTAGGCTCGAAAGGTTTTGGGTGAGTTCTATCCCTGTTATAGAACCTGCCGTATTAAATTGTATACCTGGTATTATCAGGCTGGTTATCGGGACCAGCAACGCCAAGACAAGCAGAATCAACCATTTCCGTCTATCCAGGGGCTGTTGGAACCGCCACATCCGCAGGAGTAGAAAAGATATCAACCCTAGAAGAGCAAACCAACCTACCCACCCGCTAAGCCCTTCTGGTGTCTGGATATATGCAGGATTTGTGATCAGGAATATCATGTCACAATGCCCTTTTGGAGAAATCTGGTCGATAGAGGCGGCTGTATTCCCCGCTTACCAATGGATTGTTTCTTGGGTGGCACCGGCGAGATCACTGTAAACACCACGTAGTTGTGGTGGAAGCATGGCGGCTAAGATATACATAGCCTCGTCAGCCATCTGGCGCAGCTGTTCTCGGCTGGCACGCCTGAGTTCAGGGCGATAATAAAATGGCCTTCCGAATCTCAGGCAAGCTCCAGGTTCTATCCAACGTTGGCTGAAACGCAGGGCGGGGAAACCGCTCGTACCGAAAATAGCCACCGGCACTATCGGTGCTCCTGAGCGACTGGCGAGGTAAGCCATACCTTCCTTACCCCGTTGCAATTGAGGATTACGCGTGCCTTCAGGCGCAACGAGTAAGATCTCCCCAGCATGCAAAACCTCTAACGCGCTTTGGACTGCTCGCCGATCCACTTCTTCGCGCCTCACTGGGATCACTCCCCATAGGCGCGGGAAAATCCCGATAACCGGGTAATTATAAACCTCGATCTTCGCCATAGGCACAATATTGCGAGGGACAACATGCATGACGACGATCGGGTCCACAAAAGCGATATGGTTCATCAGCAATACAGCTGGTCCATGTTCTGAGATATTTTCCAATCCTTCCACGTGTTCCAGCTTAACCAACATTGAAAAGGCAAGGGTCCTGAGCAAGAAACGCAAGAAGCGCCGTTGCTTTTCCCAATGTGCATGATCGTATTTCGCACGGGATGTTTGGGTTCGTTCCATACTTTGGCTATTGCTAGACACGTTCACTTTGTTCAAGTACCTTAATCTCGTAGACACCACGATATGCTGGTGGCAATTGGCTTGCTAAGGTATGCATGATGGTGTTTGTGCCCCGAGTGACAGCCTCTCGCCAATCAGGTAATTTCTCCAACATGAATGGAGGTCCAATAGTCAATGTTACATCGGTGCGGCGAATGCGCTTGATGTTATTAAAAATGTGCTGGTTTTCAGTCCCTGTAACTGTAACCGGTATGAGAGGGACGTCTGCCTTGAGTGCCAGATAGGCAGCCCCACCTGTGCCTTCTTCCAGGGCGCCAGTGAGGCTTTCCCTAGCTTCCGGAGCAAGTCCCACCTTACGCCCCTCTTTCAAGCCTTGCAGAATAGCACGCAGGGCTTTCCGGTCAGGCTGACCACGCCGCACCCAAATAACGCCATACGCTTGGAGAAGGCTTCCCAGGAATGGGACCTCAATCAGCTCGATCTTCGTTACAATTTCAATCCTAACAGGAGAAAAAGCCAATCCTAAAACCAGATCTGCATCACCTAAGTGATTGGTGATAAGCAATGCTGCTCCCTGTTTCGGAATATTCTCCAACCCACTCACTACCGGGCGAGTCCAAAGGAACACCAACAGGCGAGAAAACCAGCAGATTAAAATACGCACCAAACTCCGCCACCATGTCAGGCCAGGCAAGCCAATTAATTCAGATCGAGTAACTTCGCTCCTGGGCTTGGATTGAATCGATGTTGGAGACGGCATAAACGCCTCGATATTCCGACGGCAATAAGGATGCAATGTGATGCATGATCAGATCAGTGTTACGCTGGAAGGCAATTCTCCGCTCTTTACCTCTCCCGGCTACTTCCGGTAGCCATAAAGGTCCGCCGATGCGCATTTCTAAGGTGCGACGCTCTCCTCTCAAAGCACGCTTGAGAAAATCTTCCGTTGTTCCAACAATCCCTACCGGTATCACCGGCACTTTTGATCTATGGATTATATAGGCTACTCCTGGGAGCGCAGCTCGCATCCCAGGGGTGTGTGACCGACCACCCTCTGGGGCAATCAGTAAAGGATGCCCTGAGTGTAACACAGATACCATCGTATCGATAATTCGCCGGTCATACTCTCCCCTGTGAACTGGAATGCCACCATAAAGCCTAGCAAGAGTCGATTGGCCGCGCCTCTCCCAGATCTCGACTGCCCCCACTGCTTCCGGAGCCAAAGGCCAGAAAGCGAGGATAAATGGAGGCTCAAAAATAGAAATGTGATTAATCGCAATTAAATATGCCCCTCGCGCAGGCACATTCTCCAACCCGTAAATGCGTACCCTGCTCAACAAATGAAAGATCCCACGAAAAACGGGCCGGAACAACTTGCGAAAAATAATCGCACTCCTGGAAACCTGATAATCCTTGAAGGATTCAGTCACTCTGCTGCTCCACTAACTTTATTAAATACTCAAATACCTGTGGAATTCCAAATCCATCAGTATTAACTACTATTGCATCCTTCGCCTGTCGGAGCGGAGCAACTTTACGAGTCGAATCAATCCGATCACGCTCGCGCATCGAAGCCAGGATCGCTTCCAGACCTACCGATTCTCCCCTCTGTATTAATTCGAGATAACGCCTTCGGGCACGCTCTTCCACGGAGGCATCCAGATAAATCTTCAAATCTGCTTCAGGTAATATTACCGTACCGATATCACGTCCGACCATGACAACATTTCCACGCATTCCGATCTGGCGTTGTTTTTCTCCCAACGTCCGGCGGACAAGCGGGTAAGCCGAGACCACTGAAACACATGCATCCACCTCTGGACGGCGGATATCCCAGGTCACATCCTCGCCATTCACAGCGACATCATATCTTCGCCCATCTTCTTTTGAAGGAAGCCGTACATCAATTCGAATCTGCTCTGCCAGGTGGCTGATCTGGACTTCATCATCAATAGCCACCCTTCGCAGAAGTGCGATCCAGGTAACCGCCCGATACATTACACCAGTATCGAAATACAAATAACCCAAATGCTCTGCTAGCATCCTTCCTAAAGTAGATTTCCCGGAGCCAGCCGGGCCGTCGATGGTTATGATATTCAGCTTATCCATATAAACGCCCATTACCTCACTGGCGAATCTTCTGGAATCACTTCTTCCTCGCCGGGTGCAAGCTCTCCAAGAGGTGCTAGAGTTCCGCCGGGGAAAAGATCGCCACGCACCCACATAATAATGTATTCCTTCTTTTGAGGCGCATCTCGAAATACCAACCAACGCGGCCAATCCGGGGGTAGTGCTCCCTCCCAGGCTGGATAAACCCACAATGCGAAGTCTTGTCCCCGGTAGGCAACAGATAGGCTCGGAGAAGATTGATCGCCAGAATTCACGATCACAGATGGGAGCTCCCCAGAAACCGGGTTGCTAAGGAAACGCACCCCCTTCCAGTTTCGCAGGATCCATTTCAAAGATGGAGCAGGCTTTATCACAGCTACATCCAATTCGTCTCGTAAAGTGCTGTGCCATTCGGAGAGATCCCCCAACGTAATCAAGAACTCCTCCGCCTGCTGCGTTGCCGGAGATGGGCTCCATAATTCCTGCTCACCGTTCGGGTGCAATTGAGAAGCATTCCACATCCCCGCCAGTCCAAACAACCCTAAGCCAGCGATCAAACCGAAGAAAAGGCCGCGGCGCGCAACATCTTTAGACCAACCTAATCCCACAAGAATCGTAGTCACTGCCCCTAAGGCTATCGTTCCCACGATCACCACCCAGCGCAAACGGTAGATCTGCTCATCCCCCCCACTTTGACTCATGCTGACCAGGTTGAGCCACGCCAGGGTCAGCATCAGGAAGATTAAGCCCGCTTGTACCAAGGCGGGGAAAGTAATTTTCTCTTCGAATGAAAAATACCGGGCGATCTCCAAGCCAGCCAGAGCCCACATTGGCACCAAGACCCAAGCCAGGTCACTTACTTGGCGTCCTGGATAAATCAATACCAGAACCAGTGCGCTCATTGTCCATAAACTTAACCAGCGGGGGAGAGGCGCTGATTCCCGCCACGCCCTGATAACAGCCATTGTCGCAAATACCAGAACCAATGGTTGGTAAACAATCAAGGCTGCGATTAACCGAGAGGCGGGGATTTCGGATGAATTAACCCATCCCGCCAGGTAATCTAGCACTGTCCCTGCAAGCGCTCCCAGGCCTTCAGGGAACCGCAAGAATAAAGTCCCGGCCACCAGGATCGCCCCCCCACCTGCGAGCACGATAGCCCGCACGGCGTCAGCTCGAACTCTGACAGTCTCTGATACCCATACCTGATCCCAAGATCCCCGGCGAATAAGCAAGGTTCCCATTCCCACGGCAATTGCCAGCCCGAGTAACCCGTGCAATACCGCTGGGCTGCTCAACAAGGCTAATCCCCCGAATAATCCAGCTAAAGCAGGCTTTCTTGCAATCCCGCATGCGATCGCCAGCAAGCCAAAGCCAACCGATAACATGGGTCCACCCACAAGACGGGAGGAGGTCACTAGCCCAGGATCCATCGCCAGACCAAAGGCGATCGCCAGAGCAGCGGGCCGGCCTAATTGCTTTCTCAGGATAAACGGTAGAAATATCACCGCACTCCCCACCAGCGCTGGCCACAGCCGGGCTATAGCGTTGCTATTGCCAAACAAAAAGAATGTTGCTCCGGTCAGAAGCGCATATCCCGGGCCAGGCCCAAGAACTGCCTGTTCCCCTCTGGATACCTGCAATGCCCTCAGTGCCCATTCCGCTTCATAGTCAGACAGTGGAGCTGCTCCCAGGCGTAGCAGCCGCAACGCGAGGGCAAGAGCAACTGCCAACAGGAAAAGCCCTTGTTCTGTGTTAATCCGATTAATTTTCATAGGCTCAATTCGCCTGTATTATAACTTCTAAGGTTCTTCCGAAAGTACTTCGTAGATTGTCACCTGACCTTGTTTGAAAACCTCATCAAGGAAATTCACGAACTTTACCTCGTTTACGCGATAAGTGCTATGTTCTAAAGGTCCTACATAGACATACCTCACCTGGTAAAGTTTTAGCAGTTCTTTGACCTGATCCCAATCTCCAGAACGGTAGATGAGCTCGATGTCCCCCTGGCGGTTACCCATTTCCTCTCCGCCGCCCCGCCATTGGCTTTCGTGTCCAGGCCAACCGAGCACCGTAGGCTGGCCGCTGATTGTAGAGACTCGCGCGTAATCTGAGTAACTTCCCCCGACTGCTTCGAGAACTACTCCGGGAGGAGCCGAGCTTAACCATTCGATCGCTGCCATCTCGTCTGGAGCCCGGCGCTCAAGAAAGGCGGTTCCATCAAGAGTAAACCCCTCAGTTGGACGGAAGTTGTTCGTTTTGTTCGGAAGGCTAAATAATGGATAAGCAAGCGCAACCCCCAGCAGGCTGATCAAGCCTATGGTAAGGATCTTCCCCCCCCAGCCGCGTAATTCATTTAATAGTACAGCTGTCCCATAAGCAGCTGCAATACCCCACAATAACCAGGCCTGGTAATAAAACTTAAAAATCGTATTCATCCGCCAACCGAACTGGTCGCGCAGATAAAAGAACTCTGTAGATAATACCAGCATTGTACCTGCCAGGATCAGCAGAAGAGCAAAGGAGTGAGAAGGGGATAAGGGATAAGGGATTAAGGGGTCTTTTTGATGAGTTTCCACACCTTTATTCCCCATCATTTTTTCCCGATCCCTACTTTTCGGTGAAAGTAATCCAAAAGTCATCCCAAGTAAAACTAATAATGTAACCCACCCAAGGGCAATAAACCGCCGTGTAAAGGCTTGCCGGAGCAATTCTCCGGACAAGCTGCTTGCCCCTAACGAACTGCGGAAAAGATCCCCGAGCAAGGGCAAATTCATGATTAATAAGCCCAATAATAATGAAAAAAACCAAAAGATTAAAGTCACTCCGAGGGCTTGGATGAATCCATATCTCAGTGAAACCCCTAGGCGATTTTGCCCCCATAGATAGATCAGAAAGGCAAACAAAGGGAGTAATAATGCCCCAAACATTACCCATAAGTGTGCCCCTCGGGTTGCATAAATCAGGTTTGGTAAGATCCCACCAGCCTGGGAAGAAAATCCAAGATAGAAGGGCAGGTATAGCAGGATCCCGCTTAAACCAAGAGCCAGGCCCAGTGCAAGGGATTTTTTTACCAGTGCCCAGGTTGATGGACGATGCAAATCCGCTTCTCTGCCCTCCCCCTCCACCCTTCTGCCTTCATGCACCATCCTTCGTAAAATGTCTGCTGCACAAAATAATGCCACGTAGATCGGGAAATCCCACGTGTTCAAGAACGCCAATCCCCCCAGGATCAACGCTCCAAACGCCAGTGTTTGGAGACTTATATCCAGGCGAATACCCAACCAGTGGAACGATCCACGCCCACCTCCCAGGAATAAGTTGAGAGCCATCGCCATCGCCAGGAAAGCAAACGGCATCGCCAACACATGCGGGTGCAGATCAGACAACAGGTATGAAAAAAACGGGAATTCGTCAATAATCTCTTTCCAATTACCCACCAGATCGTAATCCTGGACGACTCTGGATGCCCGCCACCACCACAAGTAACGTGTTGGCAGCCAGGAAAAAGGTTCGGCAGGCGGCATGCTGAGTTCTTTCATATCTAACCAGGACCAAAATCGTGATGTAAGCTGGCCGGAAGGATCCTTGCTCCAGAAAAGACCGCGGGCGTGTAATACCTCCAGAAATCCCTCCAGGTTACTGACGATGAGCACAAAGAAAGGGCCCAGCAGTGCGGCTACCGATCGTAGCCGCACTTTGGCAGCGCTCAGCTTTTCATCAACTCCTGTGGCCC
>Ga0209126_1000161_pt1 | contig 21335 bp, 22 predicted proteins | sample RifCSP19_1_FD_184024 | JGI IMG/M metagenome (GOLD analysis project Ga0209126, IMG submission 184024) | Soil microbial communities from Rifle, Colorado - Rifle CSP2_sed 19_1 (SPAdes) (version 2) | ecosystem: Environmental > Terrestrial > Deep subsurface > Rock core/Sediment | place: Rifle...
CGGGCGTAGCATTGGTCGGGTGTTGATTACGCTTATCATCCTGTTGATGATCTTGCATGAACTGGGTCTCAATATCACGCCTGTCCTGGCAAGTGCGGGCGTAGTCGGTCTGGCTTTTTCCCTGGGCGCTCAAACTGTCATCAAAGATTTCCTGGGTAGTATCATCATCCTGTCTGAAAACCAGTTCACTATTGGCGATGTCATCACAGTGGGACAACTCACTGGCACGGTCGAACGCATCACTTTGCGTGCCACCTATCTGCGAGATAGCGAAGGGAATCTTAACCTGATTCCCAATGGCGATATCCGTACTATTTCCAACCTGACCACCCAGTGGGCGCAGGTGGTGGTCACGTTTAATGTGGATTACGAGGCTGATATGGAACGTATATTGCAAGCCCTGGAGGAAGCTATCCACCTGGTTCAGTCGGACGAGGAAATTGCTTTAGCGATGTTGGAGTCTCCGCATGCCCTCGGCTGGACCGGTTTCACCGACTGGGCAGTGCAGACTCAAATTATTGCCAAAACCCAGCCCGGAAAGCAATGGCCTGTAGCCAGGGCGCTGCGCAAAGCCGCGCTGGAACAACTCCTTAAAGAAGGTATTCGCGTGGCCGTCCCAAGGCAGCGGATTGAGAATGTGTCATAATTATATGCGTTGGCCGTTTTGCGCTGCCAAAGGGATCTGTTGTTGGAGCAAATTCTACAAAAACAATTCTAAAGATTGAAAACAGCTACCTAAGATCAGTGATGTATAATCGTCTAGCTGTTAACTACAATTTGTAGGCATATAAAGCATAATCGATGAATATCATCGAAGGTTTTGAGAAACAAAGTAAAATCTTCTGGATGGTGGCGGGATTTGTACTCATCGTAGGGGTGGGCTTCCTTGATTATCTGACGGGATATGAGATATCGTTCTCGTTATTCTACTTAATTCCGATATCTTTGCTCGCTTGGTTTGCAGGAAGGCGATTTGGTGTTGCAGCCTCTTTTGTTAGTGCTTTAGTTTGGTTGTTAGCTGAAATCACCGCAGGGCAATCTTATTCGCACCCCGTAATTCATTACTGGAATAGTTTAGTAAGGTTGAGCTTTTTTATTATCGTAACCTTGCTGTTAACGACATTAGGAAAGACACTGAAACGTGAAAAAGAGCTGTCCAGCAAAGACCATTTGACGGGTGCAGTAAATGTGCGGTTATTCTCTGAATTATTACAAAGCGAGATTGATCGCTCTCAAAGATACAAGCACCCTTTTACTTTAGCTTATTTTGACCTTGATAACTTCAAGGCCATTAATGATCAATTTGGTCATAGTATGGGCGATAAAGTTCTCTTTACAGTAGTTAATCATGCTAAGGGTCTGTTGCGAAAAACTGATACCATTGTACGGTTAGGTGGTGACGAGTTTGCATTCCTACTGCCAGAAACCGACCAAAACGCAGCAATATCAGCTATCTCCAAGGTTCAGATTAGCCTATTGGGCGAAATGCAAAAGAACAATTGGCCCGTGACGATTTCTATCGGGGCATTGACATTTATTGACGCGCCAAATTCATCAGATGAAGCGATTAAGATGGCCGATGATTTGATGTACTCAGTAAAAAGCCAGGGTAAGAACGCAGCAAAATTTTCTATTTATACGTGCAAACAGAGCGTTAACCCAGTCTAACTTCGCCTGGGTGACAGACCCGCGCCCCCGTTGGGAATCTGTCGACGACAACAGGGTGTTTCTGTATGTCCCCTTCGAGCAAGGGGAAGAGAACTTTGTGGTTCGTTGAGCCAATACATCCGCCAGAGAGGGGATTGACTTTCACCCGACGATGTTCTCCTGCCTCGTCCAGGCAGTATTCCAGCCCTTTTGCCCAGTTCCGTACCAAACAGATCAATACATCCAAACGGCGTTATTTTACGAATATACAATTATAGGTTCTTCATTGAGGTATGATGAGCAATTTATTCAAGTACCCTGGATTCTTGGGTGCGGGAGCTCCCTTCATTTCGGATATAACGCTGATCCTGATGTTGTTGACGGCGGCGTTGTTCACGCTTGGCTGGCGGTTGGCTGTCCGCCGGCGCTATACAGCCCATCGCTGGGTGCAAACCTGGGCGGTATCCTTGAACACCGTTGTCGTCTTGATCGTGATGGTCAGCTCTTTTGTGATTTTCATTCTGCCTGGTATTCCCGGCAAGCTGGGCGAGGGTTCATACGGCATAACGACTTTTCATGGTCTGGTTGGGTTAGTTAGCCTGATCTTGGGGGTATATGTGGTCTTAGTGGGAAACGGCCTCTTACCAAAAAGCCTACGCTTCACAAATTATAAGCTCTTCATGCGGACAGCTTATGTGCTCTATATGTTGGCTACTTTCCTGGGGGTTGTGGTGTATATTGTCGTATTCGTGTATGGTGTATAGCAACCCGATACTGCTTAGATGTTCATTCAAACCGTTTTCCTGGTTTCTTCAATTGTGCTCACCTTGCTATTCTTCCTGTACGGGTTCAATCACTATTACCTGCTCAGTGCAGCCCGCCGGTATAAATCTCCTGAACTGCAACCAGACTCAATGGCTAGTAAACCTCGGGTAGCCATCCACGTGCCAGTTTACAATGAGAAGTATGTCATTCCCAGGCTTGTTTCTGCCTGCGCCAGTATGGCCGAGAATTATGGGAACGACCGGGTGAAGATCGTGATCATTGACGACTCGGACGATGAGACGGTCGAAGTGATCGACCAAGAGGTCGCAAACTATCAGGCGAGGCATTTGCAGATTGAAGTCCTGCGTCGCTTTAGCCGGCAAGGGTATAAGGCTGGCGCCTTACAAGCGGCGCTTGATCGAACGGAGGAGGAGTTTGTCGCCGTCTTCGATGCGGACTTTACACCCCCGCCGGATTTTCTCGTGCGCAGCGTACCCCTTTTTATCCAAAATGAACGGTTGGGTATTATTCAAGGCCGATGGACTCATATCAACCGCAACTATAATGCATTGACTGAGGCGATTGCCATTGGGATCGATGTCCATTTCCTGATCGAGCAGGCCGGGAGGTATGCCAATGGATGTTTACAGAATTTCAATGGCAGCGGCGGAATTTTTAGGACGCATGCCCTTGTGCAGGCGGGTGGATGGCAATCGGATACCCTGGCCGAAGACCTGGATGCCAGCTACCGCGTGCAGATGCAGGGGTACCGAATCCTGTATTTGAGAGATCTGCATTGCCCTGGGGAGGTGCCCCCGACCGTTCCCAGCTTTAAGAAGCAGCAGGGCCGTTGGGCTTGCGGCTCCCTGCAAACGGCGAAGAAGCTGCTCCCCATTCTCCTGCCCAACCGGAACTTCGGGTTCAAGCAGCGCCTGGAGGCGTTCATTCATTTGACCGGTTATTTAGTTCACCCCCTGATGTTTACCTCCTTTGTGCTAGCTTGCCTAGCGACTCTCCTGAGGGTGGACGTTTTCCACATCGACCGCATGCTTGCCACCCTGCGAAGCAGCGTACACAGCGGGGCGATCAGCACGGCGGTCTCCCTCTCGCCTCGTTACTTAACCTGGAGTCTGGCAGGATTATTAATCGTGCTCTGCACCATTGCAGCCTGGATCCCTCCGTTTACCGTTATGAAAGGGCAGCCTCTTCCCTTGTGGCGAAAATTATCCAGTTTTGGGATCCTTTTCTTCCTTGGCTGCGGCGTGAGCTTGAGCAACACTATCGAAGCTGGAAAAGCCTTGCTCACGAAGAAAAATTGGGCTTTCAAACGGACCCCCAAGTACGCTGTCCAGTATGGCAAAGAACAATGGCGTGATAAGCGCTATCAGGTGTCGTTGGATTTTGTGTGTATTCTAGAGATGGTTTTCGTGTGCCTGGGCGGGATTTCAATCGGCTATTCTATTTTGAATTCGAATTTTGGTGTCTTGGTGATCCTGATTCCCTTTACAGCTGCCTATGCCTTTGTGTTTTCGCTGACGATTTTGCAGAGCCGTCCAGAGCAAGGGGCATAGGATGCTAGGGCATAGGATGCTAGGGCATAAGATGCTAGGGCATAGGATGCCAGGGCATAGGATGCAGAGGGCATAGGATGCAGAGGGTAAGAGATGCGAGGCTCCGTCTCATTCGGGCGAGTTAACGGCGTGTGGAAGCAGCTCTTAACCCAGGACCAGTCTATCCTGCTGCTGAGTGTGCTCCTCCAACTTACCCTTGGGATCGTCTTCGGGCACGCGTACGACATGCCCATCTTTATGGCTACTGGATACCTGGTTGGCAGCGGGCAGAATCCGTATGTCGCTCAGGATCTCACGGCAGTTTTCCAAAACAACTCATTTCAGGGAATGAACAGCGTGGGCTATCCACCTCCCTGGCCGCTCGTGTTGGGAATCTTATACCGAAGTGTGTATGCATTGGTTCCCAATCTGATGGTCTACAACCTGGTCATCAAGCTGCCTGTAATCGCGGCCAATATCTATCTCGCTTACCTGGTAGCTGATATCCTTAAAAATCTAAGGGCGGAAGCGGCGGTAATTCGAAAAGCCTGGATCTTTATGTTGCTATGTCCACCTATCCTTTATTTTGGTTCCGCATGGGGCCAGTTCGATTCAATCGTCGCCTTGCTCTCGCTTTTATGTCTGGTTAGCCTGGATAAGGGCAAGTTGCTGAGTTCAGCTATCTTGCTTGCCTTGGCGATCGCCTTTAAGCCCATCGCCCTGCCGTTATTTCCCGTGGCCGTCCTCTATCTGCCAGGAAAATCGTCTCGCCAGGCGTTCCGTTATGCCCTTTGGTTCTCTGCCAGCCTGATCCTGTTCTGCTCGCTCCCATTCCTTGTGTGGGGGTGGGACTTAACCCCGATCCTGCGGGGGTGGAACGCACATTTCACCGTTGCTGGTGCGATGTCGATGATGACGTTCTTTGAGCTGCTTAAGGATACTTATCGCCTTCCAGGAGGTTGGTGGCTATTGGGCCTGGCCTGGATCCCAGCCATGGGGATCGCTATTTACACATTGAGGCGCGGCATATTTGGATTCACAGACCTTATGCGGAAAAGCCTGGGGATGATCCTGGTTTTTTATCTCACGCGCACCTGGTTGTCAGAGCCGAACGTGATCTTGATCCTACCCCTGGCGCTGATCTTAACTGCCACCGGAGAGCTCAAAAGCCTGGCGCTTAATGCAATATGGATTCTCCCCCTGGTCATTACCATATTTAATGCCTCGCCGCCCCAGCTGCTCTCACTGAATTTTCCGCATGCCATGGAGAGTATGCTGAATGTGCTGGAAGAATTTCGCACATTCAGATTAGTTGCCCGCATCGCCTTCGTAATTCCGTGGCACATGGCGGGTTGGTGGATCGTTGTCACCTGTTTCAAAAGCGCGCCATCCCAGGTAGATGGGGCGCGCAGCGATCTGTTGGCGACCCAGGCATGAGGTGGTCTGGTTTGATGCTGTCGAATCTGGGTAAGCAAGGCGGATCTGATGGCGAAGAAACTTTCCGGTGAAAAGACTTCGGGTATGGACATCACTATTCCGTTGTTCTCAGATATTTGCCTGAAGATCGGGCCGGGGATCACAAATGGAGAAGGTTACCCGACTTCCCGATTGCAGAAGGGGCTGATTTTGATTTCCAATGGTCAAGAACTGGCCGAAGAGGGGGTGGGTTTTGGCGTCCCAATTCTCAAGCTGGGAGTTAAAACCATCTTTCCGGGAGGGATCGAGCTGGCTTGCTCGGAGGTGGGCGCACGCCAGGAGATCACGGCCATATTTTTTATGAACCTGGAGGAAAGGCTAACAAGTCAAAGCCTGGGGAGCGTCAAGAGCAGATCGCTCTACTGGATAAAGAACCATCTGGCAGATGTGTACCGCCGTTTCCCCCTGGCGCGAGGTCCTTTGACAGCTTTATCCAATACGCTGCGCAGCAAGTTCGGCTGGCAAACCACCTTTGAAGATGCCGGGTGCAACCATGCAGTAAAAGTAAACTACACGATCGATTCCCAGGCCGGGGTCATTGCGGTGGATGTCGATACGACTGGCGTGCCGAAGGATGGCGTACCGAAGGCCGGTGTGCCATTGAATGGCGCGCCACAGGGTGGCGTGACAGAAGTGATTTTGATGAATGAGCAGGGAGCCCATCACTTCGACACGTATTCAGATTCCAGTGGTTTGCTCCTGCATGGAGAGGCGATCGGGAGTTGGGATGAAGTGACCGCCGAAAGAGCTTCTTTCCTTAGTCGCGTCCATCGCCTGGCCTTTAACCTCCAGCAAATCGATGGGGCGCGCCTGTTCCGGGGGAGGGAGCTAATCGGTTCGCGCCTGGCCTGGTCTGGTTTTGGTTATTCGCTCCCGCCGACCTGCCAATCATTCAGGTACACATTGGGCATCGAAAGGCTGGCATGACTTCCGTATTGCTGATCTACCCCTTTTTTAAACCCCGGCGTGACCGGTCAGTCTTCCGGTTTCCCCCCCTCGGTTTGGGGTATATCGCTTCCAGCCTTCAGCAGGCAGGGTATACGGTACACCTGCTGGACTGCACCTTTATGAAAAGAGACGAGGCGCTGAGCCAGGCTTTAGCAACGGGTGCAGAGGTGGTGGGCATCTATTGTATGGTGACCCTGGTGGAAGATTGCCTGTGGTTTGCCAGGCGTCTGCGTGATCAATGCCGGCTGCTGATCGCCGGCGGCCCCCTGCCTACCTGTGACCCGCTCCCCTTCCTGGACGATTTCGATGTCGTCGTGCGCGGGGAGGGAGAACAAACGCTGATCGAGCTATTAAGCGCCTGGGAGGAGGGGACTGACTGGAGCTGTGTAGCGGGTCTCGTCTATCGCAACCAGGCATTTGCCCGAGAGGCGGGGGAAGCAGGGCATCTCGAGACTACGGTGAGGCCCTTTCATAAAGATCTGGACCGGCTTCCATTCCCTGCCAGGCAGTTGTTCCCAAACGAGAGTTATATACGTTTTGGGAAGAAGAAATACGGCTACTCGATCACCACGGTAATGAGCACGCGTGGCTGCCCGTTTCACTGCGAGTTCTGCAGCAATGTTGTCTTTGGGGGTACATACCGCGTACGTTCACCGGGGAACGTTGTGGATGAGATCGAAGAGGCGCTGGCGCTGGGATATGACCGCATTGCCTTTGCCGATGATGTCTTCACCTTGAACCGCCGCCGGGTATTGGCGGTCTGCGCAGAGATCAAGAAAAGAGGACTCCAATTCCAGTGGGAGTGCTTAGGCCGGGTCGATACCCTGGATTACGCCACTGCGGTAGAGATGAAGACGGCGGGCTGCGCCAGGATTTACTTTGGCATCGAGTCTGGCAACGACCGCATCCTGAAGCTGATGAAGAAAGAGATCACTACAGCGCAAGCGCGCAACGCCGTGGAAGCTGCACACCAGGCCGGGCTAGAGGTGGGCGCCTTCTTCATCTTGTTCTACCCTGGCGAAACAGACGAAACGGTGCTGGAGACGTTGAGGTTTGCAACCTCGCTACCCCTGGATTACCTGGGACTTACCATGCCATACCCCCTGCCTGGAACGGCGCTCTACGAGCGGGTCAAGAACCAGATTTTCCGCGCCTGGCGACCAGAAGATAGCCTGCTTTGGAGCCACGTACTGATTTATGATTCCGAGTTCTCAGAGTTCAAGATGTGGTTTGGGATCCTTAAAGGCCATGTCCAGTTCGAGACGAGAAGACGGTTGGGGAAGGCCGCGCCTCTCTTCCTGAGGCTGTTTGAAAAGCCTTCCGATCTGATGTTGAGACTTTTGAAATAGGGAGAGCACAGATTCGATTTTTCGATTGAATCCAGGTCACATCTTCTTCTCGGCGAAGGCCTGCATGGTTTGCCCAATGCGGCGTTTCAGCCAGCGCGGATCAAACTCTGAGGTATAGATAAAGGTCACTTCGTTTTCTTTGTTCCAATCTCTCTCGTCCAACCCGCTGACGCGGTCGAACAGCCTGGAACCAGGCAGCGGGTAAGGGACATTGAAAGATATGTAATCAAGGGGGAGAGTCAGAGCAAGCTGGAAGGTTTTCTCAATCGAAGAAATAGTCTCCCCTGGATAACCGACAATAAAGAAGGCGGCAACTTCGATCCCAGCTCTGCGGAAGTGGTGCACTGCGTTAATGCCCTCTTCCACCGAAGCCTTCTTGTTCATCAGCTCCAGCGTGGTCTGATCGCCTGTCTCCAGCCCCAGGTAGACTCGCTGGCAGCCGGCTTGCTTCATCTCAGAGGCGATTTCGGCGTTGATCCCGGTCACGCGGGAGAGACAGCTCCAGCTCATCTGCTGGCCAGCTATACGTTGGCAGAATTTTCTCAAGAAGGCAAGATCCAAAGTGAAGTTATCATCCGCGATCCACAGGCTCTCGTAACCCAGGCGGCGGATTTGATCGATCTCCGCAAAAACCAGATCCAGATCCCGCCGGCGGTAGAGGCCGCTGAACACCGGCCTGGAGCAAAAATCACAATTGAACGGGCACCCGAGAGTGATCATGATCGAAGTAGCCGCCGATCCTGTCTTAGCGAGCCATTCCTTTTGATAAGCGGCGTGGTCAAAGTCGCTCCGATCCGGGAGGGGGAAGGAGTTGACTACCTGTTCTTTGTAGTGGACGGTCGGGTTGTCTACTTGCAGACCGTTATTTTGTATAAAGAGACCAGCATAGCTGTGCAACGCCAGGTCTTCCAACCTGTGGCGAGAGAGGTTGCGGGCAAAGAAATCCTGGCAAAAGAGAGGAAAGCTCAAATCCGCCTCACCCCGGAAAACGGCGTCGAAATGGCGGCTGTATCGTTCGGGGTAGAGGGTGGGTAAGGGTCCGCCGGCGACGGTCAGGCTATGCGGGAGATGCGCTCTGACCATCTCGGCGATCCGAAAGGTGTTTCTGCTCATAGAAACCATCGAGTAAATCCCCACAATCTCTGGCTGGTAGGCGGTTAAGTCCTTTTGCAGTTGCCGGAAGGTGGTGAAGGTGCAGTCAAAGATCCTGGTTTCGATGCGCAGCTGGCGTAGTTGACTGGTCAGGAAGGCCGCCCCGAGGGGAGGGAAGAGCATCTCCGTCGGCGCCCTGGTGCGAAAATACGGAAAGACGATCGCCACTCTGGACATTTTGGTCCTTACTAGCAAAATTATACCTTAATGGTCGTCTTTCCCAAGCGGCAGATTTGCGGTCTGGTTCGAAGAAGTAATTTGAGCGAGGATCGGAAAAAACTGTCTAGAACATTTCACAGCTCACGTTCAATCCAGGAGCAGCTCGCGAGATACATTCGCTGGTGTTGTTGGTCTTTTCCTGGTTGAGCGCCAGATAACGCCGGTTGATGCGCGCCAACCATTCGATCAGGCTCTGAGGAAGCCTGTCTGGAAGTCGCGGCTCCAGGGAAGGGGTTATATCCTCCCTTGATACTCGTTTTTCTTGTGCGTCAGGGTTTTCGGAAAAGTTTTGAATTACACTCTTATCTGTCATAAATGCACCTCTTTTACCTCATGGATTTGAAAGTCCCTTATGCGCATTAGGGGGTAAAAGAAAACTCTGGTTCCGACATGTAGAAAGTCGGAACCGGAGCGATGGTGATCCAAGGTAATATTGTGAATATTGTTGCAAGTTTTAATGTGGCAATTTCATTCCTTGATCTATAATTACATAAAATGGCAATGGTGTAGAAAATGGCCAATAGCTCCAGGACGATCCTATTCCTCTACCTCCTTCTGCCTGTGTTCATGGCAGGCTGTGGTAGCTTGACTCCCCCGCCGGCAAATACTCTCATCCCAACGGAGACAACGGGATTATTGTCAACTGAACATCCACCTGCCGCGTTAGCGCTTTCGGAAACACCGAAGCGTACACCCACCCTCTTATCTACATCCACACCAAGTGTAACCCCCACATTCGAACCAACGCTAACCGCTACACCCACCCCGCTTTTCGTGTTTGATCTTTCCCAATATGACCCTGATATTTTTCAGCCAATTGATGTTATGCACAGTCCGCCGATGATTGCCGGAGTGGATGACACGGTCAGACTAGCGTTTGATCTGGTGAATACGATTTATTGTACGGAGCTGCAAAGATACTGCCGGCTTGAGCCTGTCCTGTATTATGCATACGGAGATACTGAAGCATATCAGACCATCCCACTCACTATTGAAAATGTGAACGGGATGGAACCCCTGGTCGCCAGGCTGCTGGCTACCGATCAAGCAGGGAGGCCCTTGCGCTATTATGCGGAATTTGCGGTTCCGGAAGCGGGCTACACCCTGCGCTACCCGGTTGCGGGGACGATCGATCTGTTTGCCACAACGAACTTCATATTCATAGAATTACCCGCTGAAAATGCAGTGGAACCCGGCGACAAGGTATACGACTTTTTCTGGGGCTATGGACCGGACAAAGTGCGTCAGGGAATTGACCAAGGAGGCCGATATATCATTGCTCCGCCTGCTATGGATGTGGCGGAGGATGGCAGAATTGCGCTAATGGACCCGGTGAACGAGCGAGTAATCATTTACAATCCCAATGAGGAAAGTTATGCAAGCTTTCCGCTGCCTTTCACCTACAACAATGAGGGAGACCTGGCATTCGACCAGAACGGTCAGCTTGTGATTTTTGATTTTGCGGGTGAATACGTCGACGATCGTTTTGAACCGATTCGTTATTGTTACCGCCTCCTTCCTGATGGGAACATCGATGTTGCGACGCCGATTTATGTGAAATTCCCATCGAAAATCACGAAGGATCTTAAAGTCCTCGATCAATTTGATTACAGGTTGGTCGCGCCCTTCAATTCCAAAGGCGAAGTTAACAACAGGGAAGCCCAAAGACAGAAACAGACCTGGGAATTCCCCTACCGGTTCGTGGAAAGTGAGAAGGGTTTTGATATGTATACCGCACGTTTCGCCGACCTCAAAGAAGAGGTTGCTTTTGAAGTTCATTCTGCTTCAGGTATCAGTGGGCTCGTGGACTTCGAAAAGACGCCCCAAGGGTACCTGTTGATCTTTGATGGATACGAACAGGTCCGCGCAGTTTGGATTGATCCTGCAGGGAAGATCTTGAAAGATGTCACCCTGCCGCGGGGTCAATATACAGAGTTATCCTTATCCGGCCGGGTGGCGGTCACTGAGGATGGGTCTCTTTACGTGCTTGGTTCCACTAAGCGGGGAATTGAAATACATTTCGCCAGAGCGCCTTAGCATCAATTCCGGGAACCCTTCCCGAATAGTCCTGTCTTTTATACTTATAGGAGTTACGAAGTTGGAATGAGGATGGGGGTGTTTGGGCGGGCAACGCCCGCCCAAACACCCCCCCAATCCCTTCAACTGCCTAACTCCTAAGATTGGTAGCCCGCTCCCAGTAAGCGTGGATGTATTATGGAAATAAGAGATAATGAATACGGATACGCTAGCCGAAGAGGGCTTCGTCTCGTTCCACGGCTATAACGTCTGGTATCGTACCGTCGGCGACTTTGAAAAGTCAGCCGTCCCGACAGACCCATCAATCTACACGATGGCTCTCTATCTTGAGGAAGTCGATGTCGTTCGCCGCGCTCTTGGATTGGAACACGTGCCCATCCTTGGCCATTCGTGGGGAGGGATGCTGGCGATGGAGTATGCGCTGACGAAACCAGCGGGGTTGGTAAGTTTGATACTCGCCGACACCGCGGCCAGCGCGCCCGAGTGGGTGGCGGAGATGAGACGCTTGATAGTTGAACTTCCATCCGAGGTGCAACAGGCGATTCTGAAGCATGAGGCAGCGGGAACAACCGACTCCCCGGAGTATCAGGAAGCAACGCGCCCTTTTTTCCGTCGCCATGGTGGTGGCCGCATTGACCCACGACCGGAATGCCTGAATCAGATGGCTAACAAGCCTGGAGATGAAGTCTATCGTATCATGTGGGGTCCGAGTGAATTTTATATGACCGGCACGCTCAAAGATTGGGACATCACCGGTCGGCTTGGCGAGATTCGCGTGCCCACGCTGGTCATCGGGGGTCGATTCGATTATGCGACCCCCACCATCATGGAGACGGTGCATCGCGGCATACCAGGTTCCGAATGGTTCATCCTCGAGAACAGCGGGCATCTTGCTCACATAGAGGAAACAGAACGCTATTTGAAGGTGCGCGACCAATTCTTGAACCGTGTTGAGGCGCAGCCAGTGCGTTGAAAGTAGAGTCTGCTTTCATTCATAACATGGGCAACAAATCGCAGGGTCCTTTCAAAATCCTCCGGATCAGCAGGTTCCTGGACCTTGCGGGCCGGATCTGGGCGACCCTCCCAGGCTGCATCGATCAAATCGGACCAGGAGGGATCGAGAACGGCTTTCGCCCATTCTGCGCCTTCTCGCTTTGAGCCAGGAAAGCCCCGATGCAGGTCGTGCAGCATGCGGCAGTAGCTCAGAACGATAAATGCCTGATAAAAGCGGTTATTGTAAGGGGTTGGATCAGCGAGAATCTCCTGCCCCCAGCGGGTGAGTGTCTCGAAGATCTCTGCTCTCAGCAATTCGTCGGATACCAGATCCACCAGTGTTTCTGGAGGGGGACCAGATAGTGTTATCCCCTGCTGGCGAACGACCCGCCGAACGAGAATGGTATTGCAGTGATCTGACCTTATGAGATGGCGAGCACCATGGTCAAGATACCAGAGCTGCATACCACGCCTTGAAGGGTATTTCAGAATCTCCCTCGGAAAATACGATCCTTCCAGGTGCTTTGCCCATTCTGATTCCAGTTGATAGACCTGATCATGCAATCCCTGCAATGCATCAACCTGGTGCGGAGTTAGGTCGTCTTCAATTGCGACGATGAAGTCGACATCGCTATGTTGATCAAAATCTCCTACTGCAAATGAGCCTTGCAAGTACGCGCCAATGAGATCCTGGCCCAGGATAGCTTGCAGCCTCGATACAAGGTGGCGGAGAACTTGATTGAGTTCAGGGTATGGCGTGGGCAACATTGAAGGACTCGGGTTGTCTAACAGCGGCTAACCCATAATCTGCACGCTTCACTCGCCCTGAGACACACCCCAGGCCAGGTCATCGTGTTGGGCGACGAAATCGGGTGAGAAGTACCAAGCCAGGTCTTGGCGCCCCTGCAAATGGTAGCCAAAGAACGCAACCGCGAAATGCGCCATCCGGTCGACCATCTTCTGCTCGAACACCATCATGTGATCTCGACCCACAAACGAGATCAGCGCCTTTTCGGAGGTCCCCAGGTGCTCAAAGATCTGCACGTTTTCCGGGTAGAGCCCATCCTTGGTAGCCACGAGGATCAAGGCAGGCCGATCGACGGTTGCCAGTCCCCTTTCACCGAATAACCACCATCCTTCCCCGGCCATCGGTAGTACAGCGCGAATCCGCTCATCCGTCATCGGCTGCCAGAGTCCATCCTCACTGGCGGTGATGGCCTCGCCCGCATGGGCGGCGAATTCATCCCAGTTGCGGGCCGGATCGCAGGAAAAAGCTGACAGATACGTTGTTTTTGTAGCTTCGGGGGTCGCACATTGAGCCAGGTAAAATTCTGGGTCGATGCGCGCTCCGCTTAGGGCCAACGCATTATAACCATCAAAGGAGTACCCCATGGCTCCGGCATGTTCGGCGTCGATCATGCCTTCCAGACCTACTAGCGAACTTGAGGCAACCTGGTCCAACGCAAACAGGATGTCGAGGGGCTGATCGATCATCTCTTCATTCATCTGATCGTAGCTGTCGATTCCATCGACGCTGGCCCAGGTAAAACCGTGACTGATCAGATATGGAGCGAAAATACCGGCCACTTTGGTCGACGATAGGAGCAATGGGTAGGGTGCGCCGCTCAGGTCAGCTACGGCATCGCGGGTAATATTCCGACCATCGGCATCGGTTTGCTTCAACGCCGGATACCAAAGGGTGATCCGAACCTCGCGCCCAATGCGGCTTTCATCTAGAAACTTATATGCACGGTGACCGGTAAAGTATGGGCCACGTTCTGAAAGCGGAAAGGCAGCTGGTTCTTGAGTGGCCATTGGCGCTGTCGGCGTAGCCTGGGAAGATATCGTTGGTGCCGCTGTATCCTGGAGCACGGTTGCGGTGGCTTGCGGTATGGTTGCTATTGCATTCGGTAATGTCACTGGAGCGGGGTTACAGGCAAATAGCAGCAACATCGCTATTCCTATTGTCCCAATTGACTTAATTCTATTCATGTTTATCTCCTGTAGAATCAATGCTACTACAATGTCGGCCAAACACCCCCATCCTCATTCCAACTGCGTAAGTCCTATCTGTTTCACTTTTCTGCCATCTTACTTTGAAATCTCTGGCGTGAGCCATGCCATTCTTCTGTCTGGAGACGTTCGTCTGTATAAGCCCCTTGCGTGTACTCGCCTATCACTCTTCGCCAGAAGCTTTGAGCGGGCAGATTACCCTCTTCTTGATAAATGCTCCATTGCCCTGGAAACAGATCAAAAATCTGCCAGGCAACTTGCCGCCCAATCCCCTGGCGGCGATATTTTCTCAGTACAAAGAATTCGGCAATGGTGTGAGTCACACACTTTTCCCGTGAATCCACCCTCCGGACAAGAACAAAACCAGCCAACTTACCGGGTACTCTGATCAAGAAGGGATATCGATCCGATTCCGTCCAATAATGATCGAGATATTTGTATCCGAACAGGCCATGCTCATCTACATCAGCACCGTCGTACTCACTATAGTCGTGCTGACAAAACTCCATCAAATTGCGGAGAACAGTTTTATCACTTATTGAGGCAGGTTGGATTTCAATGTCCACAGAACGCGCTTATCTCTTGAATTTCGAAATGGTATCGAGTTTCAGCATGCGCCAAATCTTCAAAAATATGGTGAAAAGTACAATGGCTTGGCGAGGAATGGTTAAGACCTACCAAAACGATATTGCGATCTTGCTGTGCTAACTGCTGAACTTTACTTCTTTACTGAAGCCAGTCCACTGTACACCGGGGTTAGGTTTTGCTCGCATGTTCTATAGTTATAACCACATTTCCCTTCTTGCGTCCAGTATCGACATACCGATGGGCTTCGGTAGTCTGTTCCAACGGATAGCGTCTATCGATGACCGATTTTATTTTTCCCGCCTCAACAAGCTCTTTGAGGGCAAGCAGATTATTGGCCGTATAGCCTGCTGTCCAAGGGATTATTCTCTTGCTGCTTCTCTTCGAAGTCCATCCCATTCGAACCCTGCCTAACATTCCAGGGTTAGCGTTCAGATAGGTTCCATTTTCATTTAGCGATCTGATGCTACCTGAAAACGAGCTCTTGCCGACTGTATCAAATATGACATCATAAGTCTGACCGCTTTTGGTGAAATCTTCTTGAGTGTAATCAATGACGTGGTCTGCACCAATCGAGCGCAGCATGTCCAACTTCTCCGTGCTGTCCACGCCAGTCACTTCAGCCCCAAGGTGCTTGGCAAGCTGTACCGCACAAGTTCCGATACTACCACCCGCGCCAATAATCAAAACCTTTTGCCCACTCAGGATACCAGCTTTTCTAAGAGAATGAAGTGCTTCGAGTCCACCAAACGGAACAGCGGCGGCCTCCTCATAGGTCATATTGGCCGGTTTTTTTGCCATCACACTGCCCAGCGTTGAAGGTTTTTCGGGCAGACACATATATTCAGCATATGTTCCCATACCAAGACCGGTATATCCAAAAACCTGGTCGCCTAACTTATAATGGGTTACATCTTTGCCGGCTGATTCAATCTCACCGGCAAACTCCGCCCCTAGTATCGTTATTCTGGTTGGTTTTCTGAAACCCAGATATATTCGCAGAGGGATCGAAAACAAAAGAGGGAGTTTGAGCCTTCGGAACTCGGTGTCTGCTGCTGTTACGGTTGCCGCATGTACTTTGATCAGGACTTCATTATCCTTGGGGGTAGGTTTTGCTACCTCTCGGAGCTGAAGACCGTCAGCTGAGCCATATTTTGTCCACACGATCGCTTTCATGAGTCTCCTCAATATTTGCTTTGATTCGCTAATTTTAAGCATAGATTGCGACAATCCATCCTGCAAGCCTGCAAGAACAATCTAATGGTAGCCGACCCACTTCAGCAACAACCAGGATCAATATACTTTGCCGGTCGACTGCAAAAAGCCGTCCGTGGGCCTGGTCTGCCTTGACCAACCCACGTCAAATTGAGACCAAGTACTCTTGGCCCAATCTGTCAGAGTCATAAAGGTAGGTCCAGACAAAGAGCGAATATTGAGCCTAGCTTAGATGGGTTCTAGCGCAATCTGAATGGTGGATAGCGGTCAGTCACCAGCAAAATTGCGTAGGCGTCAACCCGCAGGCCCCAGCGACCTACGCCGACTATAAAGTCGAAGAGCGCCCTCGGATATTGACCGGTCGCCAGAATGGCGAACCAGGCAAAAATCGCTGCGAAGAAAGCGGCAATCCCGAGAAAAAGCAGGGCAATATAATGCGGGATCGCCAGCAGCCATTTGACCAGGGGCATCCATCGATTGAGGTCATTCTGCACGTCGGGGTAGTCGATTTCCAGGTGGACAAACTGCTCTTCGACGGTGGATGGGTATTGGTCGGTGAGCAGGAACAGGTAGGCGCCGACTCTGTACCCGAAGCGGGTCAGCTCACGAGAAAAGTCGAACCACCAGCGCGGATAACGCTGTCGAAAGATGATCATCAAGGCTGTGGCTACAGAGAGACCACTCGCCAACCCTCCAACCGTCTCCCTAGTTGTCCTCACAACCTCACCAGCTTCATTGAGGAAAACCGTGTTGTTGATCGTCTCGCCAGCCCCCGAGATGAGGCCAAGAATGATGGCGATGGGAATGATCCAGATTATTCGGACGAAGGTTGTCAGCCTGTCCAGCTTATTCGGATAGTCGATCTCCAGCCGAGCAGAATATGTGGTGATATTTTGATCAGTATTCATCGTTTTCTCCTTTTTGACTATTTCCGAGACTGGTGAAATCTTACACCACGACCAGGCTCACCTGCCGGGTTTGCAGGCAATTCGAGATTTGCCATAATGGCTCTCTTCTGCACAACGCGCTCAATATACCCACAGGCGAGGCATGGTCAGGTGCAGCGGGAGTTAGGTGGAATCATCACGTTGGTGCCAGATGTGGATCCTGCCCGAACTACTTTGGATAAGAAATCCTTGACCTTGTTAACCTCATGATTGAAGCTGATTGTATGCCAAAGGTAGAACAAAATTAGCAAAGGCAGGCCCATAAGGGCAACATTCCATTCGACTCGCTCACGCGAAGTCACCTCGTGCAAGTAGAAAATCATCGGAAGCAATAATACCGCGTAAAATAGAAGTGCGAATCCAAGTTTGATCGGAGAAAACAGAGCTGTCACGATAATCTTTGTCCCTTCCGGGTAAGGCTTTAGTGCACCGTGCATTATAGGCACAAAAGCATTGAACTTGGTAATCCAAGGGTAGAGCTGATTCTGATAATTAAGGTTTCGCTGAATCACAAAGGATTCTTTCCAGATTGATCCATAGTACTCTCGATGAGTATGCTTTGATATCTTGGGTTCTGTCCCATTTGGTGGGACCGCCCGTAACAATAATTGGCTAACCGCCTCGGGCGACTTTGGGCTAAATAAAGTGAGGCGAGCAAAAGGAATTAGATACATAAGTATGCTATCTATGAAACCACAAAACAATTTGCGTTAGCAGCGGCTGGGCGGGTATGGACTCGGTTTGGAAACCGGGTTCTATTTGGGCGTGGAAAACGCCTGAAAATGCTGCTGAATCTCAGCTATCCACTGCTCGCTTTGATTGGCGGCAACTGAGTATGAGTGTAAGCTCATAGGAGCTTGGTCAACGTGACATCTTCGTCACGAAAGCCGAGATGATGATAAAAGCTGACCGCCCGTGTATTCGCAGCACCAGTGGAAACCGTCAGAAGTTTATAGCCTTGCTCGCGTGCCCACTGCTCGCAAGCCTCGAGCAAAGCGGTGCCAACTCCACGACCTTCGACCGCTTCAGGGGTAGCAAGCTCCCCAATATAGGCCTGGCGCTTACCAGTAAAGTGTGTGCTATGCGAGACTGTTGCAAAACCCAACCGTTCGCCCTTTTCATCTTCCGAAATGAAGACCATTGCCTTCTGATTGTGTTGGTTAATACTCTCAGTGAGCCAAACCTCAACCGTTGAAAGCTAGAGAGCCAAATCACGCCAAGGTTGCATGCCAATTGCCAGACGGGGGGCAAGACTGAGAACGGAGGCCCGGTCATCAGGAACATATGGGCGCACACGTAACATGGCGAATCTCCTATCGTTTTGAAACACTGATAGGATGGTTTCGTTATGTTGTACGTCTACTTACATGCCGATCGCTCCCCAGTGCCTCATAAAGGATAGAAACATTGTGTTATCAAGAATAGAACGACCCACAACAAGAATTCTACTGTCCCTGTAATTGGCCGAGTCTTTCTTATCGCTCCGTAGGCATGGTATGCTGCATACCTACCCAATCGATCTTCACGTCTGCCCGCGTTCCAAGTCGCTCCATCAATTCTCCGGTGTGCTGTTGGATGTGGCGGATGGTGTAGAACTGAAGCTCCAACTTGCTGAAAGGCAACCAGTCAAAGCCCGAGGCAGCTTCCGGGTTCAGTTGAGGTACTCTCTCGATCACCTGGCGCTGACAAAAGGCGAGGTATTCGAGCACGCTGTCCTTGTCGTAGGGTTCACTAATTTGCGGCGGCGAATGTGGCGGCCACGGAAGATGACCGATGAACTGATATTCCTTTCGATGCTTGGCCCAAGGAGTGAAGGCTTGCTCGGAGTCTTGAAGATAGAGATGCGTATAGAAGAGGGCATGGTAGGCGATGTGCCAGAACCTGGTCTTGTCATCAGGACTATTCCAGATCGAGTCGGGACATCTGGCAATCGTCTGCTTGAGCATTTCGAGAGCGGCCTGGTATTGGGAAATGATGATCTCTGAGTAATCCATCTTGTCTTACCCTTTTCTGTGAGAGTCTGATCTTACTTGGTTGACGCCGCCCAACGGTTAGCGTAGGCGGCGGCGCACCTTGTGCGCCGTACGGTGCAAGCTAGTGTTCGATATCATGTTTTTTGTGCTCTTCGCGTGCTTCCAATCATCCATGAAGCAGCCACAATTGGCAATCCAATCAAGAGGGCGATGAGCGGCATTCCCCCTTGTGGTAACGCTAGCCAAAGGATGAGGCTGGAAAGAGCGAGCGTAAGCGAACTCAATATGTGCCGTTGTCTCGAGATATTTACCGCGAAGAAGTGATAGATAAGGCTCATAACGAAAAACCCGCTACATAGAATAAGGGCGACAATGAGGGCGATGTACATCCCGAAGCGATAGGTGCCCCACGGCCCGCCCCATTCCACATCGTGATGTCCATTGATAAAGACGAACCAGCCCAACCAAATGGCCCATACCGATACTGTTGCGATCAGCGTGGCATTAGAGTGTAGAAACGCCAGGAGCAGGGCACGCCGGAATCTCATAATTCCTCTTTCATCGAACGGTTCGCGAAAGTCCCGTGTGCTCTTTACCGGGTAGCGGCGGTCCGGCGGGCGTGAACTCTGTTTGGGTACAGGATTCTGTTGAGGCGTGGAATATGCCGCAGAATCCCAGCCGCCGAAGCGAAGCGTAGGGACTGTACGCTTTGTTGGGCGGTGATTCCTTAACGCGAACAGAACAGCAAATGGTAGCCAATGTTCACTATCTCTTCTTCCCTTTTGCTGCTGCTCTTGCCAAATTTTCCTTTACCCTAAATTTCACAATTTTGCTTATCAGGTCGAAAGGAATTGGTTTATCTAATGGAAATCTTACCGAACCCTTTCCTCCCTCATAAACAGATAGCTCATTCTTGAATTCCTCAATTCCTGTCGGTACAGGGTAAAACCCGATATGCTTTTTGAAAGCAGCAAAATGAACCAAATTACCTTTCAGAGTGAAGGTCGGCATTTGATACTTGATTGTCTCTTCCGCGTCAGGTGCCGCTTTTTTGATCGTCATCCTTATCTTTTCCAGAATCTCTTGAACATCATTTGGGAAGCCGGCGATATATTCATCAATGTTTCTGGGTGCTGTTTGATTAGCGCTCATACTATTCCTTTCGTCAGATCCTGAAAAACATACTGAGCCGCCCAACGATTGTGTGAGCGACGGATGGGCAGGGATCAAGATCAACTTCGGGGTTGGAATCTCCCAAATCGCGCCGCGTATTTATTGGATGGAAAATTTATCTAAGGACGAACGGTAAGTAGACAATATGGGTGGTTATACCACCTGGCACGTTGAAAATAGGTCCTTGTCCTTCTTGTGGACGGATTAGTTTGCTTGAGTCAAGAACAAATCTTATCGATGAACTTGGATTAACGGTTACAGTAACAATGTAATCTCCTTCGTCGGCTTGGTCGGTGTTGAGCAGAAAGACCAGGTCTCCAGAAGGATCTGTAGGAACAGTACCGAGTGTATTGCCATTGACCGTGATTGTTGCTACGTCGCTAATTGGAAAATTGGCTCCTTCAAGGGTAAAGAAACTGCCAGGCTTGCCACTTGTATAGTTGATTGTAAGGGTTGCGGTAGGCGGAGTGCATTCCGGAATATCAACTCCATCCTTCGTTTCGCACGTATTTCGTTCCCAGATATTTCCAAGGCTGTCTTCATAATGGTAAAGATCTATAACGTTTCCCCAAGTCTGATTGTCAGCAATCACATTGGCGGTCGAGTAGAAGCACTCCCAGCCAGGTTCGGGGGTGAGACAGCCCAAAGATTGCCTCATCGCAATCCCCCAACCCTGATTGTCAAAAACATAGTTATTTAAAATACTCGACTCACTGATGCCGCGAAATTCGATACCAAGAACAGCGTCGTGAATGAAGTTCTCTTTGACAATGAGGCCGGTCACGGCTCCTAAGAAAGGTGCATCACCCTGAATACCTACACCGACACCCGGTGCAGTGGAGAAATCGTTACCTTCAATCAATGCACTACTGCTGCATGCGATCCAGATCCCTGCTACGTAGATTTCGGAGAACCTGCTATTGAGTACCGTACCGTTGCTTGGGCTGTTCACCGGGTCGCAGACCCCACCAGCAAAGCTGAAGCTGACCCCAGCACCACCACCACGCACCTCGATATTACTTACGTCCACAAAACTATCAAAAATCTCGACTGCCTCCTTGTGGGGTACTGAAAGAAATTCGAATAGCGTATCTCTAACGACAACATCCTGGCTGCTGAGGATATGTATACCAAAAATGAAGTGGTTCGGATCACTAATATCTAGATTCCTGACCGTCAGATTTTCCACAGTTACCTGGCGAGTGTTAATAACTTGAGTTTAGAGTTCTGACCGAAAAACCTGGACCTTAACAAAAAGTAGAACTGCTGGTAAAAGTTTGAGTGTGAACAACA